>ERZ1645187.960-NODE-960-length-27474-cov-36.828878_pt1 | contig 27474 bp, 21 predicted proteins | sample MGYA00575352_ERZ1645187 | MGnify/ENA primary metagenome ERZ1645187 (study PRJEB40837, sample SAMN11349314) | freshwater sediment metagenome | isolation source: river sediment | host: Sediment | place: India: Wazaribad , New Delhi | collected 2017-02-21 ...
TGACCGGCACCGTGCCCGCCTCGGTGCCGTCGGACTTCCACAGCTTGTGACCGCCGGTTTCGGTCCTGGCGTCGAAGAACAGCGTGCCACCCACCGCAGTCAGCCAGTACGGGTCACTATGAGCGGCGCCAGGGTTGATGTCCTCGACCAGCGCCGTGCCGGCCGCGGTGCCATCGGACTTCCACAACTCACGGCCATGGGTTCCGTCGTCGGCGTAGAAGAACAACGCCCCGCCCACCGCGGTCAGGTCCCCGGCGTAGGAGCCGTCAACACCCGGCCGCACGTCCTTGACCAGGACCGTGCCCGCCGCAGTGCCATCGGACTTCCACAGCTCCACGCCGTGGGTACCGCCGTCGGCGGTGAAGAACTCGGCGGTGAAGAACAGGGTGTCGCCCACCGCCGTCAGGTTGCCCACCGAGGCGCCGCCGGCGCCCGGCATCACGTCCGCGACCATCTCCACGGTCTCCATGACGGCCGTCTCCGCGGGGTTGAGCACCCCGCCGCTGAGGGTGAGCGCCACCGTCGTGGCCGCCGCCACCGAGGCGGCAGCTGCCCGGCGCCGTACCCGCCTGCGTTGCGCCTTGGCCGCCGCGCGGCGCCGCAGTTGAACCTGAACCCTGGACCTGCGCTGCTGGCGGCTCATCTCACACCTACTTCAACTTGAGCGTGTACGCCCTCGACTGCGTGTTCGCGACCCCACCCGTGGGGGTGAAGGTGACCTTCACCTTGACCTTGAACGAAGCGGTCTTCTTGCCCTTCTTCTTCGCCGCCGCCAGCTTGGCCTTGAGCTGCTTGAGCCCCTTCTTCGACGGCGCGATCCTCAGCTTCACCTTCCCCGCGCCCGTCACCTTCTTGGTCACCGTCTTGACCTGCTTGCCGCCGGTCAGCTTCACCTGACCCGGGCCAGGCAGCGCCACCGAGAGCGTCAGCGTGCCCTTCTTCAGCTTCGCCACCCCCGACTTCGGCAACGTGAACGCATTACTCGGGGCCACTGCGGTGCTCACCGTGAACGATCGGGACGCCGGCGTCGGATCGGCATTGCCCGCAGCGTCGACCGCCCGGAACGCCACCGTGTGCGCCCCGTCGGCCAGGCCGGTGAAGGTCTTGGGCGAGACACAGTCCGCGTACGCCGCCCCGTCAAGGCTGCACTGCAACCTCGCGGTGTCCCCCGCGGTGCCGGCGAACCCGAAGGTCACCGAACTCGACGTCACCGTCGCACCCGCCGCGGGACCGGAGGTGATCACTGTGTCCGGCGCCGTGATGTCGGCCGCCTTCCACAACTCCCGGCCATGCACCCCGTCGTCCGCGCCGAAGAACAGCGTCCCACCCACCGGCGTCAGGTAGGACGGGTAACCGTGAGCGGTGCCGGGGTTGATGTCCGCGACCAACTCGGTGCCCGCGGCGGTGCCGTCGGTCTGCCACAGCTCAAAACCGTGGGTCGTGTCGTTCGCGATGAAGAACACCGTGCTCCCCGCCGGAGTCATGAAGAACGGGTCACCGTCCGCGGCACCGGGGTTCAGATCCTGGACCAACACCGTCCCGGCCGCGGTCCCATCGGACCTCCACAACTCCTCCCCGTGCACCCCGTCAGGCGCCCTGAAGAACACGGAGTCTCCGACCGGGCTCAGCCAGGAGGGGACGCCGCCGGTGGTGCTTGGGTTGATGTCCTTGACCAACGCCGTCCCCGCGGCGGTGCCATCGGACTTCCACAACTCCTCCCCGTGGGCGGCGTCGACGGCAGTGAACAGGAGCGTGCCACCCACCGCGGTCAACTGGCGCGGGGCGCCCTCGGCCGGACCGGGGTTGATGTCCTTGACCAGCACAGTCCCGGCGGCGGTGCCATCGGATCTCCACAGCTCCCGCCCGCCAACCCCGTCGCTCGCGGAGAAGTAGATACGGCCTCCCACCGGGGTCAGGCTCCAGATGGAGCCACCTGTGGCACCCGGGTGGACGTCGTGCACCCGGACCGTTCCGGTCTCTGTGCCATCGGACCTCCACAGCTCCCGGCCATGCGTCCCCTCGCCCGCGATGAAGAACAACGTGCCGCCCATGGCAGTCAACAAGGCCGGGCCACCACCGGGATAGCCCGGGTTGATGTCCTTGACCATCAGCGTGCCCGCGGTGGTGCCATCGGACTTCCACAACTCGTACCCGTGGGTCCCGTCCTTCGCGGCGAAGAAGACCGTGCCACCCACGGAGGTCATGTAGTACCCGAAGCCACGTCCGGTCGGGTTGGCGTCCTTGACCATCTGCGTGCCCGCGGTGGTGCCATCGGACTTCCACAACTCGAACCCGTGGGTCCCGTCGTGGGCGGTGAAGAACAGCGTTCCGCCCACCGCGGTCAGGTGGCCCGGCGAACTGTCGGTTGCACCCGGGCTGATGTCCTTGACCAGCACCGTGCCTGACGCAGTCCCATCGGACCTCCACAACTCCCGCCCATGGGCTCCGTCGTGGGCGGTGAAGTACAGCGTGTCGCCCATCACCGTCAGCTGGGCCACTCCTGCGCTGCCACTGCCCGGCATCAGGTCGGCGACCATCACCGCGGTCTCGCTGACCGCGGTCTGCGCGGGGTAGAGCACCCCACCGCTCAGGCTGAGCGCCGCCGTCGTAGCCACCGCCATCGAGGTGGCCGTGACCCGACGTCGTACCCTCCGGCGCTGCGCCTTGGCCACCAGCCGGCGCTGCATCCGAACCCGAACCCTGGCCCTACGTTGGACCCGACTCATACTTCGACGATAGGCACGTGCCGGGGCGTTGGGCTATACCAATCGAGCGGATGCTGAGTCCAGGGTGTGAGACGTTTATCACTCCCGGTTCGGGGCTACTTCAGCTTCAGGTGTACGCCCATATTCGACGGGGCGATCGTCAACGTGCCCTTCTTGACCTTCGCCACCCCGATTGCGGCAACGTCAACGCGTTGGTCGGAGCTCCCCGCCAGAGTCGGCGAGGACGGATAGCTATGGGCGCCCCCCGGGTTGATGTCCTGGACCAGGACCGTGCCGGCCACGGTGCCATCCGACTTCCACAGCTCAGACCCGTGGAAGAACTGGCCTCAACCTCCGGGCAAGACCGCACGTGGGCTCAGGCCGGAGGCAGCAGTGTCTCCGGCGCCGGCTCGGAGGTACGCCGCTGCCACCAGGTGATCAGCAGCCCTCCGACCAGGCCGCCGAGGCCGAAGGCGGTGACGGCGTGCACGAGCAGGTCGAAGGTGAACACCCCGACGTACCGCATCCGGCCCGGTCCGGCCGCGCCGCCGGCCAGCGCCGCCAGCACCGCCAAGCCCACGCCCGCCACGATCCCGCCGCCGCAGCCGCGCAGCGCGCCCTCTTCCCAGCGCAAGGTGGGGCGGCGGCGCTGCACGCGGATGGTCACCAGCGCGGCCAGCAGCGCCGGGATGCCGATCACCGCGCCGAGCCAGGCGGGCGGTGTACCGGTGTCCGGCAGAGCGGCCAGCAGCGGGAAGACCGGGAGCGGACCCAGCACCACGGCCGAGGGCGAGACCAGGGTGGCGCCGCCCACGGCGAAGCCCGGCCCGGCCAGGAAGGAGGCGCCGAACAGCACCGCGTTGGGGAAGAAGGCCAGGTTGACCAGCGCGAAGATCGCCGTCTCGCCACCGGTGGTGCCGAGCTGCTCGACCATGTTGGCGGCCTCGCCCAGGTTCAGCAGGAACGAGCCGGCCACGACCAGGGCGGAGAGCCCGAGGTACCACCGCAGGATCGACCGGGCGGTCGCCGCACCGTGTCGTACGACGACCGGCAGGCGGGCCGCCCAGATCGCGGCCCGGCCCGAGCCGGCGGCGATGCCCGGCCCGGCCAGCGCCAGGGTGAGGCCCAGACACCAGGCCAGGACCGAGCTCGTGTCGGGCTTCACCTGGCCGGCGGTCACCAAGTGCACGGTCAGCAGCGCCACGCCCGCGTACCCGACCCCGAAGCCGGTCACCCCGACCGGGACCGTCCAGTCGCGCTCGCCGTCACCGAGCCGGTGCACGTCGGGGCCGTGGCCCCACAGCGCCTCACCGAGCCGATGCGCCACCCGCCACACAGTCCACGCGGCCATCGCGGTCAACCCGAGCGGTACGACGGTCACGGGCGTCCCGTCGACCGTCAGCCCGGAGCCGTGGGCCATCAGCCACGCGACCGCCCCGGTCCGCATGCCGTCCCGGGGTGCGCCGTGGGCCCCGGCGTCGCTGAGGAACCACCCGGCCATCCCGACCGCGGAGCAGACCAGCAGCGTCGAGCCGGCCGCCACGACGCCGGCCAGCAGCGCCAGCAACAGCACCGGGCGTCGGCGCGCGGCGCCAGACTCCACGGGGTCTGCGGGCTGGGTCAGTGGCGGCGAGGACAACAGCGAGGTCATGACCCGGCCATCATCACCCGGCGTACCCCGTCGAGCGGCGCTGCCACGCCGCGCCCCCGTGTCACGTACCGTGGAGGGGCCATGAAGAACCCCGACGAGTTCGACGACCTCTACAAGGCCGTCCGAGACAGGCTCGCCGTCGAGGCCTACGCCCTGACCGGGGATCAGCACGTGGCCCGGACCGCCGTCCGCGACGCCTTCGTGGTGGCCGCGCACCGCTGGTCCAAGGTGCAGCCGGTCCCCGACAAGGAGGCGTGGCTGCGCCCCCTGGTGTGGAGCCGGGCCCGGCACCGGCACACCGCCCGGCCCTGGCACCGGGAGAAGGACCTGCCCGCGGGCGCCGCCCAGACCCTGGAGGCGCTCAGCTCGCTGCCCATGAACCAGCGCAAGGCGCTAGTCCTGGCCCATCTGCCGGCGCTGGAGATGACGGACCTGGCGCGCGAGATCGGGCTGCCCCTGGCCAGCGCCGAGGAGCAGCTGCGGATCGGCACCGCGGCGTTCGCGAAGGCCCGAGGCGTGAGCCCCGACGAGGTGGGCGCCACGGTGGCCGAGCTGCGCGCGGTCGTACAGAGCAGCCGGTGGCCGCGGGGGCCGATCCTGCGCCGCGCCGGCACGGCCCGTCGGCGTACCCACACGGTGGTCGGCGTCCTGGGCACCGTGGTCGGGGTGGTGCTCAGCGGAATGGTGGTGGCCCAGGGCGAGTCGGTCGAGGCGACCCTGGAGGATCAGGGGTTCGACAGCAACGTCTCGGTCGAACCGGGGCCCGAGGACGAGGACCAGCCCGCCCTGGAGGAGTCCCTGCTGCTGGACGCCGAGCAGGTGACCCGGTTCGCGCCCGCGCTGGCCTGGACCGAGCTGGCGACCCACGACAACACCGAGGGCAACGGGCTCGTGCTGCCCTGTCAGGTGGACAGGTTCGCCGACCCGGACGGTCTGGGCGCGTTCGTGCGGACCTTCGAGGGGCTCCCGACCGCGAAGAAGCGGGCCAAGGACCAGGACCAGCGCGCGGCCGCGGTGGAGCTGGTCGAGCTGTCCCGCGACGTGGAGCAGACCCAGCAGGCGTACGCCGTGGCGCACGCCTGGTTCGCCGGGTGCGCCGACGAGCGCACCCAGCTGCTCTCCTACTACCGGGTCAAGGGGGTCGGCGAGGAGGCCGCGCTGTTCGTGCTGCGCTCCTGGAAGCGCGAGACGAGGACCTTCCAGATCGGCGTCGCCCGCTCCGGGCAGACCCTGATCGTGACCTCCGGGCAGGCGCCCGGGCTGCACCCCGACCCCGCGCCGGGAGTCGGGATGCTGGCGGCCTCGCTCAACTCCAAGTGCGGCGCCCCCGGCCTGGACTCGTGCGCGTCGGAGCCCAAGGCCAAGCCGGAGCCGGCGCCCAAGGCCGGGATCGTGCCGGGCATGCTCAGCGAGTTCGACCTGCCGCCGGTGCCGGGGGCTCCCGGGCCCTGGGTGGGCACCGACCCCGAACGGGCGCGGGTCAACTTCGCCGCCACCCGCTGTGACGAGAGCAGCTTCACGAGCGGGAGCTTCACCGACAGCCTGACCCGCACCTTCCTCTTCCCCGAGGCCCGGCGCTCCGGGGAGTTCGGGCTGACCGAGACCGTGGGCGTGACCCGGGGCGCGAACGGCGCGCGGCAGTTCGTGGCCGGCGTACGCAGCCAGCTGGCGCAGTGCGCCCAAGAGGGGTTCGGCACCGAGGTGACCCGGCTGCTGAACCAGACCTCCCAGCAGACCGACCTGACCGTGTGGCACCTGGAGTTCGACATCTCCGACGAGCGGTCGCTGCAGTTCCTGATGGCGATCGTCCGGCACGGCAAGACCGTGTCCCAGGTCGGCTTCGTGCCGGGCGGCGGGCTGACGATCAGCCGCGACGACTTCACCTGGGTCTCGCGCCGGGCCCTGGAGCGGCTGCCGCGGCTGCGTCTGCGGGGGCGCTGAGTGGTCGGCCCTCTCATCGCGCACGGGGTCGCGCGCTACCGGTCCACCGGTGCCGACCTGCCGTTCGGTGACCCGCTGCGGGCTCACGGGGTGGCGATGGAGGGCTACTTCTGGCGCTTCACCGACCCGGCGACGGGTCGGGTGGTGATCGCGCTCAACGGGGTCAACCGGGACGCCTCAGGCAGCACCTGGGCCACCCTCGGGCTGGCCGGACACCCGCACGGACACCTGCACACGACCGCGCACCCGGTGGGCCGCGCCGCCCCCGACGGCCTCGGCGCGTTCGCCGGGGACGCGTTCGCGGGCACCTCTTCGTCGCTGCGCGTGGACCTGGGGCCGCGGTCCCGGTTGGAGGTCGACGTGGCCGACCCTCGCCCCTGGCCCAGGCGCAGCTTCGGTGGGTCGAGCGTCTTCCAGTCGCTGCCCGGGCTCAACCAGTACTGGCACCCGTGGCTGCTGGGCGGCAAGGCCTTCGGCACCGCGTCGCTGGGGTCGCAGGACTGGGAGCTGGACGGCTGGGACGTCTACGCGGAGAAGAACTGGGGCAAGGGCGGCTTCCCGGACTCCTGGTGGTGGGGGCAGGCCCAGGGCTTTGCGGACCCGTCGGTGTGTGTCGCGTTCGCCGGGGGTGAGGTCACGGCCGCGGGTCTGAGCACCACCGTCACCGCCCTGGTGGTGATGCTGCCCGGCGGGCGGCTGGTCCGGCTGGGCGATCCGGTGGTCTCCGGAGTGCGGGCCCGGGTGCATGACGAGCACTGGTCGCTGACCGGGCGCAGCGCGCAGTGGCAGATCGACCTGGAGGGGTACGGCGAGCTGGGCCAGGCGCACGTACTCCCGGTGCCGCTGCCCTTCGAGCGCCGCAACATCCCCGGCGCGATCGAGCACCTGGGCGCCACGATGCGGGTCCGCGTACGCCGTTGGGGGCGCTTGGTGTGGTCCGGCGAGTCGACCTCGGCGGCCCTGGAGCACGGCGGGATCGAGCGCGCCCAGGCCGAGGTACGCCGCCGGGGTCACCACCCGCACGCCACCGGGGCGCCGCCGCACAACTCCTGAGTGCGTGTCCTGGGGGCGTTGGGCGCGTCTCGTTCCAGAACGGTGCTTGTGCGGCCTTCTGAAGTCACCTGGTGGCTTCAGAAGGCCGCATAGAGCCTTTTCTCGAACTCTTGTTCACCATGTGAGACCAGGGTCTCTGGGGGCAGAACTGCCGGAGCCCCTGGGTTGGCAGCGTCCGGAACGAGACACACGCCCCGACCTGGGTAGGTCGGGGCGTGTGCTGGGTGGTGCGTGAGCGCTCAGAGAGCCTCGAGGATCTCTCGCATCAGCGCGGCGGTCTCCGAGGGGGTCTTGCCGACCTTGACCCCGGCGGCCTCCAGCGCCTCCTTCTTGGCCTGCGCGGTGCCCAGGGAGCCGGAGACGATCGCCCCGGCGTGACCCATGGTCTTGCCCTCGGGGGCGGTGAAGCCGGCCACGTAGCCGACGACCGGCTTGGTCACGTGCTCCTGGATGTACGCCGCGGCCCGCTCCTCGGCGTCGCCACCGATCTCGCCGATCATCACGATCGCCTTGGTCTCGGGGTCGTTCTCGAACGCCTCGAGCGCGTCGATGTGGGTGGTGCCGATGATCGGGTCACCGCCGATGCCGATCGCGGTGGTGAAGCCGTAGTCCTTCAGCTCGTACATCATCTGGTAGGTCAGCGTGCCCGACTTCGAGACCAGCCCGACCGGGCCCTTGCCCGCGATGGTGTGCGGGGTGATCCCGGCCAGCGACTCCTCGGGGGTGATGATCCCCGGGCAGTTGGGGCCGATCATCCGGGTGCCGGCGTGGTTGGCGTCGCTCTGCAGGTAGGCGAAGACCTCAGCGGTGTCCTGGACCGGCACACCCTCGGTGATCACCACCAGCAGGTTGATCCCGGCGTCGATCGCCTCGACGCACGCGTCCTTGGTGAACGCCGGCGGCACGAAGACCACTGACACATCGGCGCCGGTCTCGGCCATGGCCTCCTTGACCGAGCCGAAGACAGGGAGCTCCTGGCCGCCCAGCTCGACCGACGTACCGGCCTTGCGGGCGTTCACGCCGCCGACGATGTTGGAGCCGGCGTCGACCATGAGGGCGGTGTGCTTTGAGCCCATGCCGCCCGTCATGCCCTGGACGATGATCTTGGAGTCCTTGTTCAGGTAGATAGACATCTCTCTCGCTCCTCAGGCGCTCGTGCTCTGGGCTGCCAGCTCGGCGGCTCGGTCGGCCGCGCCGTCCATGGTGTCGACCAGGGTGACCAGCGGGTGGTTGGCCTCGGCGAGGATCCGGTGACCCTCCTCGACGTTGTTGCCGTCCAGCCGGACCACCAGGGGCTTGGAGGCCTCGGCGCCCAGGATCCCCAGCGCGCCGACGATGCCGTTGGCCACCTCGTCGCAGGCGGTGATGCCACCGAAGACGTTGACGAAGACCGCCTTGACCTGGGGGTCGTGCAGGATCACGTCGAGCCCGTCGGCCATCACCTGGGCGTTGGCGCCGCCACCGATGTCGAGGAAGTTGGCCGGGGTGACCCCGCCGTACTTCTCGCCCGCGTAGGCGACCACGTCGAGCGTGGACATGACCAGGCCGGCGCCGTTGCCGATGATGCCGACCGAGCCGTCGAGCTTGACGTAGTTGAGGTCCTTGTCCTTGGCCTTGGCCTCGAGCTGGTCCTCCTCCTCGCGGATCACGAAGCCCTCGTGCTCCGGGTGCCGGAAGTCGGCGTTCTCGTCCAGCGAGACCTTGCCGTCCAGCGCCTCGAGTACGTCGCCCGACAGCCGCGCCAGCGGGTTGACCTCGACCAGCGTGGCGTCCTCCTCCACGAAGACCTTCCACAGCGCCTGCACCATCTCGACCGCCTGGTCGCGCAGCGCGGCGGGGAAGCCGGCCTCGTCCACGATGGCCTCGGCCTTGGCCTGGTCGACCCCGGTCCCGGCGTCGACGTTGATCTTCTTGACCGCGTCCGGGTTGGTCTTGGCGACCTCCTCGATCTCCACACCGCCCTCGACGCTGGCGATGCACAGGTAGGAGCGGTTGGCCCGGTCGAGCAGGAAGGAGAAGTAGTACTCCTCCTCGATGGCCGCAGCCGGAGCGATCAGCACCCGGTTGACGGTCAGCCCCTTGATCTCCATGCCGAGGATGTTGCGCGCGTGCTCGACGGCCTCCTCGGGCGACTTGGCGAGCTTGACGCCGCCCGCCTTGCCCCGGCCACCGGCCTTCACCTGGGCCTTGACGACCACCACGCCACCGAGCTGCTCGGTCGCGGCCGCGGCGTCCTCGGCCTGCTCCACGACGATGCCCTGGGTCACGGCTACCCCGTGCTTGGCGAAGAGCTCCTTCGCCTGGTACTCCATCAGGTCCATGATCCACCCAATCCTGTTGTGAGGTTCGCGAGCGCACTGACAACCCGAACGTGGTCGGTGAGGGCACGCTCCTGCTCGCACCCTAGACCGCGGCGGCGGAGCCCGGCGATGCAGGGGTCGACCCATGAGCCAGGCGTGACCTGGGTCACTGTCACCACGGAGGTGGTTGGCTGGCGTGGTGAGCTCCGTCATGTGGGTACGACGGGACCTGCGCGTGCGCGACCATCCCGCCCTCGGCAAGGCCCTGGAGGACCCCGAGGGCACCGCGCTCCTCTTCGTGCTGGATCCCGTCCTGTGGCGCCGGGCCGGAGCGGTCCGGCGGGCCTGGTTGGCCGGCAACCTCGCCGCCCTGGACGAGCGCACCGGTGGGCGGCTGGTGATCCGGCAGGGCGACCCGGCCCAGGTGGTGCCGGCGGTGGCGGCCGAGGTGGCGGCGACGCAGGTGCACGTCTCGGCCGAGACCACGCCGTACGGGCGGCGGCGCGACGACCGGGTGGCCGACGCGCTCGACCGAGCCGGGGTGTCCTGGTGTCCGACCGGGTCGCCGTACGCCGTGGGGCCGGGTCGGGTGCGCACCGGCAGCGGCGGCCCCTACCAGGTGTTCACCCCGTTCGCCCGGGCCTGGCGCGACCACGGCTGGCCGGACCCGGCCCCGACCCCCCGCTCCCCCGCGTTCTTGGCGCTCGACAGCGACCAGCGCGCCCGCAAGGCGCTGGACGCCGCCCGCCAGCTCATCGACGACGTGGCCGACCTGCCCGACCTGCCGACCCCCGGCGAGGAGGCGGCGCTGCGTCGCTGGCGCTCGTTCCGGGACGGGGCCCTGGCCGACTACGCGGCCGGCCGGGACCGGCCCGACCTGGACGGCACGTCGCGACTCTCGCCGTACCTGAGCCTGGGGGTGCTGCACCCGCGCACCCTGCTGGCCGACCTCCAGGCCCGGCGCGGCCAGGGCCCGCAGACCCTCGTCACCGAGCTGGCCTGGCGGGAGTTCTACGCCGACGTGCTCTGGCACCACCCGGACTCGGCCTGGCGCGACCTCAAGCCGGCCCTGGCGGGCATGCGCTACTCCGCCGAGGAGGACGCGCTGGACGCGTGGCGCACCGGCACCACCGGCTACCCGGTGGTCGATGCGGGCATGCGACAACTGCTCGCCGAGGGGTGGATGCACAACCGGGTGCGGATGATCACCGGCAGCTTCCTCACCAAGGACCTGCACGCGTGGTGGCCGGCGGGCGCCCGGCACTTCCTGCGGCACCTGGTCGACGCCGACCTCGCCTCCAACAACCACGGGTGGCAGTGGGTGGCCGGCACCGGCACCGACGCCTCGCCGTACTTCCGGGTCTTCAACCCCGTCTCCCAGGGGCAGCGCTTCGACCCCGACGGGGAGTACGTGCGCCGCTGGGTGCCCGAGCTCCGCCACCTCCCCGGCCGGTCGGCGCACGAGCCGTGGAGCCACCCCGAGGGGTACGCCCACGGCTACCCCCTGCGGCTGGTCGACCACGCCGAGGAGCGCCGGGAGGCGCTCGAGCGGTACGCCGAGGTCCGCGGCGGGTGACCGCGGCGGGGCGCATCCCGGGGTCGCGGTCGATAACGGTGACATAACGGCAGGGTCACGCCGGTATCACGCTGGCCGCCTGGTGCCGAGTGCACAGGCGATTTCGACCGGGGGGTAGGCATCGGTTAGAGTCGGGCCTGTCGCCCACCCCCCGGCGACTTTTCTTACCCCCCGACCGCACGAGGTAAACGTTCATGGGCAGTCACCGAGCAGAGCGCGCACCACGTCGCGCAGCCTCGGTGCAGCGGACCCCGCGCAAGCCCCTGACCCGTTCCGCGCCGTCTCGCCGCGCCTCCTCCCCCGCGTCGGCTGAGCCCGCCACCGGGTACGTCGGCAAGCGGATCGCGGCCCCCGTGACGGACGCCCCCGCGGCGCCGGTCGAGCCCACAACCGGGTACGTCGGCAAGCGGATCGCCGCCCCCGCAGCGCCGACCGTGTCGAAGACCACCGAGTCGAAGCGCAGCGCCCCTAAGACCACCAAGCCGCAGGACTCCGGCTCCAAGCACACCGGCTCCCGCGGCGCCCTGTTCAAGGGCCTCCCGTCGGTGCCGGTGCTGGCGGGCGTGGCCGCCCTGGCGATCTCCACCGGCGGCGCGCTCAACGCAGCCGCCTCCACCCCCGCGCACACCGACGGCACGCGGCTGGTCGCCGCCAGCTCGTCCACCGCCGCCGACCCCGCGCTGCTCGAGGGCCGCGAAGAGGTGGTGAGCCGCGACTCGCGCCGTGAGGACCGAGCCGCCGATGCCGATCAGGAGCTTCAGGCCAAGGCCGAGGCGATGACCGAGCAGCGCAACCAGACCCTGCAGACGCTGACCGTGGCCGCCGAGAAGCAGGCTGCCAAGATCGAGGCCAACCAGTGGGTCCTGCCGGTCAAGGGCTACCGACTCTCGGCCACCTTCGGCATGTCCAGCTACCTGTGGTCCACGGTGCACACCGGCCTGGACTTCTCCGCCCCGATCGGCTCCCCGCTCTACGCGGTCGCCAACGCCACGGTCACCGAGGTCGGGTACGACGGCTCGTACGGCAACAAGACCGTGCTGACCCTCGAGGACGGCACCGAGATCTGGTACTGCCACCAGACCACCATGGACGTCCTGGTCGGCCAGCAGGTCGTCGGCGGCGACGTGATCGGCACCGTGGGCAGCACCGGCAACTCCACCGGCCCCCACGTGCACATCGAGGTTCGCCCCGGTGGGGGCGGCCCGATCGACCCGTACGGCGCGCTGCTGGAGCACGGGCTGCAGCCCTGAGCCGTTCCGCCCGGTCCGACCCCCGTGGGCTGGGGCCGGTTGCAGCTTGCCCGGTTACAGCTTCTCCACCGGCGCGTAGCGCAGCAGCAGCCGCTTGACGCCCTCGGAGCCGAAGTCGATCGACGCGACCGACTTCTCCGCCACCCCCTCCACGGACACGACGGTGCCCAGGCCGAACGAGTCGTGCACCACCCGGTCGCCGGGCTCCAGGGACGGGATCGCCCGGGCCGGCTTGGCCTTGGCGGCGGCGTCGGCGCGCAGCGCGGCGGAGGAGAAGTTGCGGCGCCCGGCGGCGGTCGGCGTACCCAGCCGGGCCGGGGAGCCGGCCGCGAGGTCAGGTCGACCCCAGCGGGTCTGCGCGGCCTCGGTGCGCCGCCAGTCGACCAGGTCGACCGCGAGCTCGTCGAGGAACCGTGACGCCGGGTTGTGCGAGGGCGCGCCCCACGCCGAGCGCACCACCGCTCGGGAGAGGTAGAGCCGCTCGCGGGCCCGGGTGATGCCGACGTAGGCCAGCCGCCGCTCCTCCTCCAGCTCGGTCGGCTCGCCCAGCGATCGCAGGTGCGGGAACACCCCGTCCTCCAGGCCGGTCAGGAACACGTGCGGGAACTCCAGGCCCTTGGCGGTGTGCAGCGTCATCAGTGTCACCACCCCGCTGCCGTCCTCGGGCGCGTCGGGGATCTGGTCGCTGTCGGCGACCAGGGCCACCCGCTCCAGGAAGTCCGCCAGGCCCGGGGCTGCGGTGCCGGCGACGGTGTCCTCGGGGTCGCTGGGGTCCGCCGACGGACCGGCCACCGGGTCCTCGGAGAACTCCCGGGCCACGGCCACCAGCTCGGCGAGGTTCTCCACCCGGGTGCCGTCCTGCGGGTCGTCGGAGGCCTCCAACTCGGCCAGGTAGCCCGAGCGCTCCAGCACCGTCTCCACCATCACGTCGGCCCGCTCGCCGGCGGCCACCATCTGCTGGAGCTCGGAGACCAGGTCGACGAACGCCTCGATGTTGCGCAGCGACCGGGTCGCCAGGCCGGGCGCGTCGGCTGCCCTGGTCAGCGCGTCCCAGAAGGTGATCTGGTCGCGCTGCGCGAGCGCGGAGATGCAGGCCTCGGCGCGCTCCCCGATGCCCCGTTTGGGGGTGTTGAGCACCCGGCGCAGCGAGATCTCGTCGGCCGGGTTGACCAGCATCCGCAGGTAGGCCAGCGCGTCGCGCACCTCCTTGCGCTCGTAGAACCGCACCCCGCCGACCACCTTGTAGGGCTGGCCGGTGCGGATGAAGACCTCCTCGAAGACCCGGGACTGGGCGTTGGTCCGGTAGAAGACCGCGACGTCGGCGGCCCGGTGCCCGGCGTCGACCAGGGCGTCGATCTCGTCAGAGACGAACCGCGCCTCGTCGTGCTCGTCGTCGGCGACGTACCCCACCACCCGCTCACCGTCGCCGGCGTCGGTCCACAGCCGCTTCGGCTTGCGGCCGCGGTTGTGCCCGATCACCGCGTTGGCGGTCGCCAGGATGGTCTGGGTGGAGCGGTAGTTCTGCTCCAGCACGATCGAGGTGGCCTCGGGGAAGTCCTGCTCGAAGTCGAGGATGTTGCGGATGCTCGCGCCCCGGAAGGCGTAGATCGACTGGTCGGCGTCCCCCACCACCATCAGCTCGGCCGGCTCGACCCGCTCGGCCTCGTCCAGGTCCTCCGGGTTGTTGGCGCACAGCTGGTGGACCAGGGCGTACTGGGCGTGGTTGGTGTCCTGGTACTCATCGACCAGCACGTGCCGGAACCGCCGCCGGTAGGTCTCGCGCACCTCGGGGAACGTCTCGAACAGGTGGACGGTGAACATGATCAGGTCGTCGAAGTCCAGCGCGTTCGCCTCGCGCAGCCGCTGCTGATAGACCCGGTACGCCGCGGCGTACGCCTCCTCGAAGCTGTTGCGGGTGTCCTTGGCCGCGTCGTCGGGGTCGCGCAGCTCGTTCTTGGCGTCCGAGATCCAGTTGAGCACCGCGCGCGGCTGGAACCGCTTCGGGTCCAGCTCCAGGTCCCGCAGCACCAGGGTGATCAGCCGCTTGGAGTCCGCCGCGTCGTAGATCGAGAAGCTGGACTTGAAGCCGAGCCGGTCGATCTCCTTGCGCAGGATCCGCACGCAGGCGGAGTGGAAGGTCGAGACCCACATCAGCCGGGCGCGGCGCCCGACCAGCTCCTCCACCCGCTCCTTCATCTCGGCGGCCGCCTTGTTGGTGAAGGTGATCGCCAGGATGGAGCCCGGGTGCGCGCCGCGCTGGGCCACCAGCCAGGCGATCCGCCGGGTCAGCACCCGGGTCTTGCCCGACCCGGCGCCGGCCACCACCAGCAGCGCCGGCCCCTCGTGGGTCACGGCCGCGCGCTGGGGTTCGTTCAACCCCTCGAGAAGCTCTTCGGGGCTGATCACCAGAAGACCGCAACCGCCATGTTGCCCAGCGTCAGGGCCAGGAAGCCGAAGAACAGGCCCCGGGGGATCCGCTCCTTGCGCATGTTGGCCATCACCAGGACCAGCAGCACCAGGGCGACCGCGAACTTGACGCCGATCTTGGTGTGGTCGAGCACCGCATCGCCGGCCTCGAACTTGGCCACCAACAGCAGCCCGGTCACGAACGCCAGCCCGATGCCGTCGCGCATCGCGGCGTTGACCGCCTGGACCGGCTCCCGCAGCTGCACCACCAGGCCGCCCAGCAGGCAGGCCCAACCGACGAAGTGCAAGAACACGAGCACGTTGGTGATCAGATCCATGGGGCGCAGCGTAGACGGCGACTCAGAGCAGTCGGCGGTCGGAGGCCCACCGGGTGAGCTCGTGCCGCGAGGAGAGCTGGAGCTTGCGCAGCACCGAGGACATGTGGGTCTCCACGGTCTTGATCGAGATGAACAGCTCCTTGGCCACCTCCTTGTAGGCGTAGCCGCGCGCGATCAGCCGCATCACCTCGCGCTCGCGCTCGGTGAGCCGGTCCAGGTCCTCATCCACCGCGGCGACCTGGATCGAGCCGGCGAAGGCGTCCAGCACGAAGCCGGCCAGCCGCGGGGAGAAGACCGCGTCGCCCTCGGCGACCCGGCCGATCGCGGCCACCAGCTCGGGCCCGGTGATCGTCTTGGTGACGTAGCCACGGGCGCCGCCGCGAATGGTGCCGATCACGTCCTCGGCGGCGTCGCTGACGCTGAGCGCCAGGAACCGCGGGTGCTCTTCCGTAGTTGGAGCCGCGTGCACCCTCCGCATCACTTCCTGCCCGCCGCCGCCGGGCAGGTGCACGTCCAGCAGTACGACGTCGGGGTGGTGCGCCGCGATCGCGGCCACCGCCTCGTCCACGTCGGCCGCCTCGGCGACCACGTCGACCTGGATGTCGGCCGTGGACGACGTGCTCGCGGCCGAGCTCAGTTCGGCGCGCACCCCGGCCCGGAACATCGCGTGGTCGTCCACGACGACCACTCGCACCACCCGCGCCGCGCCACCCCGTCCGCCCATCACTCCTCCTCCAGCGGCATCGACAGCCGCACCTCAGTGCCCTCACCGGGTGCCGACCGGACCACGGCCGTCCCGCCGTGGCGCTCCATCCGCTCCACGATGCTGTGCCGTACGCCGAGCCGGTCGGCCGGCACCTGGGCCTGGTCGAAGCCCGCCCCGCGGTCCCGCACGAACAGCTCCGCGTGGCTCGCCCCCACCTCGCAGTAGACGTCCACGCGGCCGGTGCCGGCGTGCTTGGCGGCGTTGACCATGGCCTCGCGGGCCGCGAGCACCAGCGGGCGCAGCCCCTCGGCCATCCCTGTGTCGCCCACGCTGACCAGGTCCACGATCACGCCGTGCTCGTCCTCGATCCGGGCCGCCGCCTCGCGCAGCGCGCCGGTCAGGGTTGCCGCGTCGGCCGACTCCCCGGCGTACAGCCAGGAGCGGAGCTCGCGCTCCTGCGCCCGGGCGAGCCGGGCGACGGTGGGGCCGTGGTCGGCGTTCTTCTGGATCAGCGCCAGGGTCTGCAGCACCGAGTCGTGCAGGTGCGCGGCCACGTCGGCCCGCTCCTGGGTGCGGATCCGCTCGGCCCGCTCGGCACCCAGGTCCGAGGCCAGCCGGAAGACCCAGGGCCCGAGCACCACGGCCAGACCCGCGATGCCCAGCAGGGTGGCCAGCCACACGTCCCGGGCCAGCGACAGCTCCCCGCTGCCGAGGGCGAAGATGGTCACCGCGGCGACCACCAGGCCCACCCCGGCGATGACGCGCAAATAAGAGGCCCAGGTGCCCGCGCCGAAGACCGCGCGGACCGGGTCGATCCGGCCCGTGGTGTCCAGCCAGCGCTCGCGCTGGGCCTCGTCCGCCTGCCGCCAGAGCAGGGCGACGCCGCCGACGGCGAGCAGCAGCGGCCAGAAGAGCGCACCGCCGCCCAGCACCGCCTCGACCAGGAAGACCAGCCCGATGCCGAGCGCGCCCAGCGCGATCGCCGGCCCGACGTCGGCCAGCCGGGAGGTGGGCCGCGGGCGCTTGCCCGTGCGGATCGCGCTCTCCAGGCCGGGGGCGTCGGTCACGAACCGGGCGTCGCTGGGCATCATCAGCCACAGCGCCGCGTACAGCGCCACCCCGAGGCCGCCAAGCGCCGCGGCGACCACGAACCCCACGCGCACCCAGAGCACCGGCAGGCGCAAGTGCCGGGCCAGGCCAGAGGCCACGCCGCCGGCCACGGGCGCGGTCGTGTCGCGCGTCGCTCGGCGGAAGACAGGGGGGTCGTAGGCGCTCATCTCCCGTCCATCGTCGCAGGTGGGCAGGGGCGGGACCATGAGGATCGACCCCGAGGCGACCCTGACGCCACCCCGGGTCGCCGCCGCGGAAGCCCGGTGTGACTCAGGGTCTCCCCCGATGGTGGCCGGCGTGGCGCGGGAGCATGGTGGAGGCATGAACGACACGTCCCAGACCACCGAGCCCCCTCCGGTCGACCCGAGCAACCCGGGCAGCTCAGCCGACCCGATCAACCCTGGCGACCCGGCTGACTCCGGACCCCGGGTCAGCGGCGAGCAGATGCGCGACGTGAACCGGCTGCGCCGACCCGCGCAGCGCACGATCGCCGGCGTCGCGGCCGGCCTGGCCCGGCACTTCGACATCGACCCGCTGATCGTACGGGTGGCCTTCGTGGTGCTCGCCTTCTTCGGCGGCTCCGGCCTGCTGCTGTACGGCGCCCTGTGGCTGCTGATGCCCGAGGACGGCGAGGAGCAGGCCGCGGTGAACCTCGACCCGCGCAGCCGCCAGGTCGCCATCGTCGGCGTCGGGATCGCCGCCGCGCTGCTGCTGCTCGGCGACTCCTGGGGCCTGTACTGGTTCCCCTGGCCGCTGGCGCTGATCGCGCTGGCCGTGTGGTTCTTCGGCTTCCGGGACCGCACCCCGCGCCAGGTGGCGCCGGGAGTGCCGGGCGCGCCGGGGCAGCCGGCGCCCACGCCGTACGCCGCCCCGCCCACGCCCTACGCGGCCGGCCCCACGACCTACGCTGCCGCGCCCACGACGTACTCCGGACCCGCGACCTACGCGGCTGGCCCTACGACCTACGCTGCCGCGCCGACTGCCTACGCCGCCGCACCCCCCACCTACGCCGCCCCGCGGCCGCCGGTGACCCGCCCCCGCGACCCGCGGCGCCGCGGCCCGATCCTGTTCTGGTTCACCCTGGCCCTGATCGCCCTGGGCATGGGCACCCTCGGCCTGGTCGCCGTGGGCATGGGCGTCGACGTCCCCGTCAGCGCCTACCCCGCGCTGGCCATGACGATCACCGCGGTGATGCTGCTGGTCGGCGCCTGGTACGGCCGGGCCGGCGGCCTGATCATGCTGGGCCTGCTGGCCGGCGCCGCCACCCTGGGCGCCACCGCCGTCGAGCAGCACGAACGCGAGGTGCGGATCGTCACCCCGGCGACCGCCTCCGCGGTGCAGGACCGGTACTGGATGCCGGCCGGTGAGCTGGTGCTGGACCTGCGCGAGGTCTCCGACCCGGAGAACCTGGACAACCGCACCATCGTCCTCGAGGGCGGCATCGGCCGGCTGCGCGTGATCGTGCCCGAGGAGTTCGACGGGCGCGCCCGGGCCGCCGTCAACGGGCCCGGCAGCATCGTGCTCTTCGACCGGGCGAGCGACGGAGTCGACATCTCGGCCGCCACCACCTTCGGCCCCGGGGAGGGCGACCCCTGGATCCTGATCGAGGCCGAGCTCGGCGTCGGCGAGATCGCCGTCACCGATGACCCCAGCGAGGAGACCCTGCGATGAGCGCGCACACCCCCGAACCCACCGACACCCACACCGACACCACCACCGTCACAGTCACCGACACCGCCATCGCCGAGCCGGCCCCGGCCGAGGTCGACCATGCAGAACGGTCCGGCTGGCACCCGCTCAACGTGGGCCACCTGGTGATGGGCCTGGCCTTCCTCGGCTTCGTCGGCATCTGGGCCGTGATGACCGCCGACGCCGTCGACATCGACAACCTGCGCTGGCTGCTGCCGCTGCCGTGGGTGCTGGCGGGCGCCGGCGGGCTGCTGGCGCTGGCCCTGGGCCGACGCAACCGCTCGACCCAGACGTGAAACCCCAGCCCAGGTAGTCATCCGCCCAGCGGCCATGGCCTTTGGCCGCTGGGCTGCCCTACCGTCTCGTCATGGCGCCCTCAGAGCAGAACGAGCAGGACCGGCACAACCCTGACGACGAGTACCGCGACGAGACCGACGGCGAGCGGCTGGACCGCAAGTGGACCGACCTGCTGCAGGAGCTGCGCGTCATGCAGACCGGAGCGCAGCTGACCGCGGGCTTCCTGCTCACCCTGCCCTTCACCCCGGCGTTCGCCGAGATCGACCGGTTCCAGCGCAACCTGTACCTGGCGCTGGTCGTCCTGGCCGCGGTGACCACCGCGCTGGTGCTCACCCCGGTGGCCACCCACCGGCTGCTCTCGGGCCGCCAGGTCAAGGAGCAGCTGGTCAAGGCCGCCGACCAGATCGGCAAGCTGGTGCTCGCCCTGGTCGGCGCGCTGGTCGTCGGCATCGTGGTGCTGATCTTCGACGTCGCCACCAGCCGCACCACCGCCCTGGTCACCGGCGGCGTCCTGGCCGCCCTGGTCCTCGGGTTGATGGTGGCGCTGCCGCACTACCTGCTGCGTCAGGGCGACGCCACGAACTGAACTCGCCGCCCTGCGGCTGCGCGCCGCAGATTATTCATTGGGCCGCAGCGCCGGCGGTACGTATCCTCGGCACAGTGCGCCAACTACCGCTGACCGACCCCGGGACCGCGGACCACCGCTCCCCCGGGCGGCTCCTGTGGTGGATGGCCCGAAGCCAATGGGCCACCCTGCTCGGCGGCATGGCGTTCGGCATCCTGTGGATGGGCGCGCAGGCGGTGATGCCCGCGATCCTCGGCCGCGCCATCGACCGCGGGGTGGCCGCGCGCGACTCCGAGCAGCTCCTGCTCTGGACCGGCGTGATGCTGGCCATCGGGCTGGCGCAGGCGGCCAGCGGCATCATGCGGCACCGCTTCGCGGTCACCAACTGGCTGATCGCCGCCTACCGCACCGTGCAGCTGGTCGGGCGCCACGCGGTGCACCTGGGCGGCACCCTGCCGCGCAAGGTCTCCACCGGTGAGGTCATCGCGATCGGCACCAGCGACCTGTCCCACATCGGCGGGGTGATGGACGTGACCGCCCGGTTCACCGGCGCGATCGTCTCCTTCTTCCTGGTCTCGGTGATCCTGCTCTCCACCTCGGTGACCCTCGGCCTGGTGGTGCTGGTCGGCGTACCGCTGCTGATGCTGCTGATCGGCCCGATCCTGAGCCCGCTGCAGCGCCGCAGCGCCCACCAGCGGCACCTGATGGGCGAGCTGTCCAACACCGCCACCGACATCGTCAGCGGCCTGCGGGTGCTGCGCGGGATCGGCGGCGAGCAGGTCTTCCTGGCCCGCTACCGGCGCCAGTCCCAGGAGACCCGGCACGCCGGCGTACAGGTGGCGCGGCTGCAGTCGGTGCTGGATGCGCTGCAGGTCTTCCTGCCCGGGGTCTTCGTGGTCCTGGTGGTCTACCTGGGCGCGCGGTACGCCGTGGCCGGGACCATCACCCCCGGCGAGCTGGTCGCCTTCTACGGCTACGCGGCGTTCCTGATGATCCCGCTGCGCACGGTCACCGAGTTCGCGAACAAGTTCATCCGGGCCCGGGTCTCCGCGCGCCGGGTCTGCGCAGTGCTCGCCCTGACCCCCGACCACACCGACCCGGCGACCCCGGCCCCCTCGCCACCCCTGGGCGCCGAGCTGTACGACGCCCGCACCGGGCTGCGGGTGCGCCCAGGCGCGCTGACCGCGGTGGTGTGCGAGCAGCCCGAGGAGTCCGCCGCCCTGGCCGACCGGCTCGGCATGGCCGCCGCCGAGATCGACGACGAGGTGCGCCTGGGCGGCGTCCCGCTGTGCGCCCTGAGGCGCGCCGAGGTCCGCCAGCGGGTCGTCGTCTCCGACAGCGCGGCGACGCTGTTCTCCGGGCCCCTGGCCGACGGGCTGGACGTCACCGGTCGCGGCGGCGCCGAGGCGGCGCTGTACACCGCCAGCGCCGACGACATCCTGGAGGCGCTGCCCGAGGGCCTGGACACCGTGGTCGCCGAGCGCGGCCGCAGCTTCTCCGGCGGGCAGCGCCAGCGGCTGGTGCTGGCCCGGGCGCTGACGACCAGCCCCGAGATCCTGGTGCTGGTCGAGCCCACCTCGGCGGTCGACGCCCACACCGAGGCCCGGATCGCGGCGCGGCTGCGCACCCACCGGGCCGGCCAGACCACGGTGGTGACCACCAGCAGTCCGCTGATGCTGGACACCTGCGACCAGGTGGCCTTCCTGGTCGACGGGCGGATCGTCGCCACCGGGACGCACGAGCAGCTGCTCGAGGACTCACCGTCGTATCGGGCCGTGGTCACCCGCGAGGTCGAGGAGGAACTGTCCCGATGAGTGCCTCGAACACCGTTCTGCCCGTCGCCGACGGCCGCTCAGTGGCCAAGTACGCCGTGGCGATCGCGCGCCGACACCCCCGCCTGATGGTCGCCGCCCTGGGCCTGCACGTGCTCGCCGCCGGCGCCGCGCTGGCCGCCCCGCGACTGCTCGGTGGCCTGGTCGAGTCGGTCGAGCAGGGCACCACCATGGGACACGTCAACACCGTGATCGCCTGGCTGGCCGGGTTCCTGGTGCTGCAGACGGTGCTGACCCGCTACGCCCGGCTGGTCAGCCAGGTGCTGGGCGAGCAGGTGCTGGCCGAGCTGCGCGAGGACTTCGTCGACAACGCGCTGGCCCTGCCGGTCGGCGTGGTGGAGTCTGCGGGCTCGGGCGACCTGCTGACCCGCACCAGCCGTGACGTCGAGCAGCTGGGCTGGTCGGTGCGCTGGGCGTTGCCGGAGTGGACGATCGCGGTCGTCACCGCGGTGCTGACCCTGGCCGCCGCGCTGAGCATCGGCTGGTGGGTGGCGCTGCCCTGCCTGCTGGCGCTGCCGCCGCTGGTGATCGGGCTGCGCTGGTACCTGGCCCGCGCCAAGGACGGCTACCTGCGCGAGAGCGCGACGTACTCCCAGATCAACGCGACCCTGAGCGAGACCGTCGAGGGCGCCCGGACCGTCGAGGCGCTCGGCCTGGCCGACGAGCGGGTACGCCGCATCGACGCCGACTGCCGGGACTCCTTCCTCGCCGAGTGCTACACCTTGGGCCTGCGCACCCGGTTCTTCCCGAGCATGGACATCTCCTACCTGCTGCCCACCGTCGGCACGCTGCTCTTCGGCGGCTGGCTCTACACCCGCGGCAGCGTGTCGCTGGGCGAGGTGACCGCGGCGACGCTGTACGTGCAGATGCTGATCGACCCGGTGGACCGGGTCGTGGCGATCCTGGACGAGCTGCAGATGGGCGCGGCCTCCCTGGCCCGGCTGCTCGGGGTGGCCCACGTGCCCGACGACCGGGAGGCCACGGGCGCGCAGCCGCGCGACGAGCAGCTCGAGGCCAGCGACGTGCGCTTCAGCTACGTGCCCGGGCGCGACGTGCTGCACGGGGTCTCGCTCGACGTCGGGGTCGGCGAACGGATCGCCATGGTCGGGCCCTCAGGTGCTGGCAAGTCGACGCTGGGGCGGCTGCTGGCCGGGATCCACCCGCCCCGGACCGGCGAGGTCACCGTCGGCGGCGTCGGCCTGGTCGAGCTGCCGCTGTCGGAGCTGCGCGGGCACGTGGCGCTGGTGACCCAGGAGCACCACGTCTTCGTCGGGTCGCTGCGCGACAACCTGGCGCTCGCGGTGCCGAACGGCCGGACGGCCACCGAGGCGGAGATCCTGGCCGCGCTCGACGCGGTGGACGCTGGCGAGTGGGCGCTCGCGCTGCCCGACGGGCTGGACACCGAGGTGGGCTCGGGAGGGCTGGCCCTGACCGCGCCGCAGGCCCAGCAAGTGGCGCTGGCCCGGCTGGTGCTGGCCGACCCGCACACCCTGGTGCTGGACGAGGCGACCTCGCTGATCGACCCGCGCGCGGCGCGGCACCTCGAGCGGTCCCTGGCCGCCGTACTGCACGGGCGCACGGTGATCGCGATCGCGCACCGGCTGTTCAGCGCCCACGACGCCGACCGGGTCGCCGTGGTCGAGGACGGGGTGATCTCGGAGTTCGGCTCGCACCAGGAGCTGGTGCACGCCGGCGGGTCGTACGCCGCGCTGTGGCACAGCTGGCACGGCCGCGACTGATCCCTTGCCGTTGTGACAGTACTTCTGTCACAGTCGCCTGCATGAAGCTCGCGACCATGCTCATGTACGACGGCAACCCCCGACAGGCCGCCGACCAGGTGACCGCGCTGGAGAAGGCCGGCCTGGACACCGTCTGGGTCGCGGAGGCCTACGGGTTCGACTCCCCCACCCTGATGGGCTACCTGGCGGCCAAGACCGAGACCGTGGAGATCGGCTCGGCGATCCTCAACATCTACTCGCGCACCCCCGGCGCCCTGCTGCAGACCGCCGCCGGCCTGGACAACGTCTCCGGGGGCCGGGCGATCCTCGGCCTGGGCGCCTCCGGCCCGCAGGTGATCGAGGGCTTCCACGGCGTCCCGTACAGCAAGCCGCTGGCCCGCACCGCCGAGGTGGTCGACCTGGTCCGCCGCGGCCTCAAGCGCGAGCCGCTGACCAACGAGGGCGTCTTCCACCTGCCCCTGGACAAGGAGCACGGCGCGGTCACCGGCCTGGGCAAGGCCCTGAAGCTGCTCACCCGGCCCGAGCGCGACACCATCCCGATCTACATCGCCGCGCTCGGGGCCAAGAGCGTGGAGCAGACCGCCGAGATCGCCGACGGCTGGATCCCGCACCTGTTCCACCCCGAGAAGGCGCACCTGGTCTGGGGCGAGGCGCTCGCGGCCGGCACGGCCAAGCGCTCGGCCGACCTGGCCCCGCTGCAGGTCACCGCCGGCGGCATGGTCTCGATCGGCGAGGGCCCGGAGACCAAGGCGATGCTCGACTTCGCCCGCCCGATCTTCGCGCTGTACGTCGGCGGCATGGGCGCCAAGGGCAAGAACTTCTACAACGACGTGGCCCGCGCCTACGGCTACGAGCAGGAGGCCGAGGAGATCCAGGACCTCTACCTCGCGGGCAAGAAGAAGGAGGCCGAGGCGCTGATCCCGCTGGACTGGCTGGAGGCGGCCAACCTGGTCGGCCCCGAGTCCTACGTCAAGGAGCGGATCGCCGCGTTCGCCGAGGCCGGCGTGACCAGCCTGAACGTCGTCCCGGCGAGCGCCGACCCGGCCGCCACCCTGGCCCACCTCAAGGAGCTCGTGTCGTGAAGGGCCTCTTCGAGGCCGAGCACGAGGACTTCCGCGCCACCGCCCGGGCCTTCTTCGACAAGGAGGTCGTCCCGCACCACGCACAGTGGGAGGCCGAGGGCATCGTCCCGCGCGAGCTGTGGCGCAAGGCCGGCGAGGCCGGGCTGCTGTGCTTCGACGTACCCGAGGAGTACGGCGGCCCCGGCATCGACGACTTCCGGTTCAACGTGGTGCTCTCCCAGGAGCAGACCCGGGCCGGGGCCAGCGGCCCCGGCTTCTCGGTGCACACCGACATCATCGTGCCGTACCTGAGCAGCCTGGCCACCGACGAGCAGAAGCGCCGGTGGCTGCCCGGCTGCGTCAGCGGGGAGATCATCACCGCGATCGCGATGACCGAGCCGGGCGCCGGCTCGGACCTGCAGGGCGTGCGCACCAGCGCGGTGGACGCCGGCGACCACTACGTGCTGAACGGGTCGAAGACCTTCATCTCCAACGGCATCAACGCCGACCTGGTGATCGTCGTGGCCCGCACGGACCCCGACGCCGGGCACCAGGGGATCAGCCTGCTGGTGGTCGAGCGCGGGATGCCCGGCTTCGAGCGCGGCCGGAACCTGGACAAGGTCGGCCTGCACGCCCAGGACACCGCGGAGCTCTCGTTCACCGACGTTCGGGTGCCCAAGGAGAACCTGCTGGGCGAGGAGGGCCAGGGGTTCATCTACCTGATGATGAACCTGCCCCAGGAGCGGCTGATCATCGGCGCCCAGGCGGTCGCGGCCGCCGAGGGGGTGCTCGAGCTGTGCCTGGACTACGCCAAGCAGCGGCAGGCCTTCGGCCGCCCGATCGGCAAGTTCCAGCACAACCGGTTCCTGCTGGCCGAGATGGCCACCGAGGTGCGGGTGGCGCAGTCCTTCCTCGAGGACTGTCTGCGCCGGCACCTGGCTGGAGAGCTCACCGTCGTGGACGCGGCGATGATCAAGTGGTGGGCCACCGAGCTGCAGAACAAGCTGGTCAGCCAGGGCGTGCAGCTGCACGGCGGCTACGGCTACATGATGGAGTACCCCATCGCCAAGGCCTTCGTGGACAGCCGGATCTCGACCATCTACGGCGGCACCACCGAGATCCAGAAGGAGATCATCGGGCGCAGCCTTGGAATCTGAGCCGATTCCTTGCGGCCGGGCCGCGGTTCAGTGAGACTCCCGTCACAGTCGAACTGGGAGGACCCACTTACATGAACACCGCGAACGACCAGGTACTCGCCGAGCGCGCCCGGATCCACGCCGAGGTCGAGGGGCGCACGCTCATCCACTCGCTGGCCAAGACCGTGGACGAGTTCGGCGACGAGCCGGCGTACTCCGACCGGCACCGGGTCGACGAGGGCTGGCGGACCCTGACCTGGAGCCAGACCCGCGAGCTGGCTCTGGATGTCTCCGCGGGGCTGATGGGGCTGGGCGTGGTAGCCCGCGACACCGTCGCGATCATGGCCACCAACCGGATCGAGCACGTGGTGGCCGACATGGGCGCGGTGCACGCCGCCGCGGTGCCGATGTCGATCTACAACACGCTGTCCCCCGAACAGGTCGCCTACATCGCCGACCACTCCCAGCCCAAGGTGGCGATCCTGGAGAACGAGGACCACCTGGCCCGGTGGGCGCAGGCGCTGGCGGCCGACGAGTCGATCAAGGTGGTACTGATCGATGCTGAGGTGCCTGAGGGCGAGCGCTACAGCACCTGGGACCAACTGGTGGCCGACGGCGCCACCCGGCGGGCCGAGCACCCCGAGGAGCTCGAGGCCCGGCAGGCCGAGCTGACCCCGGACACCCCGGCCACGATCCTCTACACCTCGGGCACCACGGGTAACCCCAAGGGCGTGGTGCTCTCGCACTACAACGTGCAGTACGAGGCGGAGAGCACCCTGGAGGCCGCGGGCCTGATGGACCAGCGCCAGACCCAGGTCAGCTACCTGCCGCTGGCGCACATCGCCGAGCGGATCCTGGGCATCTACGGCCCGCAGATGCAGGGCAGCCACCAGTACTGCATCGGCGACCCCGCCCAGCTCCTGGCCACCCTGGGCGAGGTGCACCCGACCGCGTTCTTCGGGGTGCCGCGGGTCTGGGAGAAGATCCAGACCGGCATCTCGGCCAAGCTCGCCGCCGACCCCAACCCGGAGAACGTCAAGCTGGTCCAGGACTCGATGGCCGCCGCCCTGGCCTGGGTGGAGGCCCAGGAGTACGGCGGCACCATGACCCCCGAGATCGAGGAGAACTACCAGAAGGCCGACGCCGCGATCCTGGGCTTCCTCAAGCTGCTGCTGGGTCTGGACCAGGTCCGCTGGGCTGGCTCGGCCTCGGCGCCGATGCCGGTGGAGACCACCAGGTTCATGGCCGGCCTGGGCCTGAAGGTGTACGACGTCTACGGCATGACCGAGACCTGCGGCGCGGTCACCGCCAACGGCCCCGAGGGCTTCCGGATGGGCTCGGTGGGTCGGGCCACCCCCGGCATGGAGGTGGTCCTGGCCGACGACGGTGAGGTGCTGGTCCGCGGGCCGGTGAACACGCCGGGCTACCACCGCCAGGAGGACGCCACCCGGGCCCTCATCGACGAGGAGGAGTGGCTGCACACCGGCGACATCGGGGTGATCGACGAGGACGGCTTCGTCTCGATCGTGGACCGCAAGAAGGAGCTGATCATCACCTCCGCGGGCAAGAACATCGCCCCCTCCAACATCGAGAACTACCTCAAGGAGTCGCCGATCATCGGCCACGCGATGGCCTTCGGGGACGCCCGCCCGTACGTCGTCGCGGTGCTGACCCTGGACGGCGAGGTCGCCCCGATCGTCGCCCAGCAGCTCGGCCTGGAGTTCAGCGACCTGGCCGACCTGGCGGCCAGGCCGGAGATCCGGGCCATGGTGCAGTCGGCGGTGGACAAGGCCAACGCGCGACTGTCGCGGCCCGAGCAGGTCAAGGCCTTCGAGCTGCTGGCCGCCGAGTGGACCGCGGAGTCCGAGGAGCTGACCCCGACCCTGAAGCTCAAGCGCCGCGTGGTCAACCGCAAGTACGCCGACGTGCTGGACGGCCTCTACAGCTGACCTCCTTGCAGCATCCGAGCCGCGCGGGCCGGGCCTATCGGGGGTAACCCTGATGCGCCCGGCCCCCGGTCTCTGGTGGGATGTCCCCCATGCATCGTCAGATCGCCGGCAGCATGACCGGCCCCGTGACCAAGTGGCTCGTGCTCGGCGTATGGCTGCTGATCACCGTC
>ERZ1645187.961-NODE-961-length-27453-cov-15.113037_pt1 | contig 27453 bp, 24 predicted proteins | sample MGYA00575352_ERZ1645187 | MGnify/ENA primary metagenome ERZ1645187 (study PRJEB40837, sample SAMN11349314) | freshwater sediment metagenome | isolation source: river sediment | host: Sediment | place: India: Wazaribad , New Delhi | collected 2017-02-21 ...
CCGACCTGCACAAGTACATGAAGGCGAGCCACGGCGCGCTCATGGACAAGATCGAATCCTCCAAGGATCTCGACAAGGATGGCGAGGCGGCGCTGGCGGCAGCGGTGACCGAGTTCAAGAAGAACTGGGCCTAAGCGCCACCCGGGAGATGCGCGATGCCTAGCGGCAAAGAGATTCGGACCAAGATCGCTTCGTTCCAGAACACGAAGAAGATCACCAAGGCCATGGAAATGGTGGCGGCGTCGAAAATGCGCAAGGCGCAGGATCGCATGCGCGCGGCGCGGCCGTATTCCGAGAAGATTCGCCGGCTGGCGGCGAACCTGTCGGCAGCCACCCTTTCCGACTACCGCCATCCCTTCCTCGCACGCGGCCAAAGTCAGTCGTCGCAGGACGCCGCCGCGGTCAAGGGCAAGCGCGTCGGCCTGATCCTGGTGACCACCGACAAGGGCCTGTGCGGCGGCCTCAACACCAACATCCTGCGCCTGGTGCTCAATTCCATGCGCGAATGGGAGACGGCCGGCGCCGCCGAGATTCGCGTCACCGCCATCGGCAACAAGGGGCTGGGCTTCATGCAGCGGCTCGGCGCCAAGGTGGTGTCGGAAGCCACCCACCTCGGTGATACGCCGCATCTGGACAAGCTGATCGGTCCGGTCAAGATCATGATCGACGCCGTCCATGACGGCGAGCTGGACGTGGTGTTCATGGCCTACACCCGCTTCATCAACACCATGAAGCAGGAACCGGTGGTCGAGCAACTGCTGCCGCTGACCGGCGAGCGCCTGGGCACGCCGGAAGGCAACTGGGATTACCTCTACGAGCCCGAGGCGCGCGTCGTCATCGACGAACTGCTGGTGCGCTACGTCGAGGCGCTGATCTACCAGGCGGTGGCGGAAAACATGGCCTCGGAGCAGTCGGCGCGCATGGTGGCGATGAAGTCGGCCACCGACAACGCCGGCAACGTCATCAAGGAACTCCAGCTGGTCTACAACAAGGCCCGCCAGGCTTCGATCACCAAGGAAATTTCTGAAATCGTCGGCGGCGCCGCCGCTATCGCAGGCTAACAGGACGAGGTAATCATGAGTCAAGGAAACATTGTTCAGTGCATCGGCGCCGTGGTCGACATCAAGTTCCCGCGCGAGCAAATGCCCAAGGTCTATGATGCGCTGCTGCTCGACGAGCCTGAAGGCGGCATGGCCGAGCAGGGCCTGACCTTCGAGGTGCAGCAGCAGTTGGGCGACGGCATCGTCCGCACCATCGCCATGGGCTCCTCCGACGGCCTGCGCCGCGGCATGAAGGTCAAGGGCACCGGCGCCGCCATCTCCGTGCCGGTCGGCAACGGCACCCTCGGCCGCGTCATGGACGTGCTGGGCCGTCCGATCGACGAGCGCGGTCCGGTCCAGTCCGACGAGCGCCGGCCGATCCACGCCAAGGCGCCGAAGTTCGAGGAACTGTCGCCTGCCACCGAGCTGCTGGAAACCGGCATCAAGGTTATCGACCTCGTCTGCCCGTTCGCCAAGGGCGGCAAGGTCGGCCTGTTCGGCGGCGCCGGCGTCGGCAAGACCGTGAACATGCTGGAGCTGATCAACAACATCGCCAAGCAGCACTCCGGCCTGTCCGTGTTCGCGGGCGTCGGCGAGCGCACCCGCGAGGGCAACGACTTCTACCACGAAATGTCGGACGCCAAGGTCATCGACCAGGACAACCTCGCCAACTCCAAGGTGGCGATGGTGTTCGGCCAGATGAACGAGCCGCCCGGCAACCGCCTGCGCGTGGCGCTGACCGGCCTGACCATGGCCGAGCGCTTCCGCGACGAAGGCCGCGACATCCTGTTCTTCGTGGATAACATCTACCGCTACACCCTGGCCGGTACCGAAGTGTCCGCGCTGCTGGGTCGTATGCCGTCCGCCGTGGGCTACCAGCCGACGCTGGCCGAAGAAATGGGCCGTCTGCAAGAGCGCATCACCTCGACCAAGGTCGGCTCGATCACCTCGATCCAGGCCGTGTACGTGCCCGCGGACGACTTGACCGACCCCTCGCCCGCGACCACCTTCGGCCACCTCGACTCCACCGTCGTGCTGTCCCGCGACATCGCCGCCCTGGGCATCTACCCGGCGGTCGATCCGCTCGACTCGACCTCGCGTCAGTTGGACCCGCTGGTCGTCGGCGAAGACCATTACCAGACCGCCCGCCGCGTGCAGGCGACCTTGCAGCGCTACAAGGAACTGCGCGACATCATCGCCATTCTCGGCATGGACGAACTCTCGCCCGACGACAAGCTGGCCGTGTCCCGCGCGCGGAAGATCCAGCGTTTCCTGTCGCAGCCCTTCCACGTTGCCGAAGTGTTCACCGGCACGCCGGGCAAGTACGTCACGCTCAAGGACACGATCAAGGGCTTCAAGATGATCGTCGACGGCGAGTGCGACAGCCTCCCCGAGCAGGCCTTCTACATGGTCGGCGGCATCGAGGAAGCCTTCGAGAAGGCCAAGACGCTACAGTAAATAGGGAGCCATCATGGCCATGACCATCCATGTCGACGTCGTCAGCGCCGAAGAGTCGATCTTCTCCGGCTTGGCCGAGTTCGTCGTCCTGCCGGGCGAAGTCGGCGAACTGGGCATCCTGCCCGGCCACATGCCGTTGATGACGCGCATCAAGCCGGGCGCGGTGCGCGTCAAGCTGCAAGACGGCAAGGAAGAGTTGATCTTCGTCGCCGGCGGCATTCTCGAAGTGCAGCCCGGACTCGTCACGGTGCTGGCCGACACGGCGATCCGCGGCAAGGATCTCGACGAAGCCAAGGCGATCGAGGCCAAGAAGAAAGCCGAGGAAGCCATGTCCAGCCGCGAGTCGGCCATGGACTATGCGCGTGCGCAGGCGGAACTGCTCGAAGCCGTGGCGCAACTGGCGGCGATCCAGAAGTTGCGCAAATCGACACACTGAGCGCCGGCTGGCCGGACTGACCACCGGCCGAAAACAAAAAGGCAGCCGCGCGGCTGCCTTTTTGTTTCTTGTGTTCCTCGTCCCGGGGCGAATCAGCCCGCCGCCGTCAGCTTTACCCGGCCTTCGACCTCGTTGCCGCAGCCCTTGTATTCCAGGGTGTCGAAACTGAGCAGCTTCGACATCGCGATGCCGCGCCCGTGGGTGTCGAAGGCGCGCTCCGGGCTCATCTCCAGATACTGCCGCCAGTCGAAACCCTTGCCCTGGTCGCGGATGATGAAGCGAAGTCCGCCCGCGTCGCGGATGAACTCGACCGTGGCCACCTTGTCGCAAAAGTCAGGGCTGGCGAGTCGCCGATGAATCTCCTCGGCCAATGTCTCGCCGCCGCCCAGCCGGGTCTTCTCGTCGTAGGTGATGCCCAGGTTGCCGTGCTCGACGGCATTGAGCATCAGTTCGGAAAGGCCAAGCACCACCTTGCCGGGATCCGGCGCCACCTGGGCCAGCAGGGTCGCGACGTCGCGCGCCTCCTCGGTCGTGCGGAAGCTGAATTCCGCCCGGCCCAGGCAGGCCATGCTGCGCGAGGCCTGCTGCACCTCGTGTTGCAGCTCCACGTAGTCGCGATGGTCGCGTATCGCGGCGCCGACGATCGCCACCAGCGTATCGGCGGCGAAAGGCTTGACCAGATAGTAGTAGGCGCCGGCCTTCAGGCCTTCGGCCACCGCTTCATTGCCGGACATGGAGGTCTGCATGATCACCGGCAGCCGGGCCATTTCCGGGCGATCCTTCATGCGCCGCAGGATCTCGATGCCATCCATGTCGGGCAGCATGCGGTCGAGCAGCACCACGTCGAAGCCGTCGGGCGATTCGGCGAGCAGGCGCCAGGCATCGGTGCCGTTGACGGCGCTGTGTATTTCGTAGCCCTCGTCGCCGAGAATGTCGGTCAGCACCATGAGGCCGACCGGTTCGTCCTCGGCGATCAGAATCCGCGAAGCAACCATGATGTCGGGCGGCGGACGCGGGTTACAAGGGCTTGCGAATGGTGATGGCGCCGCGGATCTCGGCGGCCGAATAGCCGACCGCCTTGTCGTCCGGATAAAGCTCGAGCAGCCTGGCCTGGGTCGCCGGCGACATGCGGTCGCTGGTGCCATGGCACTGCAAGCAGAGATCCTGCGTCGGCAGCGCCTTCATGTAGCGGTAGCTCTTCTGGCCGTCGACGGTGACGACTTCGCCCTTCTCCAGTCCGGTCGGTTTCTCGCCGGCGGCGGCGCGGCGGTCGAAATCCTCCAGTACGGCCTTTTCCCACGCATCCGGCACGGCCTTCGGATTGCGGTTCTTCAGGCTGACGCGGCGGATCGCCCAGCCGGTTTTTTCGGAGGCGGCCTTGGCCATCTGCGGCGCCTTGTCCCGGCAGACGCCGATGGCGTTTTCGGGCCCGCCCTTGCGGATTTCCTCGTCGAGCACTTCGAGCAGCTTCGGCGGGATCGACACAGCGACCTTGCGCGCCTCGTCGAGCAGGGCGGCTTCGTCGGCGGCAAGGGCAGGCAAGGCAGGCAGGACGGACACGGCCGCCACGGCGGCGGACAAGGCAAGGGTGAGAGCGGAGAGAGCGGTCTTGCGTAGCATCGGGTTCCTCCTTTATCGGTGATTGTCAGCCCAGCGCGCGGGCGCGGGCCTCGACGTGTTCCAAGCGGCGGGTGAATTCTGCCAGTTCGGCGCGAAACGCGGAGAATTCCCGGGTCGAGGTCAGGATGCCGGATTCCTCGCCGAGGTATTCGGCGGCATTTTCCGCGAAATTGCGCGCGGCCTCTCTCTGCCAGGAAGCGAGCCGCGCCGACGCGTCGACGATGCGATGGGCGGCGATGTCGCCGACCAGCCGCGACAGATCTTCTTCCGCGTCCCAGCGCAGGTTCTTGAGCACGAAGGACAGCGCGGTGGCGAATTCGGCGTTGCCGGTCACGTGGGCGGCGCCCATGGCCTTGTCGATCCCCCGCAGGGCCACCAGCGGCGTGTCGGCGGGCAGGCTGACGGTGACGTCGACTTCGCTTTCGCCGGTCGGCGCGAACAGCCCGTCGGGGCCGATCTGGAACGCCAGCTGCCACGGCGGCATGTCGAAGCGGGCATGGCGGCCGGCGAAACCGCGCAACTGCTGGCGCGCCCAAGCCGCCTGGCCGAGCAGGTGGTTGAGCGCGCCGAGGATCAGGCCCTCGATCACCGCGGGATTACTGGATCTGCTGGATGCCGGCGACGCGCCAGCCGCTGCTGCCATTGACCGGCTTGGCCAGATGCCAGATTTCGGCGAACGGCTGCTCGGAGCCGCCGTCCTCGCGGATCAGGCCGTGGAAGCGGACGCTGGCGATGTGCTGGCCGCCTTCGGTGACGACTTCCAGGATGTCGGCCTCGAGCTGCCGGACATCGGTTTCCTGCCGCGACTTGCCACGCTCTTCGTACTGCATCTGCACTTCCGCGAATACCTCGGGCGCCAGGAACTGCTTGAGGTCGTCGAGATTGCCGGCGTCGTTGGCGGCCTGCAGGCGGATGAAGTTCAGCTTCGCCTGGCGCAGGAAGCCTTCCGTGTCGAAGTCGGCCGGGATGTTGTCGGCGGTCACCGCGCCGACACCGCCGCCGCCCGAGGGCGCGCTCACCGGCTCGAAACGCATCGGGGCGCCGCCGGCGCCGGCCAGGCCGGCGTGCCGCGACGGCTGACTTTTGCGGAAGATCAGCCGGAAGACGAAGACGGCCGCCATGACCAGCAGCAGAATCATCAGGAAGTTGGCGACACCTTCGCCGAGGCCGAAGTGCGACAGCAGCGCGGCGAGGCCGATACCGGCGGCAAGGCCGGCGATCGGGCCGAGCCAGCGGCTCATGCCCGAAGCCTGCGGCGCGGCGGCCGGGGCGGCGGCCGGCTTGCCGGGCACCGCGGCGGGTGCCGCGTTCTGCGCGGGGGTCGAGGGCGCCGGCGCCGCTTTCTGCATCGGCGCGGTGCTGCGCTTCATGCCGAACGATCCGCCGCCGCCGAGCCGCTTGGCTTCGACGTCCTGGACGGACATGCCGACGCCGATGACGACGGCGACGAGGGCGAGAACGAACTTCTTCATGGTCTTCCTCCGTGAGTGGGGGTCAGATCTTGTAGCCGCGGTGCAGGGCGACGACACCGGCGGTCAAATTGAAATATTGGACCTTCTCCAGGCCTGCCTGTTCCATCATGCCTTTCAGGGTCTCCTGGTCGGGATGCATGCGGATCGACTCGGCGAGGTAACGATAGCTGTCGGCATCGCCGGCGATCTTGCTGCCCAGCCAGGGCAGCACCTTGAACGAGTAGAGGTCGTAGAAGGGCGAGAGCGGCTCCCAGACCTTGGAGAATTCGAGCACCAGCAGCCGGCCGCCGGTGCGCAGCACGCGGCGCATTTCCGCCAGCGCCTTGTCCTTGTGCGTCATGTTGCGCAGGCCGAAGGCGACGGTGACGACGTCGAAATGGTTGTCCGGGAAGGGCAGCTTCTCGGCGTCGCACTGGGCAACCGGGCCGAGCACGCCCTCGTCGAGCAGCCGGTCGCGGCCGCGCGTCAGCATGGCGTTGTTGATATCCGTGAGCCAGACTTCGCCGGTCGGGCCGACCCGCTTGGCGAATGCCGAAGAAAGATCGCCCGTGCCGCCGGCCACGTCGAGCACGCGGTCGCCCGTGCGTGCGCCGGAAACCTGGATGGTGAAGGCCTTCCACAACCGGTGCAGGCCGGCCGACATCAGGTCATTCATCAGGTCGTATTTGTCGGCCACCGAGGAGAAGACGCCCTCGACCCGGCCGGCCTTTTCCGACTCCTTGACGGTTTCGAAGCCGAAATGGGTGTCGCTCATGGGTCAGTGACCGCCGCAGGAACCGCCGCTGCCGCAGGCCTTGGGCGGCTTCTTCGAGGTATCGACGTCGCGGTTCTCGCCGGCCGCCGCGAGGCGGGCGAGATAAGCCTGCCAGTACGACTCCTGGTTGATGCCCAGATCGTGGAGCAGGTCCCAGGAATAGATGCCGGTATCGTGGCCGTCGGAAAACACGGGCTTGATGGCGTAATTGCCGACCGCCTCGACGCCGGTGATGTCGACGTCGCGCTTGCCGGTTTGCAGCGTCTCCTGGCCGGGGCCGTGGCCGCGTACTTCGGCGGAGGGCGAATAGACGCGCAGGAATTCGAACGGCAGCTTGAAACTGGCGCCGTCGGCGAAGCTGACTTCGAGCAGCTTCGACTGCTTGTGCAGCTTGATTTCCGTGGGGATTGGGGTTTGCTTGTCGAGGCCGGCCATGGTCTTGTCGGGGTTATGTCGATAATCCGTCGTCGGGGGCGGCTATCATAGCGCAGCCGGCAGGGGCTGGTCGGTGAGCGTGAACGAGCAGCGTTCGAAGTTCGGTCCCTTGGCCATCAACTCCTCAAGCCTTACCACTATCGGCCGGTCGGTGAAGACCTCGACGACGCGGCCCGGGCTGTACCAGCCCGGCGGCAGCACGATCGAAAGCGGTTCCTTGAATGCGGTGATGCCGGGCACGAAGAAGCCGGGCATGTACTTGTCCGCGGGGCCGACACCGGCGCCGGTGGGCCGGACCGCCACCCCGGTCACGGGGCCGGGCAGGACATGAATGCCCGCCCGCAGCCCGCCATCGCGCTGCTGAGAGAGCCAGGTGATGCGCCCGAGCATGAAGGCATCCTTCCCGGGCGGCCTGAGCGCGATCAGCTGATTGTGCTCGATGCGCGGGCCGGCGGTGTTGCGACCGACCCGGTAGCCGTTGAGGGACTGGTCGGCGATATCCCAGAGGTCGAGCGCGAAGGCCAGCGCCGCGGTACGCATGTTGAGCGGCAGCTTGGGATCCAGCTGGTTGCGAAAGGTCCAGTACTGTTCCATCTCCGCCCGCGAAAACACCCGGGCATGCTGGGGCTGGACGAATTCGCCGCCCGTGATGTGGAAGTAGATCGACTCCGCCTGTAGCGCGATCGACAGGGTGCCGCTGGCGCTGGCGCGCTGGAAGCGGCGGGGCATGGCGGCCAGGCACCAGGGGCGGTAAAGCTGGAGCAGCAGCCGGGCGGCGGGGAGGGCGGGACAATCGTCGCCGAGTTCCAGCGCCTTCGGGTCCTCGCCAGCCTTCAGCCGGCCGAGCAGTCGCTGCATGGGTTCGTTGAGTTTCGAGGTGTCGAACAGGCGGGCCGAGGGCGTGTCGGAAAGATGATCCACCGGCAGCAGGCCGCGATCCTGCATGAGATCGAGCCCGTAGCCGCGGCCGCCGGCGTCGTCGGGCTTGCGGACGGCTCCGCCGGGCGCCATCAGCCTCGCCCAGCGGATGATCCAGGCCAAGTCCTTCGGAGCGCGGCCGTAGGGATTGGCCAGGTCGATCAGCAGCACGGCGGCGTAGGTGATGGCGCAGGTCGTGCCGGCCTGCCCGGGTGATTCGCCAACCTCGGCATCGACGAGCCCCCACTCCTCGGCCGTGTCGTAGTAGCCGTGGAGTTCGAGCCAGAGACCCGCGTCGAGCTGGCGATGCGCGCGGTAATGCTCGACGATGGTCTGGCCGGCGTAATGGAGGCAGCGCTGGCAGATCAGCGCCAGCTGGGCCTGGATGCCGGCATCGCCGCCGCCCAGATCGGCCACGCGCGCATAGGCGCCGGCCATCAGCCGCCAGAGCGAGGCGACCTTGGTGAAGATGGCCGACTCGACGTCGTTGGCCGGCAATGGCCGCGCCGAGTAGCGCGCCGCCACCTCCTCCTGGAGGAAGGCCAGCGGCTCGCGGGCCGCTTCGAGCACAGCCAGGTATTCCGCGGCGGGTGGCGGTGTGTCATGGAGCGCCTTCAGCAACTTGCCGACGAGATCATGCGCCAGTGGCACGTTGGTGATCGGCAGGTTGGCCAGAAACGCTTGGCAGCCGGCCGGATCGCGTACGTCGAACGGCGGGGGGGCGGAACTTTCCATGATGTGGCGACGAGGGTCAGCGTGGTTGGTAGGTGGCGCGGTCGAAATCGAGGCCGTGGTCGACGAGTTGCAGGAGGACGACCTGCCGATGCGGGCCGCCGGACAGATCCAGCGTGCGGCCGGCCCGGAAATGGGCGGTGGGAATGACGACGCTGGCGGGCGAATTCAAGGCCGGCACCGCCGGCAGAAGAAAGGCCGGTCGATAGGGCTCCTTGTTCATCGTGGCATCGGTGACTCGCGCGGCCACCGGCTCCGGGCGGCCCGGCATCATGCGGATGCCGGCGAGCAGGCGGCCCTCGCTGGTCACCATCGCCCAGCGCACGCAACCCAGCAGGAAGTGCTGGCTGGTGTCCGGGCGGATGGCGACCAACTGTCCCTGGCCGATGCGCCCGCCCGACTGGCCTGCCTCGCGGCCGGCCTGGAAACCGGCCGGCGATTGGTCGAGCAGCCGCCATTCCTCGATCTGGAAGCCATGCTGCTCGCTGAAATCGCTGGCCTGGCGCGCCTCGGCGATGCGGCCGAAGGTGGCGAGCTCGTCGCGCTCGCGGCGCAGGGCCTCGTCGTCGGCGTGGCCCGGCTGGCGAAACGGTTTGCGCCCGGACAGGTAGTAATGGATGGCATCGGAGCCGCAGATCAGGTTGCAGCGGCCGTCGGCGGCCTGCCGCTCGTGGCGGCGCGCGGTTCCCCCCCGGCACCAGCGCTGGTAGACCTGCGCCAGCAACTGTCCGCAGGCGGGCTGGGTGCAGTCCTCGCCCAGTTGCAACTCGGCCGGCTTGGCGCCGCCGTCGAGTTGGCCCAGGCGTTTCTTGAGGCTCTGCCGGATCGACGAGGTGTCCAGCCAGCGCGCGCCGTCGCCGGTCGCCGGCGCGTAGCCGGCCGGCTCCTTCGCGTTCAGGTCGACGCACAGCGGCATCGCCTTGCCCGGTTCGGGCGGCGCGGCGGCGATGCCGGCCTTGGCCGACCAGCGGCGCGCCCAGCGCGCCACCCAGACGAGGTGGCGCGCCGGCAGCTCGTGCGGGCTGGCCGCGTGCAGCAGCAGGACTTCGGTGTAGACGGCCAGCGGCGACGAGGGTGTCTTGCCCTGCCGCGCCGCATCGGCGACTTCGGTGGTGGCATGGCCCGCCCGTTCGGCGGAGGCGAACAGCTGGTGCAGGGTGCGCCAGTGATCCGGGGTGGGCTGGAAGCAGGCCCGGTAGATGTCGAACTGCGCGGCCGCCAGCGTTGCCAGGCCGCGCTGGACGAGCAGCGCCAGGCGGTCGCGCAAGGCTTCGTTGCCGGCCAGCGCCGACTCGATGCAGCGCACATAGCCGCCGAGCAGCGCATGCCAGACGGCCTGGGCCGCGTCGAAAGCGGCCCGTTCCGGCGGCACCAGCGGCAGCGGCTTGCCGGTGAAGCGCCGCGCGCCTTCTTCCTGCACCTGCATCAGCGGCTTGCGCAGCAGTTCGAGGATGGCCAGCCGTTCCCCCGGCTCGATCTCGGCGCGGTTGAGCAGGTTGAGCTGGCGCAGCAGCTGGGCCAGCGCCTGCACCGGCTGGGTCAGCGGCGTGCCGGCGAGCCAGGCGCGGCAGGACTCGGCATCCAGGAAGGCCGGCCGTTGCTCGCCGTTGGCGGCGCTGGTGTTCATGCGCCGCCCGATTCGCCGGCCAGTGCGGCGGTGATCGCGTCATGCAGCGCCGGCGTGGCGGGCGCCGGCCGGCGTGCCGCCACGGCTGACTTTCGCGCCGGGTCGACGTCGGCCCAGATCGGCGCCGGGAAGTGGCTGTCGTCGCGCCAGCGCGGGATGACGTGCCAATGCAGATGCGGCACCATGTTGCCCAGCGCCGCCAGGTTGATCTTGTCGGGCGCGACGAGGGCGCGCAACGCGGATTCGACCGCGAACACGACGTTCATGGCGTGGCGGCGCCCGGCCGGGTCGAGGTCGGTCATTTCGGCGACATGATCCCGCCAGACGACGCGGCAAAATCCGGGGAAAGCCTCGCCTTCGGGACCGCCGGCGCGAATGACGCGGCACAGGCCGTCCTGCCAGACAATTTCGCCGCCGGCGGATAAGCAGAAGGGGCAAGTTTCCATGCTCGCATAGCATAACTCATCGCCGCATGCGTGGCAGGCTATCGCGCAGGATCAATGTCGGCGAGGAAAACGGCGCCAGCCGTTCGAGGAAGTCCAGTAATTCCAGGGAAGGCGAGTTGGCGAAGAACTTCGCCTTGGGCAGTTCCATCCAAATGCGGTCGGCGTAGAGCCACAGTTCGTGGGGCGTGTCGCCGATGCCGTCGCCGTCGCGGTCGAAGCCCTGGTAGTCGCTCCAGCGGTTGCCGCGCCAGACGTTGGCCTCGCCGACGCCGGGGGCGCTGACGAAGACTTGCGTCAGGTTGTTGTCGAAATCGTTGTCGAGGATGCGATGGCCGCCCTTCTCGCCGTAGAACGACATGCCGGTGATGTTGTGGGCGAAGCGGTTGTTGCGGATCACGTGGGTCAGTTCGGCGTTGACCGGCGCGTCGGCCATCAGGCCGACGGCGCAGTGCACCACCTCGTTGTCCTCGACCAGCGCGCCGCCGCTGTCCTTGAACACGATGGCGGCGCCCCCGCCCTCGAGCGCGTGGCGGATGCGGTTGCCGCGCACGATCGTGTCGGTGGAGTACATGGCGACGATGCCGGTGCCGGTCTGCTCGACGTGGTTGCCCTCGACGCGCGTGCGCGGCGAGAAGACGATGTGCATGGCATAGCGGGCGTCCTTCAGGCGGTTGTCGGCGACGCGGTTGTCGGGCGCATTGGTCAGCGTCAGGTCGCGCACGCGCCAAAAGTCGTTGCCGGTGATGTCGTTGCCGCGGCCGTTCCAGATGCGCAGGCCGTCGCCGCGCAGCCCCAGCGAAAGCGCCTTGCCGGCGACGCGGTTGCCGCGGATGCGGTTGCGGTCGCCGCCGCGGACATGGATGCCGAAGAACACCTCGTCGAGCACGTTGCCTTCCACGAGATTGTCGTGGCTCTCGATGGTCAGGCCGGCGTCGATGCCGTCATGCGTCTCGCCGCTGCCGGTCAGGCGCAGGCCGCGCACGGTCACGCCGCTGGCGCGCACGGTCAGCACCGTGCCGCGGTTGCCGGCGTCGATGGCGACCTTGCCGCCGCCGTCTATCGTCATGGGCCGGTCGATCACCGCCGGCCCGGCGTAGATGCCGGCCGCCGGCCGCAAGGTGCCGCCGCTGGGCGTTGCGTCGATCAAGGGCTGGAACGCGGGCGCGGCCCAGACCGGCAAGGCCAGCAAGGCCGTCAGCCAGAGGAATCTCATGCCGCGATTGTTCGCCCGGACCCGGATGCCGGCCTTGGCATGGGTCAAGAACTACAGCAGCACCCGCTCGACGCCGCCGGCGTTGGCGGCGGCGAGGTAATTCTTCAGCCAGTCGGCGCCGAGCAGCCGGCTGGCCATCTCGACGACGATGTAGTCGGCGTCGACGCCCGCGTCGTCGGTGTAGCGCCACAGCCCTTGCAGGCAGGACGGGCAGCTGGTCAGGATCTTCGGCGTCTCGCCACGGCTGACTTTCAGGGCCGCGATGCCGGCTTCGATTTCCTGCTGCTTGCGGAAGCGCACCTGGGTCGACACGTCCGGCCGCGTCACGGCCAGCGTGCCCGATTCGCCGCAGCAGCGGTCGGAGAGCAGGACTGGCTTGCCCATCAGCGCGCTCGCCACTTTCGTGCCGTTGTGGAGCTTCATCGGCGTGTGGCAGGGGTCGTGGTAGAGATAGGGCGTGCCTTGCAGGCCGTCGAGCCTGATGCCCTTTTCCATGAGGTATTCGTGGATGTCGAGCAGCCGGCAGCCGGGGAAGATCTTGTCGAACTGGTACTTCTCGAGCTGGTCGAGACAGGTGCCGCACGAGACCAGCACGGTCCTGATGTCGAGATAGTTGAGCGTGTTGGCGACGCGATGGAACAGCACGCGGTTCTGCATGGTGATCGCCTGGCCGCGGTCCTCGTTGCCGTTGGCGGTCTGCGGATAGCCGCAGCACAGATACCCCGGCGGCAGCACCGTGGTGGCGCCGACATGCCAGAGCATGGCCTGCGTGGCGAGCCCGACCTGCGAGAACAGGCGTTCCGAGCCGCAGCCGGGAAAGTAGAAGACCGCCTCCGAATCCTCCGCCGCCCGCTTCGGATCGCGGATCACCGGGATCAGCGTGCCGTCCTCGATGTCGAGCAGCGCGCGCGAGGTGCGGCTCGGCATGCCGGGCGGCATCGGCTTGTTGAGCAGGTGGATCACCTGCGCCTTGACGGGCGGCCTGCCGAGCGTCGCGGCCGGCCGGCGCGTGCTGTCCTGGATCAGGCCGAAGGACTTGGCGAACTTGTGGCCCAGGCGCTGGGCGCGGTAGCCCAGCCCGATCATGCCGGCGCGCAGCGCCTTGATGGTGGCCGGATCGCGCGCGTTCAGGAAGGCCATCGCCGCCGTGGTGCCGAGGCTGACTTTCTTCTTGCCGTGGCGGCGCAGGAAGTTGCGCATGGCGATCGAAACGTCGCCGAAGTCGATGTCCACCGGGCAGGGTTTGACGCAGCGGTGGCAGACCGTGCAATGGTCGCCGATGTCGGAGAACTCGTCGAAGTGCTGGAGCGAGATGCCCCGCCGCGTCTGCTCCTCGTACAGGAAGGCCTCGATCAGCAGCGAAGTGCCGAGAATCTTGTTGCGCGGGCTGTAGGGCAGGTTGGCGCGCGGCACGTGGGTCGAGCAGACCGGCTTGCACTTGCCGCAGCGCAGGCAGTCCTTGACCATGGCCGAGATCGAGCCGATCTCGGATTGTTCCATGATCAGCGATTCGACGCCGAGCAGCGCGAACGATGGCGTGTAGGCGTTGGCGAGGTCGCTGCCCGCCATCAGCTTGCCCTTGTTGAAGCGGCCCTCGGGATCGACCTTGCGCTTGTAATCGCGGAAGGGGCGGATTTCCTCGTCGCGCAGGAATTCCAGCTTGGTGATGCCGATGCCGTGTTCGCCGGAAATGACGCCGCCGAGGTCGCGCGCCAGATGCATGATGCGCTCGACCGCCTTGTAGGCGGTTTGCAGCATCTCGTAGCGGTCCGAGTTCACCGGGATGTTGGTGTGCACGTTGCCGTCGCCGGCATGCATGTGCAGGGCGACGAAGATGCGGCCGCGTAGCACTTCCCCGTGGATCGCGTCGATGCGTTCGAGGATCGGCCGGTAGACGCTGCCGTCGAAAATCGTCTCCAGCAGCGGCTTCAGTTCGGCCTTCCACGAGACGCGCACGGAATGGTCTTGCAGCTTGTGGAAGACGCTGGCGGCGAGCGGGTGCCAGGTCTTCACCGGCACCGGGCGCGGCGGCTGGGGCAGCGGGTGCCAATAGTTGCGTGTGCGCGGCAGCGGCTTCGGTTCCGGCGGCGGCCAGGCGGCGTCGAGGTTGTCGAGCAGCGACTGCCAGCGCGAGCGCACCTCGGCGATCGCGGCCAGCGCCTGGTCGCGCCGGTCGCCGATCAGCTCTTCCTTGTCCAGGCTGGCGTCGCCCAGATGCAGCGGCAGGTTGCCTTGCAGGAACTCGGCGAGCGCGTTGCAAAGTTCGAGCTTGTTGGCGATGGACAGCTCGATGTTGATGCGCTCGATGCCGTCGCAGTAGTCGCCCATGCGCGGCAGCGGGATCACCACGTCCTCGTTCACCTTGAAGGCGTTGGTGTGCTTGGAGATCGCGGCGGTGCGGGCGCGGTCGAGCCAGAATTTCTTGCGCGCTTCGGCGCTGACCGCGATGAAGCCCTCGCCCGAGCGCGAATTGGCGATCTTCACCACCTGCGAAGTCGCGGCCATGACCGCGCGCTCGTCGTCGCCGACGATGTCGCCGATCAGCACCATCTTCGGCCGGCCCGCGTTTATCCCCTTCTGCTTGGCCTTCGTCGCGTAGCCGACCGCCTTGACGTAGCGTTCGTCGAGGTGTTCGAGGCCGGCCAATATTGCGCCGCCGGGCTTGGCGTTCATGAGCCCGGTGATCTCGACGATCGCCGGTACGGCGTCGCGCACTTGGCCGAAGAACTCCAGGCAGAAGGTGCGCGCCACGGGCGGCATCCTGTGCAGGATCCAGACTGCGGAGGTGATGATGCCGTCGCAACCTTCCTTCTGCACGCCGGGCAGGCCGGCGAGGAACTTGTCGGTGACGTCCTTGCCGAGTCCCGCCTTGCGGAAGGTCTTGCCCGGGATGGAAAGGAATTCCTCGCCGAGCTGGCGGCCGGCGTCGTCGAGCCGCTTCACGCGGAAGGTGGCGGTCTCCTGATCGTGGATCTTGCCCAGGTTGTGGCCGATGCGCTCGACTTCGAGCCACTGCCCGTCGGGCGTCACCATCTTCCAGGAGGCGAGGTTGTCGAGCGCCGTGCCCCAGAGCACGGCCTTCTTGCCGCCGGCGTTCATGGCGATGTTGCCGCCGATGCACGAGGCGTCGGCGGACGTCGGGTCGCAGGCGAACACCAGCCCGGCCTCGTCGGCGCGGTCCATCACGCGGCGCGTCACCACGCCGGCGCCGGTGCGGATGGTCGCGTAGGGTTGATCGACGCCGGGCAGCGACTTCTCCTCCACCGCGCCCATGTCGATCAGCTTCTCGGTGTTGATCACCGCCGACTTTGGCGTCAGCGGCACGGCGCCGCCCGTGTAGCCGGTGCCGCCGCCACGCGGGATGATGGTGAGGCCGAGCTCGATGCAGCCGCGCACCAGCGGCGCGATTTCCGCCTCGGTATCCGGCGTCAGCACCACGAACGGATATTCGACGCGCCAGTCGGTGGCGTCGGTCACGTGCGCGACACGGGAGAGGCCGTCGAAGCCGATGTTGTCGCAGCGCGTGTGGCGGCACAGCAGCTTCTTGACCTGCTTGCGCAGCGCCGCGGTCTCGTCGAACCAGCGCTCGAAGCTCGCCACCGCCTCGTGCGCGGCGACCAGCAGCTTCGCCACGGACTCGTTGCCGGAACGGCGTTTCTCGATTTCCGTCAGCCGGTGGCGCAGCGCGCCGATCAGCGCGGCCCGGCGCTCGGCGTTGTCGAGCAGGTCGTCTTCCAGATAGGGATTGCGGCGCACGACCCAGATGTCGCCCAGCACCTCGTAGAGCATGCGCGCCGAACGGCCGGTGACGCGCTGGCCGCGCAGCTCGTCCAGCACCGCCCACGCCTCCGCGCCGAGCAGGCGGATGACGATCTCGCGGTCCGAGAACGAGGTGTAGTTGTAGGGAATTTCCCGCAAACGGGTTGCCATCGGCAAAGCGGCGACCAAAGCTTGTTATTCTAGGCCATCCATCGCAGCGCCATAACCACGATTCCCTTGAGCCCATCCACTTTTCGCCGCCTGACCCGGCTGGCCTGGCCTGTCCTGGTGGCCCAGGTGGCCGTGGTCGGCAACGGAGTCATCGACACCATCATGGCCGGCCGCCTGTCGGCCGGCGATCTTGCCGCGGTCGGCATCGGCGCGGCGATCTACATCACCGTGTTCGTCACCGCCATGGGCGTGCTGCTGGCGCTGGCGCCGACCGTGGCCCAGCACTTCGGCGCTGGCCGGCACGCCGAGATCGGCGAGGACGTGCGCCAGTCGGCCTGGTTGGCGCTGGCGCTGGCCGGGCTGGGCATCATCCTGCTGCGCAACCCCGAGCCCTTCGTCGCCATTTCGCACATGACGCCGGCCGTCGAGGCCAAGGTGCGCGCCTATCTCGACGCCGTCTCGTGGGGCATGGCGCCGGCCATGATGTTCCGCATTTTCTACGGCTTCATGACCGGCATCGGTCGGCCGCGCGCCATCATGACTTTCAACCTGCTCGGCCTCGCCGCCAAGGTGCCGCTCAATGCCTTTTTCATGTTCTCGCTCGGCATGGGCGCGGCCGGCTGCGCCGCCGCGACGGCGGTCATTTCATGGGGCACGGCGCTGCTCGCCTGGGGCTGGTGCGCGCGCCAGCCAGACTGCGCCGAATTCGGCGTCTTCTCACGGCTGACTTTGCCCCGGCCCGGCCCCATCCTGGCCCTCTTCAAGCTCGGCCTGCCGATCGGCGTGACGCTGCTGGTCGATGTCACCGCCTTCACCTTCATGGCGCTGTTCGTCGCACGCCTGGGGCCGACCTTCTCGGCCGCGCACCAGATCGCCTCGAATCTCACCGTGCTGACCTTCATGATCCCGCTCTCCATCGGTCACGCCGCGCTGGTGCTGGCCGGCCATGCCCTCGGGGCGAACGACCCGGCCGAGGCCCGCCACGCCGGCCTGGCCGGCCTGGGCGTCGGCATGGCGGTCGCCGTGCTGATCAGCCTCGGCCTGTGGCTCGGCGCCGGGCACCTGGCCGCCGCCTACACGCCAGACCCGGACGTGCGCGCGGTCGCGGCCGGCCTGATCGGCATCGTCGCCTTCTATCATCTGGTCGACGCCTTGCAGGCGGTGGTGGTCAACGTCCTGCGCGGCTACAAGAAGACCACCGTGCCGATGCTCGTCTACGCCTTCGCGCTTTGGGGCGTCGGCCTCGGCGGCGGCTACCTGCTCGGCCTCACCGACTGGCTCGGTCCCGCGCGCGGCGTCGCCGGCTTCTGGATCGCCGCCACCGTCAGCGTGCTGGTGGCGGGGGTGGTGGTGCTGATTTACTTCCTGCGGATCTCGCGGCCCGGACACGCCGGCCAGGACGGCCATCCCCGGGTCGCCAGGCCCTGAAGCCGGCCGCGAAGGCGCGACCCCGGAAACGACGCGCCGCTTGTCGCTTCCGGGCGACGGTTGTTGGCCGGGGCGGGCTCCGGTTGCAATGACGCTTTGCCACGCAGGAGGAGCACCACCATGAAAGCAACCATCGTCGCCGTATCCCTTGCCGCCCTGGCGCTGAGCGGCTGCCAGTCGATGCTCGCGCCGGAAAAGCCGGCTGCGGTCGTCGATGAAGCCAACGCGCCCCTGGCGGTGAAGCGCTTCCTCGAAGCCAACACCGCGGTGCTCGCCGAACTCGGGGAGATCAAGGCCACGGGCAAGCAAACCCTCGATAGCGCGCAAAAAACCCAGGAAACGGTGCTACAGACTCAGGAAACGGCGCGGCGGACCCTCGCCGTGCTCGAGGATCTGTCCCGGCGCCACGGCACCGGCGAGATCACGGTGTTCTTCCCCGTCGCCGGCGCGACGCTGTCGGCCGTGGAACGCGACCGGCTGATCCGCTTCGCGGATTTCGCGGCGCGGGAAGCGCGCGGCCGCAAGCTGCTGCTGGTCTCGATCGGCAGCGCGTCCGCGTTCGGCAACCAGAAGGTCAACCAGCGGCTGGCCGAGCGCCGTTCGGTTGTTCCGGTCGATGTCATGAGCAAGTACCTGATCAACGTGCCGCACGAATTCCACAAGGTTTACGGCACCGGCGACCTCTACAGCCCGAAGGGCGTCAAGCTGAAGGAACACGAGCGCTATCAGCACGCCCGCGTCATCGCCGTGTTCGCCGCCAGCGAACAGCTGCCGGAAAATCTCAAGGCGGGCCAGTAGCGGCGTCGGCCCGGGCCAGGCACTTGCGGTAGCGTTCCTCGACGCGACGGGCGAACCACACGGTGGTGAGCTTGCGCGTGATCTTGGGGCTCTTGAGATTGATCTCCGGCATGGCCTGGCGATCCACCGCCTTGCCGGCCGCCTCGTCGGCGAGCGCGAACAGGCGTTTGTAGAGCGGCGTGCCGCCGAAGTCGGCCGCCTTTTCCAGCAGCAGGTCGCGGCGGATGTCGGCGGCGCTCATGCGCAGCGCGCCGCCCAGCGAACGCAAGGCCGCTTCCACTTGGCTCGGCACTTCGGCGGGCTGGCCGTCCTCGTAGCGCAACAGGTCGCCGTCGAGCGCCAGCGGCTTGCCGGCCACGCGGCTCAGTGCCGCCTGGAAAGCGGCATTGCGGCTGGCGTAACGGCCGGCGTTGAAGTCGGCGAAGCGGTAGACCGCGTTGCCATAGGGCGCCGGATAGTCGAGCAGGATGGCCGCGCCGAAATAGAGCCCGCCGCGCCGCGTGAACACTTCGTCGCGCAGCTTGCGCGCGATCGGATACGGGTAGGGCGTTTCCCGCGCATGCCGCTCGGCGAAGTCGATGCTGACCTGCATCGGCCCGGCGGTATGCACCGGGTTGTAGTCGGCCAGCAAGGCCTTGCCGAACGGCAGTTCGCCGATCATGTCCTCGTAAAGCCTGTCGAGCTGCCGCTCGGTCTTCAGCGCCTCGATGCGCTCCTCGTAGCTGCGGCCGTCGGGCGATTTCATGGCCATGGCGCCGGCGATCAGCAGCCGGGGCACGCCGTATTTCTCGGCGCGCCGGTCGATCTCCTTGCGCACGATGCCGGGCAGCCCGGCCACCACCGGATCGGCCTTGAAACCGGATTCCTGTTCGACGATGGCCATGATCGTGCAGTAGGTCTCGCCGGCGTGCGGAATCTTCAGGTAGGCGAACGCCATGTAGAGGTCGAGCGCCCAGCCGGTCCGGTCCTTGATGCCGGCGGGAAACAGGCTTTCGACGCGGGCGCGCACGCCGTCTTCGTCGAGTGCGGCCGGCCAGGCACGGCCGTCGCCCCGCCGCAGGTCCTGCGGCAATCGCTGCGTTGTCTCGAGTTCGGTGGTGGCGCAGCCGGCGACCAGCAGCGTCGTCAGTGCGGCGCACAGGCGGACGAGGCGCATGTTCAGTCGGGCGGAAGGTGGCGCCGGATGATTTCCAGCAGGGCGTCCTTGTGGAACGGCTTGGCCAGGAAATCGTCCATCCCCGCCTTCAGGCAGCGCTCCCGGTCCTCCTCGAAGGCATTGGCGGTCAGGGCGACGATGGGGATGCGCCGGCCGCCGGCGCGGGCTTCGGCTTCCCGGATGCACGCCGTCGCCGCCAGGCCGTCGAGATGGGGCATCTGCATGTCCATCAGGATCAGGTCGTAGCGCTCGGCGGCGCAGGCATCCACCGCCGCCTGGCCATCGTCGACGATGACGAAGCCATAACCCGACTTGCCGAGGATGGCCCGTATCAGGGCCTGGTTGACCGGCGAATCCTCGGCGGCGAGGATGCGCCGCGTGCCGTCGCCTTGCGGTGCCGGCGCCGGCGCGCGGGCCGGCGTCTCGGCCACCGCCGCTGGCGCCAGCGGCAGCGACAGCGTGAAGCCGAAGCGGCTGCCGGCGCCGGGGGTGCTGACCACGGTGAGTTCACCGCCCATCAGGCGGATCAGGTTGGTGCAGATGGCCAGGCCCAGGCCGGTGCCGCCATATAACCGCGTGATCGAATCGTCGGCCTGGGTGAAGGGCTCGAGCACGTGCCGCAGCTTGTCCGGGGCGATGCCGATGCCGGTGTCCTCGACCTCGAAGCGCACGCGCGCCTGGGCCTCGTCGCCGTCGAGCCGTTCGATCCTGAGCAGGACATGGCCGCGCTCGGTGAACTTGACGGCATTGCTGATCAGGTTGCTCAGGATCTGGCGCAGGCGCACCGGGTCGGCGATCAGCCGTTCCGGCAGGCGCGGGTCCAGTTCCGAGCGTAGGGCGATGCCGCGGTCGTTGGCCCGCGAGGCGAACAGCGCCAGGATCTGCGGCGCCATCTCGCGCGGATTGACCGGCACGGCTTCCAGCGTCAGCTTGCCGGCGTCGATCTTGGAGTAATCGAGGATGTCGTTGAGGATCACCAGCAGGTTGTCGGCCGAGGACTTGACGAGCTGGAGGTAGCCGCGCTGTTCGTTGCTGAGCGGCGTCAGCAGGGTCAGGTCGGTCAGGCCGATGATGCCGTTCATCGGCGTGCGGATCTCGTGGCTCATGGTGGCGAGGAAGGCGGCCTTGGCGCGGGCGGCGCCGTCGGCCAGCGCGTGCGCCTCCTTGAGGTCGGCTTCGCGCGCCAGCACGCGGCTGGCCATGTCGTTGAAGGCCTCGCCGACGACGGCGATTTCGGGGATGGGGATCGGCGGAATGCGGGCCTGGAGATCGCCGCCTTCCATCCGCCGGGCGCCCTGCGTCAGCAGCTTCAGCGGCGCCAGGCCCTGGCGCAGCGCGACGCCGAGCGCGGCGACGATCAACAGCAGGCCGATGCCGCCGAGCATGAAGAATCGCTCGACGACGGTCCACAGCCTGGCCTGCAAGGGGGCGTTGGACATCTCGACGCGCAGGGTGCCGTAATCGGTGCCGGCCAGCTCGATCCGGCTTTCCTCGAACAGGTCGCGCGCCTCGACTCCCGGCAGGGCGGCGAACCAGCGCGGCGGCGTCGCGCGGGCCGCCGCCGCGCCGTTGCCGCCCGGCGCGTCGATGGATTCGACGATCACCAGGCGGCTGACCGGATCGAGCAAGGCGACGCGATGCAGCGACTCCTCGTGGATCAGCTGGTCGAAGGTCTGCTGGACCACGGCCAGGTCGCCGGCGACCAGGGCATTCTGCAGCATCGGCGTCAGGGCGATGATGAAGCTGCGCGCCTCCTGGTGATAGCGCTGGTGCGACGACACGATGCGCTCCTGGATGATGAACGCGAACCCGAGCACGGAGACGCAGCCGACCACCACCACCGTCAGGGTGAGGATGCGGCCGATCAGGCTGAATCCGCGCATGTGCCGGCTATTCCGCGATGCGGCGGTAGATGGCGCGGGCGTTGTCGTAGTCCCGTTCGGTGGCCGGCTCGAAGCCGGGCGCGCCGCCGGCCTCGAGCGCCGCCGCCCCCTTCGGATCGTCCTTCATGCCCAGCAGTGCTTTCTGGATCGCTTCGACTTCCCCGTGCGGCAGGCGCGGATGGGCGATCACCGGCAACTCGGCATAGCCTTCCGACGAGAACACCTCGCGGTAGGGCATGCCGTGCTGCGCGGCGTATTGGGTGAGAAAGCGGGAATTGACGGCGGCGGCGTCCACCTGCCGGGCGCGCAACTGGGCGAGCGCGCCTTCCTGGGTGCCGGCCAGCACTTCCTCGACCTTTACCTTGGCCGCGCGCAGCGCGACCATGGGCACGGCATAGGCGACGAACGCTTCCCTGCTCGGGAAGGCGACGCGTTTGCCGGCAAGCTCCCGGAGCGTCCTGACCGGGCTGTCGGCCGGCACGGCGATGGTGCCGTAGATCGGCTTGCCGGCCCAGCGCGCGATGACCTTGTAGACACCGTCGTATTCCTTGGCGAAATTGTGGTTGGTGAACATCAGGTCGAATTCGCCGCGGCCCATCATCGCGTCGGTTTCCTGCACCGTCGGTCCCATCCTGAGCTGGAAGCGCAGGCCGGTGGCCTCCGACAGATACTTGAGAATGGGGTTCCAGCGCTGCGCCGTGCGCGCCGGGCTCTGCTGGTTGAGGACACCGAAACTCAGCACCCGGTCCGGCTCGTTCGCCCGGACGGGACCGGCCAGCCCGGCCGCCACCATGCCAAACGCGAAAGCGAGCGCGCCCGTGCCGAGAATTTTCCGTATGCCCATACCATGCCACCAACGAGGGAATTGTCCTTCGACAATTATCGCTGAAGACCAAGCGCGGGTGAACGTCCGAGCAGGTAGACTTGCCGGCGTCGAATCAACGAATTCCCGGCGGGACCGGGCGGAGGCAGCATGATGCGGAGAATGAAATGGGCGGCGATGGCGCGTCGCGCGGCGGGCGTGGTGATGTTCGCGGGCTTGTCGTCGTCATGGGCGCAGACGCTCGGCGCCAACGAGCAGGCGATCCACGATGCCGCGCGCATGGGCGGCGATGTCGAGGTCATGGCCATCCTCGAGCGCGACCCGGCGGCGCGCGACGCCCGCACGCCGCTCGGCTCGACGCCCTTGCACCTGGCGGCCCTCAATGTCGATCCGGCCGCGCTCAAGGCCTTGATCAAGGCGGGCGCCAACGTCAACGCCCGCGACAGGGAGGGCGTGACGCCGCTGCACATGGCCGCCTACGCCCAGCGCGCGTCCCACGCCCAATTGCTGCTCGAAGCCGGCGCCGACCCCGCCGCGAAAACCAACGCCGGACGCGACGCGCTTTCCATCGCGCGCAAGGTCATGGCCCACGAGACGGCGGGGATCATTTCCCTGTGGGTGCTCAAGGGCTGCAAGGCGGGCAAGCCATGCTGAAGCCCGTGCTCACCGGCGCCCTGGCGTGCACGGCCGCCCTGGCGCTCGCCAGCGGGAATGCGGGGCTGCCGCCGGTCGAAATCCATGGCCCGAAAATCTGCCTGGCCTGCATCGACTGGGCCGATCACCTCCGGCAGCACGGCTTTACCGCCACCTTCACCGGCACCGACGACATGGCGGCCGTCAAGCGCCGGCTCAAGGTGCCGGCCGAACTCGAATCGGTGCATACCGCCGTGGTCGGCGGCTATTTCATCGAAGGCCACGTGCCCGCCGAGGACATCCTGCTGCTGCTCAAGGAAAAACCCAGGGCGCGCGGGCTGGCGGTGCCGGGTCTGCCGCGCGGCGCGCCCGGCCGCGAAAAGTCGGCGCCGTTCTGCGAAACCGGCTGCACTATCCTCGACAACGAAGGTGTCGAGCCGGTGGTGCGCCGGGAAATGTTCAACACCTATCTGGTCGCGCCCAACGGCAAGACCAGCGTCTGGGCGCGGCACTGAACGCGGCACCGAGGCCGCCGCGCCGGCTCAGCGCCGGAAGGCCAGCAGCTCCTCGAACGAGGTGATCGCCCAGGCCAGATCCTCGTCGCGCGGATTGGGATCGTGGAACTGCCGGGTCGTCTGTTCGATGAGACCGTCGCCGCGCACGCGGTAGCGGTTGTCGATGCGCACCAGCTTCATCGGCTCGAAGTCGGCATAGACGTGGCAGACGCTTTCCGGCAGCAGCGCCGGCGGTTCGGCGCCGGCGGCGCGGGCGGCGATCTCGGCGGCCACGATGCGGCCCTGGCGGCTGGCCAGGTGGCCGCTCTTCGGGTAATGGCCGAACAGCGGCGAGGCCGGACCCAGGGCGTCGCCGACCAGGAAGATCCGCTCGTCGGCGCGCGCGTTGAGGTGCACCGGGTCCTGGTCGGCCCAGCCGGTGGGCTGGCCGTCGCGGTCGCGGCCGATCAGGCCGGCCTGCCAGAGCAGGTCGCCGGCTTGCTGGGGCGGCATCAGGATGGCCTCGTCGAAGCGGAACTGGTCGAACTCGGTGATGACGCGCTTCGCTCGCGGGTCCACGGTCTGGATGCGGGCATCGGCGACGTAGGTGATCTGGTCCGGGTAATGTTCCTCGAACACGCGGCGGAAGGCCGGCGCGACGGGATTGGGATCGAGCAGGATCAGCCGGCCCTTGATGCCCCGCGACTTCAGCAGCCAGCCGATCAGGGCGGCGCGCTCGTAGGGCGCCGGCGGGCAGCGGTAGGGCATCGGCGGCAGATTCATCAGCAGGTCGCCGCCGGCGAAGCCTTCGAGCATGCGCTTGATGCCGGCCAGCGCCTCGTCCGGCCGCCAGGCGCTCGGATGGCGCGCGCGCACGAGCTCGGCGCCGGCGCGATCGTCGCCGAACCAGGCGGCGAAGTCCTCGCGGATGCCGACACCGAGCACCAGCCAGTCGTAGTCGAGCGTGCCCTGGCCGGTCACCACGCGGCGGCGGTCGCGGTCGACCGCCGTCACCTCGGCCTGGATCAGTTCGTAGCCGAACGCCCGCGCCGCCGGCGCGCGGTCGTGGACGATGTAGCGCGTATCGACCAGGCCGGCCAGCCAGCGGTTGCTCAGCGGGCCCGACCAGAAGGAGGCGTTCCGCTCGAGCATGACGACGTCGAGACCGGGCGCCAGCGCGCGCAGGTGCCGCGCGGCGGCGAGGCCGCCCCAGCCGCCGCCGACGATGACGACGCGCTGTTTCGCCGACTTCGGCTTGAGCGCCGGCAAGGGTGTAACGATGGCCGGCGCGCCGACGGCCCGCGCGGCGGCGGTGGCGAGGCAGGCGGCGAGGAAGGCGCGGCGGCCGGCGGACATTCAGAACAGCCGGGCGAGGGCGTCGTCGAGTTCGGCGGCGCTCATCAGGCCGAGCTTGGTCGCCACCACCCGCCCGCCGGCGTCGATGACCAGCGTGAAGGGCAGGCCGGCCTTGGCGTTGCCCAGCGCACGCAGCAGCGGCACGCCCCGGTCCTTGGCGAGCAGCACCGTGTAATCCATGTCGTAGGCGCTGGCGAACTCGCGCACGGTGTCGGCCTGGTCCTCGAGGCCGATGCCGACCACCGCCAGGCCCTGGTCCCGGAACTTGCGCTGTGCCCGCGCGAAATGCGGAATCTCGACCCGGCACGGCCCGCACCAGCGCGCCCAGAAATTGACCAGCAGCGGCTTGCCATGCAGCGCGGCCAGCTCGAACGGCCGGTCGTGCATGTCCCAGACCGTGGCGGCGAACAGCGGCGCACCATCGGGCGGCCCGGCCGGGCGGTCGGCGCGGGCGGCGGGGGAAAGGCAAAGGCAGAGGCAGAGGGCGAAAAGCAGGAATCTCATGAGGCTGAAACCGATGGGCGGCGACATGGCGGGGCGCTCATTTTGCCAGACGGTCAAAGCGTCATCGGCCGATGGTAGCCGACCAGTTCGAGATAGCCGCGGCCGAGGGCGCGGCCGTCGCGCCGCAGTTCCACCGCGCCTTCCCAGTACACCGCGCCCGTGCTGGCCCGGCTGTCGAGTTCCTGGTCGTCCATCAGCGGCGCCAGCTCGAACCGCATGGCCTCGCGGCCGGCGCCGAGCGTCAGACGCTGCCGCACCGGATAGACGGCGCCGGTGCGCGGCGAGCGCCATTCGCCGAGCGGCGCGAAGCCGACTTCGCCGGCGGAGAAGCTGCGTTCCCGGCCGCGCCCGTCGCGCCAGCGCGCCGCCGCCCAGAGGGAACGGCCGTCGCGGCCGCGGATGCAGAAGGCCATGAGCGCGCCGCCGTCGTCGAGATTGATGCCGATCCAGTCCCAGCCGGCGGCGGCTTCGTCGAGCACGCGCGAGGACCATTCGTGGTCGAGCCAGCCGCGCCCGGCCACCTCGAAGCGCTCGCCGCCCGCGCCGACGCGCCCGCTCACGGCCAGCTGGGGCTGGCTGTAGTAGTGGCTGGCCTGTCCGGGCAGCGGCCCCTTGCGCGAATAGCCGCCGTCACCCTGCGGCAATATCGGCTGCGTCGGGGTGAGCGTCAGGTCCAGTGCCAGCGTTTCGCCCTCGATGCGCGCCCGGTAGCGGCCGTCGGCCGCGCGGCGGAACGTCCAGTCGCGCAGGCGCAGATCGGTGTCGCCGGTGGCGAACCGGACGGCATCGTCGCCGGCGACCACGCGCGCCGCCCGCTGCTCGTGCAGCAGCCGGCCGGCCTGGGGCCGGGCCAGCGCGGCGTGGGCGAACATCAACTGATGGGGCGCGAAGCGCGACGGGTTGCCGGTGTCATGGCCGGTGCGCGAGCGGAAGAACGTGACCTGGAAGCCCATCGCCTGTTGGCCGCCGGCCGCGTCCAGCCAGCCGGTCGCGTACCACCATTCGGTGCGGAATGCCGGATGCGCGCCATGGTCGGCGGGGAAGGCGAGCGGGCGCGGCAGCACGGCGGCCGGCTCCGGCGGCGCCGCCCGGCCGCGCGCCGCCGGCCAGGCCAGCGCGCCCAGCAAAGTCAGCCGTCGCAACACGCCGCGCCGGTCCATCGCTACCAGTCCTCGCGCACGGCGCGTAGCGGCCCGACGCCCGTGGCCTGGCGGGTGGCCAGCAGCGCCGTCGCCACGCCGGCCGCGACCAGCAGCGCGGTCACCCAGGCCAGCAGCGGCCAGGGCACGGCCAGTTCCATGCGCCAGTGGAAGGACTGCGGATTGACCACGTGGATCAGCACCATGGCGACGGCGAAGCCGAGCGCGCCGCCGGCGGCGACGCCGAACAGCGTCAGGCCGGCCGCCTCCAGGCCGAGCAGGCGCATCAGCTCGCCGCGCCCGACGCCCAGGTGGCGCAGCATGCCGAACTCGCGGGCGCGCGCCAGCGCCTGCGCCGAAAAGCTGGTGCCGATGCCGGCCAGGCCGATGCCGATGGCCACCAGCTCGAGCAGGTAGGTGACGGCGAAGCTGCGGTCGAAGATGCGCAGCGAGCGGTGGCGAATCTCGCCCGGCTCGGCGAATTCCAGATGGCCGGTTTCCGGCACGTCGCGTTGCAGCCGCCGGGCCAGCTCGGCCGCCGTCACGCCCGGCCGGGGCCAGAGCGCGACATCGGTGACGCCGTCGCCATCGCTGCCGTCGGTCCCGCCGCCGCTCAGCCGCCGGTGGTCGTCGCGGCCGATGATCACCGTGCCGTGCATGCGGGCGAAGTCGCGCCACAGCCCGGCCACCTTCACCTGCCGCGCCTGGCCGGCCAGCGGCAGCGTCACCGTGTCGCCCGGCTGCCAGCCGTAGAGATCGACCATGGCTTCCGAGATCCAGACCGGCACGGCGCCCGGCCCGAGTTCGGCGGGCGTCAGCGCCCGCCCGGTGAGGGCGATGCGCGCGCCGGGATCGGCCGGATCGAGATCGCGCGCCAGCAGCGTCACCGGCGGCCGGCGCGGGTCGAGATCGAACTGCTGGAAAAGCATCCATTCGACCCGGGCGACATCGGCGTGCCCGGCGATCGCGCGCATGGTCGCCGGCGGCACGAAGGCGCTGCTGCCGCCCGTGGTGCGGCCGTAGAGCGGCGCCGCCAGCACGCGGTCGAGCCAGCCGCCGACCGAATCGCGGAAACTGCCGACCATGATGGCCATCGCCACCATCAGCGCGAAACTGGCGACGATGCCGGCGAGCGCGATGCCGGCCTGGCCCGGCGCC
>ERZ1645187.962-NODE-962-length-27451-cov-17.221857_pt1 | contig 27451 bp, 26 predicted proteins | sample MGYA00575352_ERZ1645187 | MGnify/ENA primary metagenome ERZ1645187 (study PRJEB40837, sample SAMN11349314) | freshwater sediment metagenome | isolation source: river sediment | host: Sediment | place: India: Wazaribad , New Delhi | collected 2017-02-21 ...
TTCATCTTCCTCGCCATGATGGCGACGGCGTTCATGGGCTACGCGCTGCCGTGGGGCCAGATGTCCTTCTGGGGCGTCACCGTCATCACCAACCTGTTCTCGTCGATCGACCAGGTCCTGCCGGGCGTCGGCACGGCGATCGTGGAATGGCTGTGGGGCGGCTACTCGGTTTCCGGCACCACGCTCAACCGCTTCTTCTCGCTGCACTACCTGCTGCCGTTCGTGATCGTCGGCCTGGTCGCGCTGCACATCTGGGCGCTGCATGTCACGGGACAGAACAACCCGGCCGGCCTCGACATCAAGACCAAGTCGGACTCGGTGCCGATGTACCCCTACGCGGTGGCCAAGGACGCGGTCGGCATGTTCGCCTTCCTGTTGCTGTTCGCGTGGTTCGTGTTTTTCATGCCGGACTACCTCGGTCACGCCGACAACTTCAACCCGGCGAACCCGCTGGTGACGCCGCCGCACATCGTGCCCGAGTGGTACTTCCTGCCGTTCTACGCGATGCTGCGCGCCATCCCCGACAAGCTCGGCGGCGTCATCGTCATGTTCGCGTCGATCGCCGTGCTGGCGTTCGTGCCGTGGCTCGACACCGCGCGCGTGCGCTCGGCGAAGTACCGCCCGATCTTCAAGTGGTTCTTCTGGGCGTTCGTCTTCACCTGCCTGGCGCTCGGCTATCTCGGCGCCATGCCGGCCGAGGAGCCCTACGTGACGTGGACGCGCGTCTTCACCGTCTACTACTTCGCGTTCTTCCTCGTCATCATGCCGGTCGTCGGCATCATCGAGACGCCGAAGCCGCTGCCGCGGTCCATCACCGAGGACGTGCTCGGTCCGGGTTCGGGCGGTGGTGCACCGGCGGGCGCGGGTGCGGCACACGCGCCCGAGAAGCGCTGAGCTGGCAGACGATAGGGAAAATCGACCGATGACCAAGACGATGACCAAATCGCTCCGCCTCGCCGCTCTGGCGCTCGGCCTCGCGATCACCGCCCCTGCCGCCGGCATCGCCGCCGGCGGTGGCGCGCACCACATCGAGAAGCAGCCGTGGACGTTCGCCGGCTTCCGCGGCCAGTACGACCCGCAGCAGTTGCAGCGCGGTTTCCAGGTCTACAAGGAGGTCTGCGCCTCCTGCCACGGCCTCAGCCGCGTCGCCTTCCGCTCGCTCGCCGAGCCGGGTGGCCCGCAGTTCCCGGAGGAGGCCGTCAAGGCGCTCGCCGCGGAGTGGCCGAACAAGATCGTCGACGGCCCCAACGACGAGGGCAAGATGTTCGAGCGGCCGGCGCGCCTCGCCGATCCGATCCTCGGCCCCTACAAGAACGAGAACGAGGCCCGCGCGGCGCAGAACGGTGCGCTGCCGCCGGACCTCTCGCTCATCACGCGCGCCCGCAACGTCCACAACACGGCGCCGTGGTACAAGCACATCTTCCTGATGATGGCCGACATCGGCAAGGGCTACCAGGAAGGCGGCGCGGACTATCTCTACGCGCTGATGACCGGTTATCACGAGGCGCCGAAGGATGTCGTCGTCGCCGACGGCATGAACTACAACACGGCGTTTCCGGGCAACCAGATCGCCATGCCGAACGTGCTCGACGGCGGCCCGGTGACCTACGCCGAGACGGCCGGCGCGAAGGCCTCGCAGGAGCAGAACGCACGTGACGTGGCGGCCTTCCTGTCGTGGGCGGCCGATCCGTCGCTCGACCAGAGGAAGCGCATCGGCTGGCAGGTCATGCTGTACCTGCTGGTGACGACCATCCTGCTCTACATCGGCAAGCGCCGCCTGTGGGCGAAGTTCCACTGACGCCCGCAACGAAATTCCGAACTTACGAAAAGGCCTCGCTCGCGGGGCCTTTTCTCGTTATGGGTCGTCGCATGGCGTCGTGGTCCGGGCAACAGGGGGAGCGGTCGCTTGACTACCGATGCCCTCGAGTTTCTGCGGCGGCAGGACGCCGAGCACGGACCCTTCCAGATCGAGTTCCGCGTGCGCACCGAGGTCGACTGGCCGGTAACGCTCGACTACTGGTTCGGCGCGCCCGCCTGGCGTGATGGCGGCCACACCTTCGATCTGGTCGGCGTCGACGCGACCGGCGGGCTCTATTGCCTCTGGCGCTATCCCGAACTCGGCGATCGTGCGCCGCCGGTGGTGTTCCTCGGCTCCGAGGGCGAGGGCATCGCCGTCATCGCCGGTGACGCCACCTCTCTCGTCGAGGCGCTGGCTCAAGGCTACTGGTGGTTCGCTTCGCTCGGCCGCTTCGTGCGGGACGAGGAGAACCTGCGGCAACCGGCGTTCGACGCGTTCCGCGAGCAGGCCTCGGCTTTTCTCGCGCGACCGCTGCGTTCGCCGGAAAGCATCGTCGAGGCAGGTCAGGCGCAGCACCCGAACTTCGCGGCGTTCGTGGCGCGGACGCTCGAGCACTGCGCATCTGCCAACGCAGGGGATGCAGGCGGCGACGGCGACGAGGAACAGTCCAACGACGGCGAGGATGACGAAGAATGACGCAATCCGTACTCGGCTTCATCGGCGGCAGCGGTCTCTACGATCTCCCGGGCATCGAGAACCCGCGCTGGGAGAGAGTCGAAAGCCCGTGGGGTGAGCCGTCGGACGAGATCCTGTTCGCCGAGATCGACGGGCTGCCGATCCGCTTCCTGCCGCGCCACGGACGCGGCCACCGCGTGTCCCCGACGCACATCGACTACCGCGCCAACATCGACGCGCTGAAGCGCGCAGGTGTCACCGACCTCGTCTCGATCTCGGCGTGCGGTTCACTCAAGGAGCACTATCCGCCCGGTCATTTCGTCGTCGTCGACCAGTTCATCGACCGCACCTTCGCGCGCGAGAAGTCGTTCTTCGGCCCCGGACTCGTCGCCCACGTCACCATGGCCGATCCGGTCAGCCCGCTGCTCGCCGACGCCTGCTTCGAGGCGGCCAAGGCGGAAGGCATCGAGGTCTCGAAGGGCGGCACGTATCTCGTCATGGAAGGTCCGCAGTTCTCGACCCGCGCCGAAAGCCTGCTCTACCGGTCGTGGGGCTGCGACGTCATCGGCATGACCAACATGCCGGAAGCCAAGCTCGCCCGCGAGGCGGAGATCTGCTACGCGGCCGTCGCCATGGTGACGGACTTCGATTGCTGGCACGAGGACCACTCCGACGTCGACATCGCCTCCATCATTCGCGTGATGAAGGGCAACAGCGAGAAGGCGCAGCGCCTGATCCTCAACCTCGCGCGCAACTTCCCGAAGCAGCATCCGGCCTGTCCGCTCGGCTCCGACCGTGCGCTCGACATGGCCATCATCACCCGCCGCGACGTGCGCGATGCCACACTGGTGGCCAAGCTCGACGCCATCGCGGGCCGCGTGCTGCAGAGTAGGGAGTAGGGAGTAGGGAGCGCGCCCCGATCGTTTGCGCTCCTTCGGCGCGAACGTGAATCGGCGGCGTCCCGCAAGATGGGACGTGCTGGCGCACTTTGAGCGAGATCAAATTTCAGCGCGGCGCATATCAGCATCATCGTCTTCGAATGTTCGTAGCAGCGTAATGCGGTGCAGCGGGTACCCACGCTCTTTGTGCAGGCGTCACAGACGGAACTGCGCCCGCTATGTTCCCTGTTGATCGAGAGCAAGTTTTTCGGCCGCTTGGAGCCGTGTTGTCGCGAGACGTCTGCGATGTCCGCGACCGGCCAGGCCGGGCCGCTTCGGGAGAGCCTGTCGTGACACTGTCTGGATTGGTCGAAAGCTATGGTGACGGCGCGGTGCTGGCGATGGCCGGTCTCGCCATCGGTCTGGCGTTCGGTGCGTTCGCGCAGCGTAGCAAGTTCTGCTTCCGTGCCGCCGCGATCGAAACCTCGCGCGGCGAGGCCGGGCCGAAGCTCGCCATCTGGCTGATCGCCTTCGCCGCGGCCATCGCCGTGACGCAAGGGCTGATCGTCGCCGGGGCTCTCGACGTGAAGGAGGCGCGCCAGCTCGCCGGGCAGGGCTCGCTCTCCGGCGCCATCATCGGCGGCTTGATGTTCGGCGTCGGCATGATCATGGCGCGCGGCTGCGCCAGCCGGCTGCTGGTGCTGTCAGCAACCGGCAACCTGCGCGCGCTGGTTTCGGGGCTCGTGTTGACGCTGGTGGCGCAGGCGTCGCTGCGCGGCGCGCTGTCGCCCGCGCGCGAAGCGCTCGGCAACCTCTGGGTCATCGATGGCGGTTCGGCGCGCGATGTGCTGTCGGCGCTGGGCGCCGGCTCCGGTTTCGGCCTCGCTGTTGGTCTGCTGCTGCTGGCCGGCGGCCTGTGGCTCGCAGTGCGCAACAAGGTCGGCCTTTGGGTGCGCGCCGGTGCCTTCGGCGTCGGCGTGATGATCGCCGCGAGCTGGCTCGTCACCTATCTCGTCGCGCAGGTCTCGTTCGAGCCCATCACCGTCAAGAGCATCAGCTTCACCGGACCGTCGGCCGACACCCTGATGGGGCTCATCAACGCGCCCTCGATTCCGCTCGGCTTCGATGTCGGCTTGATCCCCGGCGTGTTCGCCGGCTCGTTCGTCGCCTCGATCCTGGCGCGCGACTTCAAACTCGAGGGCTATCACGGCGGCTCCAGCATGGCGCGCTATCTGACCGGCGCAACGCTGATGGGCTTCGGCTCCATGCTGGCCGGCGGTTGTGCTGTCGGCGCCGCCGTGACCGGCAGCTCGGTGTTCGCGCTGACGGGGTTCCTGGCGCTCGTCTCGATGTGGGTCGGCGCGGCCGTGACCGACTGGATGCTCGATCGCGCTCCGGCGACGGACGCGGCGCAGTCCGGTGCTGCGACGGCTGCGGTATCGAACGCGGTGCCGCGCATGGCCATCGGTGAACTGCCGCTGGCGTCGGCGCACTGAGCGCCGCTCTGCCCCATCCCGACGTGGGAGATGAATCGCTGTGAAGCTGCCGCCACGCGGAGCTGCCGGACTCTAACCGCGCCGGCAGCGGCGGGCCTGCTCGCGCGAAAGCTCGCGCGAAACTTCGGCGGCGAACATCGAACCGCGCGACAGCTGCGCGGGCGTGAGCCGGCGGCCCTCGGGTCCACGCAGTACGACATCGGCGCTATCGGCCTCGCGCCGCGCCGCCTGCAACTCGTCGCAGGTCAGGTCCTTCTTCTTGGTCTTGAACGCGAACAGCCGCACGCCGGAGGCATACGAATCGACGCTGGCGCGGTCGCGCACCCAGTGGCGGTCGCTGCGCGTTACGAGGTGGCGCAAGGCGGTCTGGCGCTGCGCGATGCAATGCGGGCTGTCGTCGAGGCACGACATGCTGCCCGATGCAACCTGGGGCGGCTCCGAAGACGCGCACGCCGAGACGAGCGCTGCGGCCGCGACGGTGGCGGCGAGCGCGGCTGCGCGGCACGCGAGCGCGCGGCGTGATATGGCGAACGGCATCCGTTGAGCCCCTTGTGAACCCTCGTCCGTGCCCATAGAAGGCATGCGTGGCACGCTCAAGGCAGATCACGGTGGCGAGCACAAGTTGCCGCACGCACGTTGCCCGAGAGCCGATGGTTCGGCCGATTCGGCTTTCCAAAGTGTTGCCACGCGTGCTGGCGAGCCGGTCCGGCCGGGAGTTCAGGGAGATTTGCCATGGTCCACGCCATCCGCATCCACCAGTACGGCGGACCCGAGGCGATGCGCTGGGAGGCGGTCGATGTCGGCGCGCCGGGGCCGGGCGAAATCCGCATCCGCCATCATGCCGTCGGCCTCAACTACATCGACGTCTACCACCGCAGCGGCAGCTACCCGCTGGCCGCGCTGCCGGCCGTGATCGGCATGGAAGGGGCGGGCGAGGTGCTCGCGGTCGGTGCCGGCGTCACGGGGCTCGAGCCGGGGGATCGCGTCGCCTACGCCAATCCGATCGGCGCCTATGCCGAGGAGCGCATCATCCCGGCCGAGCGTGTCGTGAAGCTGCCCGACGCCATCCCCTACCAGACGGCGGCGGCGATGATGCTGCAGGGCATGACCGCCGAGTACCTGCTGCTGCGCACGTTCAAGGTCGGTCCGGAGACGACGCTGCTGTTCCACGCCGCGGCGGGAGGCGTCGGCCTCATCGCCTGCCAGTGGGCGCGCCACCTCGGTGCCACCATCATCGGCACGGTCGGCTCGGACGAGAAAGCGGAGCAGGCGCGCGCCGCCGGCTGCACGCACGTGATCAACTACCGTCGCGAGAATTTCGTCGAGCGGGTGCGCGAACTGACCGGCGGCAAGGGCTGCGACGTCGTCTACGACGGCATCGGCAAGGACACATATCCGGGGTCGCTCGACTGCCTGAAGCCGCGCGGGCTGTGGGTGTCGTTCGGCAATGCCTCCGGCAAGATCGAGGGCTTCGATCTCGGGTTGCTCGCCACCAAGGGCTCGCTGTACGCGACGCGGCCGACACTCTTCACCTACATCGCCAAGCGGGACGAACTGGTTGCCAGCGCCAACGCGCTGTTCGACGTGGTGGCGCGCGGTATCGTCACCATCAACGTCAACCAGACCTATCCACTCTCCGCCGCCGCGGATGCGCACCGCGACCTCGAGGCGCGCCGCACCACGGGCTCGACGGTACTGCTGCCGTGACGGCGGACGGGGGCGGGACAGGCGGGGGCGGGGCGGCGATAGCGTCGGGACCGCATGGGGCAGCAGCGGAGCGCGCGCGCGGGCTGCTGCTGGTGCTGGCTGGCGTGCTGGCCTACGTCATCCTGCACGTCGGCTTCCGCATGCTCGCGTCGGACGTACTCGGCGAGGATGACACCCTCGAACAGGTGCTGGTGCAGGATCTGCGCCTCGGCTACGAGGCGCGCCAGCCGCCGCTCTACGACTGGGTGCTCTACGCCGTGCAGCAACTGACGGGGCCGCGCCTCGTCTCGTTCCTCGCCATCAAGTATGCGGCGCTGACGGCGACGGCGGTGCTGATCTATTTCGCCGCGTTCCGCATTCTCGGCGACCGGCTGTGGGCGGTGCTGACCGTCGAGTCGCTGGCGCTGATCTACCAGATCGCGTGGCGCTACCACGAGGGCTTCACGCACGAAGTTCTGGCGATGGTGGCGGTGACGGCGACGCTGGTCGCCTTCCTGCGCCTCTACGATCACGGCCGCCTGCGAGACTACATCCTGTTCGGCGTCGTCACCGGGCTCGGCGTGATGACCGAGCCGAATTACAGCGTCTACCAGATGTGCCTGTGGAGCGCGGCCCTGCTGCAACCGGCCATTGCTGCGCGCACGGTGCGGCCGCTGCTGGCGGTGTCGTTGGCCATCGCGCTGTTGATCGCCTCGCCGTGGCTGTGGTGGCTGGTCTCGGATACCGCGCATTGGGACGCGATCTGGCGCGCTACGGGGCGTGGGGCCCTCAAGGACCGCGCGATCGGTGTCAAGGATGCCCTGCGCGGTCCAATCATGTACCTGCTGCCGCTGGTGGCCATCCTGCCGGCCGTGTTCCCCGGCTACGCGGCGACGGCGTGGGCCGACGTGCGTGGCCTATGGGCGGGCATCGGTCGCCGCGATGCACCGGCTGATCTCGAGCGGTTCGTGCTGTCGACGCTGCTCGCCGGCATCGTGCTTTCGCTGGTCGGTGGCGTCGTGCTCGGGATCGGCGGCTATGCCATGCACGTGCTGATGCCGCTCTATGTGACGAGCGTGATCTGGCTGATCGCGGTGGCGCGCCGCTCTCCGCGCGGTGCCGGGCGCCAGGCGCTGTTCGCGAAGCTGGCGCTCGCCATCGCCGTCATCGCCTTGCTGGCGCGGCTCGCCAACATGTTCATTCACGATCCGGTGTGCGGCAAATGCCGTTGGGGCATCCCCTATGACGGTCTCGCGCGGGCCATGCTCGAGCGCGGCTTCGCGCCGGAGGGAACAATCGTGGCCATCGACGACGAACTCGCGGGCAACCTGCGCCAACTCTTCCCGCAGGCGCGCGTGGTTCTCGGCGGGCCGCGCCCGTTCCGGCCGGAATCGGTGCGGGAGCTTTCGGGAAACATCGCTTATGTCTGGGACAGCAAGGACCCGCCGGCGAAGGTAGACGCCGGGCTCGCCGGCGTGCCGGGCCCCGGTCGGGCGGCGCTGGCGAAGTCCGATCTGGTCAAGGTGGGGTGGACCCACCTGTGGAAGCCCACCGGGTACAGGACGTCGGACTGGCAGGTGCTGGTCGAGCGGCGGTGAGACGTCGCTTCGTGAAGCAGGGCTGCGCGCCTGCTCTCCGGTCAGGGGATCCCCTGACCACCCCGTTTTTCAGTTCAGCTCGCGGAAGCGGCTCGGGTCCGGCTTGCGGCCGGTGACGCGCTCGAGCGCGATGGCCGAGAGAACCTTGCCGCCCAGCGTCTGCTTCATGCCGGCGGCGACGGGAACCGGAGCGCTCTCGCTGACCGACGGCGTCGGCTGCGGTGCCGCTATCGCCTGATTGGCGAGACCGAGACCCATCATCTGCGAATGCTCACCTGCGCAACCGGCAAGAGCCAGAGCGGCAGCGGCAACAGCGACGGCGCGAACGAGCACGTTGGTTCCCCTTCCCTCTGTGCAACCCCCGAGTGCACCGGTCATCCGGCGGCCTCGCGGGCGACACTCCCCCGCCACACTTCCCGAGTCAATCGGACGATGTGGCGGTTCAATGGTGGCCACGATGTGCGTTTGCGTCTGAACCGTCGCTGAACGCGGTCCTCGGCGCTGAATCAGCTCCCACTTCTCACTCGTGGCGAGGTGCGCCGCAGTCGGACCATGGCGCGGTGGACAGAACGCCGCGGGGGGCTGCGCAGACCGCCGGATCGGCCTTCGCCAGCTTGTTTCGCTCCAGCTGACCAACGGGGCGTAAAGACCCGGCCCGATTTCATGCAATTGTGCCAGGTTGGTTCAGTCAATTTCGAAATTTCAGCACTTAACACCATGAGAAATAGTACAAAAATCATCGCGTTTACCAGTTGTCATCCGATCGCTGACATCGTGAACGCGTCGGCCGTTCGCCCGGCGCATCGAGGGGGCTGGTCCCGTCGAGCCCGTTCGCCCCGGAACGCCGCAATGATCGAGCCCGGTGCCGTCGAGCGGCCCGGGTGGACGCCGGACGGCCCGGGAGCCGGGCGGTCAGACAGGTTTGAGGAGAGGCCAATGGCACGCTTCGAATTCGCCGCGCACGACGTCGCGGACTACGCCGCCCAGGGAGGCGCCGCGGACGCGCTTTACGAACTCGGCATGATGTACTGCACCGGTCGCGACGTTGAACTCGACATGGTCGAGGCGCACAAGTGGTTCAACCTCGCGGCGATGCGCGGCAACGACGACGCCAAGCGTTTCCGCCAGGAAATTTCGCGGGAGATGACGCGGGTGCAGATCGCTGCCGCGCAGCGCCGTGCGCGCCAGTGGCTCGCGGTTCACTGAGGCGACCGCAGGGCTCCTGCTGGAGCGTTCGCGATCTGCGCCGCGTGCTGGCGTGCCTTCAGCACTTCGAGAACAGCGACGACACGCATTCCCAGGTCTTCCTGGCCGCGCCGCCGACCGCGCTTCCGGCGGAGTCGAGCGCCTTACCTGCCTTTTCAAGCGGCTTGACGGGCGGCGGTGCGTCGCCGGGCCGCGCCGTATCCGGCAAGCCGGCCCCGGAACCTGCCGCAGGCCCACCACCCGTCGGATAATACGTCTGCCCGGCGGCACCATTCGAGCGCATGCCCGCAGCCGGACCGCTCGCCGCGTCAGCTGGCGCGGCACGAAGGTCTCCGTTGCCGCCTCGGCTCATCTGCTGTGCAGGAGTGGCCGCCATTGGCGTCTCGAAGGGCTTGCCCGGCTGGTGTTGTTGCGGCGGAACGACCACCGCAGGCGTGACCACCCCTCCGCTGACCGTCCATTCGGCGCCTTCGCACGCCCCCTGCGGCTTGCGCTCGATGGTGCAGGTCTTGTGACCGGCGCGCCGGGCGATGTCCTGGATGCAGAGAAGTTGAGTGCCGGTATCGCGGGCGGCTGCCGAAACCTCCGGCGCGATGCAGCGGTAGGTGGCATCGGGCTCGGCGCAGGCGACGCAATATTCCACCGCGTCGGCGGCGGTGGCAGCGGCAAGCACCGCTGTGCCGGCGCTCGCGGCCAATGTGCGCAATGCTCGCTCGCGTCGCATGATTGATCTCCTGCTGACGGCTGGGGTCGCGTGACCACAACAGGCGTCCGCGCCGGGCAGCGCCAGGGCTCGCGCACAAGGCCGCCACCGTCCCTGCCTGTTGCTTGCCGGCGAACTCCGGCGGTGGCATCGATGGCCCGTCTCATGTCGATGCGGCGGCAATGCGGCGCCTGAGGGTGCGGGGTGGGGCTGCCGCGCGTCATGCACACCCGCGTGCAAACAGGTCGCGTTGGAGGGCGCCGAGTATCTTGCATTCGTGCGAGGCCACCCTTATACGGGGCCCTTGCGTGGAGACGTGGCCGAGTGGCTGAAGGCGGCGCTTTGCTAAAGCGTTATACGGGTCAAACTGTATCGAGGGTTCGAATCCCTCCGTCTCCGCCAAGCCCACGAAATCGCAATTCAGGCCGCGACCCGGCCATTCACCGGCGCCTGCTCAGCTGCCGCGCTGGTCATGTCTCGATCTGCGCCGGTCGAGAACGCGCCAGACGTCACAACATCGATGCTGATGGTCAATGTCGCCGCTGCTTGCGGCTGATGCGACGCTGCGGCCTCCGTCCGACTTGGCGACGAACAGCGCTGGCATTGTCATTGGATCGGCTCAATCGCGTGCAACTGAGAGAGCACAAGGCTGTGTCTTCACCATCGCACTAAGGTTAGTGTCGCCGAAGGCGATCTAGTTGCTTGCGGTTGTACCTCCGGCCACTTAAGGTTCGCGAGGTTTGTAGTAGAGTTGCCGTCCTTACTTGGGCGGTCAGGAGTTGGTATGCGTATCGATTGGTATTCGCTCGCACGGGCTCAGGCCCTTCGTGTGGCGCTTGCGCACCTGTCAGTGCTCGTTCTTGCGATAATCGTGGGCGGTAACGCTGAGGCCCAGCAAAAGCGAACGGCGACCCCGCAGCAGGCCTCGGCGAAAGAGCGCTCGAACCAGAACACGGTCGGCATCGTCGCGGGCAAGTCCGACAGCACCTCGCTGGCGGTTGCCGAGGACCTGACCAACGTGCTCGACGACGGCGACAATTTCCGTGTTCTCGCGCTGGTCGGCAAAGGTGCGGCGCAGAACGTGCGCGACGTGCTGAACCTTCGCAACATCGACCTCGGCGTCACTCAGTCGAATGTGCTGGCCTACTTCAAGAAGACCGGCGAGCTCGGCCCCGACATCGAAAGCCGCATCGTCTACATCACCAAGCTCTACAACGAGGAAGTCCACATCGTCGCCCGCTCGGATGTCGGCAGCATCGCCGACCTCGCCGGCAAGCCGGTCAACTTCGGCGACCTCGGCAGCGGCACCGAGCTGAGTGCGCGGCTGATCTTCGAGGCGCTGCGGGTCGGCGTGAAGCCGGTCAACCTGCCCCAGGCCGACGCCCTGCACGCGGTCAGTACCGGCGAGATCGCCGCCACGGTGCTGCTGACCGGCAAGCCCTCGGACCTGCTCGCGCGGCTGCGCAACGAGAACGGCGTCTACAAGCTGCTGACGATCCCGTTCGAGGAGGCGCTGGAGAAGGACTACCTCCCGACCAGCCTTACCGCCGAGGATTATCCGGCGCTGATCCGCGACGGCGAGGCGGTCGATACCATCGCCGTACCCGCGGTGCTCGCGGCGTACAACTGGCCCGCCAATCACGACCGCTACCGGCGCCTGGCGCAGTTCACGGAAGCGTTCCTCGCCAGGTTCCAGGATCTGCGCAAGCCGCCGCGCCATCCCAAGTGGCGTGAGGTGAACCTGCTGGCGGAGCTGCCCGGCTGGCAGCGCTTCCCCGTCGCCGAGAAATGGCTCGAGGCCAATACGTCGGAGCGTTCCCGCAAGGCCAGCGCGGTGGCCAGCGGTGGCAACGCGGAACAGAAGAAGATGATCAAGCAGTTCGTCGCGGCCCAGCGTAAGGCGGCCGGCCAGGGCGGCGCCGATGCCAACGCCGAGCAGGCCATGCTGGAGAAGTTCCTCGAATGGATGGGCTCGCAGGGATCGGGCGGACAGGCTCCGGCCGGCGCGCCGGCAGCAGCAGCCCCGGCGCCTTCGGGCAAGGCCGCGCCGTCAGGCCCGCGCCTCTGGTGAGCGTTCGCCGGTCGAGACGAAGCGCGCCTCGTGGCACGTCACGGCGCGCGAGAGATCCGCTTGGAGCCCCTACGACATGATTGAGATCACCGGGTCTGGTTCGAACACCATGAGTGCGCGGCTGCTGCGCGGCCTGACGGCCGGCATCGCGCTGCTGCCGCTGGCCGCGCTCACTGTCAGCCTTCCGGCATTGGCGGCACCTGCCGACGGCGGCCGGCCGGCGCGCCAGCTGCCGAGCGCCATAGAGGCCTTGATGGGCGAGACCGCGAAGGCCGACGAGGCGGCGCATGTCCAGGTTCAGCGCCTGGCCCAGGCGGCACCGGCACCGGCCGGTGCGCAAGCGGGCGTGAAGACCGTGTCTCCCGGCGACAGCCTTTCGCTGCCGAAGGAGGTCGTCAGCCAGTCGCTGTCGACCAAGAACTATGTGATCGTGACCAAGGCACCGGCGTGGCTGGAGCTGAAGTCGGCCGAGAAGGTCGGCGAAGGCGTCTGGCTCGTCTCACCGCAGAATGTCGAGGCGGCGCGGATGTCGGTAGCGCCCGCCGCCGCCGGCCAGCGCGAGGTCGTATTCACGATCGTCGACAAGGTCGGCGCGTCCGTCAGCGAGGCGCGTGTCAAGCTGCAGGTCGCGGGCGGCGCGGCGCCGGCCGCCGCCTCGTCTGCGGTGATCAGTGCGGCCGAAGCCAAGCCGGCGGCCGTCCCCGCGCCCGCTCCCGCGGCGGCTCCGGCGCCTGCGGTCGCGGCACCTGCCGCAAACGCCGCCGCGCCGCCAGCCCCGGCGGCGAGCGGAGCTCCGGCCCAGGCTCCTGCATCCACCGACGCGAGCGTGGCGAAGACCTGGCAGGATTTCATCGCCGGAAAGAAGCCCGCCGCGGCGGCGAAGACCTCACCAGCGCCTGCCGCCGCAAGTGGCGCAACCGCCCCGAAGTCCGAGGCCGAGACGATGTCGCTGGCCAAGCATCTGGTTCGCGAATGCACGACCTGTCACAGCCTCTATGGCGAGGACAACGGCATTCCGCTGATGATCGGCCTGACCAAGGATCGCTTCCTCGACACCATGGACCTCTACAAGTCGGGCAAGCGTGACAACGTCGCCATGCAGTCGGTCGCCCAGACTCTCAGCGACGAGGAGACGCTGGCGCTCGCGCTGTACCTCGGCCGCATCAAGCCGCCGACCCAGGTGGCATCGCAGGGAGCCGCGACGGCAACCGGCGCCATCGCCACCGATGCTTCGCTGGGAGCAGCGCCTGCGGCACGCCTCGAAGCGGGCAGCGCCGAGGCCAAGCGCGTAGATCGCTGGGTGGACCGGGCGCGCGAAATGCTCGAGATCGGTGATGTCGCGCAGGCGCGTCTGCTGTTGCAGCGGGGCGCCAAGCTCGGCCACGCCCAGGCGACGCTGACACTGGCGTCGACCTACGATCCCAACGTCCTGCCGTGGAAACCCAACATGGGACCGGAGGCCGAGCCGGCGCGGGCGCGCGTTCTCTACAAGCAGGCGATCGAGCTCGGCGCGGGCAGCGAGGCCGAGCGACGGCTGGCGGAGCTGCCATGACCTCGCGGCGCGCACACTTTCACGACACGACCTGTACCCGTAACGACGAGGTTTCCGCATGCACCCGCTGAGCAGACGCGATTTCGCCCGACTCGTCGGCGGAGCGGGAGCGACCGTCGCGGCGTCCGCGCTCGGAGGGCCCGCAGCCCTGGCGCAGGTGGCCAGTCCGGCGGTGTCGGCCGGCGCGAAGCCGAAGGTCGTCATCGTCGGCGGCGGACCGGGTGGTGGCACGCTCGCGCACATCCTGAAGCGCAGCTCACCCGATATCGACGTCACGCTGATCGAGGTGCAGAAGACCTATACCACCTGCTTCTTCTCGAACCTGTACCTCGGCGGGCTGCGCACGCTGGAAAGCCTGACGCACGACTACAGCGGTCTGTCGGCCATCGGCGTGCGCATGGTCTACGACCGCGCGGTCAAGGTGGACAGCGCGGCGAAGTCGGTCGAGCTGCAGAGCGGGACGAAGATCGCCTACGACAAGCTGGTGCTGTCTCCGGGCATCGATTTCAAGTATGCGGCGATCCCCGGCTATACGGATGCGGCCGAGACGGCGATGCCGCATGCCTACCGCGGCGGGCAGCAGTCCAAGCTGCTGTTCGATCAGCTCCGCGCCATGCCCGATGGCGGCACGGTGGTGATGGCGCCGCCGCCCAATCCGTTCCGCTGTCCGCCGGGGCCGTATGAGCGCGCCTGCATGATCGCGCACTATCTGAAGACGTCGAAGCCGCGCTCCAAGCTGGTGATCATCGATCCGAAGAAGGCGATCTCCAAGCAGCCGTTGTTCACGGCAGCGTTCAACGAACTCTACGCCGGCATCATCGATTTCCACCTGAGCAACGACATCGACGATTTCTCGCTGGCGAGCGTCGACCCCGCCAGCAAGCAGATCGTCACCAAATCCGGCATGAAGATCAAGGCGGACGTGGCCAACATCATTCCGCCGCAGAAGGCCGGCGCGATCGCCGAGATTGCGGGCTGCACGAAGGGCGACTGGTGCCCGATCGACCCCGAGAACTTCGCTTCGACGCAGGTCGCCGACGTCTACGTCATCGGTGATGCTTCGGCGGCCGGCGAGATGCCGAAGTCGGCCTTTTCGGCCAACAGCCAGTCGAAGTCGGTTTCGAACGATCTCGAGGCGATGCTGGCCGGGAAGCCGAAGTATCCGCCGCGTTACCGCAATACGTGCTGGTCGCTGCTTGGCCCGGACAACAGCGTCAAGGTGGGCGCGAGCTACAAGCCCAACGGCACCGCCGTCGCCGCCGTCGGCTCGTTCGTCTCCAAGCTGGAGGATGACGCCAAGACCCGCGCCAAGTCGTACAAGGAGAGTGTCGGCTGGTACGCCGGCATCGTCGCCGAGGGCTTCAACAAGAAGGTCGATCAGATCTAGCGGGTGCCACGGCCTCGGGGGGCTGGGCCAGGGCCGGAGGCATCGCCGGCACTTCCCGTCACATTCCATACGCGCTGCGGCGGTGATAGCCTCGGGCGTTGACAGGGGGAGTCGGGAGGACAGGGGTGGTTTTTTGCCATATCGGGCGACATGGCTCGCAGGGAAGGGGCCGTCATCGATGAGCGCGCGTCCTGACGGCAAGCCGCGAGCAACGGCCGGGCGGTGCCGTCTCGCGGGTTGGCTGCGCAGCAGCGCCGCCGCGGGGCTGCTGGCGGTGCCGGCTATGGCCGCAGGCGTTTCGGCGACGCAGGCGCAGGACGCCAAGCGCGGCGAGCACGTCTTCCGTCGGTGCCTGCTGTGCCACGTGGTCGAGTCGGGTTCGACCAACGCCATTGGCCCACCGCTCAACGATGTCGTCGGCCGTCGGGCCGGGGCCATTCCGGGGTTCCAGTATTCCGAGATCATGCAACTGGCGCGTGAAAAGGGCCTCTCGTGGAGCGAGGATGCCCTGTTCCGGTTTCTCGACAAGCCGGAGGATTTCATGCCCGGCACCTACATGGCGTTCGCCGGCCTCGAGGAGCAGGAGCGCCATGACGTCATCGCCTATCTGAAGCAATTGACCGAGCGCAGCCGAGTGAAGCCGCAAGGCGGTACGGTACGGCCGCCGTCCGAGGCACCGGTGGCTGCGCCCACGGCGTCTCCGCCCAAGCTCGGCGGCCGGCTGCCGCCCGAACCGGCAACGCCCGCCTACGTGCCGAACGTTCCGCCGACCATGCTGCAGAAGGACGCCGGGGCTGCGCGGCCCGAGCGCCCTCAGGGCGGCACGAAGCGGCCTGCGCAGCCGGCGGAGCCGAATTGACTTTGGCAAGGTCGATGCGGCCGTTCTGGTCGCGTGCCAGCATCGGGCGTCGGTCGGCAGACTGTCCGTGGAGGTCGATAAAGAGCCTTTCAGCAATTCCGTTGCTTGTTGCCGGCGTCGCGTGCAATGCTGAACGGCGGTTTGCGAGCGCAGCGTTTCCACGGGATTGGTACTGGGCATGATCAGCAGGACGACACTCTTGATGGGCGTGGCGCTGGTTGGATCGGCCTTCGCGCTGACCAGTCCGTCGCTCGCCCTGTGCGGCGTCATCAAGAAGACGGCGACGGCGAAGTCGAGGGATGCGGCTCTGGCGAAAGCCAATAGTGCGGGGCTGGTGGAAGTGCGCAAGCTCGAGAAGGCCTATGGCGCCAGCAACGTGAACTACAAGCCCGCGAAGGTGGCGTGCGTCGGCGGCGGCTCTCTCAAGGAGCCGGGCGGCAAGACGAAAACCTTCCCGATCGATTGCACGATCACTCAGAGCTTCTGCACCAAATGAGCGGTTCTGGTTTCGTCTTGGCCGAGATGCTGTGACGGGGGCGAGCGGAATCGACGGATAGTGCAGTTGCAACGGCATAGATTTTCCGTGGCGCCCATGATGGATTGGACGGACCGGCACTGCCGCGTCTTCCACCGTCAGCTGACGCGGCGCGCGCTGCTCTACACCGAGATGGTGACGGCGGACGCGGTGCTGTATGGCAAGCGCCAGCAGTTGCTCGGATACAGCGCCGAGGAACACCCGATCGCGCTGCAACTCGGCGGCTCCGATCCGTCGAAGCTCGCGGAGGCGGCCGTTATCGGCGCGGCGCTCGGCTACGACGAGATCAACCTCAACGTCGGCTGCCCGTCGGACCGCGTGCAGGAGGGCCGCTTCGGCGCCTGCCTGATGGCGGAGCCGGGGCTCGTCGCGGAGTGCGTCTCGGCGATGCAGGCGCGCGTCCCCGTTCCCGTGACTGTGAAGTGCCGCATCGGCATCGACGAACAGGACGCCGAGGCGGACTTCGCACGCTTCATAGACCGCGTCGCCGGCGATGGCGGCTGCCGCACATTCGTCGTGCATGCGCGCAAGGCCTGGCTGAAGGGGCTTTCGCCGAAGGAGAACCGCGAGATCCCGCCGCTCGATTACGCCCGCGTCTACCGGCTCAAGGCGTCTCGGCCCGATCTCACCATCGTCGTCAACGGCGGCATCGGTTCTGTCGACGAGGTGGAGGCGCACCTCGCGCACGTCGACGGCGTCATGCTCGGGCGCGCGGCCTATCAGACGCCGTATCTGCTGGCGGAGGTGGACAGACGCATTTTCGGGGACGAAGGCGAGATCCCGTCACGCGCCGATGCCGTGCGCGCCATGCTGCCGTACGTCGAGGCGCATCTGGCGAGCGGCGGGCGGCTCAACAACGTCACCCGCCACATGCTCGGGCTTTATCACGGCCGACCGCGCGCGCGGGTGTTCCGCCGCCACCTGAGCGAGCACGGCGTTGGCGCGTCGGCAGGCGCCAGCGTGCTGTCCGAGGCGCTCGACATTGCCGAAGGATCGCAGCAGACGGTGCTCGCCGCCGAGTAGTAAGATCGGCGAGCGGTGCGGCTTCTGCCGCGGCCGGTGAGGAGAGTTCCTTGGACCCCGTCCTGCCTTTGGCCCACATCCTCGCTGGCAATCTCGCGCTTGCGCTCGACGCATCAGGTATCACGCTGCTCGTCGCTGCCCTGCTGGTTGCGGGCCTCGTCGTCGGGCTGTTGTCCGGGCTGCTCGGCATCGGTGGTGGCGGTATTCTGGTGCCGGTGCTCTACGAGACTTTTGCGGCACTCGGCGTCGATCCCGCGATCCGCATGCACATGGCGCTCGGCACCACGCTCGCCATCATCGTGCCGACCTCGCTCAGATCGTTCGCAGCGCATCGCGCCAAAGGTTCGGCGGACATGGCGCTGGTCAAACGCATGGCGCCGTGGGTGGTGGCGGGCGTCGTCCTCGGCTCCGTGGTCGCCGGCGGCGCGAGCGGCACGGCACTGAAGTGGGTCTGGGTCGTGTTCGGCACCACCATGGCGGCGAAGATGTGGTTCGGCCGCGACGAGTGGCGGCTCGCCGACGACATTCCGAAAAGCCACGGCGTCGAAGCCTACGCCATGTTCGTCGGCTTCGTGTCGGTCCTCATCAGCATCGGCGGCGCCGCGCTGGTCGTTGCCTTCATGACGCTCTACGGGCGCAACGTGCTGCAGGCCGTCGGTACGTCGAGCGGGTTCGGGCCGCTGATCGCCATACCGGGTGTCATCGGCTATGCCGTGACCGGCTTCGGTGTCGATACCGGGCTGCCGCTGTCGCTCGGCTATGTCAGCGTGTTGACGGCAGCAATCGTGATCCCGGCGAGCGTGCTGGCGGCGCCACTCGGCGTTCGCCTCGCACACGGCATATCGAAACGGCGGCTCGAGCAGGCGTTCGCGCTGTTTCTCGTCGTGGTCGTGGCGCGCTTCCTCTACGTCATTTTCACGGGCCACTGACGCGCTCGCTGCGCTGCGCCGTGACGCGGAAGGCAAGTTCAGCTAGCCTGCGGACCTTGTCGATATCGAGCGAGGCTTGCCGTGCGGAATCTCCTTGCTGTCCTCTCTTGCGCACTGATCGCGGTTGGCGCTGTTCTCCTGCCGGCGAACGCCGCGGATGCGCCGTCACTGCCGCCACCGCGTGGCGAGGAGACGCCAGCGATCGCGCCGCTCAAGGGCGACGACGGCATCTACCATCAGAAGTGGTTCGTGCAGTCGTTCTTCGATTTAAAGGAGGACTTTGCCGAGGCGAAAGCGCAGGGCAAGCGCTTCGCCGTCATCTTCGAGCAGCGCGGCTGCAGCTATTGCACCAAGATGCACACCGACGTGCTGTCCAAGCGCTACATCAACGACTACGTGCGCGAGAATTTCGCCGTCGTGCAACTCGACCTTTGGGGCGAGCGCGAGGTGACGGACTTCGATGGCACGCGCATGGCCGAGAAGGCGCTGGCCGAGCGCTGGGGCGTTCTGTTCACGCCGACGGTGGTGTTCTTCAAGGAGAGCCTCGACGGCCTCGGCGGCCAGTGGGGGCAGCCGCTCGAGGTGGCGCGCATGAACCTCGGCATCGGCGCCGGCACGTTCTACGACATGTTCACGTGGGTGCGCGCCAAGGTCTACGAGAAGGACCGCAACTTCCAGCGCTTCCACCTCGTCAGGCACAACGAGCGCGAGGCGCTCGACAAGCCGCCAGCTGATGCCAGGGACGCCGCCGGCGCGAAGGTCAACTGACCGCGTCGGTCTCGGTGACGCGGCGGCGGATGTCCCACAACCTGCCGTCCATGGCACGGCGCAGAAGCGTCGGCCGGTCGATCTGTTCGAACGACTTGACGAAGTCGTTGTAGGTGGCCCAGCCGGCGGCCGGCTTCTTCAGGGCCAGCATGCGTTCGCGCCAGATCAGCAGCCGCTTCCAGCCGCGCGCGTCGCCGCCTTCGGCGGGCAGGCTGGTGCGTGCGTTGACCATCTGGCGGGCGACGATCTGCGCTGCAGATTCGGCGGTGTGGCCGGCCGACATGAGCACGTCGATCGTGGCGCAGGCGCGCGCCAGAACCGAGTCGCTCGGAGCAGAGAACGTGCTGCGGCGCTCCTGGAACAGCGGGCTCGCCTCGGGGTCGGCGATGAACGGGATCACATCGAGCAGCGGCGCGATGATGGCCTCACCCTGCGCTTCGAGAGTGAGCAACTCGGCGACTTCGAACAGGTAGTCGATGGCAGCGCCGCGACGCTCCTCGGGCGTGAGGTCGGGGTAGTTTGCGGCGAGACGGCAGAGGGCTGCATAACGATCGGCGCGGTTCACGCCAGTCATTGCGGTCATGGGAGAACTCGGGAACTGGTTGGGCCTTTGTGTTTTTGACGAAGATCAATATCGACTGTCGCAAACAAAATTGAACAGTTGGTTGAAAAGCCGGCCCGACGCAGCCAAGTCGGGGCCCCGCACACGTCGAACTTGCTCGGCCGTGGGCCGTCCGCCGGCCAAAGGGATCGACGGTACGTGACCAAGGGCCCGGCTGAAGGTCCACGGAAGCCGCAGGCGAGGAGAGCGCCGCTTGCGCGGCCGAAGAGGTCAGCTCGTCGGCAGGTCGAGCTTGCGCGTCAGGTTCTCGAACTCGCGGCGCAATTCTTCGTTCTTGAAAATCTGCTCGAAGGTCGGCGACTCGAGCTTCTGGATCGCCTCGAACGAGGCCGCGCTGTCGCGCATCAGGTTGCGCAACTGGAAGCTCGCCTCGACGGTTTCGAAAGTGTTGTCGGCGATCCTGAGATCGTGCGTGGCACGGCTTCTCGCGCGGGCGATCTGCTCGCGCTGCTGGTTGAGATAGCGCCGGTAGCCTTTGGCCGCTTCCTCGGCGAGGCGCTGGCTTTCGAGGTTGGCCTCGAGCGCCTTCCTCTGGTCGGGCCGGTTCTCCGCCTTCAGCAGCTCCTTCGTCTTGGCGCGCGCGGCGGCGACATCCTTCAGGATCGCATCGAGCTTCGGCATGTAGCCGGTGTCGATCTTCTGGATGGTCGAATCCTGCGCGTGCACGAGCATGGCGAACAGCGCCGCGTGCATGGCGAAATATTTGCGCGCCGCGTTCATGTTGTCGCCCGACGCGGCCATCAGCTTGCCGAGCTGGGTGTCGATCACCTTGGCCGCGTTGAACACGGCGACGAGACGGACGAGATCGCCCGAGAGCACGCTGTCGAGCAGCAGGTCGACCTGATCGCCGCCGAGCTGCACGCCCGACTTCGCCAGTGCCTCGTTGACTTCGGCCTTCGCCTTGCCGATGGCGTCGCGGTTGGCGGCGATGCGCGCCTCCGCATCCTTGATGGAGTCGTCGAGGCTCGCGACCGTGTCGGTGACGACGCCGGGCAGAACGCCGTCCTTCGGAGCGGTGAGCTGCTTCTCGCGGTACTTGACGATCCGCTCTTCGAGATCGCGGATATTGCCGCGCAACCCCTCGATCTTCTTCTGCACCTCGACCACGGGCGCGTCGGTGACGATGCCGAGGGCGGAATCGAGAAGGCGGCGGATCTTGGCCTCGCGGTCCTCGCGCGTCTCGGTCCAGATCGGCGGCACGAGGAAGTCGTCCGCCTTCGGCAGCTTGCTCACCTGCGCGCGGTTGTCGGCCGTCTCGCGCAGGATGGCATCGACGGCGGACATGAGCTGGCGCGCCTGCTCGTAGGCGGGATCACCTTCGCGCGGGTCCTTGGCCGCGGTCTCAGGCGCGGGGGAGGCCGCCGTGCCCGCTGCAGGGGCGGTCGCCGGGGACTGGGCGTTGGCCTCGCCGACCACACCGGCGCGGCGCAGGAATTCCGATATGCCGTCGCGATGCGCGGTCTGGGCACTGGCGGCGCTGGAGAACGAGAGCAGCGCGGCGGCCAATGCCGCAGCCGCAGCCGCCGCCGGGCTGCCGGAGCGCCGCGCCCGCAACTTCGTCTGCTCCGCCATTGCCTGCTTCCTCCGGTGCATTCCGCACCTCCCGCATGCCGCCGAGCCCGAGACCTCCGGCACAAGATGCCGCAGAAGGGCCGGATAAACACGGCAATTAGATGGTGCGCGGAACGATCGTCCTCAAGAATTGGAGCAAGGATTAACGCCTCATCCCTCGCTGCGGCGGGCGGCTTCGCGAATGGCGCCGATCAGCGCGGCGTCGATCTGGCGGGCGTCGCTCAGCACGATCATGTGGGTGAGGCCGGCGACGGCCCTGGCGCTGGTCACCGGCAGGCGAACCGGCTCGAACGGGGGCGCCACGGGGGCGCCGGCGAGGTCGAGCGCCAGACGTACGTCCTTGCCGGAAATCGCGATCAGCCCGAATGCATTCGGGGCTCCGAGCACGAGATGGCTTGCGCCGGCGGAGGCAGCGAGGCCGGGCAGGGCCGTTTCGATGGCCTTCAGGATGTGCACGGCGAGCGGGCGGTAGGCCTTGCCTTTGGCGAGCACCTCGGCGATCGCCTCGGGCGGTGAGGCTGCGACCGGCTCCCGCGCGGCCGCTCGTGTCGCGAGCGGCCGCTCGGCATGCGGCCGCTCGGCATGCGGCAGCGCGTCGGGCGGGCCGGACCGGGGGGGCTCGCCTGCGTCGGGCGCGTCGGGCGCGGCCGGTGGCACTCCGGTGGCGTCGAAATGGGCGGCGTCGGAACGGGCGGCGGCGAGTGCGGGCGTCGCGGGGCGCGGGATTGTCGGCCTGAAGGGCGCCGGCGATGGCTCTGACGGACCACCCCCGGTGACTGCCGGAAGGGGAGGCGCGGCCCCGGGCTGAACGCTTGCCGGGGCAGGAACGACCGCATCGGTCACGGCGGCGGGACCGCTGATCGCCGCGTTCGTCGTCAGAGCCAGCGCCTCGGGTTCGAGATAGATCGGCAACCCGCCGTTATGGTGGATGCGCTCGAGCCAGGACGCGCGCGAGAACATGAAGCCCTGACGGCGCAGCCAGTCGATGACGTCGTTACGGTGCGGGAGGTTCTGGCCGGAGATCAGCGCCATCCACTCGGCGAGATCGCGGCCGGTATCGGCCTTGAGGCCGACCAGGAACTCGCGCTCCTTCTCCCGCCAGTCGGTCATGACGCGTCACCCGCCTTCCGCTCACAGCAGCCGGCGTACGCGGTCGCGATAGGCGCGCCAGCGCTCGCCGAAGCGGGCTTCGAGATGGCGTTCCTCCGGCAGGATGGCGAGCCAGGTCACGAGAATCAGGAACACCGGCACGAGGATCGCGAACCAGACGTTCTTGGTCAGTTCGGCGAGGCCGAGCAACACCAGCGCGTCGCCGATGTAGATGGGATTGCGGCGGAAGCGGAACGGACCGTCGGTAACGAGATCGCTGACGCCCTTGTTCGGCAGAACGGTGGTCTGATGACGCCACAGCGTCATCGCCGCCCAGATGATCAGCGCAACGCCGACGATGCCAAGGCCGAGGCCGATCAGCCGCGCCGCATGATCGTCGACGCCCGGCCAGGCGAGCGGGTACGTCCGCTTCAGAACGATACCGGCGAGAACCGCCGCGGCCAGCAGCAGCGGCGGCCACGGCACCGAGCTGGGCCGTGCGGAATGATCCGCTGCACCGTCTCCGTCCGTCTGCTGCATCGTGTTGCCCGTCCCGTTTCGATTCCGTGATGCTTATCATAGCACACGCGGCGGGATGCCTTGCCGCCGCCAGCGTGTATGGTGGGCGGCGTGGACCAGGCCATGGCCCGCCGATGAGCAACGAGACGACCGAGGCAGCAACGGGAGGCGATCCAATGGAGACCTCCGGTGACCGGGTCGCGGCCGGGCATGCGATCTATACGCCAGCCTCGCTGCGGTTCTACGACCTCGTCGTGCACGGGCTGTCGAACCGCTTCCTGTGGCGCTGCCCGACGCACGAACTGCAGCAGCTCTACGACCGCAACCTGTCGGCGCGCCATGTCGACATCGGCGTCGGTACCGGCATGTTCCTGGCGCGGGCGCAGTGGCCATTCGCCAACCCCGAGATCGCGCTGGTCGACCTCAATCCGCATTGTCTCGAACGCGCCGCCCGCCGCATTGCGCCGCTGGTGCCGCAGCGGGTCGTCGCCAATGTGCTGGAGCAGTTTCCGGCGTCGCTCGGCAGTAGCTTCACATCGGCCGGCCTCATGTACCTGCTGCATTGCGTGCCGGGCACGATCCCCGAAAAGGCTGCCGTGTTCGATCACCTGAGGCCGCATCTGGCGCCGGGCGCGCGGGTGTTCGGGGCGACCATCGTGCAAGGCGAAGCACCGCGCAATCGGGCCGCGCGCAAGCTGATGGACATCTACAACGCGCAAGGCGTGTTCTCGAATACGCAGGATCGCGCCGAGGATCTGGCGGCTGCTCTGGCGTCGCGGTTCGAGCGGGCCAATGTGCGGCTGATCGGCTGCGTTGCGCTGTTCGAGGCGCAGCTCGCCGGGTGACGACCAATCCTGCGGGCCTAGCCTGAGCGACGCGGCGCGCGCGTCCTTCGTGCCGCGGTCAGCCGTTCTTTTCCGGCTTGACGAGCCGCGGCGTCGGCGCTCCCGCCGGTTTCGCCAGCTCGTCGGCGAGATCGTAGTGCGGGCAATTGCGCTGCTTCAGCAGGTCGTTCATCGCGGCGAGGCGGGCGACGTCCTGCTGACGCTGGCCGGCACTGTCGGAGCCGTGCGACGAGCCGCCGAACACCGGCACCACCGCCGATTGCAGCCCTTGCGCGAACCCGGACGAGCCGCGGCTCGGACCGCCGCCGCGCAGTTCGAGGATGCGCACTTGCATGCGGCCCGTCATGCGCTTGCAGCTGAGCGCCTGTTCCTCGGCGGTGAGGATGCCGGCGCTGGCCGCAGCGCCCGGCGGCGAGAGGCTCGAGCCTTTCGGCTTGGCGGACGCCGGCGGCGGCTCGCTGGTGGCGGGCTTCGCTTTCGGTTTGGCGTTGCCGCCGGTCGCGGCTGCGCCGTTGGCGGCCGGGGACTTCACGGTCGGGCCCCAGCCGGTGGCGGGGCCGGGCGCCGCAGCTCGCGCGGCTCCCGCAGTGGTAGTGGCGGTGGCCGCCTCGGGCTTCTTCTTCGGCTTCTTCGGTTTGGTGATCGTCGCCGCAGCGCCAGTGCTGGCGGTCGCGGGCTTCTCAACGGTGGCCGCCGATGTGGCGGCCTTGGCGGCGGAAGAGGTTGCGGGCGGCAAGCCCCGGTCTTTGGCGGGTTTGCCGGACACGGACCCTGCCGCGGCCCCTGCCGCGGGGAGCTTCGCCGGTACGCCGGCCGTGGCCCCGGCGGCGGGCTTCGCGACCGACGTTGCCGCGGGGACTGGCGGCTTGCCGGTGGTCGCGGTGGGCACGGGGTCGCGTGGTGCGCCGGCGGTGGCCGGCTTGACGGGGGCGACCATTGCGGGAGCAGGCTTGGCCGGTACGGCGGCAGCCGGCTTGGCGGCTGGAACTGCGCCTTGCGGGGTTGGCGAGGTTTTGGCGGCGCCCGCGGATGTCGTGGGGGCGGCTGTCTTGGCCGCCGCTGGAGCTGTCGGCGCAGGGGCAGCGGTCGGGGCGGCGGTCTTGTTTGACGCCGGCGCGGCCGGGCTGGTTGTGGCGGCGGGCTTCGGCGGTGGCGTTGCGGTCGTCGCGGCAGGGGCGGCCGGTTTTGCACCGGCTCCCGTTATCGCGGGCGGCTGCGATGGCGGGGCGGTTCCGGCGGCGGCTGCCTGCGGCGCGCCCTGAACAGCCGATCCGGCCGGCGGGGACACCACGATCTTGCCCGGAGCGGCCGGCGCTCCGGCGCCTGCGGGTGCGGCGGACTTGGCGCCGGTTGCCGGTGCGCTCGCAGGCGCGCTCGGCGCAGGCTTCACCGGTGCGGAGGCGGCCGGCGCGGCGGCGGCAGGTGGGCTCGTGGCGGCCTTTACCGGTGCAGCGACGGCCGGAGCGCTACCCTTGGCCGCAGGAGCAGCGGCTTTCGCTGCCGACGGATCGGCGGGCTTGGCCGTCGTGCTGTCGGCTGCGGTTGTGGCCGGCTTCATCGGCGGGCCGCTTTGCGCTGACGCCGCACCGCTGCCGGCGCCCAAAGCAAGCGCGAGAACGAGCGCCCGCACCCACACCCGTTTCGGCAAGGTGGACAGGCAGGCTGATGCCGATCGGCTTTTGATCATCTCGTGGTCCATATCGTGGCCCGGCAGAAAGCGGATACGCGAGCACATTATCCCGTCGCCGCGAGTCTCGCCATGTCGTCACCCGGCGGAGATCCGCGCTTCACCGAGGATATTGCGGTCCGGCTCGGGCAAAACTGAGATGGCGGGCGGCGAAGCCCCTGCAGGGCGCGCGTGCGGGCATCTGCTCGCTTGACGCTGCGGGTGACGAGGATCATAACCCGCGCCATGAAACGGTGCGCGCAGCAAGACGCCGTCAACCTTCGTTGCGGCATTATTATTCCGGGCTAGTCCTCGTCGGCTGGCGCGCGCCTCTCTCCATGTCTTCACCGGATAGGAAGCAGCACCGCCAGCCCAGGGTGCGATCACGTGCGATCTTGCCGTGAGCGTTGCCAGGGAACGGGCCCGCGCAGCGTTGACCGTGACGCGCGGCGCCGGGTGCAACCGTCGTCAGCGCCGGATAGCGTGCGCGAATAGGGGAAGGCGAAGACTGAGATGGCACTGCAGCTCTACAACACGTTGACGCGCAAGAAGGAGCCGTTCGCGCCGCTCGATCCGGCGAACGTGCGCATGTACGTGTGCGGGCCGACCGTCTACGACTACGCCCACATCGGCAATGCGCGCCCCGTCATCGTGTTCGACGTGCTGTACCGGCTGCTGCGCCATGTCTACGGCGCGGATCACGTCACCTACGCTCGCAACATCACGGACGTCGACGACAAGATCAACGCGCGTGCCGCCCGCGACTTTCCCGAACTGCCACTGAACGAGGCGATCCGCTGCGTCACCGAGGCGACGACCGCGCAGTTCCACAAGGACATCGCCGCGCTCGGTGTGCTGCCACCGGACGTCGAGCCTCGCGCCACCGGCCACATCGACGAGATGAAGGCGATGATCGAGGTGCTGGTCGCCAAGGGCCACGCCTACGTCGAGCAGGACCACGTGCTCTTTTCGGTGCCGAGCATGGCGGCGTACGGGAAGCTCTCCGGCCGCAGCCTCGAGGAGATGGAGGCGGGCGCGCGCGTCGAGGTGGCGCCCTACAAGCGCGACGCCATGGACTTCGTGCTGTGGAAGCCGTCGAAGGCGGGCGAACCCGGCTGGCCGAGCCCGTGCGGCATTGCCGTGTCGGGACGTCCCGGCTGGCACATCGAATGCTCGGCGATGAGCGAGAAGCATCTGGGGCCGGTGTTCGACATCCACGGCGGCGGCATCGATCTCGTGTTTCCGCATCACGAGAACGAGGTGGCGCAATCGTGCTGCGCGCACGGCACGCCGCGCATGGCGCAGGTATGGATGCACAACGGCTTCCTGCAGGTCGAAGGCGAGAAGATGTCGAAGTCGCTCGGCAACTTCATCACGATTCATGAGTTGCTGGAGACCGACAGGTTCGGCGGGCGCAAGTGGCATGGCCGCGTGGTGCGGCTGGCCATGCTGGGCACGCACTATCGCCAGCCGATCGACTGGACGGTCGAGCGGCTGACGCAGGCGCGCTCCACGCTGCTCGACATCGCCGGCATGCTGCACGGCGTTGCGGCGGAAGGTGAGCCGAACGTCGAGGTCGTCGAGGCGCTGTGCGACGATCTCAACACGCCGAGCGCGCTGTCGATCGTCTACGGGCTCATCAAGTCGGCGAAACGCAATCCCGAAAACGCCGGCGCGCTCAAGGCGACGCTGCAGTTCATGGGCGTCTACGGCGACGAGAGCGCCGCCGATCTCGACGTCGGCAACGTGGCGCGTGAGGTCGATGCAGGCGAGATCGACCGCGCGATCGCGGCGCGTTTGGCGGCGCGCAAGGCCAAGGACTTCAAGGAGAGCGACCGAATCCGCGACGAACTCGCGGCGATGGGCATCCAGCTCAAGGATTCCAAGAACCCCGCGACCGGCGAGATCGAGACGACGTGGGAGGTGAAGCGATGACGCTTGCCGCCCCCTCGACCGTCACCCCGGCCTCGGGCC
>ERZ1645187.963-NODE-963-length-27441-cov-40.486745_pt1 | contig 27441 bp, 27 predicted proteins | sample MGYA00575352_ERZ1645187 | MGnify/ENA primary metagenome ERZ1645187 (study PRJEB40837, sample SAMN11349314) | freshwater sediment metagenome | isolation source: river sediment | host: Sediment | place: India: Wazaribad , New Delhi | collected 2017-02-21 ...
TGCAGCTGGCCGCGGTGCTCGACGACGACTCGACGTTCTACGGGGACCTGTTCGCACACGTGGTCCGCTGGCGCGGCGAGCTGTACCTGGAGGACGGCCTGCACCGGGCGCTGCGCGCGGCGCTCCAGCAGCGCAACGTGCTGCACGCCCGCGTGCACGACCTCGACGGCGAGCCAGGCGCCGGGACCGCCCACGAGGGCCGCTGATGGACCCTCGCCTGCGGTCGACCCTGACCCTGCTGGTACTCGGCGGGCTGCTCGCGTCGGCCACCCTGTGGGGCTGGCGCGCGGCGACCAAACCCGTGCCGGGTCTTTCAGAGGTCGAGGCGTGCGTGGACACCGACCTCGCCGCGGGCACCGAGCTGTTCCCCGACCAGGTGGCGGTCAGCGTCTTCAACGCCGGCCAGCGCAACGGGTTGGCAACCAAGACCATGAACAAGCTGATCAGCCGCGGCTTCGTCGGGGTGGACACCGGCAACGCCCCCGAGGGCACGGCCGTGGCGGGGGTGCAGATCTACGGCCGGGCCACCAGCCCCGCCGTACAGCTGGTGCAGGCGCAGTTCCGCGACGCCCAGGTCACCGTCGGCCCGGCGCTGGGCCTGGGTGTGGTGGTCGTGGTCGGCGACGATTTCAAGTCGCTGCTGTCGGCCAAGCGCGCGCCCACCTCCCTGCTGGTCGCCGAGGCCAGCACCATCTGCAGCCCTCCCGGCTCCGGCAGCTGACCGACGGCGGCAGCCCTCAACGGGGCAGGGCTCAGCGACCCAGCGCTCAGCGGCCCAGCCATTGGGCCAGGCGACCCGAGGCCGACACGGCTCGCAGCCGCTGCTCGGTGGCCTCGCGCAGCTTGCGCGGGGTCACCACGATGACCTCGTCGCCGTGCCGCAGCACGGTACGCAGCTCGGGCACCACCGCCTCGCCCTCGCGCACCACCAGAGACACCGACGCCCCGCGCGGCAGCCGCAGCTCGCCGACCTCCACGCCGTGCATCTTCGACTCGGGCGTGATCGTGACCTGCAGCAGGTCGGCCGCGACCCGATCCAGCGGCGCGGCCGCGACCTCGAGGCCGCGCGGCTCGTGCTTGAGCGCCACCCCGAGCAGCCGGGCCACCCACGGCAGCGTCGGCCCGGTGAGCAGCGTGAAGATCACCACCATCACGAAGACGATGTCGAAGAGCTCCTCGGACTGCTCGACGCCCTTGGCCAGCGGAATGGTGGTGAGCACGATGGGCACCGCTCCGCGCAGGCCGGCCCAGGAGACGAAGGCCAGCTCCCGCAGTCGCAGGCCCGGCCTGGTCTGGAAGACCGAGCTGGCCAGCACCGACAGCGGCCTGGCCACGAACGTCAGGATCAGGCCCGCAGCAAGCGCGATGGCGACGACCTCGACGGTGATCCGGTCCGGCGACATCATCAGGCCGAGCATCACGAACAGCCCGATCTGCGCCAGCCACGCCACCCCCTCGGCGAAGGACCGGGTGGCGACCCGGTGCGGCAGCTCGGAGTTGCCCAGGATCAGCGCGGCGACGTACACGGCGGCGAAGCCCGAGGCGTGCACCGCCGCGGCGGCCCCGTAGGCCAGGAACGCCAGACACAGTACGGCGATCGGGTACAGACCCGAGGACGGCAGCGCCACCCGCCGCATCAACCAGGCGCCACCGGCTCCGAAGACCGCCCCCGACAGCAGGCCCACGATCAGCTCGAACGCGATGATCGCCAGCACCATCAGCGGCCCCTGCTCCAGGGCCGCGCCGGTGGAGATCAACGTGACCAGCACGACGGTCGGGGCGTCGTTCAGGCCGGACTCCGCCTCCAAGGCACCGGTCAGCCGTCGCGGCAGCGGCACCACGCGCAGCACCGAGAACACCGCGGCCGCATCCGTGGGCGAGCAGACTGCGCCGAGCAGGATCGCCAGCTCCCAGTCCAGACCCAGCAGGTAGTGCGCCAGCGCCGCGGTGACGGCCACCGAGACCGCGACCCCGATGGTGGCCAGCGACAGCCCGATCCGCATCGAGGGGCGCACGACTCGCCAGTTGGTGGTCAGACCGCCCTCGGCCAGGATCACCGCCAGCGCCCCGAACCCCAGGGCGTGCGCCAGCTCTGCCTCGGCGAACCCGAACTCCAGATCGGTGTGGCTCAGGGCCACACCCATGAGCAGGTAGATCAACAGACTGGGCAGACCCAGCCCGAAGGAGAACCGCACGGCCAGGATCGCCAGCAGCGTGACACCAGAGCCCACCAGTAGGAAGGTGTCGAGCTGGTGGACGTCGAAGGTCACCGTTCTCCTTGGCTCGGCGGGCGATGCCCGGATTCTAACGGCCGGGCAGGGTTGTTCGAGCGTGCGCAATGATGGTCGTCGCGGGGTCTTCCGCGCGGCCGTCCGGACCAGGACGGTCACCGTTTCGGGTTGGGGGTGGTGCGATGTACGGCGAGCCGAGGGCCGTGCGCCGACAGGCAACCCAGCTGCGCGAGCAGGGCGTGGAGATCCAGCAGCTCGCCGACCGGCTGGTCGCCCAGGCCGAGAGCGTGCCCTGGCGCGGGCGGGCCGCGGAGGCCATGCGCGCCCGGATCGCCGATCGGGCGGTGGGCCTGCGCGAGGCGGCCGCCCTGCACGCGACCGCCGCCGACACCCTGGACCGGCACGCCCATCAGGTCGACGGGCTCCAGGACGCGATCGCGAGCGTGGAGCGCAAGGTCGACTCCCTGGTCACCGACGCGCGCGCCCGGGTCGCCGCCTCAGGCTCCGGCACGGGCGAATCAGGCACCCGCGAATCAGGCGCTGGGCCGGCCCCCGAGGACGAGGTGCTGCTGGCCTTCGAACCACCGCCGACCGGTCACCGGGACTGGCTCGACGTCGAGCTGCCGGGGCTCTGAGATGGCGACCATCGACCTGACGACTCCGCCGCCGCGCGCCGAGCACGTGCTGGACGCGCTGCCCCGGCGCGCGACGCTGACCCTGCCGGAGCTGCGCGTGGTCGCCGAGCACGCGGGTGGGGCGCCGCTGCCGTTCGAGACCGGCGCGCCCGCACACCCCGCAGCGCCCGATCAGCCCGGCGCGAACCGCCTGGAGGGCCGGCTCGGGGCCGGCGGGACGAGCGACGAGGCGGCGTACGCGCAGGCTGCCGCCTCCCTGCACGACCCGGTTCGCTCCCTGCGGCACCGGGGGCTGCTGACCGAGAGCGGCGTCGAGCCCGGCCTGTGTGGCGCCGTCGGGCTGCTGGCGGTGCCCGAGCTGGCCCTGGAGATCGACGTGGCCACCGCCAGCGGGCACGTGAAGGCCTGGCATCGGGAGTCCGGCGGCGCGGTGGCGACGCTGGCCACCACCGACGGTCTCGTCTTCGAGATCGCCTGGTTCGGCGCCGACCGCTGGGCCCAGGAGCTGGCCCGGGTGACCGTGCCGCCCGAGGACCTCCCGCTGGGCGACTCCGCGGTGCCCGCGGTGCTCAGCACGCCGTACTCTCTGCTCGACTCGGTGGGTGAGGCGCTGCGCGCGAGCCGCGCCGACCTGGTGCCGGTGCTGGTGGGCCAGCGCCCCGGGGCGGTGCTCGCGTCTGCGGCCGCGGGGGCCGAGGAGGAGGTCCTCGACGCGTCGGCGGCCAGCCGGGCGGTCGCGGCCCTGCACCAGGAGGCACAGGGTCGCCTGCGGGTGCTGGCCGCCCGCATCGACGACTCCGGTTCGACCGCGGTTGGCGTGATCTCCTGGGTGCTGCTGGCCGACGGGTGGCACGCGCTGTTGCCGCGACACTCCCAGGACGACCCCCGGGTCGAGGTACGCCGGGTGGACCCGGGCGAACTGGCCGCCACCTTGGCGCCCGTGCTGGACGAGGTGCGGCGATGAGCGACCCCACGGCCGGAGAGGTCAACGCCCCAGGAGTCGTCGCGCCGCGGCTGACCGGGCGCTCCAGCGCCAGCGTCGAGGCCGACAAGTACCACCAGATGCTCGCCCTCGCCGAGCTCTTCGAGGCCACCGGTGAGCACCTGCGCGAGCGCTCCCGGTTGGGTGCCGCGGTGCTCGGCGACGAGGACGTCGCAGCGTCGGCCGCGCTCTCCCCGGCCAGCTTCGCCGAGGCCGAGGAGGACATCCGGGCCGCCACCACCGGCCGGCACGGGCTGGTCGGTCGGGCGGTGGAGCTGGACGCCGACGCGATGGTGGTGCGGGCGACCGTGCTCACCTACCGGTGGATCGACGAGCTGCAGGACGCGGCGTACCAGGCGCTCGGGTCGATCGCGGCCCGGGCGATCGGCTACCTGGCCCCCGAGGTCGACCTGGGCGGGACCATCGTCTCGGCCGGGCTGATCGAGACCGACGCCCTGGACCGGGACGGCGTGGCGGCCTACCTCAGCGACCTGGCCGCCAACACCCCCGAGCTGCTCGACCACATCTCCGGGGGCGGCGGGCTGCTCGACGGGCTGCAGATGCGCTCGCTGCTCACCTTCGCCGGGGCCGGTGGAGACCGGGCGGTGCGCGGGGGGCTGCGCGCCATGGGCGTGCAGGACTTCGGGCTGGACGCGGCCTCGGCGCTGCGCGACTCCATCGGCGCGTTCGTGGCAGAGGCGGACGAGGTGGCCGAGGCCGAGGCCGCTGCCTCGGCGACCGAAGCGGGCGCGGGTCCGGCCGGGCTGGCCGACCTGATGGCCGTCCTGGCCGACGCCCGAGCCGACACTGGGGGCGTGGTCGCCGTCCACCCGGCGACCCCGGGACGGTTCATCGCCTACGTGTCCGGGCCGGCCCCCGCCTCAGCCACTGGTGCCGCGCACCCCGGGCCGATCCGGCTGGTCAGCGGCGACCAGTCGATCCATGCGCGCCGGGTGGTCAAGGCGATCGAACGCGCGGTCGGTCAGACCCCGGAGGCGAAGGTCATGCTCGTCGGGACCGGGCAGGGTGGCGCGACCGCGGCCCAGATCGCCGCGCAGACGGCACCCTCCTGGTCCGGCAGGTTCACCGTCGACCAGGTCGTCACCGCCGCCTCCCCCGGCGCCCAGGTGCCGGTGATCCCCCACTCGTGCCGCGTGCTCTCGCTCGAGGACCGCAACGACCCGGTCGCGCTGCTGGGGTCGCTGGTCAACCAGGGTGTGGCCAACCGCGTCACCGTCGTGTACGACGCCCAGGCGGGCCCCGGCGACCTGGTCGCCGGAGGCCGCGCGGCAGACGAGTCCGAGCACCCGGCGCTGCTCGCTGAGATCTCCCGGCTGCGCGAGCTGGGCTACCTCCGGTCCTGACTCTCCCGGCGGCCCGAAACCGGTCGGCGTTCAGACCAGGTCGTGCACGAACTCGCCCAGCTGGGTGAGGTTGCGGCACTCCACCATCGGCACGATCCGGCCGTACGCCGGGGCCGCGGAGTCGCCGGTGCCCCAGTGTCGCGGGTGCTCGGGGTTGAGCCACCAGGACTGCCGGCAGGAGGCCGCGAGCTCGCGCAGCACCCCCTCGCCCAGGTCGCTGTAGTTGGACCGGGCGTCCCCCAGGATCAGCAACGACACCTTGGGCCCGAGCGCGTCGGCGTACTCCTCGGCGAAGCGGGTGAACGCGCGCCCGTAGTTCGTGCGGCCGAAGCGGGCCGCGTGCGCCGCGCTGGCCGCCAGGTCGGCCATCACCTCACCCGGGTCTGCGCCGGGGCGGAAGGCCCCGGTGACCTCGTGCACGTCGTCGACGAAGGTGAACGCGCGCACCTTGGTGAACTGCTCGCGCAGCGCAAAGACCAGCATCAGCGTGAACTGGGCGAAGCTGGCCACCGACCCGCTCACGTCGCACAGCACGACCAGCTCGGTGCGGTGCGGCCGCTTGGGCCGGTGGTGGGTGACCAGCGGAACGCCGCCGCTGGAGACCGAGGCCCGCACCGTGCGGCGGAAGTCCAGCGGCCCGCGCCGCCGCGCGTGCCGCTCCTTGGTCAGCCGCGCCGCCAGCCGCCGCGAGAGCGGGTAGAGCTCGCGGCGCATCTGCTCCAGCTCCTCCCGGCGGGCTGAGGTGAAGTCGAGCCGGTCCAGGGACGGACGCAGCGTGATGCGGGCGATCTCGGCCGGGTCGCGCTGCGCGGCGATCCGGCGCCGGGCGTCCTCCTCGACCATCCGGGTGAACGCGCCCACCCGCCGCGCCGCCTCCCGCTCCGCCTCGGACTCGGTCCGCCCCTGCTCGGTCAGCGCCTGCACCAGCCGGCCGACGAGGTCGGCTGGGGCCACCCGCCGCAGCGTGTTGTACGCCGACCAACCCGACTGCCCCGGCGAGCGGCCGGGCATCTCCCCGAACCGGCCCACCGCCTCGGCGGCCAGGTCGAGCAGCTGGCTGCCGGACCGTCCGTCCTCTCGCTCCCCCTCCTGCGGGGCCTGTTTCAGGGCCTGCTTCAGGGCCTGCTCCAGCCGGTCGCGCAGGTCGGCCAGCATCGGGGCGGAGTCGCGCACGCCGTGCTCGTCGGCCAGCGTCGGCGCCGCCACCCCCTCACCGATGAGCCGGGGGAAGTAGAGGTCGAAGATCGCGTCGAAGGTGGGGCGTTGCCCCTGCCGCTTGACCAGCGTCGCGGCGTACCCGGCCCGCACCTGGTGCCGGTCGTCCCAGGTCAGCGCCGAGACCGCGGCGACGGCGTCCAGCCCCTCGGCCAGGGAGACCGGCAGCCCCGCCTCCCGCAGCGCCTCCAGGAACCCGATGTGGCGATCCAGCAGCCCCGAGCGATCGGCGGCGGGGTCGGCGCTCACGGGCTCACCGGCGCAGCTTCAGCTCGCGGACCGCGCGCTCGTGGTCGGAGGCGTGCTTGAGCACCACCCCCAAGGTCGCGGCGACCGCGGCCTCGTCGAGGTCGCCGATCTCCAGCGCGATCAGGGTGCGGGCCCAGTCGATGGACTCCGCGATCGAGGGCGCCTTCTTCAGGTCCAGGGCTCGCAGCCGCGACACCGTGTCGACCAGCTGGGCGGCGACCCGGTCGGCGATCTGCGGCACCTGGCTGCTGACGATCTCGCGCTCCCGCTCGGCGTCGGGGTAGTCCAGGTGCAGGTAGAGGCAGCGTCGCTTGACCGCCTCGGAGAGCTCCCGGGTGGCGTTGGAGGTGAGCACCACGAACGGCCGGCGTACGGCGGCCACGGTGCCGAGCTCGGGGATGGTGACCTGGAAGTCCGAGAGCACCTCCAGCAGCAGCCCCTCCACCTCGACGTCGGTCTTGTCGACCTCGTCGACCAGCAGCACCGTGGGCTCGTCGCGCCGGATCGCGGTCAGCAGCGGCCGGGTGAGCAGGAACTCCTCGGTGAAGATGTCGTCGTGGGTCTGGCTCCACTCCTGCTGGCCGCTGGCCTGGATCCGCAGGAGCTGCTTCTTGTAGTTCCACTCGTACAGCGCCCGGGCCTCGTCCAGGCCCTCGTAGCACTGCAGCCGCACCAGTTCGGCGTCGCAGGCCCGCGCCACGGCCTTGGCCAGCTCGGTCTTGCCGACGCCGGCCGGACCCTCGATCAGCAGCGGCTTCTCCAGGGCGCCGGCCAGGTACGCCGTGGTGGCGGTGGCCTGGTCGGCCAGGTAGCCGGCCGCGTGCAGCCGGGCTGCGGCGTCCTCAGGCGAGCTGAACCAGGCGTGCGGCATGAGTGCACTCTAGGCGGCTAGGCTCGCTCGTACCGTCGAGAGCCCCGCGAACCGGACGCTGTCGAGAAGGCCGAGGAGAGGGATGCCCATGAGCACCGAAGACCCCACAACCGATGGGATCAGCACCGACGCGTCCGGGGAAGACGAGGACTCGACCCTGAGCGTCGCGGCCCAGATGATCACCGACCCGGACGTCTCCCACGAGGCCGTGCTGGCCTTCGAGCGTCCCGGCATCCACCTGGAGCTGGTGGACCTGACCGTGGCTCAGCCCGACAGTGACGACGACTGGGACCTGGACCCGTCCGCGGACCTCGGCCTGCGGATCATGATCGCTGGCATGGACCCCGAGGTCGCCGAGCAGCTGCTGAGGATCTCCGCGGACTTCCTGGCCGACGCATCCGTCGAGGAGGACGAGGAGTAGTCGCCAACGACGACCCGGGGATCAGCCCTGGGGGATCTGCAGAGGGGGCGGGATTCGAACCCGCGGTAGGTCTCCCTACGACCGCTTTCAAGGCGGTTCCGATCGGCCACTCCGGCACCCCTCCACGCGCGGTCGCCCGCGCGTGCGGAGCAGTCTAGGTCTAGTCGCCGGTCTACTCGGAGCCGCCGACCTCTTCGGAGACGGTGTCGTAGGCGAGGTCGTGCACGCGCTGCAGGTGGTGCCGGACGTCGACGACCAGGCGCCGCAGCTCATGCGCCACCTGGTCCACGTCGCGGTCGGCGATCACCCGCAGCCGCAGGGCGCTCATCCGGTCCAGCAGGGCGTTGCGCTCGCGCATGGCGGTCGAGCGCCGGTCCGCCAACCAGTCGTCGGGCATCGCCGACTCGTCGACCAGCAGCCCACGGGCCGTCATCATCGACTCGAGCACGGACCAACGCCAGATGCCCAGCGGGGTAGTGGCCGTCAGTCGCCCCAACGCCTGGTCGAGCTCGTCCAGGGCCGCACGGGCCGCCTGTGAGGTGGGGAGGGTCGTCGCTCTCATCGCGTCCTCCACGCTGGGCGGGGGGTTGCTTCGGAATCAGAGTGTGCCCCCCGCCCGGTTGCCGGGACAAGAGGCGTACGTCACAGGATTCGTCACCGCGCCCCAGATTGTGTTCAATCGCCCCGTGGCGTCCGACTATCGACTCTCCCCGGCACTGACCGCCCGCCTCCTCGGCACCACGCTGGTCGTCAGTGCGGCGCTGGTGCTGCTCGCAACCCTGGCCGTGGCGATCTGGGACCTGCACTGGCTAGTGATCGCGATCCCGTTGCTGCTGGTCGTAGGCGCGGTGGCGGCCACGGCCGTGCTGGCCTCCGGCTTCGTGGTGCGGCTGAGCGAGGAGGGCTACCAGGTACGCCGGATCCGCGGCGCGGGCACCGCGGCTGCCCGGTGGCGTGACGTCGAGGACGCCGTCACCACGCACCGGCACGGACTGCCGTGCGTGATGCTGCGGCTCAAGGACGGCCGCAGCACCACCATCCCAGTCACCGCCCTGAACGCCGACCCCGACACCTTCGCGCTGGACGTGCGCGACCACCTGAACCGCAGCCACGGCATCCGGCCCCTCTGACTCCGGCCCGCGATCGAGGGTGATTCGGCGCTGGGGCGACCGGCCTTGTAGCCTGTGCGGGCTGTCTGGAGGCGTCGCCTAGTCCGGTCTATGGCGCCCGCCTGCTAAGCGGGTTGAGGGCAAACCCCTCTCGCGGGTTCAAATCCCGCCGCCTCCGCCAGTGTCCACCAGCCCCCGTCACCAAGACGGGGGCTGGTGTCATTCCGGTGAGCGGACGTAGGGTGGCCGAGCCGCCACAGCCGGGCCACAGCCTCTCCTCCGTGCAGAGACATGTGGACCGGCTCACATTGTTTCTGCAGCATCATGCAGTGCACAAACATGCAGCCGGTTTTATGGTGACGCGGGCCGGGTACGCGCTGACAATGGATTCGTAGGCCACTACAGGGCCCCCGACTCGTTACTAGGTGGCAATCATGAAGAAGTTCGCTCGACCTCTCGCCGTGGCAGCCGCCACAACCCTCTTGAGCATCGGCGTCGTCTCCACTGCCGCCCCTGCGCAAGCCATGGACACGAGCTGGGGATACTCGATCAAGCGTTAGCACGGGCCTACCATGAGCGCGCGAGACCGCCGGATTCCTCAGACCCCCCGCTGAGTTCCGAGCAGTAAACCCCCAAGGCCTCCGCCAAGGCCAGGTCTCGCAGGACGAAAGCAGCGACAGCAACACCGTCGCTGCTTTCGTCTATTTCAGGGGTCTCAGCGCAGCCGGGGGCACGCCCTCACAACCCGGGCATCAGGTGCGCGAATCAGGGCTACGGGTGCGAACTGAAAGACCCGTTCTGCAAACTTGTGCAAGCGCGGGCGCTCACTCCTCGTCCGGCTCCTCCTGGCCGGACACGCCGAGTTGACCCATCGCGTACCCCAGCTGGAATCGGGTCTGAGCCTCGAACTCGTCCTTCAGGTCCGCGACGTAGCCGGCGTACGTGCGCGGGCTGACCCCGAGGCGCTTGGCGCTGGCCGGGTCGGCGTACCCCGCGATCAGCATCCGGATCGTGATCGCCCGCTGCTCGGCGGCAATGTCGCGCATCATCGAGGTCTCGCGGTTGGTGTACGGGCGGGCGCGCTCCCAGGTGCGCTCGAACATGTCCACCAGGTACGCCACCAGGGACGGCTCCCGGATCGCCAGCGCCACGGCCAGGCCCTCGTACCCGGGGATCACCGCCACCCGACGGTCCACCACGATCAGGCGGTTGAAGAACTCGTCCAGGGTGCGCACCTCGGCGCCGCGGGCGGTGACGGCGGCGACGTACTTGTGGGTGACCGTGCTGCGCCGCGCCGAGTGCTGGTAAAGGGTGCGGAGCTTCACTCCCCGGCTCAGGGCGGCCAGGTCACGCTGGGTCGCGGCCAGCAGGGTCGGCGCGCTGCGGCCGGTCTGCGGTTGGGCGGTGAGCAGCTCGAAGTCGGCGTCGGCGACCACGGAGGCGATGAACGGGTTGATGGCCTCGCCGCGCACCTCGGTGAACAGCCCGCGGACCGCGCCGGGGGCCTTGCGCCAGGTGTGCGCCAGGCCGTTGAACGCCTGCGCCCAGCTCGCCGACTCCGCGATCAGCTCGGCACCCTGCTGTCCCATCGGCGAGACGATCAGGGAGGAGACGGTGCTGGGGTCGACCGCGACGTAGTGGTCGCCCTCGGTCACCACCAGGCCGATGCGGAGCAGCAGGTCGAAGGCGCGCTTCTCCTCGCCGGGCTCGCAGATCCTCGGGTCCTCGGCGGCGATCTGGCCGGACGTCACGATGGCGTCGTACAGCCTGGTCGCGACCCGCTCGAACAGCTCGCGATCCTCCGGTCTGTACTGCACCACCGAGCCCTCCCTCAGCACTCTCCGCCAATGCGCTGCGCTCAGATACTCGCACACCGCCGGGTGCCGGCGTGGGCGGTCGATCACTCATCCCACCCTGAGCGCAACGGCAAGGCCCCGGGCCTCTTGAAGAGACCCGGGGCCCGCGTGCCGCAGCGCAGAGCGGTGTGGAGCCGCCTACAGACCGGCCTCGGCGTCGAGGGCGGCCGACACCCGACGGTGCGCCTCCCAGATCGCCTCGGGCATGTTGTCGAACTGCTCGAGGTGCTCGGTGCGGAAGCCCATCTCCTGACGCCAGCGGGCGTTGTCGATGCTGAGGATCCGGTCCAGGTCCTCGGCCGGGACGTCCATGCCCGCCAGGTTGAGCTCCTCCTCGGTCGGGATGATGCCGACCGGGGTGGCCTGGCCCTTGACCTCGCCGTTCTTCAGCTGCACCAGCCACAGCAGCGGGCGCAGGTTGTCGCGGTACCCGGGCCACAGGAAGTGCCCGTCCTCGGGGTCACGCTGGAACCAGTTGACGTGCGCGAAGATCGGCAGCTCCTTGGCCGCGCCCACCACGTTGAGGTAGTGCTGGGCGTAGTCGCCCTCGCCGTAGGCCATGAACGGCCGGTTCGACATCGGGTCGTAGCGCAGCTGACCCTCCACACCCTCGGCCGCGAAGGTGGCCTCCGCGCCCAGGGTCAGGCCGTCGTAGACGCCCTCGGCCAGGTCGTGGATCGCGCGGACCAGCGGCTCGCGGTCGCGGGTGCGGCCGCCGAAGATGATCGCGTCGATCGGTACGCCGGCCGGCTCGTCGTAGTCCTTGGCGATGTTCGGGACGTTGGCCAGGGTCGTGGTGAACCGGCTGTTCGGGTGTGCCCAGGGGTCGTTCTGCTCGGCCTCGGTGCGCTCGCTGATCGGGTTGCCCTTCCAGTCCAGCCAGCCAGTGGCGTCGGCCGGCGGCGCCGGGGTGCGACCCTCCCACCAGACCTCCTCCAGCGTCGGGTTGTAGGCGACGTTGGTGAAGATGGTGCCGGTGCCGGTGCCGATCGACTGCAGAGCCGTCGGGTTGGTGCCCTCGTTGGTGTCCTTGGCGACACCGAAGACGCCGTACTCGGGGTTCATGCCCATGAGTCGGCCGGACTCCTCGTCCACCCACAGCCACGCGATGTCGTCGCCGTAGAAGGACACGTGGTACCGGTCGCCCAGTGCGTCGGGGGCCAGCATCATCGCGAGGTTGGTCTTGCCCGAGGCGCTCGGGAAGCCGCCGCAGATGTGGTAGTCCTTGCCGGTCTCCTTGTCGTGGATCCCGATCAGCATGTACTGCTCGGCCAGGAACTTGCGGCTGGCCCAGCCGTCGTACGCGCCCTGGCGCAGGCCGTGGGCGATCTTGCCCAGCAGCGCGTTGCCGCCGTAGGAGGAACCGAAGTGCAGGATGGTGCGCTCGTCGGCCACGGTCACGAAGTACCGCATGTCGTCGGGGGTGCCCTGGCCCAGGTTCTCCAGGTCGCCGGTGACGTGGACGGCGCGGACGAAGGAGTCCGGGTCGGCCATGTTCTCGACGTACTCGACGCCGACGCGGGCCATCCGGATCATGTGCAGCACCACGGTGCGGGTGTCGGTGAGCTCGACGCCGACCGCCCAGGGGGACAGCGCGTTGCCGACCGGGGCCATCAGGTAGGGCACCACGTACATGGTCTTGCCCTTCGAGGCGCCGCGCATCCGGTCGTGCAGCATCGGCTTCATCTCGGAGGTGGGACGCCAGTTGTTGTAGACGCCCTTGTCCTTGGCGTCACTGGTGGCCACGATGGTGCGCTCCTCGGAGCGCGCGGTGTCCTTGTGGTAGCTGCGGGAGTAGTAGCGGCCCTCCCCGGCCGGGAGCAACTCGCCGGCGTCGAGCGCCTCCTGCACCAGGCGGGCGTCGTCGCTGGCGCTAATCACCTCGATGCGGTCTGCGCCGGTGAGGTCCGCGTAGTAGCGGACGTACTCACGAACCTGGGGGTTCTTCAGACCTGCAGCGTCAAGTACTGCTTCCACGTCTGCCATCGTGCCTTGCTCCCTACTCATGGAAGTGCGTTAGCGGGCCAGATCGTCCGCTCTGTCTGCGGTTATGACTCCCCCAACCCTACTTGAAGGATTCTGCAACTGCTGTAATCTGCACAACAGTGAGACAAGCGTGCGAAGGGGGTTATGGGCATCATGGCAGCACCGCTCCACGAGGCGAAAGCCGACCTCTTCCGAGCGCTTGCGCACCCCGTCCGGATCCGGGTTCTGGAGCTGCTCTCGCACCGTCCGATGCAGGTCCGCGAACTGCTCGCCGAGATCCCGATCGAGCCCTCCAGCCTGTCCCAGCAACTGGCCGTGCTGCGCCGGGCCGGCGTCGTCACCTCCTCGCGCACGGGCAGTGCGGTCGTGTACGCCGTCAACACCCCCGCGGTGTCTGAGCTGCTGGCCGCCGGGCGCAAGATCATGGCCCACGTCTGGAGCGATGCACAGGGGTTGCTGCACGAGCTGCGCGAGTCGTCCTGATTTCGCCCGCTGATTTTCGCCCGCGCAAACGCATCGGCTAGGCTCCTGTGGTCCTCGCCGCGCGAGGGCAAGCGCCCGTAGCTCAACGGATAGAGCATCTGACTACGGATCAGAAGGTTTGGGGTTCGAATCCCTACGGGCGCGCAACTCGGATCTACCGCATGACCTGCGCAACAGGTATCCAATGCCGCCGCTCCGTCGAGCCGCAGCCTTCCATTCCACCGCCTGTGCGGCACCGGGTCGGGGCGCGTACACCGCTGGGCTGCCCGGCGCGAACTACCCTGACCCCATGGCCGACGACTGGGATGTCTCCGACGAGGAGATGGACTCCTGGCTTGAGGAGTGGGCCGCGGTGGATCGGGCGGCCGACGAGTACCTTGCCGAGCGGGTTGCCGGGATCCGGGAGCCGCTTGCCGACGACGACGCCCGGTGGGTTGTAGCTCTCGCAGAGACGATCTCGCCATCCGCGGAGCCCGAAGAGCACAAGGTCGAGGCTGTCTCGGCGCTCATGGCGCTTCAACACGCCGACTGGCTCGGGCTGGTGCTGGGCGCCATACGGCGCGGACCCGGCGCTGTCCTCGACGCGGGATCTGTTCAGACCGACATCGACGGGCTCGAGGAGATCGACGGTGAGATCGAGGATCCCGAGGGCCAGCTGGCAGTACTCGAGACGGCGTTGATCCACCTGAAACCGCTGTGGCAGGACCTCGGCGTGCTGGATCAGGACGACCGACTCACTGTGCGCGGGATCTGGGGCTTGCCGAAGGCGCTGCACCACACGTGGTGCAGCTGATCGGAAGCGACGGCTGGACTGACGTCGACAGTATTCGTGTTCAGTATTAGAGGGTGTTCAGTTATGCTGAACACCCGACGGAACTGAACGGAGGGTTCGTGGACGAGTTGGTCGAGCAGTTTCGTGAGCGCCTCGACTCCTTGGGAGTGGAGTTCTCAGTCGAGGAGGACGACAACCCCGCGTGCGTTGGGGTGAGCACGCGAAGGGTCCGGTTGAAGCGAGGCCGCAACCAGCAGGCGTACTTGGCGACATTCGGCGACGAGGTTCCCCTGGCGCGAGTCGTGCGCGCCGAGTCCAGCGATCGGATCCTCGCTATCGCTCGGCATATCGGCCCGAAGACTGCCGACGCGTGTCGGCGGGCGGGTGTTCAGTACATCGATGCGAGCGGCAATGCGTGGCTGCAGTTCGGTGATGTGCTGATCGACGTTCAGGGCCGTCGCGCAGCCACGCGTACACGCGCTCGCGTGGCCGGTGACCTGTTCACGGCCAGCCGCGCGCAGGTCGCGTGCGTTCTGCTCGCTTGGCCGAATCTCTGGCACTCGACGCAGCGGGAGGTCGCACTCGCGGCCGGCGTTTCGCTCGGCCAGGCGAACAGCGCACTCAGGCTCCTCGCAGGCGCGGGGTTCGGCCCGGAGGGTCGGCGCGACGACGTCGAGCTGCTGCGGCTGTGGGCGGCGACCTTCCCGACCGGGCTCGCGCAGCGGCTCACGCTCGCGGCGTACTCGGGGGACCTCAAGGACGTTCGGCCCGTTGGCGGCAAGGCGGTCTACCGCTCAGGCGAGGTCGCCGCCGACGACCTGCTGCGGCCGGCGAGCGCAACGCTCTACGTCGAGGATCTCGACCCCAAGCTCGCGGTCGTCAATCGCTGGCGGATCGACGCCGAGCCGAACATCGTCGTACGCCGCGCCTTCTGGACCTCGCCGGTCGGGGAGACCGAGTCGGCTGCGAGCAAGGCTCGGACGGCCCCCTGGCCCTTGGTGTACGCCGACCTGCTCGCCAGCGATGACCCGCGGGTGCGTGGGGTGGCCGAGGAATGGCGCGAGGCTCGTGCGTGAGCCGAGCGCGGTCCGGGCCGACCTCGTCGCGCCGATCGGCCGCGTCGTTGCAGATGCAGTGCAGCACGTAGACGGATTGAAGCCTGACCGGGTCATGGTGGTCGGGGCTTGGTGTCGCGACATCTGCCTGCCAGGCCGAGTAGTTCGGGCGCCAACGCCGTCGCGACGGGTTGCCTACGACTCGCAGGCAACTCCGTCGCCGTCGGCATCGAGGTCGTGCGGGTCCGAGCCGGTGACGTAGACGGGTCCGCCGACGTCGGCGCAGTCCAGGTCCGGTGGCGCCGGCGGGAGGCAGGGCGTGTAGCCCGTGGAGCAGCCCTTGTTGGGTTGCTGGATCAGCGGCTGCGGCTTGTCGCAGGAGACGTTCTTGGCCGCCTTGTCGGCCGCGATGTAGGCGTCCTCGCGGTCATGGGACCCATAGCCGTCTCGTGAGTCGTAACGAGCGATGGCCAGGCCCTTCTTGATCTGGCTGAGCCCGGCATCCACCGTCCCGCCTTCGAGGGTCCCGACGTCGACATACCGGAGGAGGCGGCCGTACCGGTCGCGGTTCTCATCGCGGGCCTTCGTCAGGAGGACGCGCTGCCCGAGGACCAGCTCGGCGAGGTGATCCGCGGCTCGGTCGTATCCGCATTCGCCCTGCTCGGGCGAGTCCATCCCCACCAGTCGAACCGTCTCCCCGTTGGCGAGGTCGAGGGTGTCGCCGTCGGTCACCGACGCAACGAGGAAGGTCTTCGGCGGTCTCGGCGAGGGTGACTCGGATGGCTCGGGGGCGGCCGGGGTCGAGCCCCTGGCCGGAGACGGGCTCGCACTGGGGCGGGGGCTGGAGCCGGGGCTCGAACTCGGGCTGGGACTCTGGCTCGACTCGCGGGCTGTGTCGGTGGCCGGGTCCTGAGGCTTCTCGCCGAGCGCTCCGACGATGACCAGGCCCGCGAAGGCGAGGACCATCGCCAGTGCCGTCTTGCCTAGAAGTCCGCGCATTCGGAGTCCTTCCGAGTGGGGTGAGCGCAACGTAACCCCGCTGCCGCTGCGGCGTGGGCGAAACGCCTGGACACGGCGCCCACGCGGACCGCCTCCTCACGAGGGTGGTCGGCCGAGCCCCAGGTGCTGGGCGATCACGGCCGCCAACTCCGCAACCGATCGTCGGCCGTCGACCTCGATCACCAGCTGATCCAACTCCCTGGCCGTGGCGGCCACGATGCGGGCGTAGCGAACGTCGCGCTCCATCCAGTTCGCGAACCCCTGAGCGGGGTCACTGGTTCCCGCCACCACCTCGTGGGGCCAGTTCCCGCGCCTGGGGTAGTGGTGCCTCTGGAACTCGGGGGTGGGCACCATCCAGACGGCCTGGTTCGGGCGGGTCAGCAGAGGTACGACGGCCTGGGGCAGCAGCGCCGTACCCTCGGCCAGGACAGTGTCGAAGCGAGGCAGCAGCCGTAGGTCCGCAACGACCTGCGCGAACTCCTCGCGGCAGTAGTCGAGCTCCGTGGCGGTCTGCACCGGGACGGGACGAAGCCACAGTTCATCCGGCGAGAGGCTCTGCAGATAGCGCTTGGTGGGCTGCGCATCCGTCGCGGGCCGGGACTCCAGGGGATCGCTCTGATAGAGACGCAACCGATGCTGCGCAACGAGCAGTTGGGCTACGGAGCTCTTGCCCGCGCAGGGCGATCCGCCGATCCACACGACGTGGGCCAGGTCGCTGGGCTCAGACACTGCGTCGCATCACCCAGCGCCACTTGGCGATCTGGCGATCGCGCTCGAACCCGAGCCCGGCGTACAGAGCCTCGGGCCCGGTGTGGAAGTAGGCGCCGCGCTGGGGCTTTCGGTCCTCGTCCTGCTCGGGGTAGGCCTCGACGAGTCCGCCGCCGGCCCTGGCGATCTCGTCCAGGGCGCCCGCCACGGCCGCTCGAGCAACGCCCTTCTCGCGGTGGCGACTGGCGGTGAAGATGCAGCCGATCCGCCAGTCCGGCAGCTTCACCAGGCCGGATTCGTAGGCCTTCGGGTTCTTGATGTTGGGGAGCTCCGCCGAGGATCCGAACTGGCACCACCCGACACACTCAGCGCCGTCGTAGACGAGGACCTGGTGGACCGTCCGGTTGCGCACGTGCGCCAACTTGGCCGCGCGGTTCTCCGCCGCGGTGCCGCGACCCACCCCCTCCGGGTGGAAGCCCATGCACCAGCACCCGCCCCACACGCCGTTGTGGGCCTCGACGAGGCCGGCGAAGTCCTCCCACGTCTCCTCGTCGAGCAGGCGGGTCGTGTACGACGGCGTCGGGGTATCGGCCATCCGCCCATCTTGGCCGGGCACTTGCGCGTGCGCTATTCAGCGTTACTATGTACCAGGTAATCAGCGACACTGAGTAGTTGGCTGAGTAGAACGAGTAGCAGGAGGACCGAGCCGATGGGCAAGCAGCTGACCGAGCTGCTCAAGGGCACGCTGGAGGGCATTGTGCTGGCGATCCTGCGCGGGCGACCGTCGTACGGCTACGAGATCACCGCGTGGCTGCGCGAGCACAGCTTCTCCGACATCGCCGAGGGCACGGTGTACGCCGTACTGATCAGGATCGAGCAGCGCGGCCTGGTTGACGTGGAGAAGGTCCCGTCGGCCAAGGGCCCACCCCGCAAGGTCTACTCCCTCAACCGGCAGGGAGAGGCCTACCTCGAGGAGTTCTGGCGAACCTGGGGCTTCCTCGCCGAACAGCTCGACCAGCTCCGAGAAGACCCACTCCGCGAAGGAGAGCAGTGACCATGAACCTCTCGACACTCACCACGAAGCTGATCGGGGACAAGCGCCGGTGGCGGGCCTACCGGGCGCGCGTGCGGCAGCTGCCGGAGAGCTACCGCACGGCCGTGGAGGCGATCCAGCGCTACCTCATGTACTTCGGTCCGGTCGAGGGCGGCAACGCCGCCTCGCTGTTCGAGGACCTCGCGGACCTGTTCGAGCAGGCCGCCGCCGACGGCACCCCCATCCGCGAGATCGTCGGGGCGGACCCGGTGGAGTTCGTCGAGGAGCTGCTCCGCAACTACGACAAGGGCGGGTACGTCACCCGCGAGCGGGAGCGTCTGACCCAGGCCATCGACCAGGCCGCGCGCGAGACCGCGGCAGGCGACGGAGACGGAGAGCAGGACCGATGAGCACGGTGACACCCGCGACCGCCGCCGCCATCGAGGTCCGGGCCCTGGAGAAGGCCTTCGGCAACCTCCGCGTGCTACGAGGAGTCGACTTCGACGTCGCCCCGGGCAGCATCTTCGCCCTGCTCGGCTCCAACGGGGCCGGGAAGACCACGGTGGTCCGGATCCTCTCGACCCTGCTGTCGCACGACGCCGGGACCGCCCGGGTCAACGGCTTCGACGTCGCAGAGCACCCCGCAGACGTCCGGGGCTCGATCAGCCTCACCGGGCAGTTCGCGGCCGTCGACGAAATCCTCACCGGACGCGAGAACCTGGTGATGATCGCCAAGCTGCGACGACTCCAGGACAGCGGTCGGCTCGCCGAGGACCTGCTCGGCCGCTTCCAGCTCAGCGACGCGGCCGACCGCCGGGTGGCGACGTACTCCGGCGGCATGCGGCGCCGCCTGGACATCGCCATGAGCCTGCTCGGCAACCCTCCGGTGATCTTCCTCGACGAGCCCACCACCGGACTCGACCCGCAGTCAAGGCTGGAGGTGTGGAGCAGCGTCCGCACGCTCGCCGATCAGGGCACCACGGTGCTGCTCACCACCCAGCATCTCGAGGAGGCCGAACAGCTCGCCGACCGGATCGCGATCCTGCACGACGGCCGGATCATCGCCAACGGCACCCTGGCCGAGCTGCGGCTGCTGCTGCCACCCGCGCGCGTCGAGTACGTCGAGAAGCAGCCCAGCCTGGAGGAGATCTTCCTCGCGATCACCGGGAGCGCGTCATGACCCACTTCTTCGGGGACACCGCGGTCCTGCTGGGCAGGTCGTTGCGGCACATCACCCGCAGCCCGGACACGATCATCACCACCACCGTGATGCCGATCGCGTTCCTGCTGCTGTTCGTCTATGTGCTCGGCGGTGCGATCGAGACCGGCACCGACTCGTACGTGGGCTACCTGCTGCCGGGCATCCTGCTGATCACCATCGCCTCGGGGATCTCCTACACGTCGTTCCGGCTGTTCGGCGACCTTCAGAGCGGCATCTTCGAGCGCTTCCTGTCCATGCGCATCGCCCGGCCCGCGGTGCTGTGGTCGCACGTGGTGACCTCGCTGGTCGCCAACGCGATCTCGGTCGTGGTCGTCATCCTCGTGTCGCTGGTCATGGGGTTCCGGTCGGACGCCGGCCCGCTCGCCTGGCTCGCGGTCGCCGGCATCCTGACCCTGTTCACGCTGGCGCTGACCTGGATGGCGGTCATCCCCGGGCTCACCGCCAAGACCGTCGACGGTGCGAGCGCGTTCGCGTACCCGCTGATCCTGCTGCCGTTCGTCAGCTCCGCGTTCGTCCCCACGGAGACGATGCCCGGGCCCGTGCGCGCGTTCGCGGAGCACCAACCCGTGACGCCCATCATCGAGGCGATCCGTGATCTGCTGACCGGGCAGCCGGTGAGCGGCGACCTATGGATCGCGTTGGCCTGGTGCCTGGTCATCCTGGTCGTGGGGTACGCCGTCTCGATGGGCATCTTCCACCGCAAGGTCAGGTGATCGCGTCCGACTGCCCGCTCGGCCACCCCGCTTGGTGAAGCGGATGTCGCCGTTGGCCAGCCGGGTGTGGTGGTAGCGCGGGTCGTGGATCAGGTGGTGGTGGAACGCGCAGAGCAACACCCCGGCATCGGCGCTCGTGACGCCGCCCTCTGACCACGGAACCAGATGATGTGCCTCACACCAGGTCGCGGGTATTCGGCAGCCGTCGGCCCGGCAGTGCTTGTCCCGGATGCCCATGGCTGTGCGTTGGGGGCCGTTGTGGAGCCGGACGGTGCGACCCAGGTCCAGGACGTGGGAGTCGGTGCCGAGGACTGCCGGGACGATCCCCGCGGTGCAGGCCAGGCGGCGCACCTCCCCGACCGTCATCCGGGTGCCGTCCGGCAGGGTCCCCGCCCCGAGGCCTGAGGTGAGCTGGTCGACTGGGATGGTCACGACGATCCGGGTCGCGTCCCCACCGTGCAACGGAAGCCGCTTCGGGTCCAAGGACTCCAGCAGGGAGCAGAACGCGTTGCCCAGCCGCATCGGGTACGGGAGCTTCTCCCCGTCGGCGCCGTAGCCGGCGGCAGCCAGGGCACCGCACCCAGAGTCCTCCGCACCCTCGGCACCACCGTTGGCCAGGTGAGCCCGGCGGGGGTTGGTGAACGCCTCCAGGTGGGTGACCAACCGGACTGCGACCTGGTCGGGCACCCGGGCCTTGATCAGGGTGGTGCCATCCCCCAGTGCTTGGGTGGTAAGCGTGGTGTGCCGGCGGGCGTGCGCCTCCTGGGCCTCCAGACTCCTACGGTTGGCCTCCTCGGCAAACTCGGGGGCCACGACGTCGAGGATCCGCGCCCCCAGCCTCTTGAGCTCCTTGGGTCCGAAGTCCGCGGCCTGCTCGATCAGGTGCACCTCTGCCTTGGCGAGGATGTCGGCCCGCTGGTCAGCGCCGACCCCGGGTTCCTCGGCCAACGCCCTGGACACATCCCCCAACGCACGGGCGATCACGTGGGCCTGGTCCAGGTTCACGCGCCCCTCGCCGGGGTCCTGGACCGCGGCAGCGAGCTGGTGCCAACGGGTGTCCAGCTCCACCGCCAACCGCTGGGCCCGCCGATCCGACCCCCGGTCCGCCCGCGTCCGATGCGTCAACCACGACGCCACGTCCCGGTGCCCCTCCGCCGCGGCGACGTCCTCGGCAGCCGCGATCACCCGCATCCGCACCGCCTCGACCAGGTTCACCAGGTGCGCGAACCGGACCAGCCCGACCCGCTTGTCGGCGAGCGTCATGAAGATGGGGTCCACCCCGGCAGCCTCCTTCAACGCCGCCTCGATCGCGTCCGCGCACACCAGCAACGGATGCGGTGGGGTCGGGTCGTGTGCCACAGGTGCCTCCCGAGAGGATCCGAGATGGGTGCTTCAACTGAATGAGCCCATCGTACTGATGTTCGGATAGGCGCGGGAAGGCCTGTGGATAGCCCGCGGCGGACGAATTCAGACCTTGATCCGCGCGGACGTCGGGTCGTACATCGGGCGCAGCGCCACCTCGATCGGATACCGCACCCCGGCGACGTCGACCGCCCAGTCACCGGCGGCGAGCCACTCCGCGGTCACCGCGGCGCCACCCCCGGAGACCATGGCCAGGCCGACCGCCCCGCCCAGCGTCCAGCCGTACGACGCCGCCCGGACGTACCCGACCGCCACCCCGTCCCGGTACACCACCTCCGCGTGGAACAGCAGCGGCTCCGGCTCCAGCACCCGCACCTGCACCAGCCGCTGCCCCATCCCGCCGGCCGCCGCGTTCGCGGCCTTGCGGGCCAGCACCGGGTCGCGACCGATGAAGCCGCCCGGCTTGTCCAGCGCGAGCGCGAAGCCGAGCCCGGCCTCCAGCGGGCAGTCGGTGTTGTCGATGTCGTGCCCGAAGTCGCGGTAGCCCTTCTCCATCCGCAGCGAGGCCAGCGCCTTGAGCCCGACCGGCCGCAACCCGAACGGCGCCCCGGCCGCCAGCAACGCGTCGTACACGCCCAGCGCCTCGGCGGCGGGGATGTACAGCTCGTACCCGAGCTCGCCCAGGTAGGTGATCCGGACGCACAGCACCCGCGCCCCGGCCACCTCGATCCAGCGCGCGGCGCGGAAGCCGAACGCCGGCGTCGACAGGTCGGCCTCGGTGACCGCGCCCAGCATCTCCCGCGAGAGCGGACCCTGGAGGTTGAGCTGTCCGAACTCCTGGGTGACGTCGGTGATCGAGCAGTCGGCGTCCGCCGAATGCCGCTCCAGCCACGCGGCCGCATGGCCCTGCGCCGTGTCGGAGGCGACCACGAGGAAGTCGTCCTCGTCGAGCTTGGTGACGGTCAGGTCGGCCTCGATCCGCCCGTCCTCGTTCAGCCACTGGGTGTAGGTGATCGTCTGCGAGGCCTCGGTCACCGCGCCCGCGGAGACCCGGTCGAGCACGGCGCCGACCTCGGCTCCGCGCACCCGGAACTTGGCCATGAAGCTCATGTCCATCAGGCCGACGCCCTCGCGCACGGCCCGGTGCTCGGCCTCCCACTGCTCGAACCAGGGCGCGCGGCCCCAGGTTGGCTCGGCGACCGCGGTGGCCCCAGGGCCCGCGAACCAGTCGGCGCCCTCCCAGCCCGAGACCTCGCGCAGGTAGCCGCCCTGCTCGACCAGCCGCTCGTGCACCGGGGAGAGCAGCTGGTCGCGGGCGCTGCGCAGCTGGATGCCGGGGGTGTGCGCGGCGTACACCGTGCCGAGGATCTCCGCGGTGCGCGCGGCGCGGTAGGAGTCGTCGGCCTGCCACGGCCGGAACCGGTCCACGTGGAAGCCGGTGACGTCGACGTCCGGCACCCCCGTGGTGATCCAGTGCGCCAGTACCCGGCCGAGCCCGCCGGCGGACAGGATCCCGACCGAGTTCATCCCGGCGGCGACGAAGTAGTTGGCGATGCCGGGCGCCTCGCCGACGGCGGGGGCCAGGTCGGGGGTGAACGACTCGGGCCCGCAGAAGAAGGTGCGCACCCCGACCTCGAGGGTCACCGGAACCCGGGCCATCGCCTTCTCCAGGAACGGCGCCATCCGGTCCCAGTCGGGCGGGATCGAGCCGAAGGAGAAGTCGCGCGGGATCCCCTCGACCCGCCAGGGCGCGGCCTGCGGCTCGAACAGGCCGACCATCATGCCGCCGCCCTCCTCGCGGTAGTAGCCGTACGCCGCGGGGTCCTCGAAGACCGGCGCGTCCGGGTCCAGCCCCTCGATCGTGTCGGTGATCAGGTAGTAATGCTCGGCCGCCTGGTTGGGGATGACCAGGCCGTTGCGGGCCCCCAGCTCGCGCGCCCACATGCCGGCGCAGTTGACGACGTACTCGGCCTCGATCGTGGAGCCATCCCCTTCGTCGCCACCCGCGACCCGGACGCCGGTCACCCGGCCGCGCTCGGTCACCACGTCCTCGACGCGCACCCCCTCCACGATCCGTACGCCGAGCCGCCGGGCGCCCTTGGCCAGGGCGGTCGTCACGTCGACCGGGTTGACCCGGCCGTCGCCGGGCACGTGGAAGCCGGCGACCAGGTCGTCGGTGCGCGCCCAGGGAAACAGGTCCGCCATCTCTCGCGGCGAGATCTCCTCGACCTCCAACCCGAGATGCCGCTGGAACGCGGCCACCCGGCGGTACTCCTCCAGGCGGTCCCGATCCGCCGCGGCCTCGATCAGGCCGACCGGCTTGAACCCGGTGGCCTGGCCGGTCTCGGCCTCGAGCCGCGCGTACAGCTCCCGGGAGTAGAGCCTGATCCCGGTCGAGGTCTCCGAGGTGGACCCGAAGCACGTCATCAGCCCGGCGGCGTGCCAGGTGGTGCCGGAGGTGAGCCGGTCCCGCTCCAGCAGCAGCACGTCGGTCCAGCCGGCGTGGGCGAGGTGGTAGGCCACCGAGCAGCCGATGACACCGCCGCCGATGATCACGACGCGGGCGCGGTCCGGGAGTCGGGTCTCGGCAGGTTGCGTCACGGCGGAGTCGGTCACCGGCCTAACCTGTCAAGACACCGTCCCGATCACAACCCGCCGGTCCAAGACCTGCCGACAACTGACTGTGGGGGCTCCGATGGGCATGACCCGCGCCGTGCGAGCACCGGCCCTGGCGCTCGCCCTGCTGCTCCTCGGCGCGTGCGGCACCGTGCCCGAGGATGAGGTGGCGGGCGACCCCACCCCCACGCCCACCGCCACGGCAACGCCGAGTGACGCAACGCCGAGGGACACGGCAACACCGAGCGAGTCCTCCACAGCGGCTGCCATGCCCTGCGACCCGTCCCTCGGCGCCCCGCGCGCCGAGCCCGGGTGCCCGGTCGAGCCCGTCACGGGGTGGCTGGCGCCAGCCGACGAAGGCCTCACGCTGGAGCTCTTCCGGACCCTGCACAGCGACGCCGAGGGGAAGGCGTACGCCCGTGAGCACGGGCTGGAGTTCCCCTTCCCCAACGACTACTTCGACGCCCCCACCGGCGAGGTCCAACCGATCAAGCTCGGCGCCGAGACGGTCTGCACCGGGGTCATCATCGTCGACTTCCGGAGCCCGCTGGAGGACCACGTCGTGGACTGCGCCGCGCTGGTGCGGGCCACCGAGAAGCGCCCGATACCGGTGGCGGTGTGGATCCAAGACGACCAGGTGCTGCAGGCCAGCGAGCTCTACCGCCCGTAGCGCGGCAGACTCGGCACATGGAGATCGAGCTGGAGGAGATCGTCGAGCTGCGCTTCGACGACGGCACCCCGGTGCGCGCGGCGTCGGCAGTGGTGCCCTTCGGTGACGGGTTCCTGGTGGTCCAGGACGACGCGACGTACGCCGCCTGGGTACGCGTGGACTCCGTGGTGCCGGTGGGGCTGCTGCCCGCCGTACAGGGCCGTCGGCAGTTCGAGGACGCGACCGGCACCAAGCACCTCAAGCCCGATCTCGAGGCCGCGTGCGAGATCACCGTGGACGGCCGGGACGCCGTGCTGATGCTGGGGTCCGGCTCCTCACCGGCCCGGATGCGCTCGGCGCTGACGGTGCTCAGAGACGACGTGCCCGAGGTGCTCATCGCCGACCTCTCGGCGCTCTACGACCGCGTCGCGCGGGCGCTGGAGGTGGAGACGGAGCTGCTGAACCTCGAGGGCGCCTGCGTGGTCGGCGACACCCTGCACTGGTTCCAGCGCGGGATGCCCGCGGCCGGCATCCCCACCGGCAGCGTCGACCTGGACTGCGCAGAGGTGCTGGCGGCCGCGCGCGGCGAGCTCGATCCGGGACAGGTCCGGGTCCATCGGGCGCGACCCCTTCGGCTCGGCTCGGTCAGCGGCATCGGCCTGGGGACCACGGACGCGGTCACCCTGCCCGGAGGCGGCATCCTCGTCAGCGCCGCCGCCGAGGACAGCCCCAACCCCCGCGACGACGGACCCGTCGTCGGCTCCGCGCTGGCCCTGCTCGTCGACCACGAGGTGCAGGGCGTCAGCGCGCTGCCCGAGGTCCGCGGGGCGACCAGCAAGGTGGAGGGCCTCATGGTGCTCGATTCACACCCCGCTCAGCTCGCGCTGCTGGCCGTGGTGGACCAGGACGACGCCACCGCCGCCTCCCTTGCGCTGAGGCTGCGGGTGCGCACGAGCCCCTAGGCTGACCGGCATGGCCACCACCAGCGGCCCGCGGGTCGGAGACCTGGGCCGTCTCCTGGCGGCGTGGACCGCCTCCACGCTCGCGATCATGGTGGCCGCCTGGCTGCTGCCGGACCTCTCCGCGACCAGCCGATGGGCCTACGTCGGGGTCGCCGCGGTGGCGGGCGTCGTCGGCATGGTGCTACGCCCGGTGCTGGTGGAGGTCTCGGCCCGGATCGGGTGGCTGGCCGTCCTCCCCCTGGCCTTCGCCGGCCAGGCGTTGGTCATGCACGTCGCGCTCTCCCTGGTGCCCGGGGTGAGCTCCACCTGGTGGACCGCACTGGCCGCGTCGTGGATCGGGGCGGCCGTCGGCACTCTGGTCTCCTGGGTGACCACGGCGGGCACCGACGACGGCCTGGTTACCTCGCTGGCACGCCGCTCGCACCGCGTCGTACTGGACGACCCGGAGGTGGACGGCGTGGTCTTCGTGCAGCTGGACGGGGTGGCCTTCCCGGTGCTGCGGTGGGCCGTGCAGTCCGGCGCGGTCCCGACGATCCGGCGCTGGCTGGCCTCCGGCGACTACGAGCTGCGCGAGTGGACCGCCCAGGTCCCCTGCACGACCCCGGCCAGTCAGCTCGGAATCCTGCACGGGACGGTCGATCGCATTCCGGCCTTCCGTTGGTACGACCGAGAACTCGGCCGCGTGCTGGTGGCAAACCGGCCGGCGGACGCGCGAGTGATCGAACAGCGAGCCACCACCGGAGACGGCCTGCTCGCCGACGGCGGGGTCTCGGTCTCCAACCTCTTCACCGGAGACGCGACCCGCTCGGTGATGACGATGAGCGCGCTGGAGGCCAAGCGCGGCTCCGCGCAGACCCGGCGGGCGTTCGCCTGGTTCCTGACCACCCCGCAGGGGTTCGCCCGGAGCTTCAGCCGGACCGTGGGCGAGATCGTGAAGGAGCGCTGGCAGGCCCGGCGGCAGGAGCAGCGCGACCTCGACCCCAGGATGCACCGGGGGTGGACCTTCGCGGTGATGCGGGCGACGACCAACGCCTTGCTCCGCGACCTCAACACCGCCCTGGTGGCCGAGGAGATGGCGCGCGGGACCCGCAGCGTGTACGTCGACTACGTCGACTACGACGAGATCGCCCACCACGCCGGGATGTTCCGCCCGGAGTCCCTGGCGTCGCTGGACGGTCTGGATCGCGTGCTGGCCACTCTCGAGCGGCTGGCCAGCGGCGCGCCCCGGCGGTACCGGATCGTGGTGGTCTCGGACCACGGTCAGTCCCAGGGGCGACCGTTCGCCGCCCGGCACGGCCAGGAGCTGGGCGCACTCTGCTCGGAGCTGATGTCGGTGGACGTGGCCTCGTACGACGAGCCGGTCGAGAGCTGGGGGCGCGCGGGGTCCGTCGCCGGCGACCTCGCCCCCGGTGACGGGGTGCTCGGCCGGGTGGCCCGCAAGACCGAGGAGCGGGTGGTCCACGAGCAGGAGGCGGAGGCTCAACCCGGGCACGCCGACGACGTGGTGGTGCTGGGCTCAGGCAACCTCGGGCTGCTGTACGTGCCCGGGACCACGCGCTGGACCTTGGATCAGCTCGACGCGCGCTGGCCACGGCTGATCCCCGGGCTGGCCGAGCACCCCGGGGTCGGCTTCGTGGCCGGCGTCGACGACGCCGGGGTCGCGTGGGCCGTGGGGCCCGACGGCAGGCACGACCTGACCACGGGCACCGTGCACGGGCAGGACCCGCTGGCCGCCTTCGGCGAGCCGGCCCCCCGGCTGCTCGCCAAGGCGCTGTCGATGGCCGAGGCCCCCGACCTGTACGTCAACAGCTCGGTAGACCCGGACACCCTCGACGTGGCGGCCTTCGAGGACCTGGTCGGGGCCCATGGCGGGCTGGGCGGCTGGCAGACCAGCGCGGTGCTGCTCGCGCCCCGCGACCTCACCGCGGGGCTACCCGAGCGGATCGAG
>ERZ1645187.964-NODE-964-length-27436-cov-169.542785_pt1 | contig 27436 bp, 22 predicted proteins | sample MGYA00575352_ERZ1645187 | MGnify/ENA primary metagenome ERZ1645187 (study PRJEB40837, sample SAMN11349314) | freshwater sediment metagenome | isolation source: river sediment | host: Sediment | place: India: Wazaribad , New Delhi | collected 2017-02-21 ...
GTCGTGCTGCAGCCACGCCGCCATGGCGATGCCGCCGACCGTCATCGCCAGGGCCAGCGCCCCGAAGATCGCCATCGCCCGGGTACGGGCAGCGTCGAGGTCGGTGCGGTCGGCCGCCATGACGAAGGTGCCGATGCGCTTGCCCGAGAAATCGACCAGCGGCTTGCCGGCGATCGTCCAGGCGCGGTCTTCGAAGGTGGTGGTCTCGAAATGATCGTCGACACCGTCGAGGATCGCCGCCGGGAAGGCGTGATCGGCCGGGAAGCTCGAGGCGAGTTGAGTGTGCTTCGCCTTGCCGTCGCCGTCTTTGCCCTCGACGAACAGGGCCAGTCTGAGCCCGGTCCGCTCGGTGAAGGCCTTGACGAACTCCTTGTCGAAGCCGAAGCCGAACTCCACCGTGCCGAGATGCCTGTCGCCGCTCGTCACCGGGCCGACCGCGCGGATGCCCATGCCGGCGACGCCGCCCTCGAGCCCGCGAACCTCCTTGCGGTCGCGGTTGGCGTCGACCACGGTCTTGCGGAATCCGGAGAGGTCGTCGCCGAACTTCTTCGGCGCATGCACCCGGAGGAACGAGGTGGCCGGCGGCAGATGGAACTGGAACTGTTCGAACCCGTCGGCCTTGAGCGCCGGGAAGGCCGGCAGCAGGGCGGTGGCGAGCGCCTCGCGATCCTGGCGGGCGAAGGCATCGACGAAACTCGGGACGTTGGCCACCAGCCGTGTCATCGACTGCGCCCGTTGGGCCTGGGTGGAGATCTCGGCGGTGAACTGCCGCGATCCGGAGGTGAGCTGGCGTTGGACGTCGTCCTGGATCAGCCCGCCGATGAACCACAGGCCGGTCCCGACGCAGAGGGCGACCGCGACCGTGATCCCGGCACCGATGCCGAGCGCGAAACGTGTACGGAGCCGCATGAAATATCCCCGCGAACCGATCCCTTCTGTCAATTTCACCTCGACACGGTTGACGAGGTGTTAAACCCCACGAAGAAGTCGAACGAAGAACCGACGTCGATCGCTTCCTCTCGTGAAAAATGACATGCGGTGATTTCCGTGGAATAACAGATCGAGACATGAATTACGTAGGGTAACATCTTGACCGCTTCCGTGATCCTGTACGTCGACGCCGACGCCTGCCCCGTCAAAGACGAAATCTTGCGAGTCGCCAGTAGATTGCGTCTGAAGACTTGCTTCGTGTCGAATTCCTGGATGCGTCTACCGGAAGATGAGCTCGTCGAACGCGTCATCGTCCCCCAGGGGCCGAACGTCGCCGACGATTGGATCGCCGAACGGGCGGGAAGGGGAACGGTGGTGGTGACCGCCGACGTGCCGCTCGCCGACCGCTGTGTGAAGGCCGGGGCCCGGGTGATCGCGCCGAATGGTCGCAGCTTCGATGCTGCCTCGATCGGCATGGCGCTCGCCACGCGCGACCTGATGGAGGACCTGCGTTCGGCCGGTCAGGTCACCGGCGGCCCGCGCCCTTTCGCGCCGAAGGATCGCCAGGCGTTCCTCCAGGCGCTCGACCGCGAGGTGCGGCGCGCAGCGAAGGAGCTCTGATCCCGACCGACGTTCGCCGCCGTCGTACCGAGCTTACGAAGTTTCGACCCCTTCGAAACTTCGTGAACGAAGGCGAGCCCGAACGGGCGTCGGCCGGTCGGGCCGTGACCTCATGAAATGCCGACGAGTCGGAATTGCATGAGACTGGTATCAGTCCTTGGTGAACACCGTCACCGCCTCGACGTGGTGCGACCACAGGAACTGGTCGATCGGCGTCACCGGGCCCATGGCCCATCCGGCGTCGACCAGATATCGGGCGTCGCGGGCGAGCGTCGCCGGATTGCACGACACCGCGACGATCACCGGCACGGCGGACTTGGCCAGCTCCTTGACCTGCGGTGCCGCTCCGTCGCGTGGCGGATCGAAGACCACCGCGTCGAAACCGGCGAGTTCCCCGGCCATCAGCGGTCGGCGGTAGAGGTCGCGCACTTCGATCGTCACCGGTTTGATGCCCTGGGTGTGGCGGGCGGCGAAGGACAACGCCTCCAGCGCCGCCTTGTCGTTCTCCACCGCGTGCACCTGGGCCTGCCGCGCGAGGCGCAGCGCGAAGGTGCCGCAGCCGGCGAAGAGATCGGCGACCCTCGCCGGCCCCTTGGCCTTCTTCGGCCAGCGGGCCAGCGCCGCGGCGACCGCCGTCTCGACCGGCGCCGCCATCGCCTCCTCCGCCGCCGCCACCGCCTGGATGAAGGCGCCCGGCGGCGGCATCACCGCGATCCCGCCGAAACGGATCACCGGCGGATGTGCCTCCACCACGATCTCACGACCGATCGAGAAGCGGGCGATGCCGAGATCGAGGGCGAGGGCGATCGCCTGCTGCCGGCGCTCCGGCGGCAGTTCCGCCTCGCCGACCGAGACATCGAGCCCGGTCTCGGTGTCGAGTACCGTGAAGATCGCCCCCTTCGCCCCGAAGCTCAGAAGATGCGAGAGCCTGATCAGTTTCGGCAGGGCGGTGCGCAGCCGCGGCGTGATCACCAGGCAGCCGTCGGCCTCGACCACCGTGTGGGAGAGCCGCTCGCGAAAGCCCGCGACCGGCGAGCCGGTCCGTCGCTGCACCGCGATCACGGCGCGGCGTCGGCGCGCCGGTCCGGTCGCCACACATTCGCCGACCTCGGCCTCGATGCCGCGATCGAGGAAGGCCCCGAGGATCTGGTGGCGCTTCCAGGCGAGATAGGCGTGCTCGCTCCAGTGCTGCAGCGAACAGCCGCCGCAACGGTCGTAGACCGGGCAGGCCGGCTCCACCCGGTCGGGGCTGGCGTGCAGGATCTCCTCGATCCGACCGCGTTCGTTGACCCCCTCGCCGGAGATCGAGACGCGCACCGTCTCGCCCGGCAACGCTCCGCCGACGAACAGGCGCTTCTCGCCGGCCTCGGTCTCGAACACGGCGACGCCGTCGCCCTTGTGGGCGATGTCGGTGATGGTGACCGTTTCGGTGGCAGGGGTGTTCAAGGTGGATCCTCTCGGGGCATTCGCCGCCGCTTCTGCCGCAACTCGCCGCCGATTGCGAGCGGAAACCGTATCCGACATCAGCCGCCGGCCTTGCGCGCGGCCAACACGTGTTCGCGATTGCCGTCGCTCCCGGCGATCGCCGCCGCAGTCCGGCCGATCGGTGTCCAGCCGTGGGCGGTGACGAGCGCCGCGATCCGCTCGACCGCGGCCGCCGCCTGCGCTTCGTCACGGACGATACCGCCCTTGCCCACGTGCTCGCGGCCGACCTCGAACTGCGGCTTGACCAGGAAGACGCCGATCGCCCCGGGTGCGGCGAGATCGAGCGCCGGCGGCAGAGCGAGCGTCAGCGAGATGAAGGAGACGTCGGCGACGACGAAGTCGGGCGCGGCAGGGAGGTGGGCAGCGCAGAGGTCACGGGCGTTGAGCCCCTCGATCGCCACCACCCGCGGGTCGTTCGCCACCACCGGTGCCAGCTGGCCGTGGCCGACGTCGATCGCGGTGACCCGCTTCGCCCCGCGCGCCAACAACACCTGGGTGAAACCGCCGGTCGAGGCGCCGACGTCGAGGCAGTCGCGGCCCGCGGGCGAGAGGGCGAAGCCGTCGAGTGCGCCGACGAGTTTCAGCGCCGCGCGCGACACCCAGGCGGAGGCGGGATCACAGACCGAGATCGCCGCCGTCGCGGCGACGAGCGCCCCCGGTTTGGTCTCGACCCGGCCGTCGACCGCGACCTCGCCACGACGGACGGCATCGGCGGCACGGGCTCGCGTCGCGACGAGGCCGCGCTTCACCAGCACCTGATCGAGCCGTTCACGCGTCATGGGAGGGTCAGAGACAGGCGGAGAAGCCGGTGACGATGGTGTCGAACCACACGCCGGCGCCGAACTTCACCCACGCCCATACGGCGACACCGGTCGCCGCCACCAGAAGCGGCGTGCCGATGTAGACGACGGGACGGGGCAGGGCCTTCGACATGGCGCGAGTATAGCGGCAAGGCGGGGAAGAGGGAAATCGGGGCGGCGTGAGCCGAGGCATCGGATTCGAAACCACGCTGTCGGACGGATGCACGCGGAGCTTCGACCCTGCGCGACCGTCGGCAGCCCCCCATCTTCCTTCCCCCCTCGCGGGGGAAGGTGGCCCGAAGGGCCGGATGAGGGGGCGCCGCGAAGCGGCAACAGGAAATCGACCACGACCGCCGAGGCTCGAGGCGAGGCCCGGACCCCTCATCCGCCCTTCGGGCACCTTCTCCCGCAGGGGGAGAAGGGACGCCCCCGGCGCGCCTCCCGATCCACCGGGCGGTCGGATCCCGTGGCGCGCCGGGACCGGGCGAACCGCCTTTCCTCGCCCTGGTGTTTCACGCCAGCCGATAGCGCGCCGAAAGATCGACGCGGCCGTCGGTGACGACGATCCCGCGCCCCACCAGATCCTCGACATGTGCCAACATCGACAGCGCCGCCGCCCCGTGCAGCGAGCGATCGACCTCGGCATAGACCACCCGTACCATGTCGGGAATGGTCTCGTCGCCCGCCGCCAGCCGGTCGAGCACCGCCGCCTCGCGCCCCTTGCGATGACGCACCAGCGCCTCGAGGAACTCGGTCGGCTCGGCGATGCCGTTGCCGTGCGCCGGCAGCAGCAGACGTTCGGGCCGGGCGATCAGCCGGTCGAGCGATGCCATGTAGTCGGCCATCAGGCCGTCGGGCGGCGCCACGATCGAGGTCGACCACGCCATGACGTGATCGCCGGTGAAGATCGTCGCCTCTTGATGCAGGGCGAAGCAGAGATGGTTCGGCGTGTGGCCGGGCGTGGTGATCGCCTCCAGCGTCCAACCCTCGCCCGCCACCACGTCACCGTCGGCGAGCGCCACGTCCGGGTGGAAGTCGCGGTCGCCGGAGGCGTCGAGCGGGTTGATCTCGCCGAGGTCGAGCGGTCGCGCCGGCCGATGTGGTCCTTCACCGTAGACCTTCGCCCCCGTCGCCGCCGCCAGCGGCCCGGCGGCGGGGGAATGGTCGCGATGGGTGTGGGTGGCGAGGATGGCGGTGACCGGCCGTCCGTCGATCGCCCGCAGGATCGCCTCGACGTGGGCCGGATCGTTCGGCCCCGGATCGATCACCGCCAGCTCGCGCGTGCCGACCAGGAAGGTGTTGGTGCCATGAAAGGTGAAGGGCCCCGGGTTCTTCGCCACCACGCGAGTGACGAGATCGGAGAGGCGGACCGCCTCGCCGTGCCGCGGGTCGAACGTACGGTCGAAGCGCGGAGGCGCACCGGTCATCGACGGATCTCCGATCAGAACAGCGAGACGAGGAAGCGCAGGCCCATCAGGGCGAGGAAGACGGCGAAGCCGATCTCCAGCGTCCGCTTCGGCAGCCGGTGGGCGAGCCGCGCGCCGATCGGCGCCACCCAGACGCTGGTCGGCATGATCAGCGCCGCCCCGATCACCGAGACGAAACCGAAGGAGAGCGGCGGCAGCGCGCCCATCTTGGACCAACCGGCGAGGACGTAGCCGATGGCACCGGGGATGGAGATCAGCACGCCGATACCCGACGCGGTGGCGACCGAGCGGTGGATCGGCGTGTTGCAGAAGCTCAGCACCAGATTGACGATCGAACCGCCGCCGATGCCCATCAGCGCCGACAGGAGCCCGGTCACGCCGCCGATCACCGCCCGCCACGGCTCGCCCGGCACCGCGTCGGCGACCTTCCACGACGCCTTGCCGAATCCGAGCTTCACCGCCGTCGCCCAGGCGACGAAGACGAACACCAGCTTGAACACCGCCGGCGGTGCGAAGGAGGCGATCCACGAGCCGGCGAGCACACCGACGATCGTCGGGACCGCCCAGGCGCGCAACAGCTCCTCGTCGACCGCGCCGCGCGCCCGATGCGCCAGGAACGAGCGGATCGAGGTCGGGATGATCACCGCCAGCGAGGTGCCGACCGCGAGCTGCATCTTCAGATCGGCCGGTACGCCGATGACGCCGAAGAGCTGGTAGAGCACCGGCACCATGACCGCGCCGCCGCCGACCCCGAAGAGGCCGGCGAGCAGACCCGAGACCACACCGGCGCCGAGTAACACCGCCGCCAGAAAGACGAGCTGTCCGAGATCGTATCCACCCATCACCGCCGACGAACCCCCTTGTCCTCGACCAGTCTGTCGCGCCGCGCCAAGTCGGGGAAGAGCCGCATCCACAGGGCAGCCACCACCAGCGTGCCGATGCCGCCGACCACCACCGAGCCGACCGGCCCGATCGCCGCGGCGAGCGCCCCGGATTCGAACTGACCGAGTTCGTTGGAGGCGCCGATGAACACAGAATTGACCGCCGACACTCGGCCGCGCATCTCGTCCGGCGTCTCCTGCTGCACCAACGTCTGGCGGATCACCACCGACACCATGTCGGAAGCACCGAGCAGGAACAGGAAGGCGAGGGAGAGCACCAGCGAGGTGGAGAGGCCGAAACCGATGGTGGCGAAACCGAAACCGGCGACCGCGGCGAACATGATCCGACCGGCATGGCGGTCCAGTGGATGGCGAGCGAGCCACAGCCCGACCACCGCCGCCCCGACCGCCGGCGCCGAGCGCAGCAGCCCGAGCCCCCAGGGGCCGGTCAACAGGATGTCGCGGGCGTAGATCGGCAGGAGTGCCGTGGCGCCGCCGAGCAGCACCGCGAAGAGATCGAGCGAGATCGCCCCGAGGATCGCCGGTTTCGAACGGATGAAGGCGATGCCGGCGAAGAGCCGCTCCAGGCTCGGCCGCCCGATGCCGCCGATCCCCGGCCGCGGCCGGATGGTGAAGACCGCGATCGCCCCCGCCGCGAAGGCGGCGAAGGCCGAGGCGAAGACCACCACCGGCCCGAGCGCGTAGAGGAAGCCGCCGAGCGCCGGTCCGCCGATCGTCGACAGCTGCCAGGTCGACGACACCCAGGCGACCGCCCGCGGGAAGAGTTCGCGCGGCACCAACATCGGCACCAGCGCCTGCGACGCCGGCATGGCGAAGGCGCGCGCCGTGCCGAGCAGCGCGGCGAGCCCGTAGATCGGCCAGGGCGACGTCGCCCCGACGATCACCGTGACCAGCAACCCTAGCGAAGCCGCCGCCATCGTCGAGAAGGCGGTGGTGACGACGAGGCGGCGGTCGTAGCGATCGGCGACTTCGCCGGCGACGAGCGCGAAGAGGAGATTGGGCAGGAACACCGCGAGCCCGACGAGACCGAGCGCCCAGGCCGAGCGGGTGATCTCGTAGACGTACCAGCCGACGCCGACGTCGTGGACCTGGATGGCGAGGCCGGTGGCGAAGCGGGCGCCGAGGTAGAGGCGGAAGTCGCCGTGACCGAGAACCTCGCGGCCGGAATCCGGGGTCGGGTCCGTCGGAGCGGGTCGTGACATCGCGCGTGGTCACCGAAGAGAGCGGGAGCGGACCGCCTCGGCGAGGCCCATCCGTGATGCCCCGCTCTAACATGCGGGCCGCGGGCTGTCTCCCTCAGCCGGTTCGTCTGCGCAACTTCTTGATCGCCAGCTCCCACTCGCACGGAAAGAGCAGGGCGAGCGCCGCGATGTAGACGAACGCGCCGCAGACGATCTCCGCGGCGAGTGCGAGAAGACCGCTGCCCCAGGGGACGACGGCGAGTGCCGCGCACATCAGTGCGGTCGCCACCAGGATGCGCACCCAACGGTCCCATTGCGGGCGCAGGCGATAGTCCTTCATGGCGATCACCGTGGTGAGTGCCGCGGCGACGAAGGTTCCCGCGACGCAGCCGAGCGCCGCCGCCGTGAGGCCGGCGACCCCGCCGCCGCCCCACACGAGGCCGACCATCGCCCCGACCAGGCAGCCGAGCGCTTCGATCGTCATCAGCGGCACCATGCGACCGGGAGCGGTGTGCAGCAGGAACAGCTGGTCGACATAGTGGGCGCGCTGATTGCGGATCGAGGCGGCGAGCACCGCCAGCGGCAGGATCGCGATCGTCGCGGCCCGGAACGGTTCGGCGATCATCAGATCGGTCAGCGGCCGGCTCACCATCGCCACCCCGGCGGTCGTGGGGGCGAGGAGTGCGAAGAGCATCGAGCCGTTGTCGCCGAGCTGCTTCAGTGCCCCCGCCTCGTCGCCGCTCTCGTAGAGACGGACGGCGATCGGGAACGCGGCGGCGGTGAGCAGCATCGCCGCCACCGACGACACCCGTTGCCCGAGGCTCCAGCCGACCGACAGTAGCCCCAGCGCCTCGGCCCCGGCGAGTTGGTCGACCACCAGTCGGATGCCGTTGGTCGCCACCCAGGCCAGCATGCCGGTCGCCAGCATCGGCAGCCCGTAGAGCAACGCATCGCCGACCACGTCGCGCGCCGGCACGACGATCCGCGGCTTCACCCCGAGCCGGATCATCACCACGGTGAGGCCGAAGACCTGCGCGGCGGCGATGCCGGCGAGCGCCGTCGTCGGCGTCGCATCGAAGGTGATCACCCCGACGAAGGACGCCGCCGTGCCGACCAACGGACCGGCGAGTTGGGCGATGGTGTAGGTGAGGATCGCCTGTTCGGTCCGGGCGATCTCGCTGTAGTGGGTGAGCAGCGAGCGGGTGGCGAAGAGCACCGCGGAGGCCGCGAACAGGCCGGCCGTCGGCCGGGTGTCGAGGGTGAGCAGCAGCGGCACCGCCGCCACCACCTGCAGCACGGCCCCACCGAGCACCACCGCGTTGTCGGCCTCCACCAGCCGCTGGCGGCGTTCGTCGTCCATCGCCGCGCGGAAGCGCAGGGCATAGAGCGACCACCAGGCGATGGTCGCCATGTAGACCAATTCCTGCGCCGCCAACACGTAGGAGACGACACCGTAGGTCTCGGCGTCGAGCAGATGCGTCCACACCACCGCCGCCACGAACATGGCGAGCGGTCCCAGGAGCTGGGCGGGCAGGTAGAGGAGCGTCTGTCTCAGCATCATCGGTCGGGCACTGCCGTCCGTAAGGCGCCGGGGTCACCGGCGTGATTCATCCGGCGTTCGAAAGCGGTCGCCCCGACTTCGCCCGAAGACATTGCGGCGCGCAAGTCCGGCGAGGTGGCGCGTCGTGGCATCATCGTCATCACCATGACGGTGAACAATGCCAGGTTGGTGGACTTGCTCGACAGACCGGTCGAGGCCGACATCACCACCACGAAGAAGACGATCGGCCACAGGCTCGCCCGCGACGTCGCCCGCACCAGCTCGGCGAGATAGGCGCCGATCGCGGCGAGCAACACCGCCGCCGGAATCAGGCCGTAGAAGGCGACGAACGCCACCTCGGAACTCTCGATGCCGATACGGATACCGTGTTCGCGCTGGGCCTGGAGCATCAGGTCGGGAGGTGGCCCGAAGAGGAACTCCTCCCAGCCCAGATCGGCGAAGATTCGGAACATGGCGATGCGTGTTCCGGCACTGCCGGAGTCGTCGGTGAAACGCCCGATCAGCCGATCGGCCGCCCCCGCGTCGACGGCCACGACCGCCGCGACGGTGAAGGCCGTCACGGCCGCCACCACGATCGTCGCGTCGGTGAGCGCGAAGCGACGACCGGCGAGGATACGGGCCAGGCCGACCGCCGCCGCCGCCGCCGTCATCGCCAGCGCGAGGATCATCGCCACGCGACCGCCGAAAGCGACGAGCGCCATGGTCGCCAGCGCCATCGCCGCGGCGCGGACCGCCGGTCGCAGATGCCGCCCGCCGCCGGTCGCCAGCATCACCAGCCAGCAACCCGTGGCGAAGGCGTTGTTGAGCGGATGCCCGAGCAACGATGTCGAGCGCCAGTCGACGATGATCTTGCCATCGATGTCGTACATCGGTGTCAGCCGCCAACCGCTCGCGTATTCGACGAGGCCGATCGCCGCGTTGATCGCCAGGAAGAGGTGGAGGGCAGAACCGATTCCCCGCCGCGACGCCGGGTCGAGCACCCCGATCGCCGCGAACACCAGGATCGGCAGGGCGAAGGTGTCGATGATCGGCGACAGCGGCAGTCGCTGCACCGCGGCAGTATGCAGGAGGATCATGACCACCGCCACCGCGAGTGCGACGACCCCCGGCTGATCCGTGGCGATCCGCGCCGCCCAGCGACCGGGACCGCCCCGATCGATCATCGCCGCGACGACCGCCGCGACCGCGAGCCACGTCGCCGGGTGGATCTTGGTGAGGAAGGCTCCGCCGGAGGTGGCGTAGGGGACCCCGATCGCCGTCAGCACCATCGCCGAGATCGTCGTCATCGCCGCGACCGTCGCCCAGACCAGCCAACGTGTCGGACCACCCACCCCCACCGTCCGGGGCGGCGGTGCGAGCCGCGCCGCGGCGGCCGGGACGGGGAGGTGCGACCGGGCGAGACTCACGGCACGGGCACTCACGCGAGGCGCGGATCGGGGTCGAGCCGATCTCGGGCGGTGGAACGAGATGGTCCCATGAGACGCCGCGAGGAATGGAGATCCGGTGTCATGGTCCCGATGATCTGGCGACATGGTTGACCGATGGTTGCCGCCTGGTCCGCCGTCTCGCCGGCATCTCCAAGTCGTCGGGCTCTCGATCGCTTCTGAACATTCACATGGTTCATTTTCCGTGAATATAATAGATAAGATTGTAAGTATCGGACTTGCCGATCATTAACTGGTCGATCGAGAAAGACTTTAAAAGTCGACTCGAATTTCATAGTCTCGGCATGATTGGTGAAATGGCTCCAGGGTTCGTCCTTCGCCGAGGAGAGGTGTGACCGTGACGACCTTCGCGCTCCGAACTCTCACGGAGAAGAAGACGCCGACGCCCGCGCTCGCTGTGGCCTGTGTCGATTCCTGGCTGATCAATGTTCCCGGCGAGGCCTGGTTGATCGACCGCATCGTCCAGGATACCGCCGAAGGCCACGGCGGCACCGTCTTCACGATCAACCTCGATCACCTCTCGAAGCTACGTACCGACGGCGCGTTCCGTGCAGCCTACGAGCACGCCAGCTACATCAGCGCCGACGGTGTGCCGGTCGTGCTCCTCGCCCGAGCGACCGGCGCCGACATCGAACGTGTCACCGGCGCCGATCTGGTTCTGCCCTTGTGTCGTGCCGCCGCGAGTGCCGGTATTCCGGTCCATTTCTTCGGTGCCCGGGCCGACGTTCTCGAACGGGCGGTCACCCGGCTGCGTCGCGAGGAACCCGGCTTGACGGTGGCCGGCAGAGAAGCTCCGCCGATGGACTTCGACCCGCGCGACGACGCGGCTCGCGCCGCCGCGCTGCGCATCGCCGCCTCCGGCGCCCGCATCTGCTTCGTCGCTCTCGGGGCTCCCAAACAGGAGATCTTCGCCGATGCCGCCCGAGGCTGGACCGAGGGTGTCGTTTTTCTCGGTGTCGGTGCTGCTTTCGACTTCCTCGCCGGCGAACGGCGTCGGGCGCCGCGAATGTTGCAGCGTGTCGGGCTGGAATGGGCCTGGCGCGCGGCGCAGGATCCGCGCCGCCTCTTGCCGCGCTACCTGCGCTCGGCGGTCTGGCTGATGCGCTATCTCCTGCGCGCCCGGCCGGGGATCCGCGGAGATCATCGCCCCTCCGGCGGGGTCGCGCCGGAAACGCACGGCACCGCGAAGCCGGTCTCCCCCACCCCTCTCACTCCCCACGGAAGGTGACGTGTCGATGGCGCATCGTCTCTGCCTCTTCCATCCTTTCGATCCCCGCGTCGCCCCGCGCGACACGATCGGCGCACGGCTGCGCACCGTCCTGGCGGCTCTGCCCTCGGACTTCTCCGCTGTCGTCGTCGGCCACGACCACGCCGGCGATCTCGAGCCGGGTGCCATCGCGGCCATCGAGGTCGCCGGGCGTCCGGTCGACTTCCTGCCGGTGGCTCGCCAGGGGGCCGGCTCCTTCGCCGCCGCGTCGATGCGTCACCTTCCGGCGATCCGCGCCGCCGCGCGCGCCGAAATCGCCTCGATCTCGGTCCACGACCTCACCTGGGCGCCATTGGCGCGTCTCGTCGGCCGTCCGATCGTCCTCGTCGTCCACCGTGACCCCCGGGCCGGGGCGGTCGCCGGCCGTGTGCCGTTGACCGCAGCCCTGCGTGAAACGGTGGCTCTGCGCGTCGCCGATCGCATCGTCGGCTGCGACGCCGGATTCGTCCGGCGCTGTCGCGACGGACATCCGTCGGTGGCCGCCAAGACGGAGCTTCTCGTCCTGCCGAACGGAGAGGACGACGGTGCCGTCGCCTTCTTCGACGAAGACGCGCAGATCGCCCGCCTGTGGGAACGTCACCGGCGCCTCTTCGACGCCCAGGCGATCCGCCGCGCCCACCACGCCGCCGCCTGATTGCTCACGTCGCCGCGCCCTCGCTCGTCGCGATGGCGATCGTGTCCACCAGCCGCGCCCATTCGGCGAAGCCCTTCTCGAAAGAGAAATGGGCGGCACGGTCGAAGCGTGGGGTGGGATCGCCGACGTCGGCGAGAGCCATGTCGATGCCGGCAGCCAGTGATGCCGGATCCTCGACCGGCACCAGTCGCCCATAATGCCCACCGTCGAGGATCTCGGTCGGCCCGGTACAGGCGGTCGCCACGATCGGCAGGCCGTGGGCGAGCGCCTCCACCACCACCATACCGAAGGCTTCGGTCCGCGACGGCACCGCCAGCACGCGGGTCTGCCGGTAGAGTGGCCGGATGTCGGCCACCTGTCCGAGGAAGGTGACGCGATCGGCGATGCCGAGGTCGTGCGCCCGACGTTCGAGTCGGCCGCGTTCCGGTCCGTCTCCGGCGACGAGCAGGCGCGCTCCCGGCCGCTTCACCCGGGCGAAGGCCTCGATCAGAACGTCGACCCCCTTCTCCGGACTGAGGCGGCCGGCCGTCAGCACCACATCCGGCCGCTCGGCGAGGTCGCCGGCCGTGGCGGCCGCCCCGCCGAGGTCGATGGTCGCGGGATTGTGGATGCGGCACGTCTTCGTCGGATTCGCTCCCCAACGCTCGATCAACTCGCGGTGCAATCCGTCGGAGACCGCGACGATCCGCGTCGCCCGCCGGTTCATCACCGGCATACCCCAGTAGGCGAGCTTGGCGAGATGGCCGGTCAGGTACTCCTGGAAGCCGTGGTAGGAGACGACCACGGGCACGCGGGATCCCGTGAGGATGGTCGCCGCCACCAGCTTGACGCACGACCCGGAGATGGCGGCGAGCGCCACGTCCGGTCGAAACTCGCGCAGCAACTCGCCGAGCCGTCGGGTCGCGCCGAGATGACGAGGCCCGAGGATCTCGATCCGCGGATTCGTCGGATCGGCGAAGGACGGTCGTTCGCCGTCACCGTCGACGGCGAGGATCACCTCGTCGCCCCGTGCCGCGAAGCGGTCGGCCAGGGTCGACCACACCCGTTCCGCCCCGCCGCCGCCGAAGGCGCGGGTGGTGAACAGCAGTCGCAGGCCACGTCGGATCGTCATGATCGGACCGTTCGTTCGGTCTCGGCGGCATCGGGTGGGCGCCGGACATCGGGCGAAATCGGAGCCGCCCGAATCGGTCGGCACGATGAGGCGAATACGATCGAACGATGAACGCAAACGCCGTCACGATCGAGTGCCGCCGTGCCACCGCCGATCGGGGTGTCCGTCATGAGTGGCCGGCGGTGAACATGGTTAACGATTTGTTGAAGGCTTTGGCTTCAACTCGGGCATGGGATTTCCGGAAGACCCGATCCGTTTCTCGTTCGGTCTTCGCTCCGATCGTCGCGTCGATCGCATTTCGGTGAACTGCCCCGGTCCGCCTCTCGCAGGAGGCGGATCGTCGGGCCGAACGGTAGGATCGCATGGCCGAGGGCCTCCTCGAGCAACGACCGGTCGCAGTCACGGCGACCGCCAGCCCGGGTGACGAGTCGACGTCGGTCGATCTCGCCCTGGTCGGCCGTCTGCTCGCTCGGCGCTGGTGGCTGATCGCGCTCGTGACCGCCCTCGTCGTCGGTCTCGCCGGCGCCTATGTGGTGCTGGCGCCGAAAACCTGGCGCGCCGCCGCCCGTGTCCTTCTCGATCCGCGCGACAAGCAACTCGTCGGCTCGGACGTCAACAAGCCGCAGTATTCGATCGAGGCCGGTTGGGTGGAGACCCGCGCCGAACTGGTCAAGTCCCACGGCAATCTCGCCGCGGTGGTGAAGCGCGAGAATCTCGGCGCCGATCCCGAGTTTCTGGGTGTCTTCGCCGGCGATCTCGGCCCCGAGGCGCACACCGCCCGTGCCGTGCGCAATCTCGCCGAGATGGTGGTGGTGGAGCGGCCGAAGGAGAACAACCTCCTCGACGTCTCGGTCACCACGTCGTCGCCGGAGAAGTCGGCGCGCCTCGCCCAGGCCGTCGCCGAAGCGTTCGTCGCCGGACTCGCCCAGGCCAAGGTCGATCAGATCGAACAGGCCAACGCCCTGCTGTCCCGGCAGGTCGAGACCATGCGGCAGAAGATGATGGAGGCCGAGGCCAAGGTCGAGGAGTACAAGCGCGCCAACGGTATCGCGGTGACCCGCGGCAACCTCGTCGACGAGGAGACCCTGCGCCAGTTGAACGAAGCTCTGGTGGCGGCGCGCCAGAAGGCGCAGGAGGCCAAGGAGCGCTGGGACAAGCTGAAGCAGGTCGTCAAGACCGGCGAGGTGCAGTTCCCCGCCGGGCTCGATGGCGTCGGTTCGTCGGTGCTCTCCCGCCTCAGGATCGAGGCGGCACTCGCCGCCAAGCGCCGCACCGAGATCGAACAGGACTACGGTCCTCTCCATCCCAAGGCACGGGGTGCCGCCGCGGAGATGGAGCGCGACAAGGCGCTGATGCTCGAACAGGTGAGGTCGCTCGCCGCCACCGCCGAGATGGACTACCAGCTCGCCCGTGCCGCGGAAGACAACGTCCGCAAGAATCTCGACCGCGCTCAGGCCCGTCTCGCCGACAAGGGTGAGGCGGGCGTCGCTCTGCAGGAGCTGGAGAACGAGGCGCTCGCCCGCCGCGAACTCTACAGGTCCTTCGTCTCCCGCATGGAGGAGACGCATCTGCAGAAATCGACGCAGATCTCCGACGCCACCATCGTGTCGCCGGCGCAGGTGCCGCTGAAACCCTATTCACCGCGGGTGGCGATCATCCTGGGCCTCGCACTCGTCGCCGGCCTCGGTGGCGGACTCACCGCGGCGTTGCTGCGGGGGCGCCGCGACGCCGTCGGGCTCCTCGTCGCGCGTGGCCCCGAATTCCCGCCCGAGATCGACACGCGCCCGGCACCGCTCGCCACGGCCGCCGCCGAACCGGCGGTCGAGCCGCTCGAAAGCGTGCCCGCCGACCGGGCCGCGACGGCGAAGGGCGCCACGCCGTCGCCGGTGGCGGAGCAGGACACGCGCCGGACCGCCGAGAGCGGACCCGTCCGTGTCGACCTCGCCCTCACGCCGGGCCGCGTCGCCCGCCTCGGTGGCATCGGCGACGCCGCCGGTGCGGTGATCGACGCCTTCGTCGAAACCGCCGACGGTCACACCGACGTCACCGGCCTCGCCGGCCTGCGTCGCCTCGCCGCCGAACTCGGAGGTGACGCACCGAGGGTCCGCGCCCTCTTCTCCAACACGGTGCCGACGCCGATCGTCGCCGCGCTCGCCCATGGGCTCGCCCGTGCCGAGGAACTCGCCGGCGCCCGCACGATGGTGGTGGACCTCGCCGCCGATCCGACCCCCTTCGACGCCGCCTTCGCCCGCGCCACCCCGATCGCCCGGTCGCGTCGCCGCCGGATGGAGAGTGGCTTCGACGTCCGCGTCGACGACCACGGGCTCGGCTTCGCACGGCCCGCCGAAGGCCTCGCCGCGGCCGGTGGCTCCCGGCACACCGGACGTCTCGCGGACTTCGTCACCGCCGCGATGCGCGATCACGACGGCCTCGTGTTGCACCTCGGTGGGTCACCGTCGGCGGCGATGCTGTTCGATGTGGCCGAGGTCGCCGATCACGTCACCCTGGTGGTCGATGCCGCGGATCTCGACGGTCGGCGCGTCGCCGACGAGATCGATGTCCTGCGCGGCCTGCTGCCGCGTTTCGACGGTATCGTCGTCCTCACTCTGGCCGATGGCCCCGTCACCGGCCGCGACGGGCGCCGCCGCGACCGCCGCGCCTGACACCATCGGCCGATGCGAGCGGCCGATGTTCTTCGGACGGCCGTTTCGCGGGGCGCCTCACGGAGGAGCCCGCCCGACGGCGATGGTCGGACACATCGCCGTCCTCGGCCGTCGGAGGTGCCGGCTCCGGCCGGATCGAATCGGCCCGGTCGAAGAGATCTCACTCCGGAACCGCGCCGGAGCGGTCATCGAGCCGAGACGATCGGGAAGAAGGATGAACCCCGGCGGTCGACCGTCGCCGAGGAATGACCGGCGGCAAGGGAGAGCGACCGCGTGATCTTCGTCGACCATACCCATCTCGGCCGCACCGTCAGCGGGATCGAGCGCATCGCTCTGGAACTCTTCGCCGAGGAGGCGCTCGCGCCCCTGCGGCTCCATCCGATCACGTCGTCCGGCATCCTCGGCCTGATCCTCGCCCAGCAGTTCACCATTCCGCTCCGTCTCCTCACCGCGCCGGGCTCGGTCCTGCTGGCGCCCGGTTTTCCGCCCTCGATCCTCACGTCGCTCTTCGGCGCCCGGGTCGTCCCCTACATCCACGATTGTTTCCTTCTCACCAGGCCGCAGGATCTGTCGCGCAAGGCGGCGCTCTACATGGTCTCGTCGTTCCGTCGGGCGGTGACGACCCTGCCGTGGTTCCTGGTCAACTCCTGCACCACCGCAGGCGAACTCGCCGCGCACTGTCGCCCCGATGCCGAGATCACCCTCTACCGCCCGGAAGTTCGCGATGTCTTCGCCATCGGCACCGAGGCCGCCGCACGTGCCGCCGCCACCCGGCGGGCGGTGCGCGGCGGACGCCTCGACCTCGTTGCGCTCGGCACCGTCGAGCCGCGCAAGAACCTCACCGCCGCCGCCGCGATCGTCGAAGCGCTACGTCTGCGCCATGGGTGGGACGCCCGTCTCCACGTGATCGGCCGGCCCGGATGGGGCGGCGAGACAGACCGATTGAAGGATCGGCCGGGCGTCGTCCTGCACGGCTATCGCCCGGCCGAGGAAGTACGCGACCTCCTGGCCTCCGCCCATCTCTTCCTCACCACCTCGCACGACGAGGGGCTCGGCCTGCCGCTGCTCGAGGCGCAATACGCCGGTCTCCAGGTGATCGCGCCCGACAAGCCGGTCTTTCGCGAGGTGCTCGACACCTCCGGCCTCTTCGTCGACCCCGCCGATCCGGCCGCCGCGGCCGAGAAGATCGACCGGTCGGTGGCACGACCCGACGTCTTCCTCGGTGCGGCCGCGGTGGCGATGGCCAACGTCGCGCGCTGGAACACCGCCGCACGCGGTGATCGCGAGCGCCTGATCGAACGATTGAGTCGTCGGGGGGATTGACGGGGCTCACACCTCGGCCACGTCGCGCCGGTGGTCAGGCGACGCGTGCCGCCCGCGAATCGTGGGCACGCACCATCTTGGCGACACAGGGTTCGAGCGAGGGCCGTCCACTCTCGATCGCGGCCCGGCAGGCCATGATGCGCGGATCGGTGCGCATCATCCGATCGGCTTCTTCCGGCGCCAGCCCCTGCAGCAGCGGGCACCGCGTCGGATCGAACCTGTGGGTCGTCCCTTCACCGTTCGGCGCGCCGCACATGAACACCCCCTCCGGTGCCACGAGAAACCGGACGGCGAACCCCATTGCCGGGCGCCGTCTCGGATGCCCGCCTTTTTGGCATGATATCCCGGTCATGATCAATCCGCATTCATGTCCCTCTGTTGTTCTGCGGATGTGGAACGGTGAAAAAATTCTCGTCAGCCGCCTTCCTCGGTCGAACTCGAGATCGGAGGCCCCACTTTCGGAGGCGGGCGGCGGATCGTCGCAGAGTTCGACCCGCCTCTTCGCCACGAAGCGCGATTTCGTCTCGCCGATCACGAGGTTGTTCTCGAAACGAAGGCTTTCGAGGGCGAGAAATTGGCTCGCGACGACCTCGGCCCCCGTGGTTCGACTGTCGCCGGTCGATGATCTCGACCGGTCGCCATCTTCGAAAAATCTGCACGACTTGACTACTATCAAGTACGTATCGGAGAGGTGCGGGCAATGTCATCCGCGGATATCGATCTCGAAAGGGTCGGGATCCATCGGATTGCCCTGAATGACTGTCAACGGCATCGAAGCGCTCGCAGAGTGCTTCGATGCCGCTCTTTTTTTATTGTGGTGCGGTTGCCGGTGCGCGGCGAAGCGTCACGATTACCAAATATCAAGGCTCTGATTTCTCCCCCTCGGCATCGTCCCCTCCGGAGCTGATCCGATCAGAACGGGGGACTCTATGTTCGATGCGCTCACCAAATCGGCGGCGCGAAACATCTTCTACGGGGGGTCGCTCGCCTTCCTGTTGATCTTCGTTTCGCTCACCGCGCAGAGCCACATGTATGTGGTCAACAACTCGACCGCCAAGGCGCCGATCACCGACGGCGTCGTTCTCGGCAAGCACGTGTGGGAGAAGAACGCCTGCATCAATTGCCACACCATTCTGGGTGAAGGCGCCTACTATGCGCCCGAACTCGGCAACGTGTTCGTCCGCTACGGCGGCGACAAGGATCCGGCCGGTGCTCGCGAGGCGATCAAGACCTGGATGAAGGCTCAGCCGACCCGTATCGAGGGCCGCCGGCAGATGCCGCAGTTCAACCTCTCCGACAAGGAGCTGGATGGGCTGGTCGACTTCTTCGCCTGGGTCTCGAAGATCGACACTCAGAACTGGCCGCCCAACGTCAAGGGCTGAGGGAGGGGGATGAAGCCATGAAATACGAAAGCCAGAAGGTGGCGCTCGCCTACTTCATCGTCGCGCTCGCCCTTTTCGCCGTCCAGGTGACCGTCGGCCTCGTCGCCGGCTACGTCTACGTCGCGCCGAACTTCCTGTCGGAGCTGTTGCCCTTCAACATCCTCCGCATGCTGCACACCAACTCGCTGATCGTGTGGTTGCTGCTCGGCTTCTTCGGCGCCGCCTACTACCTGATCCCGGAAGAGTCCGAGACCGAGATCCACTCGGTCAAGCTCGCCTACATCCAGCTCGCCATCCTCGTGGTCGGCGCGCTCGGTGCGGTGATCGGCTACGTCTTCCGCATCCACGAGGGCCGCGAGTTCCTCGAGCAGCCGCTGTGGGTCAAGCTCGGCATCGTCGTCGGTGCGCTGATCTTCCTCTTCAACGTCTCCATGACGGTGCTGAAGGGCCGCAAGACCGCGATCACCAACGTCCTGCTGCTCGGCCTGTGGGGCATCGCGATCTTCTTCCTGTTCTCGCTCTACAATCCGTCGAACCTGTCGGTGGACAAGATGTACTGGTGGTACGTCGTCCATCTGTGGGTCGAGGGCGTGTGGGAACTGGTGATGGCCGCCATCCTCGCCTTCCTCATGCTGAAGATGACCGGCGTCGACCGCGAGGTGATCGAGAAGTGGCTCTATGCCATCGTCGCCCTGTCGCTCTTCACCGGCCTGCTCGGCACCGGCCACCACTACTACTGGATCGGCACGCCGTCCTACTGGCAGTGGATCGGCTCGATCTTCTCGTCGCTGGAAGTGCTGCCCTTCTTCGCCATGGTGCTGTTCACCTTCAACATGGTGTGGAAGCGTCGTCGTGAGCATCCCAACAACGCCGCGCTCCTGTGGGCGCTCGGCTGCGCCGTCCTCGCCTTCTTCGGCGCCGGCGTCTGGGGCTTCATGCACACCCTGCACGGCGTGAACTACTACACCCACGGCACCCAGGTCACGGCTGCCCACGGTCACCTCGCCTTCTTCGGCGCCTACGTGTCGCTGAATCTGGCGGTCATGACCTACGCCATGCCGTATCTCCTCGGCCGTCAGCCCTACAACCAGGTGCTCAACATGCTGAGCTTCTGGGTGATGTCCTCGGCCATGGCCTTCATGACCTTCACTCTGACCTTCGCCGGCGTGGTGCAGACCCATCTGCAGCGCGTCCTCGGTCAGCTGGACTTCATGCAGGTTCAGGAACAGATGACGCTCTTCTACGTGCTGCGCCTCGGCTCCGGCCTGGTGGTAGTCATCGGTGCCCTGATGTATCTGTGGTCGATCTTCGGCCCGGCCAAACCCGAGCTCATCACCCGCGAGGGTGCCGCTCCGGCGGAATGAGCAAGACCCCCGACCGGGAGCGGCGGTGAGCCTCTCCCGGTCTCCGAATGCCATCGAGCGTTGGAAATGATCGATGGTATGCATCACACGAATTTCTCATGCCTTCGATGCGGATGAGAAATTCGCGTTCCTTCGCCGCTCGGACGCGTCAGCGTCCCCGAGCGGCGGTATGAAACGGTCGCACGCCCTCGGACGAACCCCGGCCGAGGGCGTGTGCACGACAGACACGAGAGTGGATCGGAGATGGATCCGATGAATGCCCCGCTCGCCGGCGATCCCGTCCGGCCCGCCGCCGACGTGCCCTACTATCGGCCGGTCGGCGACGAGTGCGCGATCTTCGAACGCGCCTTCCGCCTGCGCCTGCCGCTCCTGCTCAAGGGGCCGACCGGCTGCGGCAAGACCCGTTTCGTCGCCCACATGGCCGCCCGGCTCGGCTTGGCCCTGCACACGGTCGCCTGCCATGACGATCTCACCGCCGCCGACCTCACCGGCCGCTATCTCCTGAAGGGCGGCGAGACGGTGTGGGCCGACGGCCCGCTCACCCGTGCGGTGCGCTCCGGCGGCATCGCCTATCTCGACGAGGTCGTGGAGGCGCGCAAGGACGTCACCGTGGTGCTGCACCCGCTCACAGACGACCGCCGCATCCTGCCGCTCGAGCGCACCGGCGAAGTCCTCGCCGCGCCGGCCGACTTCATGCTCGTCGTCTCCTACAATCCCGGCTATCAGAACCTCCTGAAGTCGCTGAAACCCTCGACCCGCCAGCGCTTCCTGGCGATCGAGTTCGATTACCCGAAGCCGCTGATCGAGGCCGAGATCGTCGCCGCCGAATCCGGTCTGGCGCTGGAGAAGTGTCGTCGCCTCGTCGACCTCGCCGGCCGGCTGCGTTCGCTGAAGGGTCAGGACCTCGAGGAAGGCTGCTCCACCCGCCTCGTCGTCTACGCCGCCTCGCTCATCCATGATGGGCTGAAGACGGAGGAGGCGATCGAGGTGGCGATGATCGAACCGCTCTCCGACGACCGCGACGTCAAGCAGGGCCTGCGCGATCTGGTGTCCGCGGTGTTCGGCTGAGGCGGACGTCGCGGCTCGGCCCGGCCCCTCGGGCCGCAGGCCGGTTCCCTTCTCCCGCAAGGGGAGAACGAAGAGCCGGCCCGCGGCCGGGGAACGTCCGCGACGGCGCCGCGACCGTCGAGACGGGACGGCGGTGCCGACGGCGACACCAGGGGAGGGAACCCCGATGGACTGGCACTCCTTCTTCGAGCCCGAGGAGACCGTCGGCCGGCTGTGGCATCGACTGGTCGGCGAGAAGGCGACGTTGCCGCGCCACGCGGAGGCGGCGGTCGCCTTCACCGCCGTCGCCCGCTCGCTCGGCATCGTCTTCCGCGGCCTCGGCGGCCTCGCTTCGGTCGAGATCAAGCCGGCGGAGGAGGCCGTTTCCACTCATCGCCTCACCTGGCGCCAGCGCCTCGGCCGCGACGACGAACGCATCGCCGCGGCGCGGTACACCGGCGAGGCGCTGTTCCTGCCGGCCGAGATCGCGCTCTTCCCCGACGCCGAACTCAATCGCGCTCTCTATCTGTGGCTCGCCGGCTGGGCGGTGGCGGCGGCCGAAGTTCCGCTCGAGAAGCCGTGGGATCCGCTCGCCCGCGACGTCGCACGGCTGCGCCACGCCCACCGCGCCACCGAGATCGCCAGAGCCCGCTTCCCCGGTCTCGCCCGCTCCTGGCAGATGCTCGCCGCCGCCACTCTCGCCGCCCGCCCCGAGCGGCGCCTGCCACCGGTGGAGACCATGGTGGAGGCGCTGGTCACGCATCTTCTCGGTCGTCCGGCGCCGATCGGCGATGCTCTCGACCTCGCCGGGCTCGTCGCCGATCCGAGCCTGCCGCTCGATCACCTCGTCGCACCGGCGAGCTACAAGCCCTACCTGCCGGTGGCGGTGTGGGGCGATTTCGATCCGACCCGCACCGCCCCCTCCGGCGGCCGCGACGAGAACGAGGCCGAGCCCGGCTCCGGCAATTCCGACTCGTCCGAGCGCAAGTCGCGCCGCGCCCGCCGCCGTAAGAGCGATCAGGTCGAGCGTCCCGACGCGCTCTTCATCCACCGCTTCGACAAGATCCTGTCCTGGGCCGAGTTCCTCAACCTCCACCGCGACGTCGAGGACGACGAGGAGGATCAGGCCAAGAAGGCCGCCGACGATCACGACGAGATCGGCCTCGCCCAGATCAGCAAGAAGGCGGCGACCAAGCTCGCCTTCGATCTCGACCTCGCCCCCGAGGAAGTCGCCCGCGACCGCCTCGCCGGTCGCCACACCTATCCCGAGTGGGACTGCCGCAAGGGTGTCTACCTGCCCGATCACACCTCGGTGCTCGCCGGCCTCGCCGAACCCGGCCCCGAGGGCTCGTGGAAACTCGATGCCGGGGCGCGACGGCGCATCCGCGAGGTTCGCCGCCGCTTCGAGGCGCTGACCGCCGGCCGCGTCCGCCATCGCGCCCAGGTCGACGGCGCCGAACTCGACGTCGATGCCCTGGTGCGCTCGACCGCCGACCTCCGGGCCTGCGGCGAGGGCTCCGACCGCGTCTTCGAGCAGATCCGCAACACCGATCGCGACCTCGCCGTCACCGTGCTGGTCGACACCTCGCGCTCCACCGAGTCCTACGCCGACGACAGGCCGGTGATCGCGGTGGAGAAGGAGGCGCTGATCGCCTTCACCGAAGGTCTGACCGCCATCGGCGACGCCCACGAGATCCTCTCCTTCTCGTCGTTGAAGCGCACCCGCGTCCGGGTCGAGACGCTGAAGACCTTCGACGAGCCGCTGTCTCCCGCGGTGCGCGCCCGCATCGGCGCCATGCGACCGGGCCACTACACCCGGCTCGGCGCCGCCATCCGCCACGCCACCGTCGGGCTGGCCAAGCGCCCCAACCGGCGCCGGCTGCTGATCGTGTTGACCGACGGCAAGCCCAACGACCTCGATCACTACGAGGGCCGCTTCGGCATCGAGGACAGCCGCAAGGCGATCGAAGAGGCGCGGGCCGCCGGCTGTTCGGTCTTCGGCATCACGGTGGACAAGGAGGCGCGCGCCTATATCCCGCGCATCTTCGGCGCCAACGGCTTCGCCGTCATCGGCCGCCCGTCGAAACTCGCCGAGGCCCTGCCGGTGCTCTACCGCCACGTGGTCGGGGCGTGAACGTCCGCGCCCGAAACGACTTCGGGCGGCGTGTCGCCACGCCGCCCGCCGTCTCGGCCCGTGAAGTCGGGTCTCAGGCCGCCGCGACCTGCCGCAGGAAGTCGGCCACCCGGCCGCGCAGATCCGTGACCTGGGTGCCGAGCTCGCGCGACACGCCGTTGACGTCGAGTGCCGCTCGGCTGGTCTCGGTCACCGCGTCGGAGACCTGGCGGAAGTTGTCGGAGAGTTCGGTGGTGCCGGCCGCCGCGGCGCCGACGTTGCGGGCGATCTCGACCGTCGCCGCACGCTGCTCGTCGACCGTGGTGGCGATGGTCACCGTCATCCGGTCGATGTCGTCCATGATGTGGACGATGTCCTCGATCGCCTTGACCGCACCGGTGGTGGAGGTCTGGATGCCGCCGACCTGGGCCGAGATCTCCTCGGTCGCCTTGGCCGTCTGCTGGGCGAGGTTCTTCACCTCCTGCGCCACCACCGCGAAACCACGGCCGGCCTCACCCGCCCGCGCCGCCTCGATGGTGGCGTTGAGGGCGAGGAGATTGGTCTGCGCAGCGATGGCATGGATGAGGCCGACCACTTCGCCGATACGCTCGGCCGCACCGGCCAACTCGTGCATCTCGGCCCGGGTCGATCCGGCGACCTCGCCGGCCCGGCCGACCACGTCGCGAGCCGAGCCGATCTGGCGGTTGATCTCCTCGATCGACGCGGTGAGCTCCTCGGTCGCCGAAGCGACGGTGGCCACCGTCGACGAAGTCTCCTGCGCCGCGCCCGCCACCACTTCGCCGCGGCCCTCGGCGTCGGTCGCCAGCATGGTGAGACCTTCGGCGGTTTCCAGCATCCGGGCGATCTGGGTGTCGACCGTCACCAGGATGCGCTGCACCGTCCGATCGAAGTCGTGGATCATGGCATCGACCAGCCGCTGCCGTTCCAGCCGGCGCTCGGCGGCGACGACCTCCTCGTGCTCGAGCCGCGCCCGCTCGCGCATCGCGTCGCGGAAGACGTCCACCGCGCGCGCCATGTCGCCGATCTCGTCCTTCTTGTCGGTGTCGGGGATCGTCGCCTCGATCTCCCCCTTCGACATGACGCGCATCACCTCGGCGAGCGCTTCGATCGGCCGCGTGATGGTGCGGCGCATGTACCAGGCGAGCACCGCGGCGAAGACCAGCATGATGCCGAACTGAGTGAGGGATGCCGTCCGTTCCGCCGCCAGACGCCGCGCCATGGTGGCGATCGCCTCGTTGACGGTCGACTGGACGGCCTGTGCCGAAGTCTCGGTGACCGACACGATTCGCTCCAGACTCCGGCGCATCGTCTCGGCGCGCTCGTCGAATTCCGGCATCATCGCGTTGCCGCCGACCGGACCCTCGGCGACATAGACCTTCGCCATCTTCCTGCCGGTGGCGAGGAACGGTCCGAAGGCGTCGCGTGCCTGGTTCACCGTGGCGACGAGTTCCGGCTCGCCGAGCTGCGCCGCGAGCTTGCCGAGTACCTCGATGTCCCGGCCGAAGGCGGCGGCCTGCTTCTCGGCCTCAGCGAATCCGTCGTCGAGGCCGTCGAGACCGCGGGTCGCCGAGACGTCCGAGAGGAACTGTTGGACCTGGGTGACGTCGAGCTGGACCTGTTTGGTGGTCTGCACCAGCGGCAGGATCACCGAGTCGAGCAGCGCGTAGCGGCTCTGCAGAGCCGCGAGTTCGTGTTCGTCCTCACCGGCATCGATGTAGAGCAACGTCGAGAACAGGCCGAAGACGAGCACCACGACGGCGGCGATCGCCTTGATCCGGGTGTCGATGGTGAGATTGCGCGACATGAGCCCCTCGTTCCGCACATCGTTTCGCCACCGCCGATTCGGCGGCCGGTGGTTTCGGTTCGGTGCGAAAATCGGCAGCTCACCCTTAAATGCTCGTAAAAATTTACAGGATTTCGTGAGAAGTCGATCGATTTCAGTAATATTGCGTACACACCGTAGCGCGCCGTCATCGAAAGCGTCCTCGTCTGCCGAAAAATTCATCGAGGGCCGGATCATGATCATGAGCGACTTATGACATTTCGGCATTGCGTCGCGTAATCGCTACGACCGTCATCGAATGCTTTCGGTCTCACGGGCGTTGCTGGAGGTGCAGCTGCCGTTTCGTCAGTCCCACGCCTCACCGCACTCCGAGCCGCGCCAACACTTCGCCGGGGATTCCATAGATGCGCACGGCGTCGTCGTGGCGGCGGAAGCCGACCAGTTCGCGCTGGATGAAATAGGCCCACACCGCCTCCGCTGCGTCCCGGAGCAGCATCGCACGCGTTTCCGGAGGTCCGGGGCACGCAGAGAGCGCCGCGAGACACTCGGCCACCCGCCTCCCGGCGCGGCCGAGCGCCGAGGCTTGCTCGCCGGCGATTTCGTAGTCGAGCGCCGCGAAGCCCTGCGGCGGCAGGCCGGAAGGGGAGGGGCGACCGGGGGGGCGAAGCGACATCGGTGGCGGCCTGGAACGTACGACCCGCCCGACGATGCCATGGTATCCGCCGGGCAGGGAAGGGCGCGGTCGGGGTGACGGTGGCTCGGGATGGGCGGTGGCATGGTCGGTCCCCGGCGCCGTCGGGACGGGCGCTTCACTCGGCATCGCCGCAGACCGCCGGTCCGGTGCGACCCGAAGGTCGTTGTGATATCTCACAAGTCATTGTAAAATAAAATGTAGAGGCCTTCGAGGTGGTCCTCTGCCGGACTGCCTCCATCCGAGGAGGTCGACATGACGAAGCATCGTCACGGCGTCTCGGCAGTGGTCGCGCTGCTCCTCTGCATCGCTGCCGTCGGACTGGCTCCCGACGCGGCGAATGCGCAGAGGAACTGTCAGCCGTGGTTGACGGCGGCGGAGCAGGAGGCGGCCCGCGGCAATACCCGGATCGCCGCAGAAGGCATTCGCATCTACAACGAATGCGTGAAACAGGCACGAGACTCGGGAGCCAAGGCCGGTACGTTGTTCGGACGCAATCTGCACTGGGTGAATCCCGAGTACTATGGGCTGGTCATGGACGGTGTGGCCAACCCGCCGGGCCCGCGGATCGTCAGGATCCCCGGCTACAGACCCAACCTGATCCCCGGTCGGCCGCCCGGCCCGATGGGCGGGCTGAATCCGGGGTCGTCCGGCCAGATGGGTGGTTCCACGGCCTGTCCGGGCGGCTGTCCGCCGAGAACCGGCACCGGAGTTCAGCCGAAATCCTTCCAACGGTCGGCCGTTGGCCGGAGTGGTGCGACGGGCTTCGCCGGCCGCAACGCCCTCGCCGTCCGGCCCGGCGCCCGGACGGCCTACGGCGGGCGCGCCGCTGTGGGAAGCAGATCGGCCTACGCCACTCGCGCGGCCGTCGGTCCCCGTACCCTGTCGGCCCGGCATCCGTCCTACGCGGCACGCTCGTCCTATGGCGCGAGGGCTCGGAACGTCCAGTACCGTCGCCCTTCGATGGGCCGCGGTCGCTACTGAGTTCGGAGGCGACGTCGCTCGTCGCCGTCCTGCTCCGCGGCTGCCCCGGCTGCGGAGAGTCGGGGAGGTGGACACACCTCGGCACCGAGAGTGTGGACTCGGGCGCAGGACATCGGATTTTCGCAGGAGAGCCCGTCGGGATCGGGCGGATGCGGATGGTCGGAGTGGCAGGATTTGAACCTGCGACCCCCTCGTCCCGAACGAGGTGCGCTACCAGACTGCGCTACACTCCGTGACCGCGAGGCGCTGTATAGCGACCACGCCCCGCCCCCGCAAGTGCGTTTTTCCCGTGATCGCGCCGCGCCGGGGACGAATTCGCCGGCGCCGATCGCACGATCGTGGTGAGGCGCGGAATTCCGCCACGGGCGTCCGGTGAAGCCGGCCCGGCCGAACCCGCGTCTCGCCGCCGCGTTCCGCCGCCACCCCGCCGCGCGCGACGGCGCACCTCCTCCGCGAGCCCGGATGGTGTCGGGGGCGGCGGTGTCGGGGACGCGCGGCTCCGATCCTCGCCGGCTCGCCACGCGCCGTCGACGCGCTTCCCTGTGCCGTCACCGGGGTCTTCGGCACAGGCTCCGTCACCCTGTTGCCCGCCTCCCGTGAAGCCGATATAGGAACGCCCGTTCCGGTGAGCCGCGTCCCTAGCGGACCGCACCGTTGGGGCGTCGCCAAGTGGTAAGGCAGCGGATTTTGATTCCGCCATT
>ERZ1645187.965-NODE-965-length-27360-cov-11.802381_pt1 | contig 27360 bp, 25 predicted proteins | sample MGYA00575352_ERZ1645187 | MGnify/ENA primary metagenome ERZ1645187 (study PRJEB40837, sample SAMN11349314) | freshwater sediment metagenome | isolation source: river sediment | host: Sediment | place: India: Wazaribad , New Delhi | collected 2017-02-21 ...
TCCTCTCCGCCACCTAGCCGTCACACGCTTTCGGACATTCCCAAAAACTTTGCGGGATTTTTCCACGCTGTGGAAAAAAGTTTTCCACGCCATGGAAAACGTCACGGCCCGCCGTCCCAGATTTCCACCTGGCCCGTTTTGTTCCGGATCCGCACGACCACCGTCGTTCCCCCCGGGACCGGATCGGGCCCGGTCAGCGCGCCGCCGGCTTCGCCGTAGGCTTTCGCCGCCGTCACGTGGATTTTCGAGCCGTCCACGTCCTGCCAATAGCTTCCGCTCGGCGAGTTGTCGTGCATCACGTACGCCCGGCCGTTCGGCTTGAACAGCACCGCCCCCATCGGCCGAACCAGCACGTGCGGCTGCGCCGGATCCAGCGGGAACAGGAACGCCCCCGTGTACGTGTCCTGCGCCCCGTTCGGCGCCCCGAACGTGAAATTCCCGGGCAGCGCCGGATCGTCGTCGAAGGTGATCCCCTCCGGCAAATAGGTCCAATCCGTCACGAAGGCGAAATCCATGTTGGCCGGAATCTGGGCCGTCTTGTCCAGCCGTTCCATGTCGTTGGCCACGGCCAGCACCGCGAACCCGCGCAGGCACTTGACGAGATCGTTCCCGGCGTAGGCCCCGCCGTCCCGGTTGGGAAACACCGCGAAGGTCCATTGCCGCTGGGCGATCGCATGCTGCCGCGCCAGCCGCAGCGTCGTCATCAACGTCGTCGCCCCTCGTTCCGGATTCCGCTTCCCGGCGTTCGCGAACACCGCCAGCCCCACCGCGAACAGCACTCCGACGATGGCCACCGCCACCAGCAGTTCGATCAAGGAAAATCCCCGCATCCGCAGTTTGTCCGTTTTCATGGTCCGTCTCCCGCTCGCGCCCGGAAATGGAGGGGCGCCTGGCCGCTTTGTTACGCCTTCCCCCGCGCCACGTCCATCCCAAACGCCCCTTTCCCGCTTGCCTTTCCCCCCGCCCAGCCCATAACCTACCCCCCCACAACCACCCAACCGAACAAGTCCCATGAGCACCAAGACCTTTCCCCTCACCCGCGAACAGACCGAAGCCCTGACCCAGCGCTTCCCCACCCCATTCCATCTCTACGACGAAGCCGCCATCCGCGCCAACGCCCGGCGCCTGACGCAGGCGTTTTCCGTCTTTCCGAATTTCCGCGAGTTCTTCGCCGTCAAGGCCGCGCCCAATCCGTTCCTGCTCAAGATCCTCGCGTCTGAAGGCTTCGGCGCCGATTGCTCCTCCCTCGCCGAGCTCCGCCTGTGCGAAGCCGTCGGCCTGCGCGGCGACCGCGTCATGTTCACCTCCAACGAAACCCCCGACGCCGAATTCCGCGCCGCGCGCGAACTCGGCGCCATCGTCAATCTCGACGACGTCACGCATATCGACGCCCTCGTCGCCGCCACCGGCTCGCTGCCCGAAACGATCTGCTTCCGCTACAACCCCGGCCCTCTCAAGGCCGGCAACGCCATCATCGGCCACCCCGAGGAAGCCAAGTACGGCCTCACCCGCGACCAGCTCTTCGCCGCCTACGCCCGCGCCCGCGACCTCGGCGCGAAGACCTTCGGCCTGCATACCATGGTCGTCTCCAACGAACTCGACGAGCAATACCACGTCGAAACCGCCCGCATGCTGTTCGAGCTGGCCGTCGAGATCAAGAACCGCCTCGGCGTGCGCATCTCCTTCGTCAACACCGGCGGCGGCATCGGCATCCCGTACCGGCCCGAACAGAAGGCCGTGGACTACGAAACCATCGCCCGCGGCGCGCGCAAGCTCTACGACGAGATCGTCGTGCCCGCCGGCCTCGATCCGCTCGCGTACAACATGGAATGCGGCCGCGCCATCACCGGTCCCTACGGCTGGCTCGTCACCCGCGCCATCCGCCGGAAGGAAACCTATCGTTCCTACGTCGGCGTGGACGCCTCCATGGCCAATCTCATGCGGCCCGGCATGTACGGCGCCTACCACCACGTCACCGTCCTCGGCAAGGAATCCGCTCCCGCCGCGAAGACCTACGACGTCGTCGGCTCGCTGTGCGAGAACTGCGACAAGTTCGCCGTGCAGCGGCAACTGCCCGAAATCGCCATGGGCGACCTGCTCGTCCTCCACGACGCCGGCGCGCACGGCCACGCCATGGGCTACAACTACAACGGCAAGACCCGCTCCGCGGAGCTGCTGCTGCGCCCCGACGGCTCCGTCGTTCCGATCCGCCGCGCCGAGACGCTGGACGACCTGTTCGCCACCCTCGATCTCGGCGCCGCCGCCGGATTCGAATAAGCCCCGCCCGGGCTGCGGAAGCGGATCATGTTCGATTCCGCCCAGATCCTGCCGCAGGTTCTCGAACGCTACGCCCTCGACGTCGTGCGCCACGAACACGTGCGCACGTCCGAAAACGTCGTGCTGAAACTGCTGGCCCGCGATGGCCGGGCGTTCGCCCTGCGGATCCGCAAAACCGCGGGTGCCGGCTCCGCGCACATCCTGTCCGAACTCGCCGTCCTGCGCGATTTCGGCGCGCGCGCCGGCGCGACCGTGCCCGTCCCCCTGCCCGCCCGCGACGGCCGGCTCTTCTGCCCGGTCGCCGTCGAGCAGGAAACCTTCCAGTGCGCGATCTTCAGCTGGGTGTCTGGCGTTCACGTCGCCGCGGACCAAATTTCGCCGCCGCAAATGGCCGCCATGGCACGGGCCGTCGCGCAGTTGCACGCCTTCTCCGCCGCATATCGTCCCCCGGCGGATTTCGTCCGGCCCGTCTACGACGACGCTTGGTTCTTCGGCCCCGGAACCTGGAGCGCGGATCCGGAATTCGTCGCCCGGCTGGCGCCCGATGCCGCCGCCTATTTGCAGGAAGCCAATCGGACCGTCCGCGACCGCTTGCGGAGTTTTCCCCGCGCCCCGGACAGCTTCGGCCTCATCCACTACGACCCGCATCCCGGCAATTTCCTGTTTGAAAACGATGCCGCCCACCTGCTCGATTTCGACGAGTGCGGCTTCGGCCCCTACCTCTTCGATCTGGCCCACGTCCTGTTCGAATTCATCGAAAATTCCCGTTTCCCGGATTACCGCGACGCCGCGCACGCGGAATACGCCGCCGCCCGGAACGGCCGGGCTATTTCGGAGGCCGACCTGCAGCTGTTCCTCGCCCTGCAGGCCATCGCCTACGTCAATTGGCTGCACCGGATTTTCCGGCGCGACGGCAACGCGAACGCCGCCGCCGGGTGGATTCCCCGGATCGTCCGGCGCCTCCAAGCCGTCTTGGCCTGAACACGCTTCCTGTTGTTTCACCGCGCGGCGCGGCGTATGCTGGTTGCCCATCGAAGAACGCGCATGAAATTCCTGCGAGCAAAAATCGTCCGGGCGCTGCTCGAGCATTTTGCCGGCGACGACCGGCGGATCGAGCATGCGCTCTGCGTGCTCCAGCAGGCCGAGCGCCGGCTGGACGAATACCCCGGGTGCGATCCGGACGTCGTCGTGGCCGTCGCCTTGTTGCACGACGTGGGCATCACGGTTTCGGAAGCGAAACACGGCTACAACAACGGGAAAACCCAGGAAGAATATGGACCGCCCGTCGCCGCCGGCCTGCTGGCGGCCATCGGGTTCCCGGCCGACAAGATCGCCGTCGTGAAGGAGATCATCGGGAACCACCATTCGCCGTCGCGCTTCGCCTACCCCGAACTGGCCCTGCTGAAAGAAGCGGACCGGATCGTGAATCGGAACGAAGACGGCCCCGCGGCTCCGGAAGCCGCGCCTTCCGAACCTCTCTTCTGACGAATCCGCGCATCGCCGGCGATTTCGCGCGGTCGTCGCCGCCGCCCATCGCCCCGTTTCGGGTTTGTCATCTCCGCCGGGTGTGCTAGACTGTCTCCATTCGGAGGTGACCATGAACATCGTCAGACTGACTTATGCGAGCCGCTTGAAGAAACCGCTGGGGCATGCCGCCCTGGAAAAAATCATGGACGTGTCGCGCCGCAACAACAAGAAGCTGGGCGTGACCGGCGCGCTCTGTTCCTCCCCGCGCGGTTTCCTGCAGATCCTCGAAGGCCCGGCCGCCGCCGTGAACGACCTCTACAACCGCATCGTCCGCGACCCGCGCCACTCCCAGGTTACGCTGCTCGAATACGTGAAGGTCCCCTTCCGGGAATTCGAAAACTGGTCCATGGCGTATATCCGCACCGACGAGATCGCCAAGGCCCTCCTGCACAAATACAGCACCCACCACGTGTTCGATCCCTTCAGCATGGGGCCGATGCAGGCGCGCGTTTTCCTGCTGGCGATCACCGAATTGCGCGCCCACTACCTCGCCAAGCAGCACGCCGGCAGCCGCACGCGTTCGTCCTGAACGCCCCGCGCCCGTTTCCGAAACCCAGACCCCCGGATTTCCCATGCCGCATTTCGTCCAAAACTGGCCCTACATGCCGAAACCGATCCGGACGCAGAAGCCGACCGGCAAGGACCGGCTGCGCGCCTTCGGCGTGCATTTCTTCTTCGGCGCGATTTTGGGCTCCGTGCTGGGGTTGGGATTCTGGGCCGCGTACTTCGCCGACGAAAAAACGGCGCCCCTCGGCTTGCAGTGCATCGCGGGCGGCGCGCTGCTCTGCGGCCTCGTCGCCGGCATCGCGAAGGACGAATTCTGGACCAATCTCCGGAAATAACCGGCCGGATCGGATTGCCTTTCCCGCGCCCGTTGCGGAGTTCTCGCTTTGCGGCGACCAAAATGGGATAAATCGATCCGAAGGAGACGTCCCGCGTGAAAGCGAACTGGTTTTTCGTTGGTTGGGTCTATCTGGGCTTGGTCCTCTCCTCCTCCGCCCAGTCCGCCCGTCCCGGCCTGGGTTCGCTCCCGCATGAAAGCGGGACCACCTTCCGCGTCTGGGCGCCGTTCGCCGATTCCGCCGCCGTGGCCGGCGAATTCAACGGCTGGGGCCGCACGGTCATGACGCGCGACGCGACCGGCGGCACCTGGTCGGTCGACGTCCCCGCGGCGCGCGCCGGTCAACGGTACAAGTACGTCTTCAACGACGCCCTCTGGAAACGCGACCCGCGCGCGCGCCGGGTCAACCATTCCAACGGCGATTCCGTCGTCTACGATCCCGCCGCGTTCGATTGGGGCGCCGACCGCGCGCCGGCCATCGACCGAGCCGACCTCGTGATCTACGAAATGCACGTCGGCACCTTCGGCGGCGGCCCGCCGCCCGCCACTCTCGACGACGCCATCCCGCACCTCGACCATCTCCGCGACCTGGGCGTCACCGCCATCCAGCTCATGCCCGTCAACGAATTCCCCGGCGGCCTCAGCTGGGGCTACAATCCGTCCGATCTTTTCGCCATCGAAACCGATTACGGCGGCCCCGACGCCCTCAAGCGCTTCGTCCGCGCCGCGCACGAACGCGGGCTGGCCGTCTTTGCCGACGTCGTCCACAACCACTACGGTCCGACCGACCTCGACTTGTGGCGGTTCGACGGCTGGGCCGAAGGCGATTTCGGCGGCATCTACTTCTACTGCGACAGCCGCGCCTACACCCCCTGGGGCGCCACTCGCCCCGACTACGGCCGCCCCGAAGTCCGGGCCTTCATCCGCGACCAGATTTTCATGTTCGCCGACGAATACCGCGTCGATGGCTTCCGCTGGGACTCCGTCTACAACATGCTCAACACCGACCAGAGCCACAACGAGCAGGGCGTCGAGCTCCTCCGCGACGTCAACGCGGAACTGGCGGAAACCCATCCCCGCGTTTTCCGCATCGCCGAAGACCACGCCTTCGACGCCGACATGCGGTTCGACGCCCAGTGGGACATCGGCCACCGCTGGGCGCTTTTCCAGCAATTGGCCACCGCTTTCGACCCCGAACGCAACCTGCGCACCGTGGCCGGCACCTACTTCGATTGGCCCGGTTTCCAGCGCGTCATCTTCACCGAAGCCCACGACTACGTCGGGCGGATGAACGACAACCGCAGCCGCGTGCCGACCATGATCCACCCCGAAGAACCGGACAGCATCTGGGCCCGCAAGCGCGCGCTGCTCGGCGCCGCCGTCCTCCTGACCACTCCCGGAATCCCCATGATCTTCCAAGGCCAGGAAATGGGCGAAACCCAATCCTTCCACGACGATACTCCGCTGCGCTGGGAACTCGCCGATGCCCATGCCGGCACCGTTCGCGCCTATGCCGATCTGATCCGCCTCCGCCGCAATCTCGATGGCGCCACCCCCGGCCTGAAGGGCGTCGGCGTCAACGTGCACCACCTCGACCACGACAACAAGGTGCTCGCCTGCGTCCGCTGGGACCAGGGCGGCCCAACCGACGACGTCGTGGTCGTCGCCAACTTCTCCGATCTCGATTTCGACCGCAACGACTACGAAATCGAATTTCCCTCCGCCGGCACCTGGTACCGCCACTTCAACGGCGATTCCTCCCGCTATGCCCCCGATTTCCGCGACGTCGGCGCCGACCGCGTCGAAGCCGCCGGCGAACCGCCCAAAGCCGCCGTCGGCATGGGCCGCTACAGCCTCCAGATCTTTTCCCGGAATCCCCCGCCGGCCCGACCGGATTGATTCCCTTTCTTCATCTTAATCGTAATCATAATCGCACTATTATTCGCCGCCCGCCGACATCTGGATCCATTCGCGATTTTCCGCCTGACGCGGGCGCCCGGTTGGGCTAGGCTTCGGAACAGCCACCGGAGAATCGCCATGAACATCCTCGCCATCGTCGGCAGCTACCGCAAAGGCCACGTCGTCGACACTCTCGTGGACCGCGTCCTCGAGGGCGCACTCCAAACCCACCCCGGGGCCGGCAGCGAGAAGATCCATCTCGGCGACCGCCGCATCGAATACTGCCGGAACTGCATGGTTTGCAAAAAGGACGACCCCGCCAAGCCCATCGCGCACTGCGCGGTCCGCGACGACATGGACGAGCTCCTGCCCAAGCTCGTCGCGGCCGACGCGCTGGTTTTCGGCACGCCCGTCAACATCGGCGCGGCCACGGCGCTGACGAAAACCTTCCTCGAACGCGCCTGCTGGACGCTCGCCAAACCCGGCCACCGTCCCATCGAAGGCTGCCCCGAACCGCGCACGACGAAATCCCGCCGCGCCGTGTTCGTCGTCTCGGCCGGCACCGTCCCGTGCTGGCTGCGCTGGTTCTGCGACGATGCGACCAAGCTCCTCAAATCCTGGTGCGGCTCCTGCCTCGGCGCCAAGGCCGTCGGCTCCCTGTATGCCGGCGCCGTCGAGAAACGCGGCGTCGCCGCCTACGAAGCCAAGGCGCGCGCGCTCGGCCGCCGCTTGACGGCGGCGCCGCCATAAAGAAAGGACATCGGCAAAATGAAAACGATCGCGGTCGCGATGCTGGCCATGCTTTTGGCGCTGGCGCGCGCGGGAACGGCGCAGGAAACGAACGCCTTTTCCTTCGCCGGCACGGTGGTCCACAAAACCCTGGAAGGCGGCTTTTTCGCCATCGAGGCCGACGACGGCCGGAAATTCATGCCCCTTGGCCTGCCGCCGGAATTCGCCGTGGATGGGCTCCGCGTCCAGGTGACAGCGCGATCCCGGGGCGACGCGCTGGGCATCCAGATGTACGGAACGATCATCGAAATCGCCGAAATTTCCAGACTCCTGGAGCCTCCATGTCCCTGATGGCGCCGGCCCGCCGCCGCGCGCGATCGGGCTTGTCCCGCCTCGGACCGGGGTTTATGATGGCCGCGTTTTCCGGAGAAATGCCATGAAACCGATCCAGACCGAAAATGCCCCCGCCGCCATCGGGCCCTATTCCCAGGCGGTTTCGAACAACGGATTGCTCTTCGTTTCCGGCCAGCTCGGTCTCGATCCCGCCAGCGGCGCGCTGGCCGCAGGCGTCGAAGCCCAGACCCGCCGCGCGCTGCAGAATCTCGCCGCGATCCTCGCGGCCGCCGGCCTCGGCCCCCGGAACGTCCTCAAAGCCACCGTCTACGTGGCGAACATGGACGACTTCGCCCTCGTGAACAAACTCTACGCCGAAGTCTTCGCGCCGCCCTATCCGGCGCGCGAAGTCGTCCAGGCCGCGCGCCTGCCCAAAGACGCCCTCGTCGAAATCTCCGCCATCGCAGCCGCGCCATGATCATCATCGAACCCCACGTCCATATGTTGTCGCGCACGACGGACGACTACACGGCGATGTACCACGCCGGCATCCGCTGCGTCGTCGAACCGTCCTTCTGGCAGGGCTCCAACCGCCGCCACGCGGGCACGTTCTTCGACTATTTCCGGCTTTCCCTGGAATTCGAGCATACCCGCGCCCTGCGCTACGGCGTGGACCACTACTCCTGCATCTCCGTCAATCCCAAGGAGGCGGAAGACATCGACCTCGCCCGCGAAACCCTCGCCGGCATCGGCCCCTATCTCGAACATCCCCGTTGCGTTTGCGTCGGCGAAATCGGCTTCAACCGCATCACGCCGAACGAGGAAGAAGTCTTCCTGCGCCAGCTCGAAATGGCCAAGCTCCACGCCCTCCCCGTGCTCGTGCACACGCCGCACGATACGCCGGAGATCAGCAAGAAAAAGGGGACGGCGCGCATCCTCGACATCCTGCGCGAATTCGCCTACGACCCTTCCCTCATCGTCGTCGACCACAACACGGAAGAAACGATGCCGCTGACGCGCAAGACCGATTACTGGGCCGGCCTGACCGTCTATCCCTATTCCAAGCTCAATCCCCGCCGCGTGGTCGACATCCTCCAGCGCTGGGGACTCGAGCGAACGCTCGTCAATTCCTCCGCCGACTGGGGCGTTTCCGACCCCTGTTCGCTGCCGAAGACCGCCGCGTTCATGGCGGAGCAGGGCTTTTCCAAGCCGCAAATCCGCAAAATCATGTACGACCATCCGCTCGCGTTCTATTCGCAAACCCCGAAGTTCAAACCCCAACTCGATCTGCCCTATATTGACCCCGCCACCTACCAGCGATGACCGGCCCGCGCGCCGCGAAAGCCGCCTGGCCACGCTCCGGGAAAAGGCGATCGAAGCCTATTACCTGGTGGAGGATTTCATTCCGCGCCCGGAAAACGGCCGCGCCTGGCTCCGGCTCCTGCGCCTGCCCAACCTGCTGACCGTGCCCGGCGACGTCCTCGCCGGTTTCCTGCTCGCGCCGGCGGCAACGGGCCGGGATTGGGCCCAGCTGTTGCTGGCGATCCCGTCCGGCCTTCTGCTCTACGCCGCCGGCCTCGTCCTCAACGATCTCTTCGACTACGCCGAGGATCTCCGCGACCGGCCGGACCGCCCCCTCCCGGCCAAGGAAATCTCGCGCGAAGCGGCCGCCGCCGCCGCGCTGATCTTTTTCTGGGTTGCCGCGTTCCTCGCCGCGTTCTTCGACGCCCTGCCGATCGCGATTCCCCTCATCCTGGGCATCGTCCTCTACGACGTCGGGCTCAAGCGCCGGCCGCGGATCGGTCCCGGTCTCATGGGCGCCTGCCGCGCCGGCAACCTCCTGCTCGGCGCCGCGGCCGCCTCCGATGGATTGCCCGCGACTCCGTTCCCCTGGATCGGCGCGCTTCTTCTGGGAGGCTATATCGGCGCCGTGACCCATCTGGCCCGGCGCGAAATGGAGCCCGGCACGAAATTCCCTCCGGAACGGATCGGCAAGCTGCTGGGCCTCCTCATCCCCCTGCAAGCGCTGCTGGGCGTCCTCGCCGTCCATCGCTTTCCCGCCAACCTCCTCGCCCTCGCCCTCCTCCCCCTGCAAAAGCTCCACCACCAGCTCGCCCGGCGCTTTCCTCCGAGCTAGCGGGCGGCGATCGGCCGAAAAGAAGCGCCCGGGTTCCTTGGGGAACCCGGGCGTTCGTCCGCCCAAACGGGCGGTTTGGCTCTCGGCTTACAGCTTGTAGCCGAGCGACAGGCCGATCAGGTGCGCGTCGCCGTCGTTGAATTCGCCGGGCAGCACGCCTTCTTCGGCGCGTTCGGCCGACACCGCGATGTCGCGATCCTCGATCATGAGGTAGGTGTAGGACAGGTCGCAGGAGAAGTCGCCCTTCTGGTAGCCCACGCCCAGGGAAATCAGGTTCCGGTTGTTGCCGGGGACGATGTAGTCCACGTGGGCATCCGGATCCGGGGTTTCGTCGTAGATGTAGCCCGCGCGCAGCGCCCAGGTCTCGTTCAGCGCGTATTCCGCGCCGATCTGGTAGCGGAACACGTCGTCCCAGTTCTTTTCGGTCACGCTCGATTCCCGCTGGCCCAGCAGCGCGGGATCGAAATCGATGGCCAGTTCGTCGTAGGAGCTCCACATCGTGTAGACGATGCCGGCGTTCACCGTCAGCTTGTCGGTCGCCTTGACCGAGGTGCCGAAGCGCAGGATGCCCGGGGTCGTGATGTCGCCGCTGCCGTCGCCGCCGGCCAGCAGCGGGTGCGTCGTGTCGTACTCGCCTTCGACTTCCTGTTCGATTTCGCTGTCGTAGGCCAAGCCGAACGCCAGCCAATCGGTCGCCTGGTAGTACGCGCCGAGGTTGTAGCCGATGCCCCAGCTGTCGCCCTTCATGTGGAACTGCAGGTCCGGATCCACGAACGGGGTGCCCGTGGGGATCGCCTTGTTCAGTTCGAACTCGAACCATTCGGCGCGCAGCCCGACGGCCAGCGAAAGGTTGTCCAGCGCCTTGAAGGCCACGGACGGATTGACGTCGATGCTCTGGATGGTGGCTTTCTGGCAGTTGTAGCGGCCGGCCCAGTCGTCTTCGTATTCCACGCCCAGCCCGTAGCGGCTGAAGATGCCGATGCCGGTCCAGACCTTGTCGTTGAACTGATGCGTCGCGTAGGCGTGCGGCGGCGTCCACCACTTGCTGTCCGCATAGTTGTTGTCGACGCCCGCCAGCGTCCTCGTCTGGACGGTCTGGCTCGGGCGAATGAACGTCGCGCCGGCTTCCATCTGAGTGCCTTCGAGTTCGGTCATGCCGGCGGCGTTGTTGTACAACACCGAGGGCGAGGCCGGATCGGCCGTGACTTCCGTGCCCATGGCGTTGCCGCGGGCGCTACCTTCATAGATGCCAAAACCCGCGCCGAAAGCGCTCTGCGCGGCCAATGCCGCCGCGACGCCCAGCGTCCCGGCGAGGAGCTTCATTTGTTTCATTCTTTTTTCCTTTTGTATCTTACAGCGGCAAAGACCGTTGCGGAAAATAATCCCGCGCCAGCCCATGCCGGTTCAACCCATTCCGCATCCACGCTGGAAACGGATGTTCCCATGATTGGACGTCATTGCGTTAGGGCTGGCAAGCCCTTTTTCGAACTATTTTCGCCCCCCGCTTCTATTTAAACGGCCGTTTCCACAAGGCGAGACTTCGATCCGGCCGTCCCGTCGGCGAGGGCCAGGGAATCACGGCCGTCGGCGCCCCAAAAGAAAATGGCGGCCGGCAGAAATTCAGCGGTCGATGATCCCCGCAAGCCGTATCCCAGTTCTTCTCCAGCAACGGATGGTGCGAAAAAGAAACAAACGAGTATCCCGCCTCGAAGATCCGCCTCCAGATGCGCAGAGCCTCGCTGAACGAGATCCATTCCAGATATTCCGGGCAAACGAACAAATCCCCCTTGGGCAGTTCCGAATACAGCAAGTTGATCTGCCGCAAAACGCGTGAACTCGCCCCGAGAACTTGTTTTCGTTTCGCCACGACCGAGCGCGCGGGATTTCCGCCCGCGCACCGCACCCCTTTCGGCAGTTCGCCGCCCCCGACGACGCTGCCCGTCACCTCGACCACCCGTTCGATTCCGTTTTCCCGAATGAAAGGCGCCAGCAGATCCAAAACCCGGTTCCCAGGCGCGCCGCTTTCTGCGGCCTGTTTTCCAAACAGCTCCTCGTGGGCATGCGGAACCAAATGGCGAAAATACAGATCCTTGAGTTTCCGTTGAATGAAGGGCGCAGGGGGCGGCAGGGGCGCGGCCGGCTGCCCGTTTTGCGCGGCGGGCGCCTCGGTCCGCCAAGATCCCGCGTAATGCAGTTTCAGCATGCGGCGGCTATCGGCCAAGCTCACGACTTCCACGCTCGCGTCGTTTTTGCCGAACCGGTCATAGCCCGTGCTGGCCGCCGCGTTGCCGGCAATGAACAGAACGTCGTAATCGCGGCGCGGGACGTACTGCCGCAGACGACCCGTCAGGAACTGGATCATTTCCCCGACGAACTTCGCTCCCTGCGCAGCCGCGAACACCCCAATCAATATCCGCTTGGATTCTTCCGGTTCCCTCTGCCGGATCGGTTCATCCGCGGCTTTTCGGCATTGGTCTGCCGACAAGTCGAATTCCGTGAACAGGCGGACGCTTTTCCCGGCGGCAGGTAAAAACGACTCCATCGGAACCAGCGGCGTCGTGTTCATCTGCCAGTAGATGCCGCCTAGATGGTGGACCACCACCCAGCGCAGCACGTCCACCAGCATCACGGGCCGCGCCACCGTCCGCAAGGCCGCCCACACGTCCGGATAATGCTCCTCGCAAAGGGCCCGGGCCTGCGGATAGGTCCAGAGCCGCACGTCCATTCCCGGGGCATAGGCGCGCATGGTTTCATAGGGGGCATGGTCGAAATCGTCGCAATCCGCCTTGAGTTTCTGGTTCCGATCCCAAGGAAAATACAGCATGTGGATGATGGGGACGCTGCACATACTGTTGCCAATCTATGGAAAAACCGTTTAGATGGCGATTGTTTTCCAGCATGAAAAAACGCCTTGCGATCGTAGTACGTCCTGGCCCGGAGAACCGGCGATCGAATCCAGAGGGCCGGCCATGGCGATGAACATCCCCATGTCCGAAATACCGATTTTGCGAAGCTCCCCCGGCGGAATCCGCCGTGCGTTCCGGGCTTGGCGGCATTCGCTTTTGCTGCCCTGGATCGGCCTGGATGCGTTTCGCGTGGTGCAAACCACCGAACGCGCCCACTCCCTGCTGGTGACCACGCCAAGCCGTTTTTACAAGATCGGACGCAACCCGCGCAATACGATCGCCCTCGAATACGATCAATATCGGCTGGTGGCGGCCAGTTGCGGCGAATTGACCCCCCATCTCCCCGCCGTCCACTATGCGGTCCGCTGCGGGCGGCCCGTCCTGCAGATGAACCGGATCCCCTTTTCCGCCGGGGACGAATGGACCGGCCGCCATGCCCACGCGGCGCTGGAACTCTTGAAGCGAAAAGGACGTCCCGGAACCCCGGCCGATTGGCGGACCTTCCCCTTTCTCCAGGCCGGCACGCTCCTGGCCCGGTCCATCTTGGATCCACCCCGCCAGGCCAAACTCGACCGGATCATGCAAAAGGCGTCCGCGCGACCTTGCCGGATCGGACCCGTCTACGGCGATTTCCACCATGAAAATCTGTTGAGCGTCGGCCCCGAGCAATTTTATCTGATCGACCCGACCGGCTTCATGCCGACCGGGATCCAATCCTACGACGCCCTTCATTTCATCGCCTATCGGGCCTGGAAGACCTCCGGAAAGGGGTGGTCGTTCTGGATGGACGGAGTCGACGATTGCCAAACTTCCCGCTGGCAGATTCCCGGCTGCGAATCCATCGCCCGAGACTTCATCGACGTCGATCTCGACGTCGCCGGCGTTTTCTACGCGACCTGCCGACTCGGGCAGCTTTCCGTCCTCTTGGGCGACAAGTGGACGATGCCCGAGCGGCAGCGGGCCGGCTGGGCCGCGTTGGTGGATCGGCACCCGGAAAATGGCTGACAAAGCCGAACAATCTCGGCAAACCGAACGGCCGGCCGCCGCACCCTCCGCTGGTTTCGATGTGGACATCGCCACGGCCGGCCTCCATGATAATGCCTTTCGAAACGGCACAGCATGAATGATCGACACATGGCCCCCGGCGGAATTCCCGCGCAGCGGTACGAGTTGCACAAGCTCCACTACGCGTACGATCCCCGCCAGCGCTGTTTTCGCCATAATCTCGCCCGGGATCTCCATTGTTTCGTGGTTTGGGAAGATGCCCTGCCCGTCTGCGACCGGATCCGGAGCGTGCTGGCCGACCAGTACGCGATTCGGTGCGACGTGCGCATCCGCTGGAGTCCCGAGCGTCTGGTCGAAAACTCCTATCGGCTGTACAACCGCGCCGTTCCGTGGCTGGAAGATCGGGAATTCGACGGCGTGCCCGACGAAAAAATCGGAAACGGCCATTTCCAGTTTTTCGTGGTGGAGGACCGCGAACCCCGCTACGTGTACGATCAGTCGGTTTCGCAATGCGTCGAACTCGTCAACCCCAAGGTCGTGGAGCACAAGCGGCTCTTCCGGAGCTGGGTCCCGGCGCCCTTCCGCGTTCATTCCAGCGGCAACGCCGAAGAATTCTTCGCGCAGACCGTTCTGATTCTGGGTCTCCGGAAATTGGAAATGCTATTGGGCGATGCCGAAGCGTTCGTGGGCGGAGAGTTGACCCAGGATCTGGAGGGCAGCGCGGGCTGGGATTCCTACGAACAACTTTTCCAAACGCTGAATTACGGAGCCGACTACCTCGTGCTCCGCAACTTCGAGTCCCTGCCCCGTCTTTTGGAAGATGCGGACGTCGACTTCCTGGCCCGTTCCTGCCAGCGCTTGGCCTCCGTCGCCAACGTCAGGCAATTGGTCTACTCGGGAAGGCTCTACAAGGGCAAGCTGTCGGTGGCGGGACAACTCATCCCGGTCGACATTCGCCACGTGAAGGACGGCTACTACGACGACAACTGGGAAGCCGACATGTTGCGCCGGAAAACGCTCCACAACGGATGCCTGTACGTGCCGCGCACCGACGATTATTTCTTCTCCCTGCTGTACCACGCCAAGGTTCAAAAATCGTCCGTCAAACCGATCTATCGCGAGCGGCTGGAGACCTTGGCGCGCCAAATCGGTCTGGACTGGTGGACCCGCGAAAGCCTGGACGACGACGAGGCCTGCGGCCGCTTTCTGGCGGGCTACATGAAAAACCTGGGATATGAATACGACGTGCCGCGCGATCCGGACGTGTACAAGAATCCCGGCGTGATTGCGAATCTACCCCAGGCCCCGCTCGCCACCCCGCCGGCCGATCCCCGCTGGGCCCGCGCAGCCAAAACGTTCCTGAAAACCGTCCTGCCCTACAGGCTCATTCGCTTGCTGCGAAACCCGGAGAAATGATTTTGCCCGCTTCGGCAACGCCGGCGCGGGAACGAAGGCTTCGCGCCATCCGCAAATCCCGCTAGAGCAGCGGCGCCAGCAGGCGCTTCAGATCGGCGGCGAGGTCCTGTTTCTCGTAGCGGGCCAGGCGCTCGCGCTGGCCCTTCAGGATCGCCGCGCGCAGGGGCTCGTCTTCCGTCACCCGGCCGAGCGTCTCGGCGATCAGGTCGTAGTTCTTTTCGCGCGCGAGAACGCCTGCGCCGTCCAGCGTTTCGGGCACGGCTCCGGCGGCAAAGGCCACCACGGGCACGTCGTGCGTCATGGCCTCCAGCAGCGGGATGCAGAATCCTTCGTGGTCGCTCAGGCACAGGAACGCCTTGGCCACCTCGTAGTAGGCGTTCAGCTCGTTCTGCCGCACCGAACCGACGAATTCCACGTTCTTGAGCTGCAGCTCGCGCGACCGCGTCAACAGCAGGGCGTGGTACTGTTCCATGCCCGCGTAGGAGCCCACGTGGATGAAACGCGACGCCGGCTGCACGTAGCGCTGGAAATAGTAGAACGCGTTCAGCAGGTCTTCGATCTTCTTGTTCGGCGCGCAGCGCCCCACGAACAGGACGTTGACCAGCCCATCGCGATATTGCCGCAGGATCCGCCGGTCCGGCTTGGCCCGCAGCATCGAAAAATCCAGCACCAGCGGCAGCACCTGCGGATCGGCGTGGCCCATCGCGGCGATTTCCTCCGCGTTGAAACGGCTGTCGGCCATGACGATCTCGGCCGAGCCCGCCAAGGCCTGCGCCTGGCGGCGGCCGCGGTCCAGCAGGCTCGCGGTCTGCTCCTGCACCCCGCGGAAGAACTCCGGCGGCGTGATGTTGTGGTAGAGGATCGCCTTCCGCCCGGGCAGGGCCGGAAACGCGTCGTTCACGTCCGAGCCGATGGACAGGTGCAGCAGGACGACGTCCTGCGGGCGGAAATCCCCGCGGCTCGCCTCCAGGTCACGCGCCTCGCCCCGCAGCTCGGGCAGGATGCGCTTGCGCTCGGAATAGATCTGCGATTCGTAGCCCCACGAACGGAACAGGGCGCGCATCGTCCGCGCCTCGTTGCTGATGGCGTCCCCGTTGGCGTAGCCCGCCACGATCTGATGAATCGCTCGCATTGGTCCCGCATCCTAGAAGGAACCCCCCGCCGAATCCAGTCCCATTTCGCCCCGGCGGGCGGGCAGCGGTTAGGACTCCGGCCCGGCGTCGTCCGCGGGCAGGAACCGCCGGCCCAGCGCCGCGGAGAAATCCTCCGCCAGGCTGAACATCGTCGGCACCAGCACCAGCGTCAGCATCGTCGCCGCCGTCAGGCCGAACAGGACGGCCACGGCCATCGGCGACCACCAGGCGCTGGATTCCGCGCCCGCGATGATCTTCGGCGGCCACTGGTGGATTTCCAGGCTGTAGCCGACCACCATCGGCAGCAGGCCCAACACCGTCGTCGAGGCCGTCAGCAGCACCGGCCGCAGCCGCAGCCGCCCCGCCGCGACGATCGCCTCGAGGGAGGACAGTCCTTCGGCCTTGCGCTGGAGCGCGCAGTCGATCAGCACGATCGCGTTGTTCACCACGATCCCCGCCAGGCTGATCACCCCCACCCCCGTCATGATCACGCCGAAGCGCATGCGGAAAACCAGCAGGCCCCACATCACGCCGATCATCGACAGGATCACGGAGAAGAAGATGATCAGCGGCAGCAGCACCGAATTGAACTGGACGACCAGGATGACCAGGATCAGGCCGGCGGCCACGCCGAACGCCTTCATCAGGAAGAGGCCGGATTCCCGCATTTCCTCGGTGTCGCCCGTGTATTCGATGGCGTAGCCCCGCGGCAGCGGCAGCTGGGCGATGCGCGGGCGCACATCGGCCAGGATCTTGTCCACGCCGCGACCCTGGTTGTTGCCGGTGATCGTCACCACGCGCTTCTGCTGCTTGCGCTGGATCGCCCCGCGCCCGCCGGTGTATTCCAGCCGCCCCAGCGAGGACAGCGGCACCGGCGCGCCCGCCGGCACGGGAATGAACACCTGGTCGAGCAGGTTCATCGTGTTGCGCTGTCCCTCCGGCAGGCGCAGCGTGATGTCGTACTCGTCTTCGTCCGCGCGGAAGCGGCTGCCTTCGGTGCCGTAGATGGCCATCCGCAGGAATTGCCCGATTTCGGCCGTGTCGAGCCCCAGCAGCGCCGCGCGCGGCCGGTCCACGTGGAACTGGATTTCCGGCAGCGCCTTCTCCAGGTCGCTCTTCAGGTCCACCAGCCCCGGCACCGTTTCGATTTCGCGCATGACGTCGGCCGCATATTGCTCCAGCGTCTCGAAGTCGTCGCCCGAGATCTCGATGGACACCGGCGCCCCCGTGGGCGGCCCTTCCTCTTCCTGCGCCACCGTCACCTCCGCGCCGGCCACCACGCCGACGTCCTTGCGGATGGCGTCGATCACCAGCAGGGAATTGGTCTGGCGCTGCGCGGCCTCCACGAACTCGACGTAGAGGCTGCCCTGATGCGTCGCGCCCGCGCCGCCGCCGAACCCCATCTGGCTCGCGCCGCCCACGGTCGTCAGGGTGAACTTGACGTCGGGAAAGGCGGTCAGCTTCCGTTCGATGCCGCGGAAGACCTCGTCCGTCCGCTCGATGCTCGTGCCCTGCGGGAATTTCACGGAGACGGTGGCGTTGCGCGGTTCCACTTCCGGGAACAGCTCGACGCCCTTCCCGTAGCGGGCGTAGATCTGCACGCTCAGGATCAGGAACGCGAACCCCAGCAGCAGCACCGGGATGCGGTGGCGCAGCGCCGCCCGCAGCAGCCGTTCGTAGCCCGTCACGAACCAATGCGGACGTTCCCCCGCGTCCCGCGGGCGCGCCTGGATGAACACCGAGCAAATCGCCGGGTTGATCACCATCGCCACGAACAGCGAGGACGCCAGCACCAGGATCAGCGTGCGCGGCAGGAAACCCATGAACTGCCCCATCACGTCCGGCCAGAACAGCAGCGGCCAAAACGCCACCAGCGTCGTCAGCGTCGACGTGATCACCGGCCACGCCACTTCGCTGGCGCCGCGGCGCGCCGCTTCCGCGCGCGACAGCCCCATGGTCCGCAGCCGGTAGATGTTCTCCACGATCACGATCGCGTTGTCCACCAGCATGCCCACCGCCAGCACCAGGCTGAACAGCACGATCATGTTCAGCGTCGTGCCCCGGATCGCCATCAGCGTGAATCCGATCAGCAGCGACAGGGGAATCGCCATCCCCACGAACAGCGCGTTGCGCACGCCCAGGAACACCAGCAGCACCGCCACCACCAGGATGAACCCCGACACGATGTTGTTTTCCAGCTCTTCGATCATGGACTTGATGTAGTCCGACTGGTCCATCACTTCGGTCAGCTTCACTTCCGGCGGCAGCCGGGTGCCGTCGAGGATCTCCTTCACCTGCCGGATCAGCGCCACGGCGTTGACGCCCGCGCGCTTCTTCAGGCTCACCGACACGCACGGCTCCCCGTTCAGCCGGGAAATCGACGAAAGATCCTTGTAGGTGTCGGAAACCGTCGCGATGTCCGTCAGGTAGATCGGCCGCCCGCCGCGCTCCGCCAGCAGGATGTCCCGCAGTTCCGACACCATCTGGAACTCGCCGGGAATGCGCACCTGGAACTTGTCTCCCGCCATCTCGATGTTGCCGGCCGACACCGTCGCGTTTTCCTGCGCGATGCGGTTCATCACCAGCCCGAGCGGAATCTGGTACGCGATCATCCGGGGCAGGTCGATTTCCACCCGGATTTCCCGCTCGCGGACGCCCGCGATGTCCGCGCTCTGGATGCCCGTCAGCCGCTCGATCCGGTCCTGCAGGTCTTCGGCCAGGTTCTTCAGGCGCTCCGGCTCCGTCTCGCCCGACAGCGCGAAGATGTAGACCGGATAGTCGGAACTGAAGTTGAAGGCGTCCACCACCGGCTCGTCGAGATCCTGCGGCAGGTCCGGCTTCGCCAGGTCCACCTTGTCCTTCACCCGCTGCTTGGCTTGCTCGATGTCCTCGCCGGCCATGAATTCGATGACGATGCTGGCGACGTTCTCCGCCGACGTCGAGCGCACCTCCTTGATGCCTTCGACGTCGTTGAGCTGCTTCTCGAGCTGGACCGTCACCAGCTTTTCCATTTCCTGCGGGGCCGTCCCCTCGTAGTACGCCGTGACGAAGACGTACGGGATGGTGATGTCGGGCGCGCCCTCGCGCGGCAGCGTCAGGTAGCTCACCGTGCCGGCCAGCGCCAGCACGACGACGAACACGAGCACCGCGACGTGGAATTTGATGGCGTAGTTGGACAGAATCATGGCCGCGTTCCCCGCCCGCCTATTCCGCGGAATCCGCCGGCGCCTCAGGCGCCGCCGCGGCGACTTCTTCGATCGGCAGGCCGTCCTGCAGGCCGCGGTGGCCTTCCACGACGATCCGGTCGCCCGGCGCCACGCCGGATTCCAGCACCGCTTCGTGGCCCACCAGCGCGGCGATCCGCACCCGCTGGCGCACCGCGTGGCCGTCCACCGCGACGAACACGTAGTGTTCGCCCTTGCGCGGCACGATGGCCGCCAGCGGCACCACGAGGGCGTCCTCGCGTTCTTGCCGGACCAGCGACACCTGCGCGATCATCCCGGCCTTCAGCGCGCCGTCGGCGTTGTCGGTTTCCATTTCCGCCGCGAACGAATTGCTCGCCCGGTCCGCCTGGTCCGACACGAACGTCACCTCGCCCGCGAACGTCCGCCCCGGCAGCGCCGCCAGCGCGAACGCCTTCTTCTGGCCCGTTTGCAGCGTGGCGACGTCCTGCTCCGGCACGTCGAACGCCACCTTCACGCGGTCCAGCCGGATCAGCCGCAAAACCGCCTGCCCCTCGTTCGCGTAATCGCCCACCTCCACCAGCCGGTCCACGATCGTCCCGGCGAACGGCGCGCGCACGTCGCATTGCGACCGCATCGTCTCCGCCTCTTCCAGCGCGATGTCCGCCGCTTCCTGGCGGCGCTGGATGCCTTCGTAGTCGCTGGCCGAAACGGCCCCCGTCTTCTCCAGTTCCTTCCAGCGCTTCAGGTCGCGCGCGGCGTCCCGCGCCTCGATTTCGGCGCGGCGCCGGGCCGCATCCCACAGGCGGCCGTCGACGCGCAGCAACAGCTGCCCCGCTTCCACGGCATCGCCCTTGTCGGCCAGCAGCTCGACGACCCGCCCGGCCCGTTCCGCGGCCAGCGCCGCTTCCTGCAGCGGCTCGATGCGCCCGGGCACCTGCAGGGCGTCTTCCACCCGGCGCGGCTCGATCGCGATCGTCCGAACCGCCACCGGTTTTTCCGCTTCGGCTTCCGCCGGCTCCGCCGGCTTTCGCAGCACCGCGAAGACGACGATCAGCGCCACGACGATCGCCAGCGCGACCCAGATGAGGAGCGACCCGCTTTTGGTGGACATCGGTTTCGGCGCATTCATGGTGTTTCTCCCGTTTCAAATCCCTCGCCGCTGGCCTGCTGCAGGCGGGCCAAGGCGTTCCGGTGGTCGTGCAGCGCCTGCAGGCGCGTCAGCTGCGCCGTGCGCAGCGCCAAATTGGCGTCCGTGAAATCCAGATAGGTGGCCAGCCCGTTCTCGTAGCGCACGCGCGCGATCTCCAGGCTCTTTTCGGCCAGTTCCACGGTCTCGCGGCTCGCGGCCACCGTTTCCGCCGCCTGCTTCAAATCCAGATAATGCGTCTGGATTTCCAGCGCGACCTGCCGGTCGGCGTCCGCCAGCGTTTCGCGCGCCTTGGCCAGTTCCAGCTGCTTTTCCCGCACCCGGTTCCGCCGCAGCAGGCCGTCGAACACGTCCCACTCCGCGGAAAGGCCCGCGTTCCAGCCCCATTCCCAGCCGTCGCGCGCGGAGCCGCTCTCCGGATTGTTGCCGTCGTAGTTGGCGAACGCCCGGATCTGCGGCAGGAAGCCGCCCTTTTCCGAACGGACGTCCGCCTCCCGCATGCCCAGGTACTTCCGCTGTTCGATCAAATCCGGACGCCGTTCCGCGCCTTGGGCCTGCCAGTCTTCGAGCGGACGCTCCGACGGCTCGAACGCGAGATCGCCGACCAGATCGAAGTCCACGGGATCCAGCTGGACCAGGTTCCGGAACGCCGCCCGCGCCAATTCGGCCTGCTTGCGCGCCGCGATCAGCAGCGGCCGGTGGTTCGCCACCTTCACCCGCGCCGTCAGCACGTCGAATTCCGCCGCCGTCTGCTGGCGATAGCGGTTCTCCGCCTGCGCCAACAAGTCTTCCAGCTGCGCCAGCGACGCTTCCTGCACCTTCACCTGCTCGTCGGCGAGCAGGATGTCGTTGAACGCGACGCGGACGTCGCGGACCAGTTCGTTGTCCACGCCCCGCACGCGGGCCTGCGCGGCCGCGCGGTACAGCCGGGCCGCCTTCAGCGCCGCCCCGACCGAGCCGCCCGAATACAGCAGCTGGCTCGCCTCCACCCCCGCCGAATAGTTGTCCTCGCGCCCCATTTCGTAGCGTTCGCCGTCGAATTCGAACGCCGTCACTTCGTCCAGCCGCGTGTAGCCCCCCTTGGCCTTCAGCTGCGGCAGCAGCTGCGCCCGCACCTGCCCGATCCGCGTTCCCGCGATCTGCTCGTCGCGGGCGGCGTTCCGCGCCGACGCCGCCTGTTGCAACCCGATCGCGATGCATTCCTCGAGCGTGAACGAGGGCTTGGATTCCTCCGCTTCCGCCTGCGCGAACGACCCGGCGACGCAACATCCCATCAGGCCGAAAACGGCCCATATCCCATTTCGCTTCATGACGTTGAAACCGCGCCCGGCGGGCGCGGCCCTTCCCTGTTTCCATCCCATATGCCGCCGATTTTCCGAAAGAGGCGATTTTTGTCCCATAAACGCCCCGGCAAGTCGAGAGTCTTTGTCCAAAATTTTCACGCCCGCATCCTGCCCGAGTCGCGCGGCGCGCGCGTCTCCTCCGTTGCGCGTTATGGTTCCCGCCTTGCGGCCGCCGGCGGCCGCAGCGCCAAGACGGCGCCCGCCGCCAGCAGGAACGGCGCGTTGTTTTGCAGCCACGCCGGCTTGGCCGCATAGGAAAACAGCGTCCACGCATACAGGAAACCCAGCGCGGCCAGCCGCCCCGCCGCGGCGAGCCCGCGGAGGCTCCCCCGCTCCGCCGGTTCCGCCGCGGCGACGAACGGCGCGAACGCCATCGAAAACGCGACCAGCTTGTAGTCGTGGCTCACGCCCGGCACCAGCATCGCCCCCAGCGCAGCCAGCAGCGCCAGCTCCGCGAAGGCCGCGCGGCCGCCGGCCCGCGCCGCGCGGATTCCCGCCACCGCGAAGCAAGCCGCGAACGCCGCGAACAGCGCCGGCGCAAGGCCCGGATGTCCCGCCCACGCCGCGAAGCTCTGGAGGGAGTGGTTGCCCGCCCACGTGAACGGGGCCGCCGCTTGCGCCCGCAGCGAAAGCAGGAAATCCGCGAAGACCTGCGGCCCCAGCGCGAACAATAGCGCGACGTTCGCCGCCCCCAGCGCCGTCCAGCGCGCCAGGTTCGCCCGCCACGCCCGCGCGTCTTTCGCGAACAGGAAAACGAAAATCGCCGGATACAGCTTGAGCTGGATCGCCGCGCTGAACAGGACGTACGCCCCCGCCCGCGCCCCGCGGCCCCCGCCGCGATGGAACAGATACAAACCCCACGCCGCGCCCGCCAGCGCCAGGGCGTTGAACTGCCCCCAGCGCAGTTCGAAGGCCAACCCGTACGACAGCGCGCCCGCCAGCGCCGCCAGCAGCGTCGCGCCCCGGTCCGCCCGCGGAAACGCCAGCAACGGCAAGATCCCCACGACCGAAACGAACGCCGCCAGCGTCAGCGCCGTCAGCAACGCATAGGCCGCCGCGAACGGCAGGGCCGCCAGCGGCGCGAACAGCACCGCCGCCAGCGGCGGATACGGATTCAACCCGGCGAACGGATTGCCCGTCGTCCACCACGCCCGCGCATAATCCAGCATCATCGCCAGATCCACCCCCGCCGGCTGCGTCGGCGTTTCCCACGCCCCTCCGCCGCCGCGCGCGCACAGTCCAAGCGGCAAGATCGCGCAAACCCCGCCCGCGGCCACCGCCGCCCAGACCGGAATGGATCGCTTCTCCCGCATGGCCGCCATCTTTCCAAAATGCCCGGCGCGCGTCCATCCCGCCGCGCGGTCCGGCCCGCGGATCGCCGACCGGCCTTCATTATTCGGTGGCGCTATCGCCCCGGCGATGTTATGACGGATGCAGTCAAACGAAAAGGAATCCCCGATGGCCAGACCCAACTACGCATTCGCCAAACGACAGAGAGAACTCGCCAAAAAGCAGAAGAAGGAAGAAAAGCGCAAGCGCAAGGCCGAAGCGGCCCAAAGCGGAACCGCGACGCTTCCCGCCGCCCCGGCAGCGGATGCCGCGGCGATTCCGCCCCCGCCTCCGCCCGTTGCCCCTTCCTGACGTCCGCCCCGCCCGCCGGACGGCCGTCAGCCTTCGAGATTGACCAGGCGCACGCCGCCGGTCCGGCGGATCTGCTGGAAACAGCCGCCTTCCTGGATCACCCGCACGACGGCTTCCGCATCCACGACGCGCGCGCCGCACACCGCCGCGAATCCCAGCTCGAGCGCGGCGCGGCACAGGGGCGCGGAAGGCCCCACCAGCAATTTCCACGCGTCCGGCCGCGCCGCCGCCAGCACCCCGCCCAGCGTCCGGTTCGGCAGCGCCGAAGCGGTCACGCACAACCCGTCGCACGCCGCCAGCCGTTCGGCCCGATCCGGCGTCAGCGCATAGCCCGTCGCCGGGTCCTTCTCGAACACCTCCACGCGAGCCGCGATTTTCCGCAGCTCCGGAACGAACGGGAACCAGCCCACCACGCCGACGGTTTGGCCCGCGCCCTTTTCGGCGGCCAGTTCCCCGGCGTTGCGCTCCGTGATCCGTCCTTGCGGCTCCGGCAGCAGCGCGTTCAGCGCGGCCAGCCCCGCGCTGCGCGCGAGGGGAAAATCGGACGCCGCGCCGGCGGCGAGTTCGCGCGCGTCGCGGCCGATCCATTCGCCGGCGCCGGCCATCCGCTGCGCGTGCTCGCCGTGCGTGGGCCCCGGATCCAGCAGCGTCGTGGCCAGCCCCGTGCCCAGATCGGTCCGCACCGCCGTCCAGTAGGGCCCGATCCAGAAACCCCGGATGGGCGCAGGCGTCTTCGGCAGGCGCGCCAACAGTTGTTCCAGGAAATCCATCGCGAAAAAATCAAAACCCGTTCATCAGGATGACCGATGAGAGCTTCGGTACTTCGATCTCGCCGGTCCAGCCCGCGGGCCAGACGGGCGGCGGCTTGCCGGCCGGCCAACCGCTCGGGGCCAGCCCGTTGCGGTCGATTTCCTGCCCGTTGCCGATCATCTTCCAGGCCGTGGCGCCGCCCAATTCCACCTCGAATTTGCGGGCGCGGGCGTCGGCGTTGAGCAGCACGGCGAAGCCCCGCCCGGCGTGCAGCTCCGGCACGTTGACGAGATAGCCCATCAGCTTGGGATTTTCGGGCATCAGCCAGCGGTAGTAGCTGCGCGGCGGCCGCTGCGCCACCCGGAACGAAGACCCCTCCTCGCTCATGCGCAGCTGCATCAGCCCGGCGTAGTAGTCCAGCGCCTGCTTCGCCAGCGGCCGGTCCCGGTCCGTCCAGCGCACCGCGTTCACCGCGTCCCCGCGGTTGTACGTGTTGTTGAGGCCCCACTTGCTGCGCAGGAATTCCTGCCCTTCGTAGATCATCGACTTGCCCAGCGAGGTGAACAGGATCGTCGCCGCCAGCCGGTTCATCGCCGCCTCGCGGTCGGTCAGCTCGCGCCCGTCGCGGTTCGCGTTGCCGCTGATTTCGTCCACGAACGCCATGTCGTCGTGGCTTTCCAGGTAGTTCACCGGCTGCAGCGGATTCAGCGCCCAGCTGTCCACCGAGCCGAACACGCTGCCCTGGAGCCAGTCGCGGTTGCCCGATCCGCGCACGAAATCCTTCGCCGCGTAGCGGAAATCGTTGTTCCACGCCGACCAGCCCGTGCCCCGCAGCTGGTACTTGTTTTCGCCGCGCCCCGGGCTCCACGGCTCGGAAATCAGGATCGCCTTCGGATTGATCGACCGCGCCACGTCGCGGATCGCCAGCATCGTCGTCATGTCGATCAGCTCCGCCAGGTCGAGGCGGAATCCGTCCACGTGGAACTCCTCCATGAAGTAGCGGACGTTGTCGAGGATCAGCTTGCGCATCATCGGCGATTCCGTCTTCACGTCGTTGCCGCACGCGCTGTGGTTGGAGAAGCTCAGATCGGGGTTCAGGCGGAAATAGCACTTTTTGTCGATCAGCCCGAAGACGTTGGGCCCGCCCACGTGGTTGTAGACCATGTCCAGCACCACCGCGAACCCCTGCCGGTGCAGGTCGTCCACCAGCTGCTTCAGCTCGTAGTAGCCCGAGCCCTGCTCCGGCGCCGTCGCATACGTCGATTCCGGCGCGAAATAATACACCGTCGAATAGCCCCAGTTGTAGGGATCGGCGCTCTCCGAAAATTCGCTGACGGGCAGCAGCTCGACCACGTTCGCGCCCAGCCGCTTCAGGTGGTCGAGGCCCGTGCCCTTGCCCAGCGTGCCGACGAGGCCCGCGAATTTTCCGCGCTTCGCCGCCGGCGCGCCGGACGACGGATGCACCGTCATGCCGCGCACGTGGCATTCGTAGATCACCGCGTCTTGCGGGTCCGGCGTCTCCCAGGCCTGGTCCGTCCACCCGGCGAACCACTGGTTCGTTGCCCCGGGATCGACCACGATCGACAGCCCGTCGGCGTTCGCCGCCGCGCGGCAGTACGGATCGCCCACCACGGCGTCGGGATCGAAGCCTTCGCTGTCGCCGCGCGGCCCATCCACGCGGAATCCGTAGAATCGGCCGACGTCCAGCCCGCGCACCGTGATTTCCCAGACGCCGTCCGCCGGATCCTTCCACATCCGGTATTCCTCCGCCGGCGGGAAGCGCTTGAAGCTGGGCGTCCACGTCACCGCCATGGGCCGATTGAAGAAGCACAGCCACGCGTTGCGCGCGCGCGGCGCGAAAATCCGGTAGGTCGTCGTGCCCCGCTCCTTGTCCAGCGTCGCGCCCATCGGCTTGTCGCTGCGGATTTTCTCGAAGACGCCGTCCGGCGTCGTCATCACGCCCAGCGGCCGGTCCGCCACGCCGTCGAGCTTCAGCACGGTCGCCTGCGTCAGGTCCAGCGGTTCCGCGGTGTGCACGCGGATTTCCGCGCCGCCGGTGCGCAGCAAGTCCAACTTCAGGTTCACGCTGCCCTTGCCGTCCGCCAGCGCGTTCGGCGCGTCGGCCGGCGGCAACAGCCAATCCGTGTCGTTCAGCACGAACTTGAAGACCAGATCCTTTTCGCCCGGCGGCAGGCGCATGCCGTCGAGCTGCGCGGTGCCCTCCCAGGTGCCCGGCAGGCGCCCGCGCTTCAGCAGCCACTTGCCGCCCCAGCCGCCGCCGTCCCAGCCCGTGAAATTCCCCGCCACCACCACCTTCGTGTCTCGCGGCAGATCCAGCCCGTACGACGCCTGGTCGAACAGGAACGTCACCACCCCCTGCGAAAACAGATAGCCCGTCCGCCGCGCGTCCTCCATCTCCGTCACGACTTCCGTCCAGATCACCGGCACCGGCGGGTCCAGCGTCGCCTTCGGTTCGATTCCCGGCGGCAGGCTCTGCTTGAAGAACACGCGGATCATCTTGAAATCGTCGATCGTCGCCCGCTGGATCATCGCCGGCGGCCGTTCGATTTCCCCGTCGAGATTGATCGGCAGCACGCGGTTGTCGCCGCTTTCCCATTCGCCGTTGACGATGAACTTGAACTCGTGGCGGCCCAGCCGCGCCCCCAGCGTGCGCACGTCCAGTTCCCACAGGTCCGGACCCGTTTGCGCCATCGGCACCGGCGACGTCCACGAATTCCAGGTCCCCGAAATCTGCACGTTCGTGACCGCCGCGACCTGCTTCAGCGCGTTGGTGAACGGCGCGGACGAATCGTAGCGCAAGAACGGCGTCGCTTCGTTCCCCAGAATGGGCCGGGCGTTCAGCCGTTGCGGCTCCTCCGCCCCGGCTCCGAGCGCCCACGCCCAGAAAACCGGCGCGACCCACCGAACCCATTTGTAGTGTGATGCCGACATGCGCTTCAAGTTAAGCGTTATCGCAGAATCCCCGCCCGCCGTCAAAAGATTAGAAGCGCCCCCGAACCCGATCCCCCAAAAAAATTGGCACCCCCAACCGGATTCGAACCGGTGTTACCAGGATGAGAACCTGGCGTCC
>ERZ1645187.966-NODE-966-length-27346-cov-12.952402_pt1 | contig 27346 bp, 25 predicted proteins | sample MGYA00575352_ERZ1645187 | MGnify/ENA primary metagenome ERZ1645187 (study PRJEB40837, sample SAMN11349314) | freshwater sediment metagenome | isolation source: river sediment | host: Sediment | place: India: Wazaribad , New Delhi | collected 2017-02-21 ...
TGCCCGGCCTGTTGCGCGGCGTGCTGCAAGGCTCCGAGGCGGACGCCTTGGCCGCGGGTCTCTCCTCGATGGGCGTGTACATGCTGATGGCGCTGGTGCTGCTGGCCCGGCCGAAGGGATTGTTCCCCGCCGATGGCTGATCCGCGTCCCGCCTCCCGCCTCGCCGCATCGCTGGCGCTTGTCGCGCTGTTCGCCGCGCTCGCGCTGTTCCCGATGGCCGCCAATGCGATCGGCCAGCCCGCGCTCGTGCCGCTCGGCGCGCGCATCCTCATCTACGGGATCGCGGCGGCGAGCCTCAATCTGGCGCTGGGCTTCGGCGGCATGGTCAGCTTCGGCCACGCCGCCTTCTTCGGCCTTGGCGGCTATGTCGCGGCGGTGATGTTTCAGGCCGCGCGCGAGGAGACGCTCGCCTTCGGCCTGTTTCCCGGCACGGAGCATCTGCTCGTCGCGCTCGCGGTCGCCGCGCTGCTCGGCGGGCTGCTCGCCGCCGCCATCGGCGCGCTGTCGCTGCGCACGGCGGGCGTGCAGTTCATCATGATCACGCTGGCCTTCGCGCAGATGGTCTATTTCCTGTTCGCCTCGCTCAAGGCCTATGGCGGCGACGACGGGCTGACCATGCGCCGCCGCCTCGCGCTCGGATCGCTCGACATGCGCGACGACGCGACGCTCTACTATCTCGCCCTCGCGGCCGCGACGCTCGTCTTTCTCGCGCTGTGGCGGATCGTCGTCTCGCGCTTCGGCCGCGCCCTCGACGGCGTGCGGCAGAACGAGACGCGGATGCAGGCGATGGGCGTCGCGCCCGCGCGCTACAAGCTCGCCGCCTTCGTCATGTCGGGCGTCGGCGCCGCGCTCGCGGGCGCCTTGATGGCCAATCACATGCGCTTCGTTTCGCCCGACATGCTGCATTGGACGAAGTCGGGCGAACTGATGATCATGGTCATTCTGGGCGGCGTCGGCACGCTGCTCGGCCCCTTTCTCGGCGCGCTGGCGCTGGTCGGGCTTGAGACCGTCCTCGGCGGCTGGACCGAGAACTGGCAGCTTTACCTCGCGCCGCTTCTGCTCGGCGTCGTCCTGTTCGCGCGCGGCGGACTGATGGGCGCGCTGACGCGCCTCGTCGAGACGCGATCAATAGGGCGGCGGACATGACGCCGCTGCTCTGCGTGCGCGCGCTGCGCAAACGCTTCGGTGGCCTCGTCGCCACCGACGACGTGTCGCTCGATCTTTATCCCGGCGAGATTCACGCGCTCATCGGCCCCAACGGCGCCGGCAAGACGACGCTGATCGCGCAATTGATGGGACAGCTCGCGCCTGATGGCGGCGAGATCCTTCTCGCCGGCCAACGCATCGAGCGATTGAGCGCGCCCGAGCGCGTGCGCCTCGGCCTCGGCCGCACCTTCCAGATCACCCAGCTTCTGCCCGATTTCACGGCGCTTGAGAATGTCGCGCTCGCCGTGCAGGCGCATGAGGGCCATTCCTTCCGCTTCCTGCGCACGGCGTCGCGCGAGGCGCGGCTGAACGCGCCGGCCCGCGCGCTGCTGGAGCAAGCTGGTCTCGCCGACAAGGCGAAGACGCGCGTCTCGGCGCTCTCGCAAGGCGAGCGCAAGGAACTCGAACTCGCCATCGCCCGCGCCGGCGCGCCAAAGGTGCTGCTGCTCGACGAGCCGATGGCGGGCCTCGGCCCCGGCGAGAGCGCGGAGATGGTCGAGCAACTGCGCCGCCTCAAGGGCGAGGTCGCGATGCTGCTGGTCGAACACGACATGGACGCGGTGTTCGCGCTGGCCGACCGCATCTCCGTGCTGGTCTATGGCCGCGTCGTCGCCACCGGCGCGCCGGAGGCGATCCGCGACGATCCGGCGGTGCGGGCCGCCTATCTCGGCGAGGGAGACGCCTGATGCTCGCCCTGCGCGGCTTGCGCTCGGGTTACGGGCCGAGCCAGGTTCTGTTCGACATCTCGTTCGACGTCGCGCCCGGAGAGGTGGTGACGCTGCTCGGCCGCAACGGCATGGGCAAGACGACGACGGTGAACACGATCATGGGACTCGTGCCCGCCTGGGGCGGGGAAGCCTCGTTCGAGGGCGTGAGCCTGATCGGCGCGCCGCCCGAGCGCGTCGCGCGGCTCGGTCTCGGCCTCGTGCCGGAAGGGCGCATGGTGTTCCCGACGCTGAGCGTGCGCGAGAACCTCGTCGCCACGGCCGCCAACCGCTTGCGGCGCGATCAGCCCTGGACGCTGGCGCGCGTCTATGGCCTGTTCCCCCGTCTTCAGGAGCGCGCCGGACAATCCGCCCGCACCCTGTCGGGCGGCGAGCAGCAGATGCTGGCCATCGGACGCGCTTTGATGACCAACCCGAAGCTGCTCATTCTCGACGAGGCGACCGAAGGCCTCGCGCCGGTCATCCGCGCCGAGATCTGGCGCTGCATCGAGACGCTGAAGGCGCAGGGCCAGTCGATCCTGCTCATCGACAAGACCATCGCCGCCCTGCAACGCCTCGCGGACCGCCATGTGGTGATCGAGCGCGGCAGGACGGTGTGGAGCGGAACCAGCGCCGAACTCGCCGCCGACCCCGACATCGTGCGCCGTTACGTCGGCGTCTGAGCGCGCGGCGAAACGCTGCGCCACGACGCGGCATCGCTCCGCGATCATCGCCATTCCCGCGCCGCCGCCGCTTGCGCGCGCGCTTGACGCCGCGCGCGATTGCTACATACTTAAAATATCAAGAACTGAAGAAAAGCGGCTCTGTGCGGAGGCTGACGATGGATGCGGGGCGTCTGGGGCCTTCCGGCCACGTCGATCGGTTCACGCGAGAGCGCCTGCCGCCCCCCGACACATGGCCGGCCTTGCTTCTGGATCGGCCCGAGTTCCGCTATCCCGAGCGTCTCAACGCCGCCGTGGAGCTGACCGACCGCATGGTCGAGCGCGGATTTGGAGAGCGCGTGGCGCTGATCGGCGAGGGGCGCTCGCGCAGCTATCGCGAGCTTGCGGAGTGGACGAATCGCCTCGCCCGGGCGCTGACGGAGGATTACGGCCTCGTTTCGGGCCAGCGCGTGCTGCTTCGCTCGGGCAACAACCCCGCCTTTGTCGCCGCCTGGCTCGCCGTGACCAAAGCCGGCGGCGTCGCCGTCAACACCATGCCGATGCTGCGCGCGGTCGAGCTGACGAAGATCGTCGACAAGGCCGAGATTTCGCTCGCCTTGTGCGATTCCCGGCTCGTCGACGATCTCGCGGCCTGCGCGCGCGACAGCGCCTTTCTCAAGCGCGTCGTGCTGTTCGACGGCGGCGATGGACATGACGGCGAACTCGACCGCGCCGCGCTCGCCAAGCCCGCCGATTTCGCCGCCGCGCCCACCGGCCGCGACGACGTCGCGTTGCTCGGCTTCACTTCCGGCACCACGGGCGAAGCCAAAGTCACGATGCACTTTCATCGCGATCTGCTGATCATCGCCGACGGCTATGCGCGCGAGGTGTTGCAGGTGCGCCCCGACGACGTGTTCGTCGGCTCGCCGCCGCTCGCCTTCACCTTCGGCCTCGGCGGTCTCGCGATCTTTCCGTTGCGCTTCGGCGCCGCCGCCGCGCTTTACGAAAGCGCGCCGCCGAAGGCGCTTCTCGACATCATCCGCAAGCACAAGGCGACGATCTGCTTCACCGCGCCGACCGCCTATCGCGCCATGCTCGCGATGATGGACGAGGGCTGCGAGGTCGCTTCGCTGCGCGTCGCGGTGTCGGCCGGCGAAACCCTGCCCGCGCCGATCTTCGAGGACTGGGCGCGCAAGACCGGCAAGCCGATCCTCGACGGGATCGGCGCGACGGAGATGCTGCATATCTTCATCACCAACCGCATCGGCGACGCCGCGCCCGGTGCAACCGGCCGCCCGGTCGCGGGTTACGAGGCCAAAGTCGTCGACGAGGACATGAACGAGAAGCCGGTCGGGGAGCCCGGCCGCCTCGCCGTGCGCGGCCCGACAGGCTGCCGCTATCTCGACGGCGCGCAGCAGACGAAATATGTCCGGGACGGCTGGAACCTGACCGGCGATTCCTTCGTGCGCGACGCGGACGGGCGGTTTCATTTCCGCGCCCGCAACGACGACATCATCCTGTCGGCGGGCTACAACATCGCCGGCCCCGAGGTGGAGGCGGCGCTGCTCTCCCATCCCGACGTCGCCGAATGCGCGGTGATCGCCGCGCCCGACGCCGAACGCGGGCATATCGTCGAGGCGCATGTGGTGTTGCGGGAAGGCGCGAGCGCGGACGAGGCCAGCGCGCGGCGCCTTCAGGATCACGTCAAGGCGGCGATCGCGCCTTACAAATATCCCCGCTCGATCCGCTTCCGCGCGTCGCTGCCCAAGACCTCGACCGGCAAGATCCAGCGCTTCCGCCTCAGGAACGAGTAGAGCGCTCCGGCGCGGCCTTCACGCGGGCAGCAGCGCCGTCGCCTGGATCTCGATCCTGGCGCGATCCTCGATCAAGGCTTTGACCTCGACGCAAGCGATGGCGGGAAAACACCGGCCCATCACGTCGCGATAGGCGCGGCCCAGCGCCTTGGCGTCGGCGAGATACTCGCGCTTGTCGACGACATACCATGTCATCGACGCGATATGTTCCGGCCCGCCGCCGGCCGCCCGCACGATGGCGACGACGTTTTCGAGCGTCTGGCGGAACTGGTGAAGAAACTCGTCGCTTTCGAACCGGCAACGCGCGTTCCAGCCGATCTGGCCGCCGACGAAAAGAATGCGACCCGCGCCGACGACGCCGTTGGAATAGCCTTTCGGCACAGCCCAACCTTCGGGGTTGATGAATTCGAGCATCGTTCTCCTCCAGAGCGACGAAACGCGGCGGACGCGACAGCATCCCGTCACGCGCTCTTGAAGATTCGCGCGCGCCGGGCGTCGACGTCAGGCCGGCTTCTGCGGCTGCGCGGCGCGCGCCAGATTGGTCTCGTATTGCGTTTTGCCGGACAGATATTGCCTGGGCCAAGGCACGCTTGTCAGACCGATCTTCGCCGCCTCGTGCAGCGTCCATGCGGGATCGGCGAGATGCGGGCGCGCGACGGCGCACAGATCGGCGCGGCCCGCCGCGATGACGCTGTTGGCCTGATCGGCGTCGGAGATCGCGCCGACGGCGATGGTTGCGACGCCGACCTCGTTGCGGATCTTGTCCGAGAACGGCGTCTGGAAAAGCCGGCCATAAACGGGCTTCTCGGCCTTCGACACCTGCCCGGATGAACAGTCGATGACGTCGGCGCCGGCCTCCTTGAACATCCGCGCGAAAATCGCCGCGTCGTCGGGCGTGTTGCCGCCCTCGACCCAATCGTGACAGGACAGGCGCACCGACATCGGCTTGTCGGCGGGCCACGCCTCGCGCATGGCGCGGAACACTTCGAGCGGATAGCGCGCGCGCCCCGCATGGTCGCCGCCATACTCGTCGTCGCGCGTGTTCGTCAGCGGCGACAGGAAGCTCGACATCAGGTAGCCGTGCGCGGCGTGGAATTCGAGCCAGTCGGCGCCTGTCCGCGCGGCGCGCTTGGTCGCGGCGACGAAATCGGCCTTGACGCGATCCATGTCGGCGCGATCCATCGCCTTCGGCGTCCGGCTGTGCGGCAGATAGGGAATCGCGGAGGACGAAATGAGCGGCCAGCCGCCGTTCTCCAGCGGCTGATCGATGCCGTCCCACGCCGCCTTGGTCGCGCCCTTGCGGCCGGCATGGCCGAGCTGAATGCCGGCCTTGGCGGCGCTGTTGGCGTGAATGAAATCGACGATCCGCTTCCAGCCCGCCGTCTGCGCGTCGTTCCAAAGGCCGAGGCAACCCGGCGTGATGCGCGCGTCCGGCGACACGCAGGTCATCTCGCCGAAAACAAGCCCGGCCCCGCCCATGGCGCGCGAACCCAGATGCACGAGATGGAAATCGCCAGGCACGCCGTCGGTCGCCGAATAGACCGCCATCGGCGAGACGACGATGCGGTTTTCGAGCCGCACGCCGCGCGCCGTGAAAGGCGTGAACATCGGCGGGACGGGACGGTCCAGCCCCTCGATCCCCGCCTTCTTCTCGAACCAGCGTTCGTACTCCTCCAGCCAGTCCTTGTCGCGCAGCCGCAGATTCTCGTGGCCGATGCGCTGGCTGCGGGTGAGCATCGAATACATGAACTGTTCGGGTTCGAGCGCGTCGGCGTAGCGCGCGCCCACCACCTCGAACCACTCCATCGCGTTGCGCGCCGCGTTCTGGATGCGCGCGACGTCGACGCGGCGAATTTCCTCGTAATCTGCCAGCACCGCAGGGATCTTGTCGGCCTCGTGCCCCAGCCGCTCGAATTGCCGCGCCAGCTCGATCGCGTCGTCGATGGCGAGCTTGGTGCCCGAGCCGATGGCGAAATGCGCGGTGTGGGCCGCGTCGCCCATCAGCACGACATGCGACCGGCCGTTGAAATGGCTCCACCTGCCGCAGATCAGCCGGTTGAAGTTGAGCCATTGCGACCCGCGTTGATGGCGCGCGTTGGTCATCAGCTTGGCGCCGTCGAGAACCTCGGCGAACAGCGTCTCGCAAAAGGCGACGGAGCCTTCCTGGCCCATCTCGTCGAGGCCGTGGGCCTTGTAGGTCTCCTCCGTCGTCTCGACGATGAAGGTCGAGGTCGTCTCGTCGAACTTGTAGATGTGCGCCTGAAACCAGCCATGCTCCGTCTTGCGGAAATCGAAAGTGAAGGCGTCGTAGAGCTTGCGCGTGCCGAGCCAGATGTAGCGGTTGGGCCTCACCAGAAGATCGGGCTGAAAGGCGTCCTTCGAGCGCTCGCGGATTTTCGAGAAGACGCCGTCGGAGGCGATGACGAGATCCGCCTCCGGAAATTCGAGATCGGACTCGACCTCGCGCTCGAACACCAGTTCGACGCCGAGCGCCTCGCAACGCGCCTGAAGAATATTGAGCAGCTTCTTGCGGCCGATGCCGACAAAACCGTGGCCGCTCGTGCGGATGCGCCGGCTCTTGAAGAACAGTTCGATGTCGTCCCAGTGATTGAAGGCGTTCTCGATCTCGACCGCAGTCTCCCTGTCCCAGAGCCGCATCGCCTCCATGGTCGCATCGGAGAAGACGACGCCCCATCCGAACGTGTCGTAGGGACGATTGCGCTCGATCACGCGCACCTCGTGGGCGGGATGAAGCTTCTTCATCAAGAGGCCGAAATAGAGTCCGGCCGGGCCGCCGCCGATGCAGACGATGCGCACGTCGCCCTCCCAATCATTTTATGATAAAAAGTTTCATGCTTAAATTATCATGTCAAGGCCGTCCGCCGCGACGCGGGCGTTGAAACGCTTGAAGTCTAAAGTTACTCTGGCGGGGAAAGGAAACGCCGGTGACCGATCGAGTCCAGCCGCTGGACGTGGAAAGCGTGATCTCGGGTCGCGATGACAGGGAGAGGAGCGAGTTGCGGCTGTGGCTGCGCCTGCTCTCCGCGGCCAATCTCATCACCAGCGCGATCCGCCGGAATCTACGCCAGAATTTCAACGTGACGCTGCCGCAATTCGACCTGCTCGCACAGCTCGAACGCGAGCCGAAGGGGTTGCGTCTCAGCGAATTGTCGCAACGCATGATGGTCACCAACGGCAATCTCACCGGCCTTGTCGACAAGCTGGAGTCGCAGGGCCTTGTCGTGCGCGAGCGCTCCGCCTCCGACCGCCGCGCCATCCATGTCCGCCTCACCAAGGCGGGCGCCGCGCTCTTCTGCGTGATGGCCAAGGCGCATGAAAGCTGGCTCGCGCAGATGATGGCGAACCTGCCCGATCAAGCGCGCGGATCGCTGATGCGGGATCTTCAGACCCTGAAATCGTCCGTTCGCGGCGCCGACCTCGGCTGAGGACGCGGTCGGTTCCCGCGGCTCCTCGCGTGGCCACACCGCCACGAAGGCGCGGGCCAAACATATCGACGGCGCGGGGCTGCGATCGCGTTTGATCGGAGATCCCTCACCTGCAAAAATCGGGGCACCCTGCGGTCCAGAACGGTTCGCGGGGGTTCGGAGCGGGGATCGCCGGACGCGGTTTCGCGCCGGGCAGATCGGCGGGCGTCGGCTTCACTTGCTCCCACCACCCATGCGCGCATTGCGAGCGGAACGCCATTTCGTCTGCGAGCGACGACCCCTGGCGAACGAAGGCCGCGTCGAGCCTGTCGCAGGCGGCGCGGATGCGCGCGTCGTGGGCCTCTGTCGGCGCCTCCGCATAGTCGTGAAACGCCTCGGTGAGGGCCTGCATCTCGCGCGCGGCGACGCAGTCATCGCCGGTCTGACCCCACGCCTGCGTCCATTCGCGCAGCACGTTCGCGACGGCTTCGTCGCGCGGCCTGCCGCGATTCTTCGCGGCGGTGGTCAGCATGTGGCGCATCAGCTCGGCGCGGGCGTGAAGGCGGCGCGCGTCGAGCGCGGCCTCGCGCATCCGCGCGATGGCGGCCTCCGCCTCGGCTTGCAGGGTCTCGACGAAGTGGGACATGGCGGCTCGCTCAGGGAAGGCGCGACAGGCTGGCGATGAGGCGCTCGAACATCTCCGGCGCGTCGAGCGCGCCGATCACATGGACGTTGGGCGCGCGTTTGAGGCGGGCGTTCCAGTCGATGGTGGTGCGCCCGCGCAGCAGCCCCGCGCCCATCTCGACCTCGACGAAGCAATCGCGTCCCTCGAACAATTCCGGCCAGAGCAGCCAGGCGACGACGCAGGGGTCGTGCATGGGATGCCCGGTCGAGCCGAGGCCGCGAGGGCGCGGGCGCGTCAACATGCCCTGCACGCAGCGCCCTGCGGCGTTGGCCGCGCCAAGCCGGGCGATTTGCTCGGCGCTCGCCAGCGCCTGAAGCGTCACGCCAAGGCCGAACATGACGACGGGTCGCCCGCAGGCCAGCACGACGGCGGCGGCGTGGGGATCGACATAGACGTTGAACTCGGCCGCCGGCGTCATGTTGCCGAGGCCGACGGCGCCGCCCATCATGACGATGCGCCTGACGCGCGGCAGGATGTCCGGCGCGAGCCGGAAGGCCAGCGCGAGATTGGTGAGCGGCCCGAGCGCGCAGAGCGTGACGCCGTTCTCCGGCGCCGCGCGGCAGAGTTCGACGATGGCGTGAACCGCGTGGCCCGCCTGGGCCGCGCTGGCGGGCGGCGGCAGGCCCGATCCGGCGAGTCCGTCCGGCCCGCAGACGAATTCGGCGGTTTCGAGCGGCAGCACCAAAGGCGCTTCGGCGCCCCGGAACACGGGCGTCGCGGCGCGGGCGAGATCGCGCACGCGCAGCGCGTTGGCCGTCGTGCGCTCCGCCGGCGCATTGCCGGCGACGGCGGTGATGGCTTTCAGATCGAGCCGGTCGGCCTCGGCGAAGGCGAGCAGCAGCGCGACGGCGTCGTCCTGCCCCGGGTCGCAATCGATGAGGATCGGCTCGGCCCTCATGCGGCCTTCGCCTCGCCGGACATGATCATGTGGGCGATGTCGTCGGCGGTGAGATCGCCGATGGGCCTGTCCACGCGCTTGCTGCCCGCGCTCATGATGACGACGCGGTCGGCCAGCGCGACGACGTCGCGCATGTTGTGCGAGATCAGGATCACCGTGCGCCCGCCCGCCTTCAGGCGGCGGATGAGATCGTGGACGAGCGCGGCCTCCTTGACGCCGAGCGCCGCGGTCGGCTCGTCCATGACGATGATCTCGGCGTTCCAGCGCAAGGCGCGCGAGATGGCGACCGCCTGCCGCTGCCCGCCGGAAAGGCGCTCGACCGGCGCGCCCATGTCGGTGACGCCGGCCGAAAGCCGGGCGAGATAGCCCTGCGCCTCCGCCTTCATGCGCGCCTTGTCGAGCACCCGCAGGAAAGGGAACACCACAGGCCTCGTCAGCTCCGAGCCCATGAACACGTTCTGCGCGACCGACAGGCGCGGGGCGAGCGCCAGATCCTGATAGATCGTCGCGACGCCGCGCGCGAGCGCGTCGTGCGGGGAGGAGAAGACGACGCTCTCCCCCCGCAGGCGGATCGTTCCCGAGGTCGCCTCCTCCGCGCCCGAGATCACCTTGATCAGGCTCGACTTGCCTGCGCCGTTGTCGCCGCACAGCGCGACGACCTCGCCCGCATGCACGTCGAGATCGACGTCGCGCACGGCGACGACCGCGCCGTAGCGCTTGCCGACGCCGCGCAGCGACAGGAGGGGAGGCGCCTCGCTCATCGGCTCACTTCAGGAACTTGTCGACATTGGTCTTGTCGACCAGCACCGCGTCGGCGAAGAGATAGGGGCCGGACGTCACCGTCTCCTTCGGCTTCTTCTCGACGACGATGGTCTGGATCGCGTCCACCGCCTTGCGCCCCATCTCCTCGAACGGCACGACGACCGTGGCGAGGAAGGTGGAGTTGGGATCGGCGATGCGGGCGTAGCTCTCCTTGCCGCCGTCGACGGAGACGAGCGGGATTTCGCCCTTCTTCACGCCCTGCGCCTGCAACAGATCGTCGATGATATAGGCCTGCCCGTCGAAAGACGCCCAGACGCCGTTGATCTTGCCCTGGTTCTGCAACAGCAGCGCCTGCATGCCCGCGCGCACGTCGTCGCGCCAGCTCTGGGTGCGCGCCATCGAGAACTTGCCGAGTTCCTTCACGGCCTGATTTTCCGACAGCACGACGTCGAGCACCTTGCCGCGAATGCGCGAGGCGACGTTGAGATCGAAGCGCGCGGAAATGATGTTGCCGCGATAGCCGAGTTGCCCCAGCAGATAGATCGCGGCGTCCGCGCCGACCTTGTATTCGTTGGTCTGGATGTCGAACAGCGCGTGCGGGCTTGATCCCGACTGCACGGTGACGACCGGGATCTTCGCGTCCTTCGCCGCCTTGAACTGAGCGTCGGCCTCGACCGGTTTGCCCATGGCGACGATGATCGCGTCGACCTTCTTGGCGATCAGCGAGTCGAACTGCTCCGCGTGCTTGGGCAGCGCGCCTTCCGAGTTGAGCAACGTCACGGTCCAGCCCTTCGCCTTGGCGGCCTCGGCGGCGGCGTTGGCGACGCGGGCGTGCGTTTCGGAGGTGAACTGGAAGCCGATGATGCCGACCTCGAAGGCGTTCGCGGATGATCCCATCGCCAGCAGCGCCGCCGCCGCCCACATCTTTCCGACCTTGAACATCGCGTCCTCCCCTTCGTTCTCACACCAGCGGCTCTTGAGATCGACTCTTCGATCTCAAGAGATTTCGGCGCATCAGCGCCGCTCGCGCAGTCGCGCTCGACCAAAGGACAAAGGTCAAGACCTGTGTCCGCTGGCGTCAGACCTTGAACGCCGCCTTGCGCATCGCGCTCGCCGAGAAGGCGACCGAGCCGATGATGATGACGCCCAGAACGATGTCCTGAACGTAATAGGCTGCGCCGAGCAGCACCAGACCGTTTCCGAGCGCCTTGAGGACGAGGGCCGCGAACACCGTGCCGAACACGTTGGGCTTGCCCGGCTCGAACATCGTCATGCCGAGCAGCACGGCGGCGATGGCGTAGAGCAGATAATCGCCCGCCATGTTGGGCGCGGCGGAGGAGAGGTTGGCGGCGAGCAGCACGGCCATGATCGAGGCCATGACGCCGGCCAGCAGCAGGCCGATGCGCTTCATCCGCGCCGTGGCGACGCCGGCGAGCCGCGCCGCCTCGTCCGCCTCGCCGGTCGCGACCATATGCGCGCCGGTGCGCGTCCATTTGACGAGGCCGTAGGCGAACAGCGTCGTCGCCGCCATCCACAGCACGAGGTTCGGGACGCCGAAGGTGGTTCCCCTCGCGAGGCCCGTGAAGCCGACCGGCCAGCGGCCGACGAAGGCGACGCCCTGCGTGATCATGAAGGCGCAGCCCTTGGCGATGGCCGCCGTGCCCAGCGTCATGATCAGCGAGGGGATGCGCAGCATCGTGACGCCGACGCCGTTGAGCGCGCCGAGCGCGACGCCGACCGCCAGCGCCGCCGCGACGGCGAGCATGGGCGAATGGCCTTTCTGCACCAGCCAGCCGCAGACGACGGCGGCCAGACTCGCGGTCTCGGCGACCGAGAGATCGAGCTCCGACACCGTGAAGGCGAGCGTGAAGCCGATCGCCAGAATGGCGAGGAAGCTCGTGTCCTTCAACACGTTGAGAATGTTGGTGGGACTCGCGAAATTCGGCGCGAAGACGAGAAAGAACGCGATCAGCGCGAGGCCGGCCAGAGCCGTGCCGTAACGTCCGATCAGATCGCGAACGGAAAGGCGCGACATCGCGTCAGCGGCCCGCATCGCGCGCCGAACGTCGCTTCGCCGACGCGATCACGTCTTCTCCATCCGCTTCGCTCCCGCCTTCCACCCGCCCGGCGCGCCATTGATGCCCGCGCAGCCCGCGCCGCGCAACAGCTTTGGGCCATGTTCCGCGCATGTCAGGGCCGCTCGCTTTCCCGCGTCAATCCAGCGAGCGCGCACGAGGTCGGCGCGAGCGCGGCCTCGGCTTGCCGGAAAAGGCCGTAGAGCGCGTCGTAGAACGACCGCCGCGCCGGAGCAGGCTCGAAACGGCGCGCGACGCGGACGACACGCTTCTGCGCGTCTTCGAGCGAGGCGAAGCGGCCAAGCCCGGTCCAGGCGACGATCGCCGCGCCGAGCGCGCCGGACTCGGGCGCGTCGCAGACGAGAACGGGGCGGCCGCAAATGTCCGCCTTGATCTGGCTCCAGACCGCGTTCGCCGCCGCGCCGCCGCCGAAACGGATCTCTTGGATCGTCGTCCCAAGCGCGGCTTCGGCGCGCTCCAGCACGATGCGGTTCAGAAAGCCGACGCCCTCCATCACCGCCTGCGCGAGGTCCGCCGCGCCGTGGCGGCGGTTCAACCCGACAAAGGCGCCGCGCAGGCCGGGGTTCCAATAGGGCGTTCGCTCGCCCTGAAGATAGGGCAGGAACAGCAGCGGCTGCGGATCGCGAGGGCGCGCCAGCAGCGACTCCATGGCGGCGGCGACGCCGCCCGGCGTGTCCGCCGCGCCGACGACCGCGAGCAGCCAGGCGAGCGCGTCCGCGCCGTTCTGGCCGGGTCCGCCGAGTTGCCACAACCCGCCCCAATCGACGGTGAGCAGGCCTTGCGCCTGCGCCGGCTCCTCGCTCACGACGCCGAACACCTCGGTCGTGCCGGAGATGTTGTAGGCGTGGCCCGGCCGCATCGCGCCAAGGCCCGCCACGGCCGCCCATGTGTCGGAGGCGCCGCACATCACCGGCGCGCCCGCCAGACGGTCGAGCGGGGCCGGCAGCGCGGGGAGAACCGCGCCGACAAGGTCTTGCGACGCGAGCAGCGCCGGCAGAACGCCAGGCCGGACGCCCGCCGCCGCGAGAGGGTCGACGCCGCCGGCCACGCGCGCGCAGGCCGCGAGCCGCGCCATCGACACGGCGTCGCTCGCCCGGCGCCCGGTCAGGCGAAAATTGAGGTAGTCCTTCGGATCGAGCACGGTCGCGAGCGCCGCCGCCGTGTCCGGCTCGGTCCGCGCGAGCCAGAGGAGGCGCGCGAGCGGGTGAAAGGCGTTGATCGCCCCGGCCTCGGGATGGCCGGCGAGGCGCGTTTTCAGCTCCCCGGCGGCCGCTTCGGCGCGCACGTCCTTCCAGGTCAAGGCGGGGCGGACCTCGGCGCCCGCGGCGTCGAGAAAAACCTGCGTGCGCGTTACGCCGCAGACCGAGATCGCCGCGACGCGCGCAAAGGCGTCCGGCGCCGCCGCAGCGAGATCGCGCGCGGCGGCGAGGAAGCGGTCCCACCATGCGGCCGCCGGCGTCTCCGCCGCGCCGTCGCCCTCGCGCAGGACAGGCGCGGCCAGCGCGCAGCGCGCCGCGCTCTGGCCCGCCGCGTCGATCAGCGCGGCCCGAAAGCTCGTTCCTCCGAAATCGCAGGCGAGAACGAATCTCACGCCGCCTTCACCGGCCCATCGCGTAGAATTCCGGATTGGGCCTCATGCTGGTGGCGTTGGCGAGGCGGTTGGACATGGCGAAGAAAGCCGAAACCGCCGCGATGTCCCAAACGTCCTCGTCGCTGAAGCCATGGCCGCGCAGCGCCGCCACATCCTCGTCGCCGACCTCCTGCGCGCGCGCCGACACCTTCATCGCGAAATCGAGCATCGCCTTCTGGCGCGGCGTGATGTCGGCCTTGCGGTAGTTGATCGCCACCTGATCGGCGATCAGCGGATCCTTGGCGCGGATGCGCAGGATCGCGCCATGCGCGACGACGCAATACTGGCACTGGTTGGCGTTCGACGTCGCCACCACGATCATCTCGCGCTCGGCCTTCGTCAGCCCGCTCGGCTTGTCCATCAAAGCGTCGTGATAGGCGAAGAAGGCGCGGAACTCGTCGGGGCGATGCGCGAGCGTGAGAAAGACGTTTGGCACGAAGCCCGACTTCTCCTGCACGGCGAGAATGCGCGCGCGCACGTCGTCGGGCATCTCGTCGAGGGCGGGAACGGGAAAGCGGCTGATCGGTGCCGTCGTCATCGCGTGTGTCTCCTGATCAGATGTCGTCTTGAGGCAGCGCGGCGCGCCAATCCTCGGGGTCGAAGCCGCGCTCGGCCAGCACCTCGCGCGTATGCTCGCCGAAGCCGGGCGGCGCCCGGCGATAGCTCGCGGGCGTGCGCGACAGCTTGATCGGGCTGCCGGTGCCGCGATAGGCGCCGATGTCGATCACCATCCCGCGATGGCGGGTGTGAGGATCGTCCACCACCTTGTCGATGGTCCGCACCGCCCCGCAGGGCACGCCGGCCTTGATCAGCGTGTCGGAGAGCGCGGCGCAATCGAACGCTTGCATCGCCGCCTCAAGCTCGATCTTCAGCGCGTCGCGATGGACATTGCGTTCGCCGTTCGAGGCGAAGCGCGCGTCTTGCGGCAGATCGGGCCGACCGACGATCCGGCACAGCGTCGCGAATTGCCGGTCGTTGCCGACGGCGAGGAACAACGGCTCGGTGTTCGTCGCGAACGTATCGTAGGGACAGATGTTGGGATGGGCGTTGCCGCTCGGCGCGGCGACCTTGCCGGAGAGATAGTAGTTCGGCAGGTGCGGATGCAGCAGCGACACGCCGCAATCGTAAAGCGTCGCCTCGACGAACTGGCCCTTGCCGCTCTCCGCGCGCTGATGCAGCGCTATCATGATTCCAAGCGCGGCGTTGAGCCCCGTCACCATGTCGACCACCGGCAGGCCGACGCGCAGCGCCTCGCCGCCCTTCTCGCCATTGACGCTCATGATCCCGCACAGCGCCTGGATCGCCGCGTCGTAGCCGGGCAGGCCGCCCATCGGCCCGTCCGCGCCAAAGCCGGAGATGCGGGCGTGGACGAGGCGCGGGAAGCGGCGTGAAAGCTCCTCATGGCCGAGGCCCCAGCGCTCCAGCGTGCCCGTCTTGAAATTCTCGATGAAGACGTCGGCGTCCTTCAGCAAGTCGAGCAGCAGCGCGCGCCCCGCCTCTTGCGCGAGATCGAGCGCGACGCCGCGCTTGTTGCGGTTGAGGCCAAGGAAATAGCTCGCCGCGCCGTCGAGGAAGGGCGGGCCCCATCCGCGCGTCTCGTCGCCGCCGGGCGGCTCGATCTTGATCACGTCGGCGCCGTGATCGCCGAGGATTTGTCCGCAATAGGGCCCGCCGAGCACGCGGCTCGCGTCGATCACCTTGAGATTGGCCAGCGCGCCCGTCGTGGTCATGCCGTCTCCTTCGCGTGCTGCGCGAGCCCCTCCCGCCATTGCGCGGCGAAGGCGGGATAGGTTTCGGCCACTTCCTCCATCACGCGGGCGCGCATCAGCGCCAGCGTCGCGGCGTCGGGCGCGGGGGTGAAAGGCGGATGCGCGTCATGCGCGAAAGCGAAGCCGGTCGCTTCGCGCAGCTCGTCGAGCGTATGACCGGGATTCAGGCTTTCGAGCGCGAAGCCCGGCCGCTCATTGTCGAACCGAAACAGCGCCTTCGAAGTCAGCAGCGCGACCGGGCCGCCGGGGCGATGCACGCCAGGCGCGCTGACGCCGGGGGCGGAGACGAAATCGACCTTCTCGACGAAGACGCGCGGCGTGTGCTCCTCGCGAAACAGGATCACGCGCGGCACGGTGAAATAGAGATAGGCCGAGCCGAACGAGCCCGGCCAGCGCACGTCGCTGCGCGGATAGTCGCCCGCGCCGACGAGATTGACGTTTGCCTTCCCGTCGATCTGCCCGCCGCCGAGGAAGAAGGCGTCGAGCCTCCCCTGTCCCGCGACGTCGAACAATTCGTCCGAGCCGTTGGTGAACAGGTTATGCCGCACCGAGCCGAGGATCGACAGGCGCGGGCCGGGCTTGCCCGCCGCCCGATCGAGCGCGCGGCGCAACATGCAGGCGGCGGCCGGGATGGGCGAAGCGGCGCCGACGGCGACGAAGCGCACGCCATCGAGCAGGCGCGCCAGGGCGGCGATCAGGATCTCGCGAGACGACGCCCCGCTCACGCCGCCGCTCCCGCCTGTTCGAGATGCGGGCGCATGTAATCGGCGAAGCCCTCGGCGCTGCGCGCGGCGCGGGCGTAGCGCGCCAGTTCGTCTGCGTCTGCGGGATATTCTCCCCACAACGCATAGGGCCACGCCCCGCGCGGCGCGAGCGCCAGCGCCGTCACATAGAGCGCCGGCAGCGTCCCCGCCGCTGTCGTCTCGCTGGCGAGCAGATCGTCCTCGACGATGCGCTCGACGGTGACGAGCGTCACCTTCGACGCATAGGCCATGGCCGCGAGTTCGCGGCGACGTCCGATCCAGACATTGCCAAGGCGATCCGCCATCGGCGCGTGGAAGATCGCCGCGTCGAGATGGATCGCCGGGATCAGCACAAGCGGATCGTCGCCCGCCGCGAAGGGATTGGCGACGACTTTCCAGTCGTCGCGCCAGCGCAGCACGTCGGAGCCGATCAGCCCGCGCATGGGAATGAACGGGACGCCTTTCTGCGCCGCCAGCAAGCCCGCATGGATCGCCGGGCAGGTGGCGTCGCGCAGACGGATCGCGCCGTCCTTCGCCGCTTGATTGAAGCGCGGCGCGCCGCCCGCCTCGCCGAGGCTGACCGCGCTCGTCTCGACGCAGCGCACGCGGCCCGCGCCGATCAACTGATCGGCCTGCAAGCCGCCGGTCGGCACGCACACGAGATGGAGGTCGCGCGCGCCCGACGCGATCAGCGGCGCGGTCATCGCCATCGACACGCCGGCGTAATCGACCGGCAGCCCGAGCCTCGCCCCATCGGGAACGCGCGCCGCCATCGCGCGCAGATCGCTCAGCACCGCGCCTCTCCCGATGTTCCGCATTATAGAACGGGTTTCTAAACAAACGCTAATTGCTCGGCGAAAACGTGTCAATCGCCTTGACAACGAATGGCGCGGCTTGAATGATAAAAATCGGAATGGCGTTCTATAATGCAGAACGTAAGGGAGGATGAATGAACGAGGTTTCGGCCGCGCCCGCGGCGCGGGGGGACGTCGACGCGCCCTCGCCCGGCGGGGCGCGCGAGGCCATCGGCTCGGCCATCGCCATGCGCGGGGTCGTCAAGGCCTATGGCGCCTTCCGCGCCGCCGACAGCATCGATCTCGATGTCGAGCCTGGCGAGTTCATCACGCTGCTCGGCCCCTCGGGCAGCGGCAAGACAACCCTGCTCAATCTCCTCGCCGGCTTTCAGGCGCTCGACGGCGGCGAAATCCGGATCGACGGCAAGCCCATCCACAATGTTCCCACACATCGGCGCGGCTTCGGGATGGTGTTCCAGAGCTATGCGCTGTTTCCCAACATGACGGTCGCGCAGAACGTCGCCTTTCCGATGCGCATGGCCGGTCTCGACCGCGCGGCGACCGATCGCCGGGTCGCGGAGACGCTCGACATGATGCGTCTGGGCGAACACGCGCTGAAGACGCCCTCGCAGATGTCGGGCGGCCAGCAGCAGCGCGTCGCCATCGCGCGCGCCATCGTCATGCGCCCCAAGGTCGTCCTCATGGACGAGCCGCTTTCGGCGCTCGACCGCAGGCTGCGCGAGTCGATCCAGATCGAGTTGCGCGATCTGCACCGCGCCATCGGCAGCACCTTTATTTTCGTCACGCACGACCAGAGCGAAGCCCTCACCATGAGCGACCGCATCGCCGTGATGGACAACGGCCGCATCGTTCAGATCGGCAGCCCCGAGGAGATCTACCGCCATCCCCGAAGCCGCTTCGTCGCCTCCTTCGTGGGCGAGAGCAATCTCATCGAGGCGAGGGTGCTCGAACGGCGCGGCGAGCGGATGAGGCTGCGGGGGCGCGCGGGCCATGTCTTCGAGGCCGAGAGCGCGGCGGGCGGCGCGGCCGACGACGTCACCGTCCTCGTGCGGCCCGAACGCATCGCGCTGTGCGCCGCCGACGCGCCCGACGCGTTGTCCGCCACGGTCGTATCGGCGCTGTTCATGGGCGAGACGCTGCGGATCGTGGCGCGCACGGACAGCGGCGAGACGCTGCAACTGCGTCGGCCCGACGCCGCCGGCCGCGCCTTGCCCACAGAGGGCGAGCGCGTGCATGTGCGCTGGGGTTCGCATGATTGCTGGGTGCTGGCGTGAGCGCGGCGTCGGCCCCTGCCGCCGCGCCCAGGCGCCGCGCGGCCGCGATGGGACCGGCCTTGCTGCTGGCGCCGGCGCTGGTCTTTCTCGCCGTCGCCTACCTACTGCCGCTGATCGATCTCGCGCGCATCAGCGCGGCGGGCGCGCCGTGGTGGGCGCATTTCGAGCGCGTCTTTTCCGTGCCGCTCTACTGGGAGTCGCTGCTGCGCACCATGGGCGTCGCGCTCACGGTCGCCGCCCTCTGCGCGGCGTTCGGCTATCCGACCGCGCTGCTGATCCACCGCACGCGCGGCGTCACGCGCGTGATGATCGCCACCGCGATCATCCTGCCCTACTTCATCGCCGTCCTGATCCGCACCTATGCGTGGATGGTGCTGCTCGGCCGCAACGGCCCGATCAACAAATCCGCGATCTGGCTCGGGTTCTACGAACAGCCGATGGCGCTTCTGTTCAACCGCGGCGCGGTGCTTCTGGGCATGACGGCGGTTCTTCTGCCGCTGATGGTGCTGAGCATCTATTCCAGTCTGTCGCGCCTCGATCAGAGCCTTGTGCGCGCGGCGCTGGCGAGCGGAGCCGGGCCGCTCGCGGTGTTCTGGCGCGTGCTGCTGCCGCTGACGGCGCCCGGCGTCGGCGCGGGCTTCCTTCTTGTCTTCGTCAGCGCGCTCGGCTTCTTCATCACGCCGACGCTGCTCGGCGGCCCCGCCGATCAGATGTTCGCGATGCACATCACGCAGCAGGCCGAGTCGATCACCGGCGAAGGCTTCCTTCAGGCGCTCGCGGTGGTCCTGCTCGTCATCACGCTGGTCGTCGTCGGCGTCGCGGGCAAGCTGATGGGATTCGAGTTCATCTGGGGCGGCGGGCGCCTTGCGGAGGTCGCGCCAGCGCCCGCGCGCGCCCGGGCGAGGACGCAAAGCGGCGTCGCCGCGGCGGGCGCCGATCTCCTCGGCTGGCCGGCGCTGCGCGTCCTCGGTCGCCTGCCCGGCGGATGGGGAGCCTGGACGGTGCGGCTGATGGCCGGGTTCGTCATCGGCGTGCTGATCCTGCCGATCCTCGTCGTCATCGTCATCTCGTTCAGCAGCGCGAGCTATCTCACCTTTCCGCCGCCGGGCTGGTCGCTGCGATGGTATGAGAAGTTCTTCTCCGATCCGGACTGGATGGCGGCGTTCCGCAATTCGCTCGTCATCGCGGCGATGTCCGCCTGCATCGCCGTGGCGCTCGGCGCGAGCGCGGCCGTGGGGATCGTGCGCGGCGAACTGCGCTACAAGTCTGCGCTGATGCTGTTGCTGGTCAGCCCGATGATCGTGCCGCCGGTCGTGCTCGGCCTGTCGCTCTACGGGCTGTTTCTCAAACTCGGTCTCGTCGGCACGCATGTTGGTCTCGCCGCCGCGCACGCGATCGGCGGCGTTCCGATCGTCGTGGTGATCGTCGCGGCCGCGCTTCAGGGCGTCGACCGCCGGCTCGAACAATCGGCGGCCGTACATGGAGCCGCGCCCTTCACCGTGTTCCGCACGGTGACGCTTCCAGCCATCGCGCCCGGCCTCGCCGCCGCCGTGTTCTTCGCCTTCCTGCACTCGTTCGACGAACTCGTGCTGTCGCTGTTTCTGTCGAGCCCGCGTTTGCGCACGCTGCCGCTGCGGTTGTGGGCCGACGTCAACTATCAGCTCAACCCGGTTCTGGCGGTCGTCTCCGCGCTCGAAGTCGCGATGGTGATCGTCGGCGTCGCGCTCGCGCGGCCGATCTTTGGACGATCGCGCGCGGCGCATTGAGCGCGCCGCCGCAAGACATCGGCGATCCTGCGTATCGGACGGGGTCGGCGGGAGGGAGAGAAGGCATGGCAGTCATTCATCCGAAGGCGGCGTCGGTCGCCGTCGCCGCGCTCGTCATCGGTCTCGCCGGACCGGCGCTCGCGCAGAGCAAGGAAGTGGTGATGCAGGATCCCGGCGGCGGCTACGGCGACGCGCTGCGCAAGGTCATGTATGCGCCCTTCGAGAAGGAGACGGGGATCAAGGTCGTCACCGTGCAGGAGGCGCGGAGCGGTCCGCGCATCAAGACGCAGGTCGAGGCGGGCAAGACCGAATGGGACCTGACCTTCATCTTCGATCAGGAGACGAAGCTGCTCGGCGATTGCTGCCTCGCCGACATCGACTACGGCAAGATGTCGCCGCAGGCTCAGAAGACCCTTGCGGCGATGCCCGAGAACCTCAAACGCAGGAAGGGCGTCGCGCTTCAGGTCATCGGCGTCGGGCTCGTCTACAACAAGGATGTCTATAAATCGAAGAAGCCCGCGAGCTGGGCCGACTTCTGGGACGTCAAGTCGTTCCCCGGCAAACGCTGCGTTCCGGCATGGCCGCGCTTCGTGATGGAGGCGGCGCTGATGGCGGACGGCGTGGCGAAGGACAAGCTCTATCCGCTCGATATGGATCGCGCGCTCAAGAAGATCGCCGAGATCAAGCCCCATGTCTCGAAATGGTGGACGACGTCGGCGCAGCCCCCGCAGCTTCTGCTCGACGGCGAGGCCGACATGTGCATGGCCTACACCGGCTCGACCTCGAAGCTCGCGCTCGAAGGCGCGCCGATCGAGGTCGAATGGAACCAGGGTTTCGTGTATTACGATTTCTTCTCGATTCCGAAGGGCGCTCCCAATATGGAGAACGCCCACAAGCTGCTGTCCTGGCGGCTCGAACCCAAGCGCGCGGCCGAACTGACCTCCAACTTTCCCGTCGCCCTGCCTTCCCCGGTGGTGTTTCAGGCCGCCGATCCGGCGGTGAGCAAATACTGGGCCAACAATCCGGCCAACGTTTCGCGCGCCATCGAATGGAGCCCGGACTACTGGGGAGCGCAGGCGCCCGACGGCAGGAAGACCAACGAGGAACTGGGGCAGGAAAAGCTCAACGCCTTACTGGCGAAATGATGGCTTTGGGCGGCCGCGGCGAACGACGCCGCGGCCGCCTCCAGAGGCGCGGGAAGACATGGATAAAGCATTCGTCAAGGGATTGCGGCTGATCGAGGCGCTGGCGCTGAGCGAGCGTCCGCGCGGCGTCAGCGAACTCGCCGCCCAGCTCGACATGACCAAGAGCAACGTGCATCGCCTCCTCACGACTCTTCAATCGCAAGGCTATGTGCGCCAGACCCAGGTGGCGAGCGCCTACGAGCTGACGACGCGGATATGGGAGCTTGGCAGTCATGTCATCCGCCGGATGGACCTCGTCAAGCTCGTGCGCCCTGCGATGACGCTGCTCGCCGAGCGCACGGGAGAGACGATCCATCTGTCGATCCTGGACGATGTCGACGTCGTCTACCTCGACAAGATCGAAGGCTCCCATCATATCCGCGCCCACACGGCCGTGGGCGGGCGGGCGCCCGCCTACACCGTCGCCACGGGCAAGGCGATGCTGTCGCATCTGCCCGACGACTATCTTGAGCGCTTTCGCGCGCGCATGGAGCGTTTCACGCCCAGCACGCGCACGTCGGTCGAGGAGTTGCGAGAGGATATCCGGCTCGCCCGCGCGCAGGGCTATGCGACCGTTCCGCACGGCGAATGGCGCGAGGGAATCGCGGCCTGCGCCTGCGCCATTCTGGGGCGCTCGGGCGAGCTGATCGGCGCCATCGGCATGTCGGGCCCGGATTCGCGCATCAAACGCAAGCAGCTTCAGGCCATCGCGCCGCATGTCGTGGAAGCCGCGCGTTCGGTGTCTCTGGCGTTGGGATACGCGCCCGCGCGTTGAGCGCGGCGGCGCGCGAGGAGGACAAGGGCGTATGAGCGGCGAGACGAACGAGCTTCTGCTTCGCGCGCAGATCGTGCGCGCTTGCCTTGAGATGACGCAGGCGGGCGTCAATCAGGGCACGTCGGGCAATATCAGCGTCAGGTTCGGGGAGGGGATGTTGATCACTCCCTCGGGCATGGCTTATGACCGCATGACGCCGGACGACATCGTCTTCATGGATTTTGAGGGGAAATGGACGGCGCGCGAGGGGAATATTCCCTCCTCCGAATGGCGTTTTCATCTCGATATTTTGCGCGCCAAACCCGAGGTCGGCGCAGTGGTTCACGCGCATCCGACCTATTGCACGATCCTCGCGATCATGCACATGCCGATTCCGGCGATCCACTATATGATCGCCGCCGCCGGCGGAAACGACATCCCCTGCGCTCCTTATCGCCAATATGGCACGCAGGCCCTGTCGGACGCCGCGGTCGAGGCGTTGCGCGCCCGGCGCGCCTGTCTTCTCGCCCATCACGGCCTCATCGCCACCGGCCCGCATCTCGCCAGGGCGCTGTGGCTCGCCATCGAGGTCGAGACGCTCGCGCGGCAATATCACGGCTGTCTCCAGCTTGGCGCGCCGCCGCTCCTGTGCGACGCGGAGATCGACAGTCTGTTGAGGCGCTGGGGCGGATATGGCCTGCGCGAGCGTTCCGCCGACGAAGCGAGCACAGGATGATCGACATGAAGCGCGCTCACGACGTCAGCGTTTGCGGCGCCTATATTCTGGATATCGTCGGAGCTCCCGTCACCGACATTCCGCCGGGCGGCACGCGCTATTTCATCGACGAGATTCGTCTCGCCGTCGCCGGCACGGCCGGCGGCGCCGCCGTGCCTTGCGCGCGTCTCGGTCTCAGGACGCTGGCCGTCGGCGCGGTCGGCGACGACGAGAAGGCGGACTGGCTGCTCGACGCCTTGCGAAAGGAAGGGATCGACGTGTCCGCGATGCAGCGTCTCCACGGCGTGCAATCCTCGGCGACCATCCTGCCGATCCGCCCGGACGGCTCCCGCCCCGCTCTCCACGCGCGCGGCGCGGCGGCGCGGCTGCGGATCGACGCGCAGACCCAGGCGCGCGCCTTGCAAGGCGGTATCGTTCATTTCGGCGGCGTCGGCTCGCTGGCGCAGATGGACGGCGCGCCGACGCTGGACTTCCTGAAGGCGGCGCGCGAGGCAGGCTGCGTCACGACGCTCGATCTCATCATGGCGCGGCCGGAGGCGCTCGCTCTCGTCGAGCCGCTGATGCCCTATGTCGACTTCTTCCTGCCAAGCATCGAGGAGACGCAGGCGATGGTGGGGACCGACGACGCCGACGCCTGCGCGCGCTTCTTTATCGACAGGGGCGCCGGGGCCTGCGCGATTTCGCTCGGCGCGGAAGGGTCGCTCGTGACGACGCGCGAGGGCCGCGCGTTCCGCGTGCCCGCGTTCGACGTCGCCGTGCGCGACACTTCCGGCTGTGGCGACGCCTATTCGGGCGGCTTCATCGCCGGCCTCGCGCGGGGATGGGATCTTCGCGACTGCGCCCGGCTCGCCACCGCCACGGCGGCGATCGTCGCGACGGGCCTGGGTTCGGGCGCCAACCTCGTCTCGTTCGAGCAGACGGTCGCCGCGATGAACAGCTTGCCGGCGCGCGCGTGACGCGCGGGCCGCATCAAGGGAGACCGCACGCCATGGCCAGACATGCCCTCATCACCGGCGCGAGCCGTGGCATCGGCCGCGCCATCGCGCTCGGCTTCGCCTGGCGAGGATATGACCTCGCGCTCAACGACGTCGCCGCGCAGGACGCAGAGCTTCAAGCGGTCGCGAAGGCGGCCCGAGGCATGGGGCGTCGCTGCGTCACCGCCATAGCGGATGTGAGCGCGCCCGACGAGTGCCGTCGCGCCGTCGCCGAGGCCATCGAAGGCCTCGGCCATATCGACGCGCTGGTCAACAACGCCGGCATTTTGCGGCTCGCCACCATCGAGGAGATGACGCCGGATCTGTGGGACAGGACCTTCGCGGTCAACACGCGCGGCGTGTTCCAGATGACGCAGGCTATCGTTCCGCACATGAAAGAGCGCGGTTACGGCCGCATCGTCAACATCGCTTCGCTCGCGGCGCGCACGGGCGGGCCGGGGCAATCGCATTACGCGGCGTCGAAATCGGCGGTGGTCGGCTTCACGCGCGTCTCGTCGATGGAGTTGGGCGGCTCCGGCGTCACGGTCAACGCCGTGTGCCCTGGCATCATCCTCACCGAGATGGGGCGGAACAATCTCCGCGACCCGGAGCGCGTCGCCTACTTCGAGAAAATCACCGATCTGCATCGGCTCGGACAACCCGAAGACGTCGTCGGCCCGGTCGCCTTCTTCGCCTCCGACGACTCGGCTTTCGTGACAGGCCAGGCGCTGAACGTCGACGGCGGCATCTTCTACAGTTGATCGGGGACGGGTCGCGACACGCGCCTCGGCTGCTCCGGGCCGTGACGTTCAGATCGCGCCGATCTCCGCCTCGTGCCGCCAGTCGGCGGCGGCCTCGTCGGCGCTCTCGAAGATGTGGGGAGCGACGCCCCGGCTCTCCAGCGATTGCCCGAGCTTGATGCGCAGAAAGCCGTTGGTGGCGTAGCGCGAGGCGCCTGAATAATAGCGTTCGTACAGCCCCCGCACCATCGCGGCGTAATCGTCCAGAAGCTCCGGCGAGATCGAGAAGTCGTCGTAATTGACGATGGCGTAGACCTTGCGTCCGAGTCCGTCGAGCTTGCCTTGCACGACGCGCAGAATCTCGGCGATCTGCTCGCGGCCGCGCACGGCGTAGCGTTCGAGATTGACGAAGAAAAGATTGTCCTCCGCGTCGAGCGTGAAGCGCTTGTCGAGCGGGATCGACAGCAGCGTGTCGCGCAGGCCCATCGGCGCCGGATCGAAGATGCGCGCGTCCATGACGGCGGGATCGCGCGGGATCAGCGGCGTGAACGCCATGCGCGCCAGCACGTCGCGCTCGACGTCGATTCCCGGCGCGACCTCGATCAGCTCCAGCCCGTCGGGCGTCAGCCGGAACACGCACCGCTCGGTGACGTAAAGCACCGGACGGCCCGACTTCACCGCCGTATCGCCGGAGAAGGTGACATGCTCGACCTTCTCGACGAATTTCCTCTCGCGCGCGTCGGAATGGACGATCAGCTTGCGGTCGGCGACCTCAAGCTGCATCCCTCCCGCGCCGAAGGTGCCCACGAAGACGACCTTTCGCGCGGTCTGCGAGATGTTGATGAAGCCGCCCGCGCCCGCGAGCTTCGGCCCGAACTTCGAGACGTTGAGATCGCCGTTGCGGCCGACCTGAGCCAGACCGAGAAAGGCCGCGTCGAGGCCGCCGCCATCGTAAAAATCGAATTGCGAGGGCTGGTCGATGATCGCCTGCGTGTTGGTGGCGCAGCCGAAATTGATGCCGGACGCCGGCACGCCGCCGATCACGCCCGGCTCGGCCGTCATGGTGACGAGGTCGAGGATCTTCTCCTCGTTGGCCACCGCCGCGACGCCGTCGGGCATGCCGATGCCGAGATTGACGACGCTGTTGGGCTGAAGTTCGAAGGCGGCGCGGCGCGCGATGATCTTGCGCTCGCTCATCGGCATCGGCGGCAGCGAGCCGAGCCGCGCCTTGATCTCGCCGGAGAAGGCGGGATTGTACTGCGTGCCGAAGGTCTGCCAGTGGTTTTCCGGCTTCGCCACGACGACGCAATCGACAAGAACGCCCGGAATCTTCACCTGACGCGGATTGAGGCTTCCCGACTCGGCGACGCGCTCGACCTGCGCGATGACGACGCCGCCGGAATTCCTCGCCGCCATGGCGATGGCCAGCGCCTCCAGCGTCAGCGCCTCCTTCTCCATGGTCAGATTGCCCTCCGCGTCGCCGGTGGTGGCGCGGATGACGCCGACATGGATCGGGAAGGTTTTGTAGAGCAGGCATTCCTCGCCGGCGATGGCGATGCGCTCGACCAACTCCTCGGTGGTCCTCGCGTTCAGCTTGCCGCCGCCGTTCTTCGGGTCGACGAAGGTGCCGATCCCGATCTTCGTCACATGCGCGGGGCGCTTGGCGGCGATGTCGCGGAAGAGATGGGTGATGACGCCCTGAGGCAGGTTATAGGCCTCGATGACGTTGGAGACGGCCAGCTCCTGCAAGCGGGGCACGAGGCCCCAATGCCCGCCGACGACGCGCTTCACAAGCCCGGGATGGCCGAAATGATTGAGGCCCTTCGTCTTTCCGTCGCCCTGACCGGCCGCGTAGACGAGCGTCAAATTCTCCGGTTTGCGCTCCTCGGAAAGAAAGCGCTCCTCCAGCGCGATGGCGATCTCCTCGGCGAAGCCGATTCCGACGAAGCCGCCTGTGGCCACCGTGTCGCCGTCGCGCACGAGGCGCACGGCGTCGGCGGCGGACATGATCTTGCCCTTGCCGGGCTGACGAAGCTGGGCGACGAACGGATGCGGCATGACGGGCTCCCTGAACCGGCCCGATTATAGCCCGCTCTCATACCAACGGACACAGGTCTTGACCTGTGTCCGGCGGTCGAGCGCGACGGCGCGAGCGGCGCTGATGCGCCGTGATCTCTTGAGATCGATGAGTCGATCTCAAGAGCCGCTGGTATCATACGTCGCGTCAGCGCCGCCGCGCGGCCCGCTTGCGCGGAGAGGGCGCGACGAGCGTCAGCGTCGCCCTTGCGAGGCGCGCTTGGTCGGCGCTCGGGCCTACATACACGTCGATCTCGCCCGGCTCGAACACGGGGTTGAGATCGGCGTCGAGGAAGACGAGATCGTCGGCCTTCAGCTCGAAGCGCACGTTTCTGCGCGCGCCAGGTTTCAGCGCGATCTTCGTGAAACCCTTCAGTTCGAGCGCGGGCCGGGCGACGCAGGCGACGCGGTCGCGCACGAACAGGAACACCGTCTCCGCGCCGGCGCGCGCGCCGACATTGCTGGCCTTGGCCGTGACCGTCACGCTTTCGCCCGGCGCCAGCGTGGACGCCGAGAGCCTCGGCGCGTCGTAGACGAAGCGCGTGTAGCCAAGCCCATGGCCGAAGGGGAACTGCGGGGTGTTGGGCATGTCGAGATATTTGCTCGTGTGCCGCATCGCCGCGTCGAAAGGCC
>ERZ1645187.967-NODE-967-length-27344-cov-58.125655_pt1 | contig 27344 bp, 22 predicted proteins | sample MGYA00575352_ERZ1645187 | MGnify/ENA primary metagenome ERZ1645187 (study PRJEB40837, sample SAMN11349314) | freshwater sediment metagenome | isolation source: river sediment | host: Sediment | place: India: Wazaribad , New Delhi | collected 2017-02-21 ...
CGTCCTGGCCGTGGCTGGTGAAGGGGTCCAGCGCCACGTCGGTCATCACGCCCAGGCCGGGGAATTCTTTCTTCAGCGCCCGCACCACCGTGGGCACCAGGCCGTCGGGGTTGGCGGCCTCGCTGCCCACCGGGTCTTTGAGTGACGCACTGATCACCGGGAACAGGGCCATCACCGGGATGCCCAGCTTCACGCAGTCCTCGGCCACCGGCAGCAGCAGGTCCAGGCTCAGGCGCTCGACGCCGGGCATGGAGGCCACCGCCTCGCGCCGGCCCTGGCCTTCGAGCACGAAGACCGGGTAGATCAGGTCGTTGACACTGACCGCGTGCTCGCGCACCAGGTTGCGGGTGAAGTCGTCGCGGCGCAGGCGGCGCGGGCGGCCGTGGGGGTAGGGGGCGTAGGGGGTCATGGCGAAAATTGTGCCCGAAAAGCCCTGGTTTGCCCGGTTTCGGCGCCCGAGCGGCGCGCGGGTGCGTCACGGGTCGGGTGGCTGCGCCGAGCTCGGATCAGGGTTTCCACCGACGCGGATCGGGGGCTCGGAAAATTCCTAGATTTCCCTTGAACGGCCGGTCGCAATTTGATACATTGGCTTCGGGCAGTTCGCTGCCCCCCGCTTTTCCTCCCTGAGCGGGGCCTTGATGTGTGACAGCAAAAAGGCTTTCCACCCCCAGCCATTCGCTGGGGGTTTTTTTTCACCCGAATCGGCGCTGGCCTGCCCGATGGTGCGAGCGCCCCCGCTGGACGGCGCAACCGGTCAGCGGCCAACCCAGCAGGCTTAAACTTCGTTCATGCTCTGGATCAAGGCCCTGCACATCGTCTTTGTCGCCAGCTGGTTCGCCGGCCTGTTCTACCTGCCCCGGATTTATGTGAACCTGGCCATGGTGGCGCCCGGTTCGGCGGCCGAGCGCGACCGCCTGCTGCTGATGGCACGCAAGCTGCTGCGCTTCACCACGATCCTGGCGGTGCCCGCTGTGGGCCTGGGGCTGTGGCTGTGGATCGGCTATGGCATCGGCTGGGGGCCGGGCTATGGCTGGATGCACGCCAAGCTGGCGGTGGTCGTGCTGGTGCTGGGCTACCACCACGCCTGTGCGCGCCTGTTGCGGCGGTTCGAGGCCGGCGCCAACCGGCGCGGCCATGTCTGGTTCCGCTGGTTCAATGAGGCGCCGGTGCTGATGTTGCTGGCCGCCGTGGTGCTGGTGGTGGTCAAGCCGTTCTGAATCCGAGCAGCCGGCCATGCACAAGACCGCTGCTTGGCCCCTGGCGCTGATCTACGCGGCGCTCATCGTCTACGCCAGCCTGTATCCGTTCGACGGCTGGCGGTATGTGGGCATCGCCCCCTGGAGCTTCCTGGGCGCGCCGCTGCCGCGTTACTGGACCGGATTCGACGTCGCGGCCAATCTCGCGGGTTATGCGCCACTTGGCTTCCTGCTGGCGCTCAGCGCCCTGCGAACCAACCCGCGCCTGCCCGCCGTGCTGCTGGCCACGGTGGGCGCGGCGTTGCTGTCGCTGGCGATGGAGTCGCTGCAGACCTATCTGCCCAAGCGCGTGGCCTCCAATGTTGACCTGGCGCTCAACCTCGCGGGCGCCTGGGTGGGCGCGCTGGCGGCGTTCGCCCTGGAAAAGCTGGGCGCCGTCGCGCGCTGGAGCCGGTTTCGGGAACGCTGGTTTGTCGCCGAGTCACGCGGCGCGCTGGTGCTGCTGGCGCTGTGGCCGGTGGCGCTGCTGTTTCCGGCGTCGGTGCCCCTGGGGCTCGGACAGGTGCTGGAACGGGTGGAGGAGAGCCTGGCCGACTGGCTGGCCGACACCCCGTTCCTGCAATGGGTGCCGGTGCGCGAGGTGGAACTGGAGCCCTTGCTGCCCGGCACCGAGCTGCTGTGCGTGATGCTGGGGGCGCTCATCCCCTGTCTGCTGGCGTATTCGATCAGCGTGGGGGTAGGTCGTCGGCTCGCCCTGGCGGCCGGCGGGCTGGCGGCGGGCGTGGCGGTGTCAGCGCTGTCGGCTGCGCTGAGCTATGGGCCGGTCCACGCCTGGGCCTGGGTGACTTTGCCGGTGCAGTTGGGGTTGGGCGCCGCGTTGCTGCTGGCTCTGCCGCTGGCGCTGGTGCCACGGCGAGCCTGTGCCGTGTTGACGCTGCTGGCCCTGATGCTGCACCTCAGCCTGCTGAACAACGCCCCGGTCGGCGCCTATTTCGCCCAGACCCTGCAGGTCTGGGAACAGGGTCGCTTCATCCGGTTCAACGGCCTGGCGCAGTGGTTGGGCTGGCTCTGGCCCTACGCGGCACTGGTCTATATGCTGCTGCGGCTATCCGGGCCGGACGGTGAAAACTAAAATCCACCGGATGAATCCCGCCAAGCCGTACTACCAGCACCACATATTCTTCTGTCTGAACGAGCGCAAGAACGACGAGGCTTGCTGTGCCCGGCACAACGCGATGGCCGCCTTCGACCGCTGCAAGGCCCTGGTCAAGGAGGCCGGACTGGCCGGGCCTGGCGGCGTGCGGGTCAACAAGGCGGGCTGCCTGGACCGGTGCGCCGGCGGGCCAGTGGCGGTGGTGTATCCCGAAGGCGTCTGGTACACCTATGTTGATATGAGCGACATCGACGAAATCGTCGAATCGCACCTCAGGAACGGCCGGGTGGTCGAGCGGCTGGTCACGCCGGCCCATCTGGGGCGTTGAAGGCGATTTCCAGCCCGATTTCATGGTGTTTTGCCTCCGATCCCAGCGTCGGAAGGTCACGATCAGCTATCAAAAGCATACTGAATGGTGAATATCCAGACCCAGCGATTGACCCTGAGCGGCCCGGCGGGCCCGCTGGAGAGCCTGCGCGACGAGCCGCTGCATCTGCCGCCCGGCACCCACGGGCGCGGCGTGGCCGTCATCGCGCACCCGCACCCGCTGTATGGCGGCACCATGAACAACAAGGTGGTGCAGACGCTGGCCCGTGCCTTCGTGCAGTGCGGTTTCAGTGCGGTGCGCTTCAACTTTCGCGGCGTGGGCGCCAGCCAGGGTGCGTTTGACAACGGGGTCGGCGAGGTGGCCGACCTGCTGGCCGTGGTGGAGCAGGTAGCCCCGACCGGCATGCCGCTGGCGCTGGCGGGCTTTTCGTTCGGCGCCTTCGCGACCTGCCAGGCGGTGGCCGCGCTGTGGCCGCAGCGGGCGCTGGAGAGCATCGTGCTGGTGGGCACGGCCGCTTCGCGGTTCGAAGTCGCCCCGCTACCGCCCGAAGCGCACGAACGCACTCTGGTGGTGCATGGCGAGCAGGACGACACCGTGCCGCTGGCCGCCGTGATGGACTGGGCGCGCCCGCAGATGCTGCCCGTCACCGTGGTTCCGGGGGTCGAGCATTTCTTTCACGGACAATTGACCCTTTTGAAGCACCTGGTGGTGCGCCACCTGAACGCCTGAATCCAGCCCCGGCGGCGCCCCGGCCCCTGGCCACCGCGCGGCCGCGCCTTTGTCATCCGACTTTCGATTGCCTTTTTCCATGAAGAACCTCCTCAACGCCCTGCGCCGATCTGTTGTCGCGCCCCTGTGTCTGGTGGCCGTTGCCGCCGCTGCGCAGACCCCAGCGCCGCCCCAGATGCCGCAGCCGCCCGAAATCGCCGCCCGTGCCTACCTGCTGCTCGACGTCACTGCCAACCAGATCCTGGCGGCCAAGGACATCGACACCCCGGTGGAGCCGGCCTCGCTGACCAAGCTGATGACCGCCTACCTGGTGTTCGACGCGCTCAAGGCCAAGAAGATCGACCTCAAGCAGACGCTGCCGGTCAGCGAGCGCGCCTGGAAGATGCCGGGCTCCCGCATGTTCATCGACCCCAAGATGCAGGTGCCGGTTGAAGACCTGCTCAAGGGCATGATCGTGCAGTCGGGCAACGACGCCACCGTGGCGCTGGCCGAGGGCGTGGGCGGCAGCGTGGAACGTTTTGTGCAACTGATGAACACCCAGGCCAAGGCGCTGGGGCTGAATGCCACCACGTTCAAGAACCCTGAGGGCCTGACCGAGGCCGGCCACACCACCACGGCGCGCGACCTCAGCGTGCTGGCCACCCGGCTGATACGGGATTTCCCGGAGTTCGTCGGCTACTACGCACTCAAGAAATACCGCTATCCGGGCACCCCCACAGCCAACGACAACAATCGCAACCTGTTGCTGTTTCGCGATCCTTCGGTTGACGGTCTGAAAACCGGCCACACCGAGGCCGCCGGGTACTGCCTGGTGGCCACCGCGAAGCGCGAGTTCCCGAACCTGGGCAACCGCCGCCTGCTGTCGGTGGTGCTGGGCGCGGCCAGCGAAACGGCTCGCGCCAACGAATCCCAGAAGCTGCTGAACTGGGGCTTCACCGCCTTCGACGCAGTGAAGCTGTTCGACGCCGGCCAGCCCGCGGCCACGCCCCCGGTCTGGAAAGGCAAGGCACCCACCGTGGCCCTCGGCCGCCCGGAGGCCATTGTCGTGGCCGTTCCTGCTGGCAGCGCCGCCCAGGTCAAGACCCAGGTGCAGCGCCCCGACCCCCTGGTGGCACCCGTCACCAAAGGCCAGGCCGTGGGCACGCTGAAGGTCACGCTGGCCGGCCAGCCATTGCTGGACGTCCCCCTGGTGGCGCTGGACGGCGTGGAGCAGGCCGGCGTGCTGGGCCGCGCCTGGGATGCGTTGCGCCTGTGGATCAAGTGATCCGGCTCCGGCCCCTGGCAGGCCGATGTCTGCCAGGCCCCGGCGCCTTTCCGGTTGCGTGAATACCCTTAACAAGCTATACTGGAAAGCTTTTCCGCTATTGGGGCGGGAAATTGTGCCTGCTCGCACGCGCCATGCGCGGTCGGGCGGGGCCGTTTTTTGAACGTTTAGGGACGTTTTTTAATGCCAACCATCAATCAACTGGTGCGTCAGGGGCGCGAGGTCGAAAAGACCAAGTCGAAAAGCCCTGCGATGCAAAACTCGCCGCAACGCCGCGGCGTCTGCACCCGCGTCTACACCACGACGCCCAAGAAGCCGAACTCCGCGTTGCGCAAGGTTGCCAAAGTGCGCCTGACCAACGGCTTCGAGGTCATTTCCTACATCGGCGGCGAAGGCCACAACCTGCAGGAGCACAGCGTGGTGCTGGTTCGTGGCGGGCGTGTCAAGGACTTGCCCGGTGTTCGTTACCACATCGTTCGCGGTTCGCTCGATCTGCAAGGTGTGAAAGACCGCAAACAGGCGCGTTCCAAGTACGGCGCCAAGCGGCCTAAGGCCAAATAAGCCGGCTTTTTGCCGGATAGTCAGCAACAGGTGCTGTTTCCCGCGTGGCGCGGTGAGGCAGCGGAGTGACCCGATGTTGGGTCGAGTAAGTGAAAGTCTGAATGGCTTTCGCGGCATCTGATGAAGATGTCAACTGAAGCAAAGAGGTGAAACATGCCACGTCGTCGCGAAGTCCCTAAACGTGAAATCCTGCCGGATCCCAAGTTCGGCAATGTCGAGCTGTCCAAGTTCATGAACGTCATCATGGAGGGCGGCAAGAAGGCGGTTGCCGAGCGCATCATTTATGGCGCGCTCGACCTGATCGAGAAGAAGAACCCGGGCAAAGACCCGCTGGAGGCCTTCACCACCGCCATCAACAACGTCAAGCCGATGGTCGAGGTGAAATCCCGCCGCGTCGGCGGCGCCAACTACCAGGTGCCGGTCGAGGTGCGCCCCGTCCGCCGTCTGGCGCTGTCGATGCGCTGGATCAAGGAAGCCGCTCGCAAGCGCGGCGAAAAGTCGATGGCCCAGCGCCTGGCCAATGAGCTGCTCGAAGCGACCGAAGGCCGCGGCGGCGCCATGAAAAAGCGCGATGAAGTGCATCGCATGGCAGAGGCCAACAAGGCCTTCTCGCACTTCCGTTTCTAAGAGCGGAAGCGGCGCAGCCCCGCCCTCGGGCTGCGCCAGGTGGGCCGCGGTGTCCGGGTGACCCTGCGGCGTGCCCTATCGATTACCCCGAACAATCCAAGGATCCATCATGGCTCGCACGACCCCCATTGAGCGATACCGCAACATCGGTATCTCGGCGCACATCGACGCCGGAAAAACCACCACCACCGAACGTATCCTGTTTTACACCGGTGTGAACCACAAGATCGGTGAAGTGCACGATGGCGCGGCCACCATGGACTGGATGGAGCAGGAGCAGGAGCGCGGCATCACCATCACCTCCGCTGCGACCACCTGCTTCTGGCGCGGGATGGACACGTCCTTCCCCGAGCACCGCATCAACATCATCGACACCCCGGGCCACGTGGACTTCACGATTGAAGTGGAGCGTTCCATGCGCGTGCTGGATGGCGCTTGCATGGTCTACTGCGCCGTCGGTGGCGTGCAGCCCCAGTCCGAAACGGTCTGGCGCCAGGCCAACAAATACAAGGTTCCGCGCCTTGCGTTCGTGAACAAGATGGACCGCACCGGCGCCAACTTCTTCAAGGTCGTGGACCAGATGAAGCTGCGCCTGAAGGCCAACCCTGTGCCCATCGTGATTCCGATTGGTGCTGAAGAGAACTTCACCGGCGTGGTCGATCTGCGCAAGATGAAATCCATCATCTGGGACGAGGCGTCCCAGGGCATGAAATTCACCTTTGGCGATGTGCCGGCCGAACTGCTGGACACCGCCAAGGAATGGCGCGAAAAGATGGTCGAGGCGGCCGCCGAGGCCAACGAGGACTTGATGAACAAGTACCTTGAAGAAGGCGACTTGTCGGAAGACGAAATCACCGCCGGTCTGCGTGCGCGCACCATTGCTGGCGAGATCCAGCCCATGCTGTGCGGCACGGCGTTCAAGAACAAGGGTGTGCAGCGCATGCTGGACGCCGTCATCGAGCTGATGCCCTCACCTTTGGACGTCAAGGCCATCAAGGGCTACGACGAAGACGAGCAGGAAACCACCCGCAAGGCCGACGACAACGAGAAGTTCTCGGCCCTGGCGTTCAAGCTGATGACCGATCCGTTCGTGGGTCAGTTGACTTTCGTGCGCGTCTACTCCGGCGTTCTGAAGAAGGGCGACACCGTCTACAACGCGGTGCGTGGCAAGAAGGAACGCATCGGCCGCATCGTGCAGATGCACGCCAACAACCGCGAAGAGGTCGATGAAATCCGTGCCGGCGACATCGCCGCCTGCGTGGGTCTCAAGGACGTGACCACCGGCGAAACCCTATGCGATCCCAATTCGGTGATCACGCTGGAGCGCATGGTGTTCCCGGATTCCGTGATCCGTCAGGCGGTGGAGCCCAAGTCGAAGGCGGACCAGGAGAAGATGGGCATCGCGCTGAGCCGTCTGGCCGCCGAAGATCCGTCGTTCCGTGTGCAGACCGACGAAGAATCCGGCCAGACCATCATTGGCGGCCAGGGAGAACTGCATCTGGAAATCATCGTGGATCGCATGAAGCGCGAGTTCGGCGTGGAAGCCAATGTCGGCAAGCCGCAGGTGGCGTACCGCGAAACCATCCGCAAGGGTGTGGTCGACGTCGAAGGCAAGTTTGTCCGTCAGTCCGGCGGCAAGGGCCAATACGGTCACGTGGTGTTCCGCGTCGAGCCGAACGAAGCCGGCAAGGGCTTCGAGTTCCTCGACGAGATCAAGGGCGGCGTGGTGCCGCGCGAGTACATCCCCGCGGTCGAGAAAGGCGTGGTCGAGGCGCTCAACCAGGGCGTTCTAGCAGGTTACCCGGTGGTGGACGTGAAGGTCGCCCTGACCTTCGGTTCCTACCACGACGTGGACTCGAACGAAAACGCCTTCAAGATGGCCGCCATCTTCGGTTTCAAGGAGGCCTGCCGCAAGGCCAACCCGGTGATCCTGGAGCCCATGATGGCTGTGGAAGTCGAGACCCCGGAAGACTACGCCGGCAACGTGATGGGCGATCTGTCCTCACGCCGTGGCATGGTGCAAGGGATGGACGACATGGTCGGTGGCGGCAAAGCCATCAAGGCCGAGGTGCCGCTGTCTGAGATGTTCGGTTATTCCACGACCTTGCGTTCCATGTCCCAGGGGCGGGCGACGTACACGATGGAGTTCAAGCATTACGCCGAAGCCCCGCGCAACGTTGCCGAGGCCATTGTCGCGGCACGCGCCAAGTAAATTCACCCTGTCTGCGACGGTGTGCCGCCCTGTACCCGTGCGGGGCGAACCAGCAACACCGTGCAGACATTAAACCTGCACACGGGAACCGTTCTTTGGAGATTTGACCATGGGAAAAGAGAAATTCACACGAACCAAACCGCACGTCAATGTGGGCACGATCGGCCACGTTGACCACGGCAAGACGACCCTGACGGCGGCCATCACCACGGTGCTGGCGGCCAAATTCGGCGGCTCGGCCAAGGCCTACGACCAGATCGACGCAGCGCCCGAAGAAAAGGCGCGCGGCATCACCATCAACACCGCGCACGTCGAGTATGAGACGGCCAACCGCCACTACGCCCACGTCGACTGCCCGGGTCACGCCGACTACATCAAGAACATGATCACCGGAGCCGCGCAGATGGACGGCGCCATCCTGGTCGTGTCCGCCGCCGACGGCCCCATGCCCCAGACCCGCGAGCACATCCTGCTGGCCCGTCAGGTCGGCGTGCCCTACATCATCGTGTTCCTGAACAAGTGCGACATGGTGGACGACGCCGAACTGCTCGAACTCGTCGAAATGGAAGTGCGCGAACTGCTGGACAAGTACGAATTCCCCGGCGACGCCACCCCCATCATCCACGGCTCGGCCAAGCTCGCCCTCGAAGGCGACAAGGGCGACCTGGGTGAGCAGGCCATCATGCGTCTGGCCGACGCACTGGACAGCTACATCCCCCCGCCCGAGCGTGCCGTTGACGGCACCTTCCTGATGCCGGTGGAAGACGTGTTCTCCATCTCCGGTCGCGGCACCGTGGTGACCGGTCGCGTCGAGCGCGGCGTGATCAAGGTCGGCGAAGAAATCGAAATCGTCGGCATCAAGGACACCGTCAAGACCACCTGCACCGGCGTGGAAATGTTCCGCAAGCTGCTCGACCAGGGCCAGGCCGGCGACAACGTCGGCATCCTGCTGCGCGGCACCAAGCGTGAAGACGTCGAGCGCGGCCAGGTGCTGTGCAAGCCCGGCTCGATCAAGCCGCACACGCACTTCACCGGCGAGATCTACGTGCTGAGCAAGGACGAGGGCGGCCGTCACACGCCGTTCTTCAACAACTACCGTCCGCAGTTCTACTTCCGCACGACGGACGTGACCGGCGCCATCGAACTGCCCGAAGGCAAGGAAATGGTGATGCCGGGCGACAACGTGTCGATCACCGTCAAGCTGATCGCCCCGATCGCCATGGAAGAAGGTCTGCGTTTCGCCATCCGCGAGGGCGGTCGTACCGTCGGCGCCGGCGTCGTGGCGAAGATTCTGGCGTAACCGATCGTAGGGGTATAGCTCAATTGGCAGAGCGTCGGTCTCCAAAACCGAAGGTTGTAGGTTCGATTCCTACTGCCCCTGCCACCTGAGAAGTGGCTCCTAAAAAGCCCGCCAGACCTCTGGCGGGCTTCAACGTCTGATAAGACGCCTGACTCAAGGCTGAAAAGCGCAGGATTTGCCTCACATGGCTTCTTCACAACAAGTGGAAACCGTCAACACCGGAGCCGACAAGGCCAAGCTGGCCGCCGCGGCGGCGCTGGTGGTCGCCGGCCTAGCGGCGTACTACCTGCTGTCCAAGCAAGGCGCGATTGCCCAGTGGGCCGCCCTTCTGGCTGGTCTCGGCGCAGCCGTGGTGGTTTTTCTGGCGTCCGAGCCGGGCAAGCAACTGGTCGCGTTCGCTCGCGATGCCTGGCGCGAAGTCAAGAAGGTGGTCTGGCCTTCCCGCAAGGAGGCCATTCAGATGACGCTGTATGTCTTCGCATTCGTTGTCGTCATGGCGCTGTTCCTGTGGTTGACGGACAAGACGCTGGAGTGGGTGTTCTACGACCTGATCCTGGGGTGGAGAAAGTAATGACCGACGTTGTTGAAAACGCTGCGGCCAGCCCGACAGCCAACCCCGACCTGAAGTGGTACGTGGTCCATGCCTATTCCGGCATGGAAAAGGCGGTGGAGCGCAACATCCAGGAGCGCATCAATCGCGCCGGCATGCAGGCCAAGTTCGGTCGCATTCTGGTTCCCACCGAGGAGGTGGTCGAAGTCCGCAACGGGCAGAAGAGGACCACGGAACGCAAGTTCTTCCCGGGCTATGTGCTGGTTGAGATGGTGATGGACGACGAGAGCTGGCACCTCGTGAAGCACACCAACAAGGTCACCGGCTTTGTGGGTGGCGCGAAAAACCGGCCGGCGCCCATTTCGGAGGAAGACGTCCAGAAGATCGTCAGCCAGATGCAGGAAGGCACCGACAAGCCCCGCCACAAGGTGGAGTTCGAGGTGGGGGAGTACGTTCGGGTCAAAGAGGGCCCCTTCACCGACTTCAATGGAACGGTCGAAGAGGTCAACTACGAAAAGAACAAGGTGCGCGTTTCGGTCACGATCTTCGGGCGTGCGACGCCGGTGGAACTCGAATTCAGTCAGGTCGAAAAAACCTGACGAAACGGCCTGTGCCTTGCGACTCGGTACAGGTTGATTGGGTGAGTCGTTAACGTCGGGGAGCCTCCAGCAGCGTCTGAGGCGTTTGCACCCGAAAGGAGTAATCAATGGCGAAAAAAATCGTCGGCTTCGTCAAGCTGCAAGTGCCAGCAGGCAAGGCCAACCCGTCCCCCCCGATCGGCCCCGCGTTGGGTCAGCGCGGTCTGAACATCATGGAGTTCTGCAAGGCGTTCAACGCCCAGACCCAGGGTGTCGAACCCGGTCTGCCTTTACCGGTGGTGATCACTGCATTTGCCGACAAGAGCTTCACGTTCATCATCAAGACGCCCCCGGCGACGACGCTGATCAAGAAAGCCATCAAGCTGACCAAAGGTTCATCCAAGCCGAACGCTGACAAGGTGGGCGTCATCACCCGGGCCCAGCTCGAAGAGATCGCGAAGACCAAGATGAAAGACATGACGGCGGCCGATCTGGATGCTGCCGTTCGCACCATCGCCGGCTCCGCGCGTTCGATGGGCGTGAATGTGGAGGGTGTCTAAATGTCCAAGCTCACCAAGAAACAGAAGGCACTGGAGGGCAAGGTTGACAGCAACAAGCTGTACCCGCTGACCGATGCCCTGAACATCGTCAAGGAGTGTGCCAACGCCAAGTTCGATGAATCCATCGATGTGGCGGTGCAATTGGGCGTCGACGCCAAGAAGTCGGATCAGGTGGTTCGCGGCGCCGTCGTGTTGCCCAACGGCACCGGCAAGACCAAGCGGGTCGCCGTGTTTGCGCAAGGTGCCAAGGCGGAAGAAGCGAAAGCTGCCGGCGCAGATATCGTCGGGATGGACGATCTGGCCGCGATGGTCAAGTCGGGTGACATGCCTTTCGACGTGGTGATCGCCGCGCCGGACGCGATGCGGGTCGTCGGAACGCTGGGTCAGATTCTGGGCCCTCGGGGCCTGATGCCGAACCCCAAGGTCGGCACCGTGACGCCGGATGTCGCCACCGCCGTCAAGAATGCCAAGGCCGGTCAGGTTCAGTTCCGCGTTGACAAGGCAGGCATCGTGCACTCGACCATCGGCCGCCGCTCGTTCGACTCGGACAAGCTCAAGGGTAACCTGGCCGCGCTGATCGATGCGCTGACCAAGGCCAAGCCGGCGTCCAGCAAAGGCGTGTATGTGCGCAAGGTGGCTGTTTCGTCGACCATGGGGGTGGGGGTCCGCGTGGACACGCAGTCCATCTCGGCGTAATCGCAGAAATTCAGGCGACGTGAAGACGTCGTCTGATGTGGTGGGCTGCAACGGCCCAGAGTCGTTGCAGGTCATCCAAGACCGTTGGCGCGTGGGAAACCACGCTTAATCGCGGAGCTCGATGGTTCGCCAGGCGGCTCGGGGCCAACGCAGATGGCGATCCCGCTGCAGATGGAATGTAAGTTCTGTTGAAAGTTGGTCGCTGCAATGTGGCGCGAGAGACGGTAACCGCCGTCAATCGCAAATGAAGGAGTAGACCTTGAGTCTGAATCGCAGTGAGAAAGAAGCGGTCATCAGTGATGTGACCGGCCTCGCCGCTAAAGCTCAAACGCTCGTGATCGCGGAGTACCGCGGCATCACGGTCGCTGACATGACCAAACTGCGCAACAACGCGCGCAGCAACGGTGTGAGCCTGAGTGTGTTGAAGAACACCCTGGCTCGCCGTGCTGTTGCCGGTAGCGCTTTTGATGTTGTCGCCGACCAGATGACCGGCCCTCTGATCTACGGCTTTTCCGAAGACGCAGTGGCTGCCGCCAAGGTGGTGGCCGAGTTCGCGAAGACCAACGACAAGTTGGTCATCCGGGCCGGTGCGTACGGCGGCAAGGCCCTGGACGTGAACGGCGTTAAGGAACTGGCCAGCATTCCATCCAAGGAAGTGCTGTTGGCTCAGTTGTTGGGCTTGATGCAGTCGCCCATTTCCCGCACGGCCCGAGTGCTGGCGGCTTTGGCCGAGAAGAGAGGCGCGGGAGCTCCCGCCGAAGCTGCTGCCGCGTAACAGCCGCAGCCGATAGAAACAAACTTGACAGGAAATCAAAATGGCATTCGATAAAGACGCATTCTTGACCGCGCTGGACAGCATGACGGTCATGGAACTCAACGACCTGGTGAAGGCGATTGAAGAAAAGTTCGGCGTGAGCGCCGCAGCGATGGCGGCCCCGGCCGCCGCAGGTGGTGGTGGCGCCGCCGCCGCTGTGGAAGAGAAGACCGAGTTCAACGTCGTCCTGCTGGAGGCCGGCGCGAACAAGGTGTCGGTCATCAAGGCTGTGCGTGAAATCACCGGCCTGGGCCTCAAGGAAGCCAAGGACGTGGTGGATGGCGCGCCCAAGGTGGTCAAGGAGGCGATGGCCAAGGCCGACGCCGAAGCCGCCAAGAAGAAGCTGGAAGAAGCTGGCGCCAAGGTCGAACTCAAGTAATCGACCCTGTGTGCAGGGCTGGAGGTGCCGGACCGGGCCTCCAGCCTTTCTTGCTTGTAAGAGCACACAAACAAACGGCGCGTGTCGCCACTTGTTTGTGTCTTCTGACCCCGACTGCAGAAGACGACTTGGTTCGGGTCGCGTGCAACGCGCGATCGTCCGCCAACGGTTGGTAGAGGCCAGCCACCAGGTCCGCCGGTCTTCAAACCCGGCCCCCCCAGTCGCAAAGACCCAGGACATTTGTCTTTGACCGGAGAATCCATGGCCTACTCGTACACAGAACGCAAGCGCATCCGCAAGAGCTTCGGCAGTCGTGAAAGCGTGCTCGAAGTGCCCTATCTGCTGCAGATGCAGAAGGATGCCTACACCGCGTTCCTGCAAGCCGACGCAAATCCCAGGAAGCGCACGCAGGAAGGGCTCCAGGCGGCCTTCGAAGCCGCCTTCCCGATCGTTTCGCACAACGGCTTCGTGGAGATGAAGTTTGTCGAGTACAACCTCGCCAAACCGGCCTTCGATGTTCGTGAATGCCAGACGCGTGGGCTGACCTTCGGGTCTGCAGTGCGGGCACGGGTTCAACTGATCATCTATGACCGCGAGTCGTCAACCTCGCAATCCAAGGTGGTCAAGGAGGTGAAGGAGCAGGAGGTCTACATGGGCGAAGTGCCCCTCATGACCGACAAAGGTTCCTTCATCATCAATGGCACGGAGCGCGTGATCGTTTCGCAGCTGCACCGTTCGCCGGGCGTCTTCTTCGAGCACGATAAGGGAAAGACCCACAGCTCCGGGAAGCTGTTGTTCTCCGCGCGCATCATCCCATACCGCGGCTCATGGCTCGACTTCGAATTTGACCCGAAAGACATTCTGTATTTCCGGGTGGACCGCCGTCGCAAGATGCCGGTCACGATCCTGTTGAAGGCGATCGGGCTCAACCCGGAATCGATCCTGGCCAACTTCTTCGTCAACGACCACTTTCGGCTCATGGACAGCGGCGCGCAAATGGAGTTCGTCGCGGAACGTCTGCGCGGCGAAGTGGCGCGGTTTGACATCACCGACAAGTCTGGCAAGGTGGTTGTCGCGAAGGACAAGCGTGTCACGGCTCGGCATACGCGAGAACTCGAGCAGTCCGGTACCACCCATATCAGCGTTCCCGAAGACCTGCTGATCGGCCGCGTGGTTGCCCGCAGCATCGTGGACGCCGACACCGGCGAGATCATCGCCAAGGCGAACGAAGAACTGACGGAAGCGCTGTTGAAGAAGCTTCGCAGCGCTGGCATCCAGGACCTCCAGTGCATCTACACGAACGAACTGGACCAGGGCGCGTACATCTCGCAGACGCTGCGAATCGATGAGACGGTCGACGAGTTCGCCGCGCGGGTGGCCATCTACCGCATGATGCGCCCCGGCGAGCCGCCGACTGAAGACGCCGTGCAGGCCCTGTTCCAGCGCCTGTTCTACAACCCTGACACGTACGACCTGTCGCGCGTCGGCCGCATGAAGTTCAATGCGAAGATGGGGCGTGAAGAATCGACCGGACCGATGGTGTTGACCAACGAAGACATCCTCGCCGTGGTCAAGATCCTGGTGGATCTGCGCAATGGTCGGGGTGAGGTCGACGACATCGATCACCTGGGCAACCGCCGGGTTCGCTGCGTGGGCGAACTGGCCGAGAACCAGTACCGCACCGGTCTGGCCCGGATCGAAAAAGCCGTCAAGGAGCGACTCGGCCAAGCGGAGCAAGAGCCGCTGATGCCGCACGACCTGATCAATTCCAAGCCGATTTCTGCAGCGCTCAAGGAGTTCTTCGGCGCATCGCAGTTGTCGCAGTTCATGGACCAGACCAACCCGCTCGCGGAGATCACGCACAAGCGCCGCGTCTCGGCCCTGGGCCCGGGCGGTCTGACAAGGGAACGCGCCGGATTCGAGGTGCGCGACGTGCACGTGACCCATTACGGCCGGGTGTGCCCGATCGAGACACCGGAAGGCCCGAACATCGGCCTGATCAACTCCCTCGCCCTGTACGCGCGACTGAACGAATACGGCTTCATCGAAACGCCGTATCGCCGCGTCGCCGAAGGCAAAGTGACGAATCAGATCGACTATCTGTCCGCGATCGAGGAAGGCAAGTACGTCATCGCCCAGGCGAACGCGGCGCTCGACAAGGAAGGCCGACTGACCGGCGATCTGGTGTCGGCCCGCGAAAAGGGCGAGTCCATCCTGGTCAGTGCCGAGCGCGTTCAGTACATGGACGTTTCGCCTGCGCAGATCGTGTCGGTGGCCGCCTCGCTGGTGCCGTTTCTCGAGCATGACGATGCCAACCGCGCGCTGATGGGCGCCAACATGTCGCGCCAGGCGGTTCCGGTTCTGCGCCCTGAAAAGCCGATGGTTGGCACGGGCATCGAACGCGTTGCGGCAATTGACTCGGGAACCGTGGTGACCGCCACCCGCGGCGGCGTTGTCGACTACGTCGATGCCACCCGCATCGTGATCCGTGTCAACGACAACGAAGCCGTGGCAGGCGAAGTCGGCGTGGACATCTACAACCTGATCAAGTACCAGCGTTCCAACCAGAACACCAACATTCACCAGCGTCCCATCGTCAAGAAGGGTGACAAGCTGGCCAAGGGCGACGTCATTGCCGACGGCGCGTCCACCGATCTGGGCGAAATCGCCATCGGTCAGAACATGCTGATCGCGTTCATGCCCTGGAACGGTTTCAACTTCGAGGACTCGATCCTCATCTCCGAGCGTGTGGTGGCCGAAGACCGGTATACCTCGATCCATATCGAAGAACTGGTCGTGATGGCCCGCGACACCAAGCTGGGCGCGGAAGAAATCACGCGGGACATCCCCAACCTGTCCGAGCAGCAGCTCAATCGGCTGGACGAGTCCGGCATCATCTACGTCGGCGCCGAGGTCCAACCGGGCGACACGCTGGTGGGCAAGGTGACGCCCAAGGGCGAGACCACGCTGACGCCGGAAGAGAAACTGCTGCGCGCGATCTTCGGCGAAAAAGCCTCCGACGTGAAGGACACTTCGCTGCGGGTGGATCAGGGCTCGCAGGGCACCGTGATCGATGTGCAGGTGTTCACGCGCGAAGGCATCCAGCGCGACAAGCGCGCCCAACAGATCATCGACGATGAGCTCAAGCGCTTCCGCCTCGATCTGAACGATCAACTCCGGATCGTCGAGGCCGATGCCTTTGATCGCATTGCCAAGCTGCTGACGGGACGCGTGGCCAATGGTGGCCCGCAGAAGCTGGCCAAAGGCACCAAGATCGACAAAGCCTATCTGGCCGGCGTGGATCGGTTCCACTGGTTCGACATTCGACCCGCCGAGGATGACGTCGCGTCCCAGTTGGAGAGCATCAAGAACTCGCTGGAACAGACGCGGCACAGCTTCGATCTGGCGTTCGAAGAAAAGCGCAAGAAGCTCACGCAGGGCGATGAACTGCCTTCGGGTGTCCTCAAGATGGTCAAGGTCTATCTGGCCGTCAAGCGCCGTCTGCAGCCCGGCGACAAGATGGCCGGCCGTCATGGCAACAAGGGCGTGGTGTCGAAGATCGTTCCGGTCGAAGACATGCCCTACATGGCGGATGGAACGCCCTGCGACATCGTGCTCAACCCGCTTGGGGTGCCGTCGCGGATGAACGTCGGTCAGGTCCTGGAAGTTCACCTGGGATGGGCGGGCAAGGGCATTGGCCAGCGCATCGGCGACATGCTCCAAGCCGAGGCCAAGGTCGCTGAACTGCGCACCTTCATGGAAGACCTGTACAACGGCACCGGGCGCAAGGAAGAACTGGCCCAACTGAGCGATGCCGACGTGCTCGAGATGGCCCAGAACCTCAGCACCGGCGTGCCGTTTGCCACGCCGGTGTTCGACGGCGCCTCGGAGGAGGAAATCCGCGCCATGCTCAAACTGGCCTATCCGGATGACGTGGTCAAGCGCAAGGGGCTCACCCAGACGCGCACCCAGGCCAACCTGTTCGATGGCCGCACGGGTGACCCGTTCGAACGCCCGACCACGATCGGGTACATGCACTTCCTGAAGCTGCATCACCTGGTGGATGACAAGATGCACGCCCGTTCAACGGGCCCATACAGCCTGGTCACGCAGCAACCCTTGGGTGGCAAGGCTCAGTTCGGTGGACAGCGCTTCGGTGAAATGGAAGTTTGGGCGCTGGAAGCCTATGGCGCGGCCTACGTGCTGCAGGAAATGCTCACCGTCAAGTCCGACGACGTGCAAGGGCGCACGAAGGTTTATGAAAGCATCGTCAAGGGCGAGCACTCCATCGATGCCGGCATGCCGGAATCCTTCAATGTTCTGGTCAAGGAAATCCGTTCCTTGGGCATCGACATTGAACTCGAACGTTCTTAATTGAAAAGGAAAGAGTCCCATGAAGTCCCTACTCGACCTGTTCAAGCAGTTCACGCCCGATGAGCATTTCGATGCCATCAAGATCGGTCTGGCGTCGCCCGAGAAGATCCGCTCCTGGTCCTTCGGTGAAGTGAAGAAGCCCGAGACCATCAACTACCGCACCTTCAAGCCCGAACGCGACGGCCTGTTCTGCGCCAAGATCTTCGGCCCCATCAAGGACTACGAATGCCTGTGCGGCAAGTACAAACGCCTGAAGCATCGCGGCGTCATCTGCGAAAAGTGCGGTGTTGAAGTCACGCAGACCAAGGTGCGCCGCGAGCGCATGGGCCACATCGACCTGGCCGCGCCCTGCGCCCACATCTGGTTCCTCAAGTCGCTGCCATCGCGTCTGGGTCTGGTTCTGGACATGACGCTGCGCGACATCGAGCGCGTGCTCTACTTTGAAGCCTATGTGGTGACCGACCCCGGCATGACGCCGCTGAAAAAGTTCAGCATCATGTCGGAGGACGACTATGACGCGAAACGCAAGGAATACGGTGATGAATTCGAAGCCAAGATGGGCGCCGAAGGCATCAAGGAGCTGCTGCAGGGCATTGACCTGGAAGTCTCCACCGAGCGTTTGCGCAACGATCTGACCGGATCCGAGGTCAAGGTCAAGAAAAACGCCAAGCGCCTCAAGGTGTTGGAAGCCTTCAAGAAGTCGGGCATCAAACCCGAGTGGATGGTGCTGGACGTGCTGCCGGTGCTGCCGCCGGACCTGCGCCCGCTGGTGCCGCTGGACGGGGGGCGGTTTGCGACTTCCGACCTGAACGATCTGTACCGCCGCGTCATCAACCGCAACAGCCGTCTTCGGCGTCTGCTGGAGCTGAAGGCGCCGGAAATCATCGCCCGCAACGAAAAACGCATGCTGCAGGAGGCCGTCGACAGCCTGCTCGACAACGGCCGTCGCGGCAAGGCCATGACGGGCGCCAACAAGCGTGCCCTCAAGTCGCTGGCCGACATGATCAAAGGCAAGAGCGGTCGCTTCCGCCAGAACCTGCTGGGCAAGCGCGTCGATTACTCGGGTCGTTCGGTGATCACCGTCGGTCCGACCCTGAAGTTGCACCAGTGCGGTCTGCCCAAGCTGATGGCTCTGGAACTGTTCAAACCCTTCATCTTCGCCCGCCTCGAGGCCATGGGCATCGCCACCACCATCAAGGCGGCGAAAAAGGAAGTGGAATCCGGCACGCCGGTGGTCTGGGATATCCTGGAAGAGGTCATCAAGGAACACCCGGTGATGCTGAACCGGGCGCCCACGCTGCACCGCCTGGGCATCCAGGCCTTCGAGCCGATCCTGATCGAAGGCAAGGCCATCCAGCTGCATCCGCTGGTCTGCGCGGCGTTCAACGCGGACTTCGATGGCGACCAGATGGCTGTGCACGTGCCGCTGTCGGTCGAAGCGCAGATGGAAGCGCGCACGCTGATGCTCGCGTCCAACAACATCCTGTTCCCTGCGTCCGGAGAGCCGTCCATCGTGCCGTCCCAGGACGTGGTGCTGGGTCTGTACTACACGACGCGCGATCGCATCAATGCCAAGGGTGAAGGGCTGGTGTTCGCGGACACCGGCGAGGTTCAGCGCGCGCTGGATGCGGGCGAAGTGGAACTGACCGCGCGAATCAGCGTCCGCATGACCGAATACACCAAGGACAAGGCCACCGGCGAGTTCATCCCTTCTACCTCCCTGGTGGAAACCACCGTCGGGCGTGCTTTGCTGAGCGAGATCCTTCCCAAGGGCCTGCCGTTCTCCAACATCAACAAGGCGTTGAAGAAAAAGGAGATCTCCAAGCTCATCAACGTTTCTTTCCGCAAGTGCGGCCTGAAAGAAACCGTGGTGTTTGCCGACAAGCTGCTGCAGAACGGCTTCCGGCTGGCCACCAAGTCCGGCATCTCGATCTGCATCGACGACATGCTGGTGCCCAAGGAAAAGGCCGGGATCATCGAGCGCTCGGAAAAGGAAGTCCGGGAGATCGAACAGCAATACGTCTCCGGCCTGGTCACGGCCGGCGAACGCTACAACAAGGTGGTGGACATCTGGGGCAAGGCCGGTGACGAAGTCTCCAAGGTCATGATGGCGCAACTGGCCAAGCAGAAGACCACCGACCGCCATGGCAAGGAGGCCGACCAGGAGTCCTTCAACTCGATCTACATGATGGCGGACTCGGGCGCGCGCGGCTCGGCGGCTCAGATCCGTCAGTTGGCTGGCATGCGTGGCCTGATGGCCAAGCCAGACGGCTCGATCATCGAGACCCCCATCACGGCCAACTTCCGCGAAGGCCTGAACGTGCTCCAGTACTTCATCTCCACGCACGGCGCACGGAAAGGCCTGGCGGACACGGCGTTGAAGACGGCCAACTCGGGCTACCTCACCCGTCGACTGGTGGATGTGACGCAGGATCTGGTGGTGACCGAGGACGATTGCGGCACGCACAACGGATCGCTGATGCGTTCGATTGTGGAAGGAGGCGAAGTCATCGAGTCGTTGCGTGAGCGAATTCTGGGTCGCACAGCCTCAGACGACATCCTCCACCCCGAGGACCAGTCTGTCCTGGTGCGCGCCGGTGAGATGCTGGATGAAGACGTCATCGACGTGCTGGAAGCACATGGGGTCGACGAGATTCGCGTCCGTACGGCACTGACCTGTGAAACCCGCTTTGGCATTTGCGCAAAGTGCTACGGTCGCGATCTGGGCCGTGGCGGCCTGATCAACACCGGTGAAGCGGTTGGCGTGATCGCGGCGCAATCGATCGGCGAGCCCGGTACCCAGCTCACGATGCGAACCTTCCACATCGGTGGCGCGGCTTCGCGTGCCGCGATAGCATCCAGTGTCGAGGCCAAATCCAACGGCATGATCGGTTTCAATGCCACGATGCGTTACGTGACCAACAGCAAGGGCGAACTCGTGGTGATTGCACGCTCGGGCGAGATCGTCATTCATGACGAACACGGCCGTGAGCGCGAACGCCACAAAGTTCCGTACGGCGCCACGCTGACCGTCAAGGCCGATCAATCCGTCAAGGCGGGCACCGTTCTGGCCAACTGGGATCCGTTGACCCGGCCCATCATCACCGAGTTCGCGGGCCGCGCCAAGTTCGAAAACGTCGAAGAAGGACTCACGGTCGCGAAGCAGGTCGACGAAGTCACCGGCCTGTCCACGCTGGTGGTGATCGATCCGAAGCGCCGCGGTGCGGCCAAGGTCGTGCGCCCGCAGGTCAAGTTGATCGATGCGGCCGGCAATGAAGTCAAGATCCCCGGCACCGATCACTCGGTGACCATCGGCTTCCAGATTGGCGCACTGATCCAGATTCGCGATGGACAGGACGTGGGTCCGGGCGAGGTGCTGGCCCGGATCCCGATCGAAGGCCAGAAAACCCGCGACATCACCGGCGGTCTGCCGCGCGTGGCGGAACTGTTCGAGGCTCGCTCGCCCAAGGACAAGGGCATGCTGGCCGAAATGACCGGCACCGTGTCGTTCGGCAAGGAGACCAAGGGCAAGGTCAGGTTGCAGATCACCGACCCCGACGGCAAGGTCTGGGACGAGCTGATCCCCAAGGACAAGAACATCCTGGTTCACGAGGGTCAGGTCGTCAACAAGGGTGAGTCGATCGTCGACGGCCCCGCCGATCCGCAAGACATCCTGCGCCTGCTCGGTGTCGAGGAACTGGCCCGCTACATTGTCGACGAGGTTCAGGACGTCTATCGCCTCCAGGGCGTGAAGATCAACGACAAGCACATCGAGGTCATCGTGCGCCAGATGCTGCGCCGGGTCGTGGTCGGCAATCCGGGTGATTCGAGCTACATCGCGGGTGAACAGGTCGAGCGATCGGAAATGCTGGACACCAACGACGCGTTACGCGCCGAAGGCAAGATTCCGGTCACCTACACCAACCTGCTGCTGGGTATCACCAAGGCTTCGTTGTCGACCGACTCGTTCATTTCGGCGGCATCGTTCCAGGAGACGACCCGCGTGCTGACCGAGGCAGCCATCATGGGCAAGCGCGACGAATTGCGTGGCTTGAAGGAAAACGTCATCGTGGGTCGTCTGATCCCCGCCGGTACGGGGCAAGCCTACCACCAGGCACGCAAGGCGAAAGACCTGATGGACGATGCCGAGCGTCGCGCCATTGCCGAGGCCGAAGCGGCCGAACTCGCGGGCGAGGGCGCATCGCCCGATGCGTCCGTCAGCAGCGAGGATGTCACGGCCGGTTGACCGAACAGTCCTCGATTGATAGCGCCCAAAGACCAGTTTTTGCTGGCTTTGGGCTTTTTTCTTCAAATTCGGTCAGAAAGTGCCGCTTGGCGGCACAACGGGGTGAGATGACAACGACAATGGCGCTCGCCGTGTTGGTGGGGATGCTGGTGTTCTGGGCCGTGGGGGCCTACAACCGGCTGGTTCGCCTTCGGTCGGAAGCGGTGAAGGCGTTTTCGGCGCTGGACAACGCGGTGGCGGTCCAGCCCGCCTTGATCAAGGTGGCGCAGCTGGTGGTCGGGGCTACGCCGGGTCCGGGCGTTCGTCAGCCCGGCGTCGCGGACGTGGCGGCGTGGTCTCGGCTGGAAGCGGCTTCGGGGCAGTTGGCGCTGGCGCTCGCCAATGCCCGTGCTCGTCCCCTGGAACCCGAACCGCTTCGCGCCTTCTCCACCGCGTACAGCGTGCTGACCAGCACGTGGCGGACGACTGAGGCCGAGTGTCTCGATGCCGTAGTCAGCCCGCAGGATCTTCGAGCGCGGCTTGCGGGGCTGGATGAGCAGGCCGTGGCCCACGCGGCAGTGTTCGACGCCGCGGTCGCAGCGTACAACCTCGCCATCAGACAATTTCCGGCCATGATTCTGGCGGCCATCTGGCAATTCAGAAGCGCCGAGCCCCTTGAATGGAACCGGCTCGTCGTCTGAGCCCGGGCGTTTGCCGAAAATCGCGATGACCCTTCATGCTGTGCCCTTGTGGCGACAACTTCAGGCCGCCGCATGGGTGCTGCAGGAGGTTCGCGATGGCCGATCGCTCACCCCGGTGCTGGATCAGGTGGATCGGGCGCTGCGGCCGGGCGTGCAGGCGCTGGCCTTCCAGGTGCTTCGCTCCTTGGGACGGGCCGAAGCGCTGCGGCGCGCTTTGGCGCGTCGAGCGCCTCCTGCGGGGGTCGACGCGCTGTTGACGGTGGCTCTGGCCCTGCTGGTTCCGGCCGATGAGGGTGCCTACGAGGGGTTTACGCTGGTGGACCAGGCGGTCGAAGCCGCCAAGCGTGATGGGTCTTTGCAAGCCGGTGCGCCATTCATCAATGCCTGCTTGCGTCGATTCCTGCGCGAACGTGGCGCGCTGATGCTTGCGACGGACCGCGACCCGGTTGCAAAGTGGAACCATCCGCTCTGGTGGATCAAGCGGCTGAAAAATGACCACCCGACGAAGTGGCAGGCCATCCTCGAAGCCAGCAACCGGCAGGCGCCGATGTCGTTGCGGATCAACCGGAGCCGTACCACGGTGGAGCACTACCTGGAGAGACTTTCTGCAGCGAATGTCGGTGCCGAGCGCATCGGAGCGTCAGGCGTGGTGCTCGAGCGGCCGGTGCCGGTCCACGCACTTCCAGGTTTTGAGCAGGGGCTGGTTTCGGTGCAGGATGCGGGCGCACAGCTCGCAGCGCTGTTGCTTCTGGACGGTCTCGTGTCACCGGGCATGGCCCAAGTGCTGGACGCCTGCGCCGCACCAGGGGGCAAGACAGCCCATCTGCTCGAATTGGGCGCTGGACGCGTCACCGCGCTGGACGTCGACCCGACCCGATGCGAGCGCATCCGTTCCAATTTGAAGCGCCTCGGGCTAACCGCCCGGGTGATTGCGCATGACGCCGCCGACACCGCCGGCTGGTGGGACGGCGAGTGTTTTGATGCCATTTTGCTGGACGCGCCGTGCACCGCGTCCGGTATCGTGCGGCGGCACCCCGATGTCCGCTGGCTGCGCCGCGAAAGCGATGTCGGCCAGCTTGCGGAACTTCAGGCGCGGCTGTTGAAAGGCCTTTGGCCCTTGCTCAAGCCCGGCGGGCGGCTGCTGTATTGCACCTGTTCGGTGTTTCGCCAAGAGGGGAGTCAGCAGATCAAAGCGTTTGTTGCAAGCAACACCGAGGCCCGGCTTCTGGCCTCTCCAGGCCATTTAATGCCCCAATTCCGGGCGGCGGAAAGAACAGTCCCGGACAATCATTCTGGTGATCACGACGGATTTTTCTACGCGTTGCTTGAAAAGCGCCTGCCTTAGCCTCTTTGGCTGGGCAGTCGCGTGGATGCTTGTCGTCGCGCCAGCCATCGCACGCGCGGAAGGGGCGCCCGTGGAGATCACCCAGCTGCGTGTGGAACGCGCGGACGACGGTCTGTATCTCAGCGCCCAGCTCCGCGTCGATCTCCCCGCCATCATGGTTGATACGCTGAACAAAGGGGTCGCGCTGCACTTCGTGGCCGAGGCCGAACTTCTGCGTGACCGCTGGTACTGGTACGACCGGAAATTGGCACTGGCAACCAAATACATCCGGCTCGCCTACCAGCCACTCACGCGGCGCTGGCGTATCAACGTGTCGCCGGAGCCGATCGGCAACGCGGGCCTGGGCGTCAGCATCACGCAGAACTTCGAATCGCTGGACGATGCCCTGCAGGCTCTTCAGCGCCAGGTTCGCTGGAGGATTGGCGATTCGGCCCTGCTGGAACCGGATTCAAGGCATTACGTCGAGTTTCGTTTCAGGCTCGACACCACCCAGCTGCCGCGCCCGTTCCAGATCGGCGTGTTCGGCAACTCGGAATGGGACTTTTCGGCAAGCCGCACCTACCGGCTTGGGCCGGAGAGCGGCAAGTGAGCGCGCCAGAGATCGAATTCAAGCCCGAGCGGGTGTTTCAGTCCCGAGCCGTTCGTTGGGGCATTGTCGTGGGCGTTGCCGCAATGGTCGCCATCGGGCTGGTGCTGCTCCTGCTCCTGACACTGGCCACCAACAACCGCGAACTCTACGAGCAGAACTACGCCCGGCTGTTCGTGCTGAACGTCGTGGTGGCCGGGTTGCTGGTCGGCGTCATCCTGTGGATGGTGATCCGGCTGGTGCTGCGCGTGCGCCGTGGCCGGTTTGGCAGCCGCCTGCTGGTCAAGCTGGCCGCCATATTTGCGCTGGTCGGGTTCGCCCCCGGTTTGCTGATCTACGTGGTGTCCTACCAGTTCGTTTCGCGCTCCATCGAAAGCTGGTTCGACGTGAAGGTCGAAGGCGCGCTGACCGCCGGGCTGAGTCTGGGCCGCACCGCGCTGGACACCCTAGCGAACGATCTCGCCAACAAGACCCGCACCGCCGCGGCCCAGCTTTCGGGCACCTCGGACTCGGCCGCGGCGCTCAGCCTGGAGCGGCTGTCGGATCAGCTCGGAGCCAGCGACATCGTGCTGTGGAGCGCATCGGGCAAGATGATCGCCAGCGCTGGCAAGTCGCGGTTCGACATCAACCCCGAACGGCCCTCGGCGCAGCAGTTTCGCAATGCCAGAAGCCAGGGCGTCGCAGCCCAGGTGGAAGGTGTGGATGAGGGCGCCGCAACCGGCTCCGGCACTGGAGCGGCCCGCATCCGAGCCATTGCGTGGGTGCCGGCGCCGCGGATCGGGCTGGCGGACGAGTCGCGCTTCCTGCAGGTCATCGAGCCCATTCCTCAGGCTCTGGTGGCCAATGCGGTGGCGGTGCAGGTGGCCAATCGCGAATACCAGGAGCGGGCTTTGGGGCGCGAGGGGCTGCGTCGGATGTACATCGGAACCCTCACCCTCAGCCTGTTTCTCGCTGTGTTCGGGGCGATCGTGCTGGCGGTGGTGCTCGGCAACCAGCTGGCACGCCCCCTGCTTCTGCTGGCCGAGGGCGTCAAACAGGTCGCGGCCGGTGACCTGACGCCCAAATCGGCCCTGATGGGACGCGACGAACTGGGCGGGCTGACGCGTTCGTTTGCGGACATGACGCAGCAGTTGCTGGAGGCGCGCAAGGCCGTTGAAGCCAGCATGGACCAGGTGGACCGCGCCCGCGCCAACCTTCAGACCATTCTCGACAACCTGACCGCGGGCGTGATCGTTCTGGACGCCGAGGGGACGGTGCTGTCGTCCAATCCGGGCGCCACCCGAATCCTGCGCGCGCCCATGGCGGCATTTGAAGGCCGCCCTCTGGCCTCCATTCCGGGCCTCGATGCCTTCGCCGGCAGCGTGCTGGCGCAGTTCGACGCCTTTCTGGGCGAGCGGCAGCAGCACGGCCTCGATCATTGGCAACAATCGTTCGAGCTGAAAACGTCGGCTCAGGGCGGTGCCACCGATACGGTCACGCTGGTTGCCCGAGGCGCGGTTCTGCCGGACCAGACCCGCCTTCTGGTGTTTGACGATATCTCCGAGATCGTGTCTGCGCAGCGGGCGCAGGCCTGGGGTGAAGTGGCGCAACGCCTTGCCCATGAAATCAAGAACCCGCTGACCCCCATCCAGTTGTCCGCCGAACGCCTGGAGATGAAGCTGACCCCCAAGCTGGCCGAACCGGACGTCGCCGTGCTCGTCAAGTCGGTGAAGACCATCGTGGACCAAGTTGGCGCCATGAAGCGCCTGGTGAACGAGTTTCGCGACTACGCCCGACTTCCGACCGCAGACCTGCAGCCACTTGACCTGAACGCACTGGTGCTCGATGTGCTTCATCTCTACGGCAATGGCACCGGCGATGAGAGCAACCCGGTTCGGGTGGAACTGGATCCGGACAGCCCGTTGATCCGTGGAGATGCGCAGCAACTGCGGCAGGTCATCCATAACTTGCTGCAGAACGCGCAGGACGCGACCGAAGCGCGCAAAGGTGAAGGCGAGCCGGGCCGGGTGCAGATACGTACCCAATGGGTCAAGCCGTCGGGGCGGGTTCGACTGAGCGTGTTGGACGAGGGCACCGGGTTCCCCGAGCACATTCTCAAGCGGGCGTTCGAGCCCTATGTGACGACCAAGGCCCGCGGAACCGGTCTGGGCTTGGCGGTGGTCAAGAAGATTGCGGACGAGCACGGCGCACGCATCGAAATATCCAACCGCTTGTCCGACGGAGTCGTCCGGGGAGCCCAAGTGTCGCTATCATTCGCCAAGGACAACAGCCCGCTCGCCTGATCGATGTCGCTGGCTTAACAGGGGACGCACACAGCAATCATGGCAAATATCTTGGTGGTCGACGACGAACTGGGCATTCGCGACCTGCTGTCGGAAATCCTGAACGACGAAGGCCACAACGTCGAACTCGCCGAAAACGCCGCCCAGGCGCGGGCTGCGCGACATCGGGCGCGGCCCGATCTCGTGTTGCTCGACATCTGGATGCCGGACACCGACGGCGTGACCTTGCTGAAGGAGTGGTCCGCCAACAGTCTGCTCACCATGCCGGTCATCATGATGAGCGGACACGCCACCATCGACACGGCCGTGGAGGCCACCCGCATTGGCGCGCAGGCCTTTCTTGAAAAGCCGATCACCCTTCAAAAATTGCTCAAAGCCGTGGAGCAAGGGCTGGCGCGAGAGGGAACCCGGAAAGCGGTGGCCGGTGCGACCCACGCGACGCATGGCCCAGACCTGACCGTTGAGGCGGCGATGACGGGTGGCCTGGCGTTGCCAGCCGCCCAAGACCTCGGCCCTGCCGGGCGCCAGAGCTTTGATCTGGACAAACCGTTGCGCGATGCCAGGGACGAATTCGAGAAGGCCTATTTCGAGTTTCATCTGGCCAACGAGGGTGGTTCCATGACCCGAGTGGCTGACAAGACCGGCCTGGAACGCACCCATCTGTACCGTAAGCTCAAACAATTGGGCGTTGACCTTTCTCGTGGCAAACGCCATGGCCATGGCTGAAAAGCAGCCGTTATCGCTGCTATAATTTGCAGTCCGGCCCGGTAGCTCAGTTGGTAGAGCAGCGGATTGAAAATCCGCGTGTCGATGGTTCGATTCCGTCCCAGGCCACCAGATCAGAAAAGCCCGCTATGTCACCGTAGCGGGCTTTTTTCTTCTGG
>ERZ1645187.969-NODE-969-length-27276-cov-19.238933_pt1 | contig 27276 bp, 25 predicted proteins | sample MGYA00575352_ERZ1645187 | MGnify/ENA primary metagenome ERZ1645187 (study PRJEB40837, sample SAMN11349314) | freshwater sediment metagenome | isolation source: river sediment | host: Sediment | place: India: Wazaribad , New Delhi | collected 2017-02-21 ...
AGTGCGCGGAGGAATGGATCGCGGGGACAAGCCCCGCGATGACAGCAGTGGGTCAGCAGCCTCACCCCACGACCCTACGCACCCGCTTCACCAGTCGCTCCACATTTTCGGGCGGGGTTTGCGGAACGATGCCGTGGCCGAGGTTGAAGATGAAACGCTGACCGTCCATCAGCTCCAGAATCTCGTCCACGCGCTCGTCGAGGGCGTCGCCGCCCGCCACCAGCAGCAGCGGGTCGAGATTGCCCTGCACCACGACGTCCTCGTCCTCGAACATCTCGGCCATCATGGCCGGCGGCATGGCGGTGTCGCAGCCGATGCCGTCGACGCCGGTTTCGCCGACGTACCAGAGCGCCCCGGCGCCGACGCCCCGCGGGAAGCCGATAACCGGCACGTCCGGATGGCGCTCCTTCAGGGCCTCGACGATTCGCTTGGTCGGCTCCACCACCCAGCGGTCGAGCTCGTTGTCCGGCAGGGTGCCGGCCCAGGTATCGAAAATCTGCAGCGCGTCGGCGCCGGCCTTCACCTGCCCGTCGAGATAGTCGATGGAGGTGGCGACGAGGGTGTCGATCAGCTTCTGGAAGCCCTCAGGATCGCGGTAGGCCCACAGCCGCGCCTCGGCTTGGTCGCTGGACCCCTCCCCCTGCACCATGTACGTGGCGACCGTCCACGGCGCTCCGCAGAAGCCTATGAGGGCCGTCTCGTCGGGAAGGTCGCGGCGCAGGCGCTCCACCGTCTCGTAGATCAGCGAGAACTTGGTACCGGTCCTGGCCGGATCGAGACGGGCGAGGTCCTTGTCGGCGCGGATCGGCTCCAGCCGCGGTCCCTCGCCGACCTCGAACGTCACCTTCTGGCCGAGCGCGTCCGGCACGATCAGGATGTCGGCGAACAGGATGGCGGCATCGAAGCCATAGCGGCGGATCGGCTGCAGCGTCACCTCGGCGGCGTGGCGCGGCGAATAGCAGAGGTCCAGGAACCCGCCGGCCTCCTCGCGCGTGGCGCGGTATTCCGGCAGATAGCGGCCCGCCTGGCGCATGAGCCAGATCGGCGGGGGCGACAGCGCCTCACCCGCGAACGGCTTCAGGAACCGGCGCTTGAGGCTGGCGGCGGACTTCGACGGCTCAGACCGGCTCATGCAAACCCTTCTCTAGATTCAGATAAAGACTCTTCACTTGTTTTTTCTTTTTTTATTACCCCGATGGATTGCGGAGATACCACCTCTCTCCCGCTCCCGTCCAACGCTCACCAACAGCCGCACGTCGCCGGACCCAAATTTGGTGCCCGCGAGCGTTCTCCTGCTACCAGAGGGAGAAAAATCCGCCGGGTCATAGTGTTGCGCGGTGGCGCGAGACCGGTACGCGGTGGCATGGCCAGTGGATGTTCGCCAGATGATCCGACGGACGGAGCGGCCATCCCCGTGGAGGGCTGCGGTCCAAGATTTTCCGTTCGCTTGCGCTCAAATGTGGGTATCACCGTGGAGAACCGTGCAGCCGGGCCGCAAGGTGCCGCTGCAACCCGTCCGGCGCGTGGATAACTCGCGCTTCTGTCCACAGGCAGTGCCTCGCCATGCCGCATCGCGCCTCGAGCTTCTTTCACCTGCATCTCGTCTCGGATGCGACCGGCGAAACCCTGACGACCATCGCCAAGGCGGCCGCGGTCCAGTACGCCGAGGTGCGGCCGATCGAGCACGTCTATCCGATGGTGCGGACGGCACGGCAGCTCACCCGCGCGCTGCAGGAAATCGAGCAGGCGCCCGGCATCGTGCTGTACACGCTGGTCAACAAGACGCTGACGGAAGAGCTCGAGCGCCGCTGCAAGGAGCTGAAAATCCCCTGTCTGCACGTGCTGCAGCCGATCATGCAGGTGTTCGAGAGCTATCTCGGCGCCCCGCGCACGCCGACGGTAGCCGGCCAGCACGTGCTCGACGCGGAATATTTCAGCCGCATCGATGCGCTGAACTTCTCCATGGTGCACGACGACGGCCGCCTGCCGGACAACATGGATGATGCCGACATCTGCATACTCGGCATATCGCGCACATCGAAGACGCCCACGAGCATCTACCTCGCGCAACGCGGCTACAAGACGACCAACCTGCCGCTGGTTCCGTCGATCCCGTTGCCGAAGCAGCTGACCGAACCGACGAGTTGTTTCATCGTCTGCCTCGTGGCAAGCCCGGATCGGGTCTCGGAGATCCGCCGAAACCGCGCGCTGACGCTCGCCGACCGCAACCTCGACACCTATGTCGACCGCAGCATCATCGCCGCCGAGATCGCGCATACGAGGAAACTCAGCGCCAAGTACGGCTGGCCGCTGATCGACGTGTCGCGCCGTTCGGTCGAGGAGACCGCGGCCGCCATCATCAAGCTGCTGCACGACAAGCGTGCCGGCACGGCGGAGAACGGCGAGGACGACGCCCGGAGTGCGGTGAAGGAGTGAGCGGCGTGGCCGGTGTTCCATCTGGCACGCCGCAGCGCGTGATCCTCGCCTCCGGCAGCAAGGCGCGCCGCGATATGCTGCGTGCGGCGGCTGTCGATTTTTCGCTGTGCACCGCCGATGTGGACGAGCCGGCCTTGCGCGCCGCGATGCGTGCGGAGCATGGCGATGCTGTCGCGCCGGCCGACGTCGCACTGGTGCTGGCGCGCGCCAAGGCCGAGGCTGTGAGCCGGCTCGAGCCGGGTGCGATCGTGATCGGCTCGGATCAGGTGCTGGCTCTGGGTGGCGCGTTGTTGTCGAAGCCAGGCGATCTGGCGCGCGTCGGCGATCAGATCGTGGCACTGGCGGGCCGCACGCACGAATTGACATCGGCGGTCGTGACCGCAGTCAATGGTGTGGCGGAGTGGAGTGCGGTCGACAGCGCGCGGCTCACCATGCGCGCGGTGAGCGATCAGTTCGTCGAAGCTTATGTCGCGGCCTGCGGCGAGGATGTGCGCCACAGTGTCGGCGCGTATCACCTCGAAGGGCTCGGCGTGCAACTGTTCGAGAAAATCGAGGGCGACTATTTCACCATCCTCGGTATGCCACTGCTGCCGCTGCTCGCCGAGCTGCGCAGGCGTGGCGTGCTGATGGCTTGAGAGCGGACAGGATCACGGGAGCGAGACATGAAGCGCGCATGTGTCATCGGCTGGCCGATCGCGCATTCGCGCTCGCCGTTGATCCACGGCCACTGGCTGCAGCGCTATCGGATCGATGGCACCTACACCAAGGAAGCGGTGCGGCCCGAGGATGTGCAGGCATTCCTGCGCAATCTCGGCGAGCGCGGCTTTGCCGGCTGCAACGTCACGGTGCCACACAAGGAAGTCGCGTTCGGGCTGGCGGATGTGGTGCACGATAGCGCGCGTGCGGTCGGTGCCGCGAACACCTTGTGGCTGGAAGGCGGGCGCCTCCATGCCGCCAACACCGACACCTATGGTTTCATGACGCATCTCGCACGCGAAGCGCCGGACTGGCAGGCTGAGGATCGCCCGGTGCTGCTGCTGGGTGCAGGCGGCGCGGCGCGCGCCATCGCCTATGGTTTTCTCGAAGCCGGTACGCGCGAAATCTTCATCGCCAACCGCACGCGCGCGCGCGCTGAAGCGCTCGCTGCTCACTTCGGGAGCGATCGCCTGCGCGTCGTCGACTGGGCGGACCGATCGTGCGCCGCGCGCGAGGCGGGCGTGATCGTCAACACCACGACCATCGGCATGAAGGGCGAAGGCAGCCTCGGTCTCGATCTTGCGGGGGCGCCGAAATCCTGCGTGGTGGCCGACATCGTCTATGTGCCGCTCGAAACGGAGCTGCTGGCGGACGCGCGGCGCCACGGTCTCGAGGCGGTGGACGGGCTCGGCATGCTGCTGCATCAGGCCGTTCCGGGATTCGAGAAATGGTTCGGTGTTCGCCCGGAAGTGACCGAGGAACTGCGCGACATCATCGTCGCCGACATCGAGGCGCACACGTGATGCTGATCGTCGGTCTCACAGGCTCGATCGGTATGGGCAAATCGACCGCGGCGGAGCGGTTTCGCGAACACGGCATCGGCGTGCTCGATGCGGATGCGGTCGTGCATAACCTCTATCGCGGTGCCGCCGTGCCGCTGGTCGAGGCGGCCTTCCCCGGTACGACGCGCGATGGAGCGATCGACCGACCGTTGCTGCTGGCGGCGATCACGAGGGTCCCCGACGGTTTCAGGCGGCTCGAGGCCATCGTGCATCCGCTGGTGCGCGACGCCGAGCGGGAATTCCTCGCCACCGAACATGCCAGGGGCGCGGACCTCGCCGTGCTCGAGATACCGCTGTTGTTCGAGACTGGCGGCGACAAGCTTGTCGACGTGACCGTGGTGGTGAGCGCGCCGGCGGCCATGCAGCGCGATCGCGTCCTCGCGCGGCCCGGCATGACGGAAGCAAAGCTCGCCGAAATCCTGTCGCGGCAACTGTCCGATGCGGAAAAGCGACAGCGCGCCGACTTCATTGTGGATACGTCGGGCGAGATCACCGAAACACACGCGCAAATCGATAGACTCCTCGCCGTGCTGCGTTCGCGCGACGGGACCGCCTATCAACGGCATTGGGCCCTCGCTTAAGCTGGCCAGTCACAACGGCGGGCTTCACCGATCAGGACGAGCGGACCCAGATGCAGCGCGAAATCGTGCTTGATACCGAAACCACCGGCCTCGACCCGAAGAAGGGCGACCGGCTCATTGAAATCGGCTGCGTCGAGCTCATCAACCGCATCCCCACGGGCCGCGAGTATCACGTCTACATCAACCCGCAGCGTGACGTGCCGGCCGAGGCCGAGCGGGTGCACGGCCTGTCGACGGCGTTCCTTGCCGACAAGCCGTTGTTCAAGGACGTGCACCGCGACTTTCTGGAGTTCATCGGCGACGACCAGCTCGTCATTCACAACGCCAACTTCGACATCGGCTTTCTCAACATGGAGCTGGATCGGGTCGGCAAGCCGGCGATCGGCTTCGACCGCGTCGTCGATACGTTGCGGTTGGCGCAGCGCAAGCATCCGGCAGGGCCCAACTCGCTCGACGCGCTGTGCAAGCGGTACGGCATCGACAATTCGCAGCGCGTAAAGCACGGCGCGTTGATGGACTCGCTGCTGCTCGCGGAAGTCTACATCGAGCTGCTGGGCGAGCGTCAGGCGGCACTCGGGCTCGGCGAACGCGGGACGGCATCGGCCGCGAGCGAGGGCGCGGGGCGGCGCATGCGCCAGAGTGCAGCTGCCAAACGGCCGGTCCCGCTGCCATCGGTCGTGACCGAGGAGCAGAAAGCGGCCCACCGCAGCTTCGTCGAGACGCTCGGGCCAAAGGCGCTCTGGCTGCGCTTCACCGGCGCGAAAGAGAACGCTGCCTGACTCGAGATTCGATCAGACGCTCGACGGCAACAGAAAAACGCCCGGCCTTCGCGATGAAGCCGGGCGTTCGATTTGTTCACACCAGACCCGCGAGGGCTGGACGGCTCAGGCATTCGCCTTGCCGGCGGCGGCCTCGGCCTGCTCCTGCTGGCGGCGGATGTAGAGGCCGGCGAAGTCGATCGGGTCGAGCAGCAGCGGCGGGAAGCCGCCCTCGCGCGTGATGTCGGCCAGAAGCCGGCGCAGGAACGGGAACAGGATCGACGGGCAGTTGACGAGCAGGAACGGCTCCAGCGCCTGATCGGGGATGCCCTGCAGGCGGAACAGGCCGGCATAGACGACCTCGAGTTCGTAGATGGTGCCGATCTTCTGGCTGGTGGCGTGGGCGCGGAAGTTGATCGCGCTCTCGAAAACGCCCTGGCCCGGATCGACCGGCTTGGCGTCGACGTTCACTTCGAGCTGAATGTGAGGATTGTCGCCCGGGCCGCCCATCATCTTGTCGATGTTCGGGTTCTCGAAGGACAGATCACGAATGTACTGGCCGAGGACCTGCGCTTGTACGGGAGCCGGAGCGCCCTTGCCGGCGTCAGCTGCCGCCCCATTGCCGTTCTTGCCGTCCGCCATGGTTATTTCCCGTCCCCGATAGAGCTTCGTGGTGCGGCCGTGCTGGCCCGCATCGTTGGCGCGCTGGCTATCACGATGTCCGGCGCCGTGCAATCAACCGCGCGGCCGATTGGAATTGCGCTTGGGATCGACTGTGCGCTCCTCGAGGCGCTCATACTCGCCCTCGATGATGATGCCATCCTCGTCGAAAGTGATGTCCGGATCGGGTCGGGAGGCGGCGCCCGGCCCCCGTCTCGTCTCGGTTCGCGGCGCGTCCGTCTCGGTCGTGGTCCACACCCAGGAGCCGGACGTCAGCACCCGCGACAGCAGCCCGCCCACCGCCAGTTTGCGGACCGGCGGCACCAGCAGCAGCAGGCCCAGCGTGTCGGCGACCAGGCCCGGCGTTATGAGCAGGACGGCGGCTATCGCAACCAATACACCGTCGAGAACCGGTCCGACCGGGGGTTGGCCGGAGGACGCCGCCGCTGCCACCCGACGCAGCATGTCGACGCCCTGCCGGCGGAGCAGAAAGGTGCCGCCGACTGCGGTGCCGACGACGATGAGCATCGTCCACCAGAATCCGATCGTCTGTCCGACCTTGATGAGCAGGACGATCTCGATCAAAGGGATTGAGAACAGGACGAGCAAAAGTATGGCGCGAGCCGGAGACGGCATGAGCTTTGCCAGTGGACCTCGCCAGCCGACCTCGCCGATCGAGGTCAGGTTGAAGGGCTGCGAGGCGATTCAACCTTGCCGACGGCGGCCGAAGCGTCAACCCAGTTGGCGAGGCTGGCTTTGTGGCCTAAGTTCAGCCTGACACCACACGCGACCCGGCCGGGCTGCGGACCGCCTGCGGTTCCCGCGGCTACGGCATCGTCAACGGGTGCGCTGGCAATCGGTCGGCATCGCGCCTACATCCCGCATGTCGGGCGCGGAATTCCGGGCTCTCTCTCGAAAGCACGTCGATGGACGGACAAATCGATCTCATCACGCTCATTGCGCTGATCGTGGCGCTGGTGGTCATCGTCAAGTTGCGGGGCGTTCTCGGACGTCGTAGCGACGAGGACGACGCGCGGCTCGAGCGCTACCGGTCCGAGCAGCGTCGCGCCGCCAATCCGGCCAACGCGGGTGACGACAAGGTCGTCACCATGCCGCAGCGTGAGGCGCCCGCGGCACGGGCGCAGGGTGATGGCGGCGTCGCCGTCGCCGAGCAGCGCGCGCGCATCCGCACCGCCGCCGGGGCGAACTCGGAGGTCGAGCGTGGTTTGCTCGACATCCTGAAACTCGATCCGCAGTTCGATCCCGAGCCTTTCCTGCACGGCGCCAAGCAGGCCTACGAGCTGATCGTGACGGCCTTCGCCGAAGGCAACCGCAAGCTGCTCAAGGATCTTCTGAGCCGCGAAGTGTTCGAAAGCTTCCAGTCGGCAATCGTCGATCGTGAGAACCGGGGCGAGCAGGTGGACCAGTCGTTCGTCGGCATCTCCAAGGCCGATATCGTCGACGCGGATCTCAAGGACGGTTCCGCACAGGTGACCGTGCGCTTCGTCAGCCAGCTCATCTCGGCGACGCGCGATCGCACCGGTGCGGTGGTGAATGGCGATCCGCAGTCGATTCGCGAGGTCACCGACATCTGGATGTTCTGCCGCGACATCTCGACGGTGAAGGCGCGCGCCAACCCGAACTGGAAGCTGGTTGCCACGCAGGCCCCGGCCTGATTTGTGTCCCGTTGAAGCGTGAGCGCCGCCAGGTGCCGCCGCTCCGTCCGTCGCGGGGTTCCAAACACCGCGCTTTACCATTAGCTTCACGGTTGCACCGCAGGCGCCCGGCGCCGGGTGGTGGCCGCGTCCTTGCTCCGGGGGGAGCAGCGCTGCCCGGGGGAGAACGACCGTGCCGAAATCGGTGTTGTCGCGTGTTCGCAGGGCGACGGGCTGCGGTATCGCAGTTTTCGGCGTGGTGTTCGCAGGACTGCAGTCGGTGGCGGCGGCCGAGCCGACGGGCAACGTCGTATCCGGCGCCGCCGTCAAGGAAGGTCACGTGACCGCGCCTAAGGCACCAAAAACGACGAATGCGTCCGCCGCTGCCGGCGCTGCTGTCGGGGCACCGGCCGCCGTCGCCAAATCTGCGACCTCAGCGTCCACCCCTGCGTCAGCCGTCAAGCCGGTCGTCGCAGCATCGAGCTATCAGCCGGTGGCGTTTGCCGAGCTGCCGGGCTGGGCGGACGACGATCATCTCGCCGCGCTCAAGGCGTTCGCGAAGTCCTGCGGCCGGCTGCACGCGGCCGCCCGCGCCGGCAACAAGCCCGGCGCGACCCCGACCCCGCCAGCACTGCTGGCCGCCTGCGTCGACGCTGCCGCGCTGCTCGAAAACGGTGCGACGAGGGCCAAAGCCAAGACCTTTTTCGAGGAGCACTTCACGCCGCATCGGGTGGCCCACGCCGCGCCGCAAGGACTGTTGACCGCCTATTACGAGCCGGTCATCGAAGGCGCACGCACCGCCGGCCCCGGCTACAAGACGCCCATCTACCGGCGCCCGCGCGATCTCATGAACCTCGTCTCGGAAGCCGAGCGCGGCGCCAAGGCCGAGCAGTTGACGCATGCACGCAAGACGGCGGGCGGTTGGGAGCCCTATCCGACGCGCCAGGAGATCGAGAGTGGCGCGCTCGCCGGCCAGGGGCTCGAGCTGCTGTACCTCAAGGACCCGGTCGACGTGTTCTTCATGCAGGTGCAGGGCTCAGGTCGCATCGCGCTCGACGACGGCAGCAGCGTGCGCGTCACCTACGACGGCAAGAACGGCCATCCCTACTCGTCCATCGGCAAGTACCTGATCGACAACGGGCTCGTCGCTGCCGACAAGATGTCGTTGCAGGCGCTGAAGACCTGGCTGCGGCGCAACCCGGAGCGGGCGCGCGAAGTGCTCTGGCAGAACCGCTCGTATGTTTTCTTCCGCGAGCTCGCGGGCGAGCAGGCGGACGGGCCGCTCGGCGTCCTCGAAATCCAGCTGACGCCGGGCCGCAGTCTCGCCGTCGATACCGCGCATCACGCCATCGGCCTGCCGGTCTACGTTTCGGCGGGCACCCTCTCGCACATCACGCGCGACGACGGTGGCTTCCACCGGCTGATGGTGGCGCAGGACGTCGGCTCGGCCATCCGCGGGCCGGAGCGCGGCGACATCTACGTCGGCTCGGGCCCGAAGGCCGGATCGGTCGCCGGCATCACCAAACATCCCGGCAACTTCTTCGTGCTGTTGCCGCGCGATCTGCCTGGCGCGCAGCGGGGCACCGTGATCGAAGCGGAAGCGAAGCCGGCCGAGTCGTCCGCGAGCGCGCGGACGAAAAAGCAGCGGCAGGCCAGCCAATGACCGGAGGCGCCGGGGGCGGCGGTGGCCGTTCGCGGCGACCCGTGCTGAGCGACGACGACCGCCGCCTGTGGGAGCATGTCGCGCGCTCGGTGGCGCCGCGCGTGCGCGGCAAGGCGCGCGTGCTCGACGCGGCGGCCCTGCAGCCCCAAGGGCCGAGCGCGGGCGAGCGCCCGGAGACTGCATCGGAGCTGCACGCGCGGCTGGAAAGCGGCGCCAGCGGACTGGCCCGAGACGGGGCGACCTCGCCGGTGCAGCCGTCAGGCCCGGTGAAGGTGCCGCGCCCGCACACTCCGCCGCCGATCGCCGATTTCGATCGCAAGGCGGCGCGCCGCATACGCTCGGGCCGCACCGAGATCGAGGCACGCATCGATCTGCACGGCATGCGCCAGGACGAGGCGCACGCGACGCTGCGGAGCTTTCTCTACGCCTGCCATGCGCGGCGTCTGCGTTGGGTGCTGGTGATTACCGGCAAGGGCCGCCCGGCGCGTCACGATGGCGGCGACGACAGCGCATTGCCCGCCCGCCAGCGCCGCGACGATCTGCCATCGTGGCACGATGACGGGCGCGGCGTGTTGAAGCGCGTGGTGCCGCGCTGGCTCGGCGAGCCGGAACTGCGCGCCATCGTCGTCAGCTACCAGTCCGCATCGGTCGCCCATGGCGGCGAAGGCGCGCTCTACGTGCAGCTCCGCGCCAAGCGTTGACGTGCGCCGAACGACGGCAAGTGTTTGCCCTGCCAGGTGCGATCACTGGCACTTGGCGTCGAGGTTCTTCAGCGCGTTTGAAATGCCGGACAGCGAGAACTTGTCGTCGGTCGCGGTGCCGCTCTCGGACGTGGCGGCGACCTGCATGGCGCTGCCGCGCTTCATCGCCTCGATCAGCTTCAGCTCCTGCGTCGGGTCGGCGACGAACGCCTTGTCGTCCTGCGGGAACAGCTTGAACACCGTGCCGCCGATGTTGACGGTGATGTCGCTGCCCTTCTTGATCTTGTAGCCGAGCAGAACGCTCACTTCGGTCTTCACGCCGTCCTTCGGCCAGGCAGAGATGTAGAAGAATACCGCGTCGCGCTTGGGCTGTTCGGCTGCGGGCTCGGTGCCCTTCTTCGGCGTATTGGCCGCCGGCTGCGTGGCGACGAAGCAGATCTTCTTCTGCGCCGCGTCGTGGACGAAGAGAGACCAGTCTCCGTATTTCTCTATGAGCTTCGCTGCGTTGGCAGCACCAGCGAAAGCAAAGCTCGAAGCCAAGGCGACCGCAAGTGCAGTCACTCGGGCGGCGCGCGGGAGGATATACTGGGCGGTGGTCATCGGTCGTCGCTTCGTCCCTCTGTTCACTCGCTGTAGCTTCTACACGAACTGAGACTTCGGTGTAACCCTGGAGCGGTCGGCCGGCGTGGTGTTGGTGGCGCATCCCGTTGCAAAGGTTAGCGGGACCGGGCTACAGGGATGGCCCGCCGGGTCGCATCGGCCGGTCGGCGAACGTGGCGAGACTGCGCACCCGATCGTACATGACGATGGCGCCGGCCATGGCGACGTTGATGCAGAATCGTGTCGGTATCCTGACCACGTGCTGGCAGCGTTCGAGCAAGGGCGGGCTGATCGAGCCGAGTTCCGGGCCGAGCACATAGGCGGCCCGCAGCGGGTGGCGGAAGCTCGGCAGGTCGACCGCGTCGTCGGTCAGCTCGACACCGACCAGCACGCAGCCTTTCGGCAGCATCATCTCGTCCATTCCGCGCCAGTCGTAGTGCGGCAGGTGCCATTGCCCCTTGGAGGTGTCGGCGCGGGCCTCCAGCGCGTGATAGGTGGCGCCGATGGTGAACGTGAAGCTGGCGCCGAAGCCGTGCGCCGACCGCATCAGGTTGCCGAGGTTCAGCGCCTTCGACATCCGCTCCGCGCCAATCGCGAAGTAGCCGCGGGCAGCGGGGGGCCAGTTCTCGGCGGGCATGGGTGTGGATCTCCGGTGGGCTTCGGGGCGCATGCAACCTGCGCATTTGTGTTACCCCGTTTTGGCCCTTGATGACGGCGTGACCGGCTGCGATCAAGCGCGTTCTCGACGCGGGGCAATCTCTGCCCGGCGCTTTGCGACAATGGCACCTAAGCTCGAGGTCCCGCCGACATGAAAGCTGCTCTCGTGAAAACGCTCGATGGTCCGGGCGCGATCGTGATCGAGGACATCGCCGAGCCCGTCGCGGGACCGGGCGAGGTGGTGGTGCGGGTGACAGCGGCGGCGCTCAATTTCTTCGACACGCTGATTTCGCGCGGCAAGTACCAGCACAAGCCCGAGCTGCCGTTCTCACCATCGGGTGAGGTTGCCGGCGTGATCGAAAGCGTCGGCGCCGGCGTGACGGAGTTGAGGCCAGGCCAGCGGGTCGCCGCCTATCTCGGCTGGGGTGGCGCGCGGGAGCGTGTGGCGGTTGCGGCCGACCGCTGCATCGTGGTTCCGGATGGCGTCAGCGACGAGGTCGCGGCGGGCGTTTCGGTCACCTATGGCACGGCGATCTACGGGCTCAAGGATCGCGCCAGGGTGCGGCCCGGCGAGACGGTCGCGGTGCTCGGCGCGTCGGGCGGAGCCGGGCTCGCGGCGGTGGAGATCGCGCACCTCATGGGCGCGCGTGTGATCGCGGCGGCGTCCTCGCCGGACAAGCTGGAGATCGCGCGCCAGCATGGAGCCGACGTGCTGGTCGACTACTCGGCCGGGGACCTTAAAAGCGCGTTGCGCGAGGTGACAGGCGGCAACGGCGTCGACGTGGTCTACGACTGCGTCGGTGGCGAATACTCGGAGCCCGCCGTGCGCGCGATGGCATGGCAAGGGCGTTTCCTGGTGGTCGGGTTTGCCGCAGGCGACATCCCGAAGTTGCCGCTCAACCTGCTGCTTCTGAAGGGCTGCGATGCGCTCGGCGTGTTCTGGGGCGAATCCGTGAAGCGCGATCCCGCCGGGCACAGGACCAACATGGAGCAGGTGCTGGCGTGGGTGGCCGAAGGCCGGTTGGCGCCACGCATCCATGACCGCTACCCGCTCGACGCGATCCGCGAGGCGATCGGCGTGCTGGATCGACGCGAGGCGGTCGGCAAGGTCATCGTGGTCCCCTGACACCGCAAGGGTTGCCTGCGGGGAACGCGCATCCGGTGGCCCGCGTTACGCACTGCAAGAGCCGTTAATCCAGACACATCATGTCTCTTTACGGCCTAACTCGAGTTGGTTATCAAGCGCGTGGGTGGAATGGTATCGCGGTCGGACAATCCGGAAGCGGATACATGCATCTTCCCTGATAATGACGTTGGACATGCAAGTTGATTTGAACGCAGACGAAGTTGCGTTAACTTGCGACGGCAACGCCACAAGGTTCAGATCGAGTAGAGTGTATCGTGTCGCGGTGGGGCAATTCCTTGATGTCGGCGTCTCGTTCGTCCGTGACCGGTTGGGCACGGTACGGCGCTGCAATCGTCGTATTGGCGTGGCTGGTCGTTTCCGGCGGCGGGTTTGCCTACCAGGGTCTGGCCTCTCTGCTCGACAACGAAGCCTTGCAGACACCGGTCGATACAGCCGTCGTGCAAGCGGTGACCCGTGCCGCGGAATTTCGCGCCGCGCTCGCCTCGGACCGGCCCGATAAACCTGCGCTCCCCGATTCCGAAGCGTTTGTGCACGCCCGCCCCGCACCCCGGTTGTTCGAGGAAGCCAAACCCCAGGAAATCGAGCAGATCAAGTCGTCTGTGACGGAGCAGGTCAACGCCGAGGGTTCTGATGCCTGGTGCTCGGGTTCGGGTCATACCTACACGACCGTGTGCGTGCGGCTCTGCGATGGCGCGTACTTCCCGGTCAGCTACTCGACCGACCGGCGCCACTTCGCGCGTGACGAGGCGGTATGCAAATCGCGCTGCGCCGCGCCCGCACGGCTGTTCGTGCGCCCCAACCCGGGTGGCAGCGTCGAGGCGATGACGGACCGCTCGGGCCACTCGTATGCCGCATTGCCGACGGCGTTTCAGTTCCGCCGCGGTCTCGCAGCAGGATGCTCGTGCAAGGCTGACCCGTGGGATCAGGCCGAGATGGCGCGCCATGCCAACTATGCGGCGAGCGCGTCGCGGACCGCTGAGAGCCGTACGGCGCTGGCGGCCGACGCCCATGCGCAGTCGACCGTCGCGGAGCCGCCGAAACGCCACACGCACGATTCGTCGGCACGCGTCGTCGGGAAACAAATCGCGTCGCTCGGCGACGCCGCAGACGTGCGCGACGCGGTGCCTGTGGTCGCGACGCCGAACGCTCCCGTCGTTCCGGAGCTGAGCGGCCTGCGGCGCGTGACGAAACGGGCGGTCGAGCCGCCGGTCGAGCAGATCGAGACCGTCAATCTCGTGAAGGTCGTGAAGGCTCGCAGCCGGTCGCAGATTGGCAAATCGGCGTCGAATGCGAAGCGCACTGCGTCGCCGCCGCCCCCGGCGAGCCTTGCCAACCTGTTGCGCGGCACCATCGAGGGCGAGGAGACGCGGGTCTGGGGCGCCGGACGCAATTCGGTGCTGGCGCCGCGCGGCGCCACGGCCAACGAGATCTTCGCGCGCAATTTCTATTGATAAGGTGGCGTCGCCTATAGCGCCGGCCCCTTCGGCGCCTCTCGTTCAGCATTTTTTTGCGATAGCCGGGCATTGTTCGTGGACGTTTCTGGCGCCGACGTGCGCCCGGCATTCACGACGACGGGTTTTGTATGCGTTCCCACCTCGTTGCGCTCTCGGCCGTCGTCTGGCTGGCGGTCACACCGCGTTCGGCAGAAGCGCAGTCGTTCTTCGAAAAGCTGTTCGGATTGACGCCGGCCCAGCCGCCCATCGCCGCTGCCCCGACGGGCGCAGCCCGCGCCATGCGTCCTGTGGAGCGGTCGTCACCGGGGGCTTCGATTGCGCGCTCGAGTGCGGCGGCGAACGAGCAGCGCTCCGAGGCCACCGACAAGAATGACGATGGCTTGCGCCGCCGGCCGACCGGACGCTTCCGTGCCGTCTGCGTGCGCCTGTGCGACGGCTATTACTGGCCGATGAACAACCGCGCGACAGCGCAGACCCTGAACGAGATGGCTGACCGCTGCACGTCGGCCTGCGGCGCTGAGGCGCGCCTGTTTTATTCCGAGAACGACGATGTCGATCCGGCCGCCATGACCGACCTTGCGGGCCGCCGCTACGACGCGTTGCGGACCGCGTTCGTCTATCGCACGAAACTGGTGTCGGGCTGCTCGTGCAAGCCGGCGCCGTGGTCGGTGGCGGAGCAGAGCCGCCACGCGGGCTACGCGGTCGCGGCCGCACAGGCGGCGGAGAAGCTGCGGATCGCCGCCGTCAATGAAGCCGCGCGCAAGGAAGCCGAGCAGCAACGTCTCGCTGTCAGGTCGCAACCGCAAATACGATCGCCATCGGCGGCGACCGCTGCGAGCCGGGACGCCGACGGTTGGGTGACGATCGCGCAGTCGGACGAATCGCTGTCGACGACGCGCGGTGATGTGGCTGCAGCCGTATCGGTCGCCGAACCGGGGCCGGCAACGGAGCCGACGGTCGGCGGCACGCCTGAAACCTATCTGATACCGACATCGGACGCCCCTGTCCGCGTGGCCGGCTCGCAATCGCCGGGGGAAGCTGCGCCAGCTCCGCGCGCACGCACGATCCGCGTCACGCATAGGCCGCTCGAGCCGCAGGCACGCCCGGTGCGCCAGGCGGAGAGGCCCCAAGGGGAGAGACCACGAGCCCAGCGGGTGGCCGTGTCGGCACCGGCTCCGGGCGGTGGTCTCGGCTTCTTCTCGGGCGGCAAGGCCAAGTACGTCTGGCCCGGTGACAGCCGCTGAGCGTGCAGCCTGGCGGGGGTGCAGGCAGAAGTGGCTACGCCAGATCCGCCTCACCCTGGTCCCAGGCTTCCCAGGCGGCGCCAGAGAGCGGGAACGCCTCCTCGACGACATAGGGCCCGCCGCCGACGAGGGGCCGCGAGGAATACAGCACGAAGCGGCTGACGGCGAACGGCTCGCTGCGGAAATGCCCGTGGCGCGAGAGGAAGCGCGCCAATCCTTCGACGCGCGCATGCTTCAATCGGGCGATGGTGACGTGCGGCTTGAAATTGCGGGATTCGGGCTTCAGCCCGGCGCCACGCGCGGCGCGTTCATTGGCCCGCGCCAGGGTATCGAGTGCCGGGCCGCTCGCCTCGATGCCGGCCCACAGCGTATGCGGCTCCTTGCCGCCGAAGGTGCCGAGGCCTGAGAGCCGCATCTCGAAGGCGTCGCAGTCGATGCCGGCCAGCAGTTCGGCGAAGGCGCGCGCGGTCGGCTTGTCGATGTCGCCCGCGAAGCGCAGCGTCATGTGCAGATTGTCGCTGTCGATCCAGTGCACGCCGGGGATCGGCACTTCGAGGTCACTCACCGCGTCGCGAACGTCCTCGGGCAGTTCGATGCCGGTGAACAGGCGGGGCATGGCGACCTCCCGTAGCTGTCGAAGCGGGCCGCGTGTCACCGCGGAGCCTCGAACCACTATGTGCGCTTTGCCCGAACGAACGGCAAGACGGTGAGCGGAGCATCAGCGCTGGGCGGCCACTCCGGCGGCGGAGCGGCGGCTTTCGGCCCGCGCCACCAACTGCTCGACCGACGGCAGGATGCGCTCGACGATCTTCGCGATGCCCTTGGCGTTCGGATGCAGGCCGTCGTCGAGATTGAGCGAGCGATCGAGCGCCACACCGTCGAGAAAGAACGGATAGAGGAGCACGTCGTGCCTGGCCGCCAGCTCTGCGAACATCGCGTCGAAGCGGCGGCGATAATCCTCACCCCAGTTCTCCGGCGCGCGCATGCCGGCGAGCAGCACCGGCAGGTTGCGCGCGGTGAGGCGCGACAGGATCGCATCGAGGTTGGCGCGCGCCTGCTCCGGCGGCTGGCCGCGCAACGCATCGTTGGCGCCAAGCTCGACGATGACGCCGTGCGCGGTGTCGTCGATCGCCCAGTCGAGACGGCCGAGACCTGCCGCGGTGGTGTCGCCGGAGACGCCGGCGTTGACGACCTCGACGTTCCGGCCGCGCGCCTTCAGCGCCATCTGCAACACGTCGGTGAAGCCCTGCCCGGGACGCAGGCCATAGCCCGCCGTCAGACTGTCGCCAAAGGCGACGATCCGCAGCGGTTTGCCGGCCGTTTCGGCTGAAGCGTGTCGCATCGGGAAGCTCGCGAGCGTGAAGGACAGCAGAAGGGCAAACGCGAGTGCGACCACAGCGAGGTTGATGCTGCGCCGCAGAGCCCCCATTTGCGCCCCGAGGGCGACCGCGTGCGATCGAGGTGCCCGCACGGGGTTTCGCCGCGCCGAAGTCTTCATGGTTTCGCCTCACCTATAGCCGACACGGGACACGCGACACGTGACCATGGTCGTGTTCCGGCAGGTAGACATCGCGAGGCCAGCGCGCAACCCCGTCGCTGGCCGGATCATCGACAGCAGTGGAGCAAGGCCGCATCGTGGCGCTCCGTTGGACCACGCAGGACAGAGCCGAATGCAGCACAGCCCAATAGAAGCGCCGATCGTCGATCTGGAAGGGGTCGGCCTGACGCTGACGAGCCGCGCCGGTCCGGTCGAGATTCTGCGCGACGTCACGTTCAAGGTGCCGCGCGGGCAGTCTGTTGCACTCGTCGGCCCGTCGGGCTCCGGCAAGACCTCGCTGCTGATGATCGTCGCCGGGCTCGAACGCGCCACGCGCGGTAGCGTCAGGGTGGTGGGCGAGCCGTTCGACCGGCTCGACGAGGATGGCCTGGCGCTGGTGCGGGGCCGCGAGATCGGCATCGTGTTCCAGTCCTTCCATCTGGTCCCGACCATGACGGCGCTGGAGAACGTGGCGCTGCCGCTCGAGTTCGCGGGTGACGCGAACGCTTTCGCCACCGCTCGTGCGCTGCTCGACGAAGTCGGCCTCGGTTCGCGCCTCGATCACTTCCCTCCGCAACTTTCCGGCGGTGAGCAGCAGCGCGTCGCACTCGCCCGCGCGCTGAGCCGCCGCCCCGGCCTGCTGCTCGCTGACGAGCCGACCGGCAATCTCGACGGCCGCACCGGCAAGCAGGTCGTCGATCTGCTGTTTGGCCTGCATCGCCGCCACGGCTCGACGCTGCTGCTCATCACCCACGACGACACGCTCGCGCGCCACTGCGAGCGTATCGTGCGCATGGCGGACGGGCGCATCGTTGCCGACGAGGCGAACGTGCCGGTGGCCGGGCCGCTCACCGGAGTAGCGGCGCAATGACGGCTCGGTCCCTCGTGTCCGCGAACGACGGCATCGGGTTCGCCTCGGTTCTGCGCATCGCGCTGCGCGAACTGCGCGGCGGTATCCGCGGTTTCTATATCTTCATCGCCTGCGTGGCGCTGGGCGTGATGGTCATTACGACCGTCACCGCGCTGTCGGATGCGCTCACGCACGGTCTCGAGCGCCAGGGCCAGATGATCCTCGGCGGCGACGCCACGCTGGCCCGCACGCATGCCGGCGCCAGCGAGACGGAACGGCAGTGGCTTGGCGCGCGCGGTCGCGTCAGCGAGACCGCGACCATGCGGACCATGGCGCGCTCGCTCGATGGCGAGGAGCAGGCTCTGGTGGAGCTCAAGGCCGTCGACATCGCCTATCCGCTGGTCGGCGCGGTGAAGCTCGCGGGGTCTTCGTCGCTCGCGAGTGCGATCGCCAGCGACAACAACGAGCGCCGCGCCGCCGTCGACCCGGTGATGCTGGAGCGGCTCGGCATCAAGGCTGGAGAGCGGTTTCGTCTCGGCGAGATCGAGGTCGTCGCCGCTGCCGCCATATCTGACGAGCCGGACGGCCTCTCCGACCGCATGACGTTCGGCCCGCGCGTGCTGGTGTCACTGCCGACGCTTGAGGCGACGGGCCTGCTCAAACCCGGCGCGCTGGTGCGCTGGCGCTATTCGCTGCTGCTCGACGCGGCGCAGACCGCAGCCGATGCGCAGGCGTCGAAGGATCGCGCCAACGTCGCCTCGTTCGCGGATGCGGTGAAGCGCGATCTGCCGGAAGCCGGGTTCACGGTGCTCGACAAGCGCGATCCCTCGCCGCGCGTGAGGAAGACGCTCGAACGCCTGCAGCAGTTCCTGACGCTGCTCGGATTGACGGCGCTGCTGGTCGGCGGCGTCGGTGTCGCCAACGCGGTCGAGACGTTCGTCGACCGCCGCCGCAAGGTCATCGCCACCATGAAGAGCCTCGGCGCGCCGGCGCGCGTCGTGTTCCAGATCTTCTTCGTGCAGGTCGCGGTGATGGCGGCGATCGGTGTCGCCATCGGACTGGCTCTCGGGCAGATCGTGCCGTGGCTGCTGCACGCGCGCTTCGCGCATGTGCTGCCGTTCCCGGCCGAGCTGTCGCTTTCGCCGTGGAGCTTCGCCAACGGCGCCATCTATGGACTGATGGTGGCGGCTCTGTTCACGCTGTGGCCGCTTGGTCTGGCGGAACGCATCTCGCCCGCGGAGCTTTTCCGCGACGAGGTCGTCGAGCATCGCGGCTGGCCGCGCCGCAACCTGATGCTGCTGACGGCGGCGATCGCGCTGGCACTCGCGGCCATGGTAATCCTGTCGTCGGATTCGCATCGCATCGCGGCGTGGTTCGTCGCCGGTCTGGTAGTGATCTTCGGCGCCTTCATGGGGCTCGGCCAGCTCGTCACGTGGCTGGCACGGCGCGCTCCGCGCTCGCGCTGGCCGGAACTCGCCATCGCCGTCGGCAACATCGGCGCTCCGGGCGGGCTGACGCGCTCGGTGGTGTTGTCGCTCGGTGCCGGCCTGTCGCTGCTGGTGGCGGTGGCGCTGACGGATTCCTCGCTCGTCAACGAGATGACGACGCGGTTGCCCGAGCGCTCGCCCAACTACTTCGTGCTCGACATTCCGAAAGGCGAGTTCGACGCGGTGACGGCAACCGTCCGTAAGAGCGCCCCGCAAGCGACGATCGACAGCGCGCCGATGCTGCGCGGGCGCCTTGTGAAGCTTGGTGACCGCGCCGTCGAGACGATCAAGGCGCCTCCCGAAGCCGAATGGGTCTTGCGCGGCGACCGGGGACTTTCTTATTCGGCCGGCGTGCCGGTCGGTTCCGAGGTGGTGGCGGGCTCCTGGTGGGACGCCGACCATGCCGGCGAACCGCTGGTGTCGTTCGAGGCGGAACTGGCGAAGCAACTCGGCGTCGGCATCGGCGACACGGTGACCGTGAACGTGCTCGGCCGCAACATCACGGCCCGCATTTCGAATCTGCGCACGGTCAACTGGGAGAGCCTCGCCATCAATTTCGTCCTGGTGTTCTCACCAAACACTCTGGCCGGCGCGCCGCACAACCTGCTGGCGACGGTGACGCTGCCCGACACGACCACCATTGCCGACGAGGCGGGCGTCGCACGCGCGCTCGGCAAGGCGTATCCGACCATCACGGTCATCCGCGTCAAGGACGCCATCGAACAGTTCGGATCGGTTCTGGAAAAGATCATGGCGGCGGTGCGCGTCGCCGGCAGCGTCACGCTGGCGGCGGGTGCCCTGGTGCTGGCCGGTGCCCTCGCCACGGCGCAACGCCGGCGCATCCTCGAGGCCGTGATCCTGAAGGCCCTCGGCGCGACGCGGCGGCGCATCCTCACCGCTCACCTGCTGGAGTACGCGCTGATCGGTGGCGCGACGGCGCTGCTGGCCATCCTGTTCGGGTCGGCCGCCGCCTGGGTCGCGCTGGAAAATGTCATGGATGTCCGTTTCTCTTTCTCGGCCGGGGCGGTCGCGCTGGCCCTGTCGCTGGCGGTCGGGCTGGTCCTGCTATTCGGCGGCCTTGGCACCTGGCAGGTGCTCCGGGCGCGGCCGGTTCCCTACCTCCGCTCGCAGTAGTTTGTTAAGGTTGGCCAGACCCGGAGTACGAATTGTTCTCGCCGCCGTCGGATTTTGGCGCCGGTGCGTCTTGAAGATGTCGGCGAGGCACTTCATATTTCGCTCGTAATCCGGATGAGGAAACCGGCTCGAAAGGGAAAAAGTTCAGATGGCACAATACGATAGGTACCAAGTCGCCGGCACGTCCGCACGCGACGTCTCTCGCGTGGACGAGGGCCTTCGGTCCTATATGCTCGGTGTCTACAACTACATGGCTCTCGGCGTCGCCCTCACGGGTGCGGTCGCCTACGGCCTGTTCAACGCACTGACGACGACGGACCGCGCGCTCGCAGCCGCGCAGCTGAAGAACGGCATCATGCTCACCGAAGCGGGCAAGATGCTCTACACCTCGCCGCTGATGTGGGTGGTGGCGCTGGCGCCGCTGGCGTTCATCTTCCTGATCGGCTTCCGCGCTCACAAGATGAGCGTGCAGAGCGCGCAGCTGACGTTCTGGGCGTTCGCCGCCGTCATGGGCGCGTCGCTGTCGTCGATCTTCCTGCGCTACACCGGCGCCTCCATCACGCAGATGTTCTTCGTGACGGCGGCCGCCTTCGGCGCGCTCTCGCTGTGGGGCTACACGACCAAGAAGGACCTGACGGGCTGGGGCTCGTTCCTGTTCATGGGCGTGGTCGGCATCATCATCGCCGCGCTGGTCAACATCTTCCTGCAGTCGAGCGCCCTGCAGTTCGCCATCTCGTCGATCGGCGTGCTGGTGTTCGCGGGCCTTACGGCCTACGACACGCAGCGCATCAAGGACGAGTACTACATGGTCGCGGGTGACGCGGTCGCTGCCGGCAAGGCCGCCATCTTCGGCGCGCTGAGCCTGTACCTCGACTTCGTCAACATGTTCACCTCGCTGCTGTCGCTGTTCGGCAACCGCGAGTAACGCGAGCACTAGCTACGTCACCGGCAGGGCCCCGTCGCAAGGCGGGGCCCTTGTCGTTTCGGAAAGGCGGGAGAGATGATGAGAGTGCGAGCGGCAACCGCAGCCGATCTCGGGCAGATCACGGCGATCTATCGCCAGAACGTCGAGACGAGTGCCGCCAGCTTCGAGATCGAGCCGCCCAACGCCGGCGAGATGGAGCGGCGCTGGCGCGCGGTGACGGCAGCGCGCTGCCCGTATGTGGTGGCGGAGGTTGATGACACGGTTGCCGGCTTCGCCTATGCGCGCCCGTTTCACGAACGCGCGGCGTTCGCGTGGACGGTCGAGAACTCGGTGTATGTGGCGCCGGGGCACGCACGGCGCGGCATCGGCCGTGCGCTGCTCGCCGAGCTGATCGAGCAGGCCGCAACGGCTGGCTTCCGGCAGATGATCGCTCTCATATCGAGCGACGCCGAGGCAGCTTCGGTGCCGTTGCATACAGCGCTCGGCTTCACGGTCGCGGGGCGTCTCCACGGCGTCGGCTTCAAGCAGGGCCGCTGGCACGACATCGTGCACATGCAGCGATCGCTCGGGGCGGGATCCGACACGGTACCCCACGAGGCGGACGGCTGAATCGGCCTCCGGCGGCGGTCTCAGCGATCGACGAGGCGTGGCTTGTCCAGCACGGCGAGCACGCGCGCGAGGTCGGCGCCGCGCTTCAGGATCACGCCCCCGGTGGCCACGACGGCATAGGCGCCCTGTTTGCGCGCGAGCTTCGGCGTTTTGACGACGCGATAGAGCGGGCTTTCCGAGGTGCGGCGGAAGATCGAAAAGCACGCGGTGTCGCGGCCGATGTCGATGGCGTAATCGCGCCACTCGCCAGCGGCGACCATGCGCCCGTAGAGCCTGAGAATGAGGCTCAGTTCCTGGCGGTTGAATGCGGTGAGCGGGGCGTGGCTATCGGCTGGAGCCGGCCCGCTGCTGCTGCGTGCTGCGCCGCGTCCTGTGCTACCGGACGGGCGGAATTCGATTATCGGATCGGATTCGCTCAAGCGCGCCTCCCTGTCACGATGCCGAAATGATCGCGCGGATGCCTGCCTGAATCAAGACCTTGCTGCGGTTGGTCGCGGCGGCGGCGGATCGGTCTATGTCTTCGGCGAAACTGATTTCGCCACTTGCAGGCACAACTTCATCAAGATGCCCAGGAGTTGCGCATCAATGCGTGTGTCGTTGCCTTCGGCCCGATCCGGCGCGTGCCCGAGACTGGTTCATTGTCAGTCGGTGCTGCGCCACGCGGATCGGGCCATTTCTTTGCCCTCGGCGTAGAGAAGGGCCCCAGCGCAGCACGGAACGCGCGCCGATCTCGACAGAATTCGCCATAACATCGTCGCGATCGCGTCCCGGTGAGGACAACAAGCCCTGAGATAAATGGATCGTTGCAATCGCGGCGTACCGGTCTGGCTTCGGCACTAGCCCCCAACCCCCGGGGTCCACCTTCCGGCCGCCGCGGTTCACACCCTCTCTCCTGAGGTGTCGGCGCTGCAAAGCGCTCGAGAAGGCCGGCTCCCCCCAAGCCGGCTTTCTTCGTTTTCAGCTTCCACCGGCCGTCTATTGCACGGACCCTTGCATCGATCGCGCCGGACGCATTACGTGTCCGCTGAGGCGCGTCGCAGCGAAGCGGATGGGGGTCGGACGACATGGCGAAATCGAACGGGGCGGCGCGTGGTGCTGCAAGGTCGGGTGCGAAACGCGTCTCTCGATCACCTGCCGGACAGTCGAAATCCGCCGCCGCCAAGCCGGCGCGTGCCAAGGCCGCAGCGAAGCGGAAGGCGCGTGCGGTCGCGTCCGGCCTGGCCGCCAATCCGCTGCTCGCAAAGTGGCGCACGCCGTTTGCCGTTCCGCCGTTCGGGAAAATCGCGGCGGTGCATTACGAGCCGGCGCTGGAGCACGCGTTCGCTGCGCACCGGACCGAGATCCGCGCCATCGCCGAGAATCCAGCCAGGCCGACTTTCAACAACACGCTGCTGGCCATGGAGAAGAGTGGCGAGACGCTGCACCGCATCGCCAGCGTGTTCGGCAATGTCGAGGCGGCCGACTCGAGCGAGGAATTGCGCGCCATCGCGCTGCGCCTGTCACCCCGCTTCGCCGCTCACGAGAACGCGATCCAGCTCAACGCCAAGCTGTTCCGCCGCGTCGACGACCTCTATACGCGCCGTGACCGGTTGAAGCTCGACAAGGAGCAGCAGCGGCTGCTCGAGCGGACGCATCTCTCGTTCGTGCGCGCCGGCGCCAGGCTCGCCCCGCGCGACAAGAAGCGCGTCGGCGAGATCAACGAGCGGCTCGCCGTGCTCGTCACGGAGTTCATGCAGAACGTCCTGAAGGACGAGCAATCGTGGCACATGGTGCTGGACGGTGAGCGTGATCTCGCCGGACTGCCGGAAGGCTTCCGCGCCAGTGCGGCGCGTGCCGCGGAGGAGCGGGGCTTCGCCGGCAAGCATGTCATCACGCTGGCGCGGTCGAGCGTCGAAGGGTTCCTGACGTTCTCGTCACGGCGCGATCTGCGCGAGAAGGCCTTCTCGGCGTGGGTGAAGCGCGGTGCCAACGACGGGCCGACCGACAACCGGAGGATCCTCTCGGAAATCGTCGAGCTGCGAGCCGAGTATGCGCGGCTGCTCGGCTACGAGACATTCGCCGCCTATGCCCTCGCCGATACGATGGCGAAGACTCCGGCCACCGTCGATCACCTGCTGACGGAAGTCTGGAGCCACGCCGTCGGCCGGGCCGCCGAGGAGCGCGCGGCGCTCGCCACGGCTGCGCGCGACGAAGGCTCCAACGCGCCGATCGCTGCCTGGGACTGGCGCTACTACGCCGAGAAAGTGCGCCGCGAACGCTACGACCTCGACGAAGCCGAGTTGCGTCCGTACCTGCAGCTCGACAACGTCATCAACGCCGCCTTCACCTGCGCGACGCGCCTGTTCGGCCTGAAGTTCGTCGAGCGCCATGACGTGCCCGTCTATCACCCGCAAGTGCGCGTCTGGGAGGTGAAGGACAAGAAGGGCGCCCACGTCGGGCTGTTCCTCGGCGACTACTTCGCGCGGTCCTCGAAGCGCTCGGGTGCGTGGATGTCGAGCTTCCGCTCGCAGCACAAGCTCGGCAAGGGGCAGCGACCGATCATCGTCAACGTGCTGAACTTCGCACAAGGCGCCGACGGTGGCCCGACATTGCTGTCGTTCGACGACGCCCGTACGCTGTTCCACGAACTCGGCCACGGTCTGCACGGACTGCTGTCCGACGTGACCTATCCGTCGCTCTGGGGCACCTCGGTGACGCGCGATTTCGTCGAGCTGCCGTCACAGCTTTACGAGCACTGGCTGATGCAGCCGCAGGTGCTGGCCGAGTTCGCGCTCAACTACAAGACCGGCAAGCCGATGCCGGCAAAGCTGCTCAAGCGGCTGAAAGCCGCGCGCAACTTCAACCAGGGCTTCGCCACGGTCGAGTACACCTCTTCGGCGATCGCGGACATGCGGCTCTACTCGGCGCCAGCGAGCGAGCGCGGCGAGATCGAGGACTTCGAAGCGGCCGTGTTGGCCCAGATCGGCATGCCCTCCGAGATCGTCATGCGGCACCGCCTGCCGCACTTCATGCACATCGTTTCGGGCTATGCGGCGGCCTACTATAGTTACATGTGGTCGGAGGTGATGGATGCGGACGCGTTCGCCGCCTTCGAAGAGGCCGGCGACATTTTCGACGCGAAGACCGCCGCGCGCCTCAAGCGCTACATCTATTCGTCCGGAAACCGCATGGACCCGCACGAAGCCTACGTCGCCTTTCGCGGGCGGCCGCCGGCCACCGAGAGCCTGCTGAAGAAGCGTGGCTTCCTGCCGAACACGCCGGGCGCCTGAGGGGCGTCACCGGCAGGCGGGGGTCAGCCGTTGAGCCAGGCCGCGCCGATGATCGGGCCGGCCGCACCCTGCTGCATCAGTACGGCATAGCGATAGGTGCCTGGGCGCACGAACGCCTGCGTTGCGAGCTGCAGGCGCAGCTCCTTGCCGCTCCACATGCCGACCGGGGTGAGCTGCTCGACGACGTTGTAGTATTTCAGCGTCTGCCCGCGGTTCTCACCCTTGGCGATGGTGATCTCGGCCTCGCGCTGCACCGCGGCGATCCAGATGGTGGCCTCGATGGGCTTCGTTGACGTCGAGTCGGCGACTTGCGCTGCGGCAGCCTCGACGATCAGCATGTTGCTGGCGCGCCAGAACCGCATGGCGACGCGGCGTCGATCGAACTCCATGGTCGTGCGGGCGATCTGCCGCTCGATCGCCGCCGGATCCGAGCCGACGGCGTGGCCGAGACCATTGACGACGACCTGCGGCGTGTAGACCGCGCCGTCGCCGCGTGCCTTGGCGTAGGCGCGCTGACGCTCGGAGTTCTTCGGGGAGGCCAGCGTGTCCTTCCAGCCGAGGTAATCCCAGTAGTCGACCGGCAGCGACAGCGCGACGATGTCCTTTCGATCGACGAAGGTCTTGAACAGCGCGTCGGCGGGCGGACACGACGAGCAGCCCTGGCTGGTGAACAGTTCGATCACGGCGGCGATCGGTGCCGCTTCGATGCTCGGTACGCCGTCGGCGCCCGAATTCTCTGCCGGTGAGGTCTGCGCCGCCTGCACGCCCGCCACCACCAGCACCACGGCAGCGAAAAGTGCCGCGCCGGCCGTCAGGCGGCGGGCACCGGGAGAGGTGAGGACGGCGCGAGGCACAGAACCAAGGCTGCGCATGGGTGTTCCTTCCGTGGGGTCGGAAACGAACATTACATGTCGCGCGCCCGTGTCAATTGCGAGTCACGATTGGGTGACGGCGCCACCGGCGCGCGCCACCCCTGCGGTGGCAACTCAGAGAATAAAGTCGCCGACGCCGAGCGTCAGAAGGCCGTTCAATGCGATCTGGAAATCGGCGGTGCCATTGCCGTCGATGTCGCCCTCGACGATCGTCGAGGTCCCCTCGTGACGGTAGTGCAGCGAACCCGCGCCCGCAAAGGCGCCGGTGCCGAGGAAGACGAAGGCCTCGTTGCCGCCTAGCAGGGTATTCGCATCGATACCCGACAGGTCGATCAGGTCCGTACCGCTGACGAAGTCGACGATGCGATCACGCGCCGCACCGATGCCGGAGTCCATCAGCTCGTTGAATACGAAAACGTCGGAGCCGAGATCACCCTGCAATACGTCGGCACCGGCATTGCCGAAAATGAGATCGTTGCCGTCGCCGCCACGGAGGATGTCGTTGCCATCACCGCCGTAGAGCTTGTCGTCACCGGCCTCACCGGCGAGGCTGTCGCGGCCTTCTCCGCCATCGAGCGTGTCGGCACCAGCGCCGCCCGAGATGGCATCGCCGTCGGCGCCGCCGCGGATGAGATCATCGCCGTTGCCGCCGTAGAGCCGGTCGGCGCCCTCGTCGCCGTTGATCTCGTCGCGGCCGTCGCCGCCGTCGATGGTGTCGACACCCGCGTTGCCGAAAATGAGATCGTCGTCGGCGCCGCCCCGGATCAGGTCATCGCCGTTGCCGCCGTAGATGACGTCGTTTCCGGCGTCACCGAAGATCGTATCGTTGCCGTCGCCACCGTCGAGGGTGTCGACGCCGGCATTTCCGTAGATGAAGTCGTTGTCTGCGCCGCCACGGATCAGATCATCGCCGTTGCCGCCGTAGAGCCGGTCGGCGCCCTCGTCGCCGTTGATCTCGTCGCGGCCGTCGCCGCCGTCGATGGTGTCGACACCCGCGTTGCCGAAAACGAGATCGTTGTCGGCGCCGCCACGGATGATGTCGTTGCCGTTGCCCCCGTAAATCTTGTCGTCGCCGGCGTCGCCATTGAGGTTGTCGTGTCCGTCACCTCCGTCGATGGTGTCGACGCCTGCGCCACCCGAGATGGCATCGCCGTCGGCGCCTCCACGAATGAGATCGTCGCCATTGCCGCCATAGAGTCGATCAGCGCCCTCGTCGCCGTTGATCTCATCGCGCCCGTCACCTCCGTCGATGGTGTCGATGCCGGCGTTACCATAGATGAGGTCATTGTCGGCGCCACCGCGGATGAGGTCGTTGCCGTTGCCGCCGTAGATCTTGTCGTCGCCTTCGTCGCCGTTGAGATTGTCATTGCCGTCGCCGCCGTCGAGAGTATCGACGCCGGCATTGCCGAAGATGAGGTCGTTGTCGGCGCCACCACGGATGAGATCGTTGCCGTTGCCGCCGTAGATCTTGTCGTCGCCCTCGTCGCCGTAGATTTCGT
>ERZ1645187.970-NODE-970-length-27275-cov-96.070830_pt1 | contig 27275 bp, 22 predicted proteins | sample MGYA00575352_ERZ1645187 | MGnify/ENA primary metagenome ERZ1645187 (study PRJEB40837, sample SAMN11349314) | freshwater sediment metagenome | isolation source: river sediment | host: Sediment | place: India: Wazaribad , New Delhi | collected 2017-02-21 ...
ACGGCATGTCGCGCCTTCTGAAGGTGCGGTTTCTCCATCGGCGGAAGGGGAGAAGCGGGAACAAAGGTGTCTAACCGAAGGCGAGGTTGGACATTTGCTCGATTGCAATGCCCTGTAATTCAAATACAATTTTTCGCCTGCGAAGCTCCGGTGGAGCTTCGCGAGCGACGGACGCCCGGAACGCCGCGCGCCGAGGCGCGCACTCCCATCTCCCGCACGGAGAGAAGATGGAGGCGCGCCACGCCGTGACCCCGCCGTCCGCTCAGCCGCAGTCGGCGACCAGTCCGGCCGCCTCGATCGCCGCCACCAGCGCCGCCTCGTCGTTGTCGGAGGTGTCGCCAGACATGCCGCAGCCGCCGAGGAGGTTGCCCGCCGCGTCGCGGATCAGCACGCCGCCCGGCACTGGTACGGCGCCGCCGGCGTCGTCGAGCAGTCCGGCGAGACCGACGAAGAAGTGCGGCCGCTCCATCGCGATGGCGTTGATCCGGCGCGCCCCGGAGCCGAACTTGACGCAGATGTTGGCCTTGCCCCGCGCCACCTCCCAGCGGAGGATCGGGCAGCCGTCTTCCGATGCCGCCGCCTTGAGCGAGCCGCGGGCGTCGAGCACCACCACCGCCATCGGCTTGAATCCGCGCTCGCGCGCCACCTCGAGCGAGTGGGTGACGATGGCCTGGGCGGTGGCGAGAGAGAGGTCCGTCATGGGTCGTGTCCGTCCTTGGTGTCGTGAGAGATGACGCCGGTCGCATCGTCGCCGGCGCCGAGAGAGGAGCGAGAGTCGCACGATCGGCGCGCCTCACGAAGTCGTTTACCGTCGCCGCTCAACCGTTTCGAGCGATGCCCCGGCGGCCGGCGAGCTTCTCCGGAAGCGGTCCACCGGTCGCCCAGTCGAGCAATTCGACGGTGTGGACCACCGGCGTGGCGAGCGCCGAGCCGATCTGCATCATGCAGCCGATGTTGCCGGCGGCGATCACTTGCGCTCCGGTCGTCGCGATGTTGGCGACCTTGCGGTCGCGCAGCCGCGTCGCCATCTCGCTCTGCAGGATGTTGTAGGTCCCGGCCGAGCCGCAACAGACGTGGCTCTCCGGCACCGGCACGACCTCGAACCCGGCCTTGGCCAGCAACTCCATCGGCAGCGTCGTGATCTTCTGCCCGTGCTGCATCGAACAGGCGGAGTGATAGGCGAGGCGAGGCCGCGGTCCCGGGATCAGCGCCCCCGCCAGATCGAGTTCGGCCACCACCTCCGAGACGTCGCGGGCGATCGAGGCGACCTTCGCCGCCTTCGCCGCCATCGCCGGATCGTTGCGGAACATGTGGCCGTAGTCCTTCACCGTGGTGCCGCAGCCCGAGGTCGAGATCACGATGCGGTCGAGCCCGCCCACCTCGATCTCGGCATGCCACGCCTCGATGTTGCGCGCCGCATGGGTGTGAGCGCGGTGCTCCTCGCCCATGTGATGCTCCAGCGCCCCGCAGCAGCCGACGTTCCGCGCCACGACGACCTCGGCCCCGAGCCGGGTGAGGAGCCGAACCGTCGCCTCGTTGATGCCGGGATCGAGCGCCGGCTGGGCGCAGCCGTTGAGCACCGACACCCGCATCCGCTTCGGACCCGTCGCCGCGATCACCTGCGGTCGCTCGACCGACGACGGCCGCGCCAGCCTCGCCGGCAGCAGCCCGAGCGAGGCCGAGAGCCGCCGCGCCACCGCACCGATCGGCAGGGCCACCGCCTTCGGCACCCGGCCCGCCAGCCGTGCCGCCGGTCCGGCGAGCCCCGTCGCCCGCCCTACCGCCGTGGTCGCGGCGATGCCGACGCGCAGCATCGCCGCGCCGATCAACGCCAGCCGGAACAGCGTCGGCCGGGTCAGCACGATCGCCAGCCCGCGGCGCACCACCCGGTCGACGAGCGGCCGGCGCCAGGTCTTCTCGACATGCGCCCGCGCATGATCCACGAGATGCATGTAGTCCACACCCGAGGGGCAGGTCGTCATGCACGAGAGGCACGACAGGCAACGATCGAGATGCGTCACCGTCTCGGCGTCGGCGGGCCTCCCCTCCTCCAGCATGTTCTTGATGAGATAGATCCGCCCGCGCGGGCTGTCGAGCTCGTCGCCGAGCTCGAGGAAGGTCGGACAGGTGGCGGTGCAGAAGCCGCAATGGACGCACTTGCGCAGGATGCTCTCGGCGAGCCGCGTGTCCGGATCGGCGAGGAGGTGGGGCAGGAAGTTGGTCTGCATCGCCTCAGATCTCCCCGACCATGCGGCCCGGATTGAACAGCCCGTCCGGATCGAACGCCGCCTTCACCCGGACGGAGAGCGCCGTGAGCGCCGCCGGCTGCGGATGGAACGGCGCGACGCCCGCGCGCACCTCGTCCGCCGCCCGCACCAGCGTCGCATGACCTCGAACCGCGTCGACGGCGCGGCGGATCGCGCTCGCATGGGCGTCACCCGCCGGCTCCGCCGCCAGCCAGATCAGCCCGCCGGCCCAGTCCCAGAAATGCCCGACGATCGGCAACCGCTCGGCCTTCAACGTCGCCACGACGTTCGCCCCCGCGCTCGGCGCCACCGAGATCCGCCACACCTGCGTCTCGCCGTGAGCCACCGGTGCCGCCTCGCCGAGATCGCGCCACAGGGCGCGGGAGGCGTCCTCGCCGAGGATCTCGACCGCCCCACGGTCGCGCCAGCGCGCCATCAGATCCGCCTCGCGGCTCGCCACCGACACCGCCGGCCCCTCCAACCGGAACAGCGTCGCCGAAGTCTCGCCGAACGGCCCGTGCAGCCCGGCCGGCAGATGGGCGAGGCACGAAACCTCCTGTGGACTGCCCGACGCCTCGCGCAGCAGGGCGAGACCGTCCGCATCGCCGAGTCCGAGGATCGCCAGCGTCTCCTCCGTCTCCGGCCGCGGCAGCACCTTGAGCGTCACCGTCGTCAGGATCGCCAGCGTGCCGAAGGAGCCGGCGACGAGCTTGGAGAGGTCGAAACCGGTGACGTTCTTCATCACCCGCCCACCCGACTTGAAGCGCTCGCCGAGCCCGTTCACCCCCTCGAAGCCGAGGAGATGATCGCGCGCCGCGCCGACCTTCAGCCGCCGCGACCCGGCCCAGCCGGTGCCGACGAGGCCACCGATCGTCCCCGCCCCGCGCGGGTGGCCGAAGAGCGCCGAATGGTCGACCGGCTCGAAGGCGAGTTCCTGCCCAGCCCGCGCCAACGTGCCGCCGATCTCGGAGAGCGAGGTGCCGACCCGCGCCGAGAGCACCAGCTCCGACGGCTCATGGAAGACGATGCCGTCGAGCGCCGAGAGCTCGACCCTGTCGACCGCCTCGACCGGCCGGCCGAGCCCGCGCCGGGTGCCGCGCCCGACGATCTCGAGCGATCGCTTCTCGGCGCGCGCCGCGCCGACGATCTCGACGAGGTCCGCCTCGTCACGGGGGGTGAGGATCGCCATGCCTCAGAACCTCGGGATCTCGGGGAAGGGCAGCGCGCCCGACCGCACGTGCATGAAGCCCATCTCGGCGCAGCGATGCAGGCTGGGGAACACCTTGCCGGGGTTGAGCCGATGGTCGACGTCGAAGGCGCACTTGACCCGCTCCTGTTGGGCGAGGTCGATGTCGGTGAACATTTCGCCCATCAGGTCGCGCTTCTCGACGCCGACGCCGTGCTCGCCGGTGAGCACCCCGCCGACCTCGACGCAGAGGCGGAGAATGTCGGCGCCGAAGGCCTCGGCCTTTTCGATGTCGCCGGGGATCGAGGCGTCGTAGAGGATGAGGGGATGGAGATTGCCGTCGCCGGCATGGAAGACGTTGGCGACGCGCAAGCCGTGCTTCACCGCCAGCTCGTCCATCCGCGACAGCACCTTCGCCAACTCCTTGCGCGGGATGGTGCCGTCCATGCACAGATAGTCCGGCCCGATGGCGCCGACCGCCGGGAAGGCGTTCTTGCGCCCGAACCAGAAGCCCAGCCGCTCCGCCTCCGACGACGACACCCTGACCGAGGTCGCCCCGCGCCCACGGGCGATCTTCGCCACTTCTTCGGTGAGGTGATCGACCTCGGCCGGCGTGCCGTCGAGTTCGACGATCACCAGCCCCTCGGCGTCGCGCGGATAGCCGCAGGGCTTGAACGCCTCGGCCGCGTCGATCGCCGCCTTGTCCATCATCTCCATGCCGCCGGGGATGATGCCCTCGGCGATGATCGCCGCGACGCAGTCCGCCCCCTCCGCCACGGTGGGGAAGCCGAGGAGCACGCCGCGCGCCACCTGCGGCTTCTGCAGGATGCGCACCGTGACCTCGGTGATCACCCCGAGCAGGCCCTCCGAGCCGGTGATCACCCCCATCAGGTCGTAGAGATCGGCGTCGAGATGCTTGCCGCCGAGGCGGATCACCTCGCCGCCCATCAGCACCATCTCGAGCCCGAGGAGGTTGTTGGCGGTGAGCCCGTACTTCAGGCAATGCACCCCGCCGGCGTTCTCGGCGACGTTGCCGCCGATCGAGCAGGCGATCTGCGAGGAGGGATCCGGCGCGTAATAGAAGCCCTTGTGGGCGACCGCGTTGGAGATCGCGAGATTGGTCACGCCCGGCTGCACCACGGCGCAGCGGTTGTCGAAATCGACCTCGAGGATGCGGTTGAACTTCGACATGCCGAGCAGGATGCCGTCGGCGAGCGGCAGCGAGCCGCCGGAGAGCGAGGTCCCCGAGCCGCGCGGCACCACCTTGACCTTCAGCTCGTCGGCGAGCCTCATCACCGCCGAAACCTCCGCCACCGTCTCCGGCAGCACCACGACCAGCGGCGGCTGGCGATACATCGTCAGCGCGTCGCACTCGTAGGCAGAGAGCTCGCGCTCGAGATGGATGACGTTCCCCGGCCGCACGATCGCCTGCAGCCGCGCGACGATGTCGTCGCGCTTCTCCAGGATGGCGGTCTCGGGCAGGGGCATCAGCAGCGACATGGCATGGACTCTCCGATGGAACGTCGCGTGGTAAAAAGTCTTTACCATTTCGACGATAGGGCGTCGACTGGAACAAGGTGCGCCGGACTCCATATCGCTCGCGACCAAGAATTAACCATCACCATTCATCAAAGTCGCGACGTGAGTGATTCGAAAGTTGAAGTTTATGAGGCAGAAAACCTTGGTATACCAACAGTGTGATTGAGCACAGCTTCCTTATTGAAAGCGAGAGACGAAAATCTGGGCGTCACATCGCCGATCTTGAAATCCATTATCTTTCGCCCCCCCCGCATCCGGTGAAAGAGCAACATCAATAATTCTCTCATTTATCGGCCTAGAAACCCTTTGAATGAACGCAGCAGTACTTCTTGGAGCGATGAGCTTGAGCAATAGCGAAGTTATACTCCCAGACACACCAACAACTGCCTTCGTACTTAGATTCCAGCCCAAGGTCAAAAGCGCCGAATGACGAGGGAATAGATCGTCCATTTTTACAAATCGCCCGAAATGAGACGATAATTCTCTCTTGTAGTTTACAGTCGCTTTCTTTAAGTCATCCGCCCTCAAGTAATTATCTTTATTCGACAGCGGATCGAATGCTCTGTTTATAGATGTAAGAAACTCTTCTTTAGCAAGCCTCACTTTGTGGCCCGCCATGAAGAATGCATCGTACATCTCCGCGCGATCCAGAGGAAACCCTGACGGTATTGAGATAGTTGGTATATTGTCTAGTTCAATTTCAAAGGATTGATCGAGATTCAATATATCCTCGAATGCCTTTCCAACAGTAGTATCTGCCAATACCGGCCGCGCCATATCAGCCGAAAGCAGCAATGCAAAGTTATAATGGTAACATTGATTGGCAATATTCATGATTGCAGAAACGCTTTCCCCCGCGATAGCACCTTGAGGCTTGAGTGACAATACCGCCCTTTCGACTGCGCTGCGTGGCGCCTGTCGCATTGATTCGTCAGATTGATATAGAGCAACAAAATCATCAAAAGTACTCCTGGATACTTCAGGGATTCCAATATCGGTCATATTCTTATTAATTACTCTAGAGAATAATTTGATGAATCCAGCATTCATTTCGTAGTTAGGCCAATGAAATAGCTTCTTATCACGCTCGAGGTGGGTCGCCCAGATTTCCAAATTCTGTTTGATCTCGGGCCAATCAGGGCGACTCACCAGCGCCGCCGACGTTCCGACGCCACGCTTCGCGAGCGCCTCAGGCTGCGCAGCAAATTCGACGCCACTTCTTCCCCTCGAAAGAATTTTGATAAAGCCATTTGCCGACAAAACGCGTACTAGACTATCCTGATCAAGAGCTTGATCAAGTCCAATATCTTGATGAAAAAGATACCCATCGTTCAATGCAATTGGCCCACCGAACAATATATTCTTGAGAATTGCTTTTTTAAAGAAAATATTGTCAATATCTGGAGCAATACGGTAACGAAACATAACGTCATCAAGCAAACCAGAGTAAGTTATTGGGGCTTCAATCATAGAAAACTCCATTAAACACTGCTCTCTAAATCCACGCTGCGGACAATATTCATAATATTCTCATATATATGGATTTCAAGATAACTGAGCAATGAAATCCAACTTCATCTAATGACCGAGACGAGAAGGATAGGGGAGGAAATTCTGTCACTTCCCGAGCCCCCTTGCCTCCCGTCCCGAGCCAGCGACGATCACCCCGCCTTCGCCTCCCGCCGGAACTTGGTCAGCAGGAACTCGGTGTAGCCGTTCGGCTGCGTCCGACCCTCGAAGACCAGCGCCAGCGCGGCGCGGAAGGCCGGGCCGTCGTAGGCCGGGGCCATCGGCCGATAGAGGGGATCGCCGGCGTTCTGGCGATCGACCACCAGCGCCATCCGCTTCATCGTCTCGACCACCTGCGCCTCGCTGGTGATGCCGTGGGCGAGCCAGTTGGCGATGTGCTGCGACGAGATCCTGAGCGTCGCCCGGTCTTCCATCAGGCCGACGTCGTGGATGTCGGGCACCTTGGAGCAGCCGACGCCGAGATCGACCCAGCGCACGACGTAGCCGAGGATGCCTTGGGCGTTGTTGTCGAGCTCCTCCTGGACGGCGTCGGGGGCGAAGTTCGAGGTGGCGAGCGGCAGGGTCAGGATGTCGTCGAGGCTGGCGCGCGCCCGTCCGGCGATCTCCTTCTGCCGTTCGGCGACTGAGACCTCGTGATAGTGCAGCGCATGCAGCGTCGCCGCCGTCGGCGACGGCACCCAGGCGGTGTTGGCGCCCGATTTCGGATGCCCGATCTTCTGGGTCAGCATGTCGGCCATCCGGTCGGGAGCCGCCCACATGCCCTTGCCGATCTGCGCCCTGCCCGGCAGACCCATCCTCAGGCCGACGTCGACGTTGGAATTCTCGTAGGCGCCGATCCAGGCGGCCCCCTTCATCTCGCCCTTGCGGACGACCGGCCCCGCCTCCATCGAGGTGTGGATCTCGTCTCCGGTCCGATCCAGGAAGCCGGTGTTGATGAAGACGACGCGGCTCGATGCGGCGGCGATGCACGCCGCGAGGTTCACCGTGGTGCGGCGCTCCTCGTCCATGATCCCCATCTTCAGCGTGTCGCGCGGCAGGCCGACGACATCCTCGATCCGGCCGAAGAGTTCGTTCGCCAGCGCGACCTCCGCCGGCCCGTGCAGCTTCGGCTTGACGATGTAGACCGAGCCCCGGCGCGAGTTCTTGGTCGCGCCCGTGCCGTAGAGGTCGTGGCGGGCGATCAGTGCCGTGATCGCGCAGTCGAGGAAGGTCTCCGGGATCTCGCCGCCCTCGGCGTCGAGAACCGCGTCGGTCGCCATGTGGTGGCCGACGTTGCGGGCGAGCATCAGGGCACGGCCGTGCAGCACCAGCGTCGAGCCGTCCGGCGCGGTGTAGCCGCGGTCGGCGGCGAGGCGACGGGTCATCGTCCGCCCGCCCTTGTCGAAGGTCTCGGTGAGCGTGCCCTTCATCAGACCCAGCCACGAGCGATAGACCGCCACCTTGTCGGCGGCATCGACCGCGGCGACCGAGTCCTCCATGTCCATGATCGACGACAGCGCCGACTCGAGGATGACGTCGGCGATGCCGGCGGGATCGGTGGCGCCGACCGGGGTCGAGCGGTCGACGACGACCTCGGCGTGGAGCCCGTTGTGCTTCAACAGGACCGCGGTCGGCCGCTCGTGCGCCCCACGGAACCCGGCGAAGCCGGCGGGATCGGCGAGCATGGTCATGCGATCGTCGGCGAGGCTGAGGAGCAGCGCTCCACGCTCGATCTCGAAGCCGACGACGTCGGCCCAGCCGCCGGCCGCCAGCGGCGCGATCTGATCGAGATGCGCCTTGGCCGCCGCGACCACCCGCGCCCCGCGTGCCGGATCGTAGCCCCCCGCCTTCGGCAGATCGCCGAGCGCGTCGGTGCCGTAGAGCGCATCGTAGAGGCTGCCCCAGCGCGCATTGGCGGCGTTCAGCGCATAGCGCGGGTTGTTGATCGGCACGACCAACTGCGGCCCGGCGAGGCGCGCGATCTCGTCGTCGACGTGTCCCGTGGTGATCGGCGCTACCGCCGGCTCGGGCGTCAGATAGCCGATCTCCTCGAGGAAGGCGCGATAGGCCGCCGCGTCGTGCGGGCGGCCACGGCGCTCGCGGTGCCAGGCGTCGATCTTCGCCTGCAGCGCGTCGCGGGTGGCGAGAAGCGCGGCGTTCTTCGGCCCGAGATCGGCGACGACCTTCGAGAACCCCGCCCAGAAGGCTTCCGCCGTGCCCCCCGACCCGGGGATCGCCTCGTCGGCGACGAAGGCGGCGAGTTGCGGGTCGACCATCAGGTCGGCGAGACGGACGTGAGCGTCGCGAGTGCTGGCCATGGTTCACTCCTGGAACGAAACGTGCGGCAGCAGCACCGCACCGTGGTTTCCGTCGAGAATGCCCGTGCCGCGATCGCGCGTCAATTTTTCTGGAAACTTTTTTCATTCAACGGAAAATGAATGCATACATTTGAAGAAGAATGGTTTTCTCTCGTTTCACCGCACCCGGTCGGATTTTCTTGAAACCGATTTCCGGTTCTGTTTGGGTGAGCCCGACCACAAGGACACGACGATGAAGACGGCCAGGACCTCGAAGACGGCGCGCGGCCGCCCCCGCGGTAGCGGTGCCAAGGACGGCGCCGGCTCGGTCCAGGCGCTCGACCGCGCCCTGCGCCTGCTCGAAGTCCTCGCCGGCGCCGACGGCATGACCCTGACCGCCCTCGCTCACGCCAGCGGTCTCGCCGCCTCTACCGTCCATCGCCTCCTCGCCACCCTCGCCGCGCACGGCTTCGTCGCCGTCGACGAACAGGACCAGACCTGGACCGTCGGCGTCGAGGCCTTCCGCGTCGGCCAGGCCTTCAACCGCCGCTTCGAAGTGGCGACCATGGGGCGCCCGGTGATGCGCGAACTGATGGAGGCCACCGGCGAAACCGCCAACATCGGCATCTTCGAGGGCGGCGAGGTGGTCTTCATCTCCCAGGTCGAGAGCCACGAGCCGATTCGCGCCTTCTTCCGCGCCGGCGAGCGCCGCCATGCCCACGCCTCCGGCATCGGCAAGGCCCTGCTCGCCGAGATGCCGCGCGACCGGGTCGACCGCATCGTCCGCGACAAGGGCCTGCCGCGCTTCACCGACGCCACCCTGACCGAGCCGGAGCGTCTCCTCACCGACCTCGCCGCGATCCGCGACCGCGGCTGGTCGCTCGACGACGAGGAGCGCTCGCGCGGCATGCGCTGCATCGCCGCGCCGATCTTCGACGAGAACGGCGAGGCCATCGCCGGTCTGTCGATCTCCGGTCCGTCCGACCGGATGGAGCGCGACCGGGTCGATCGCCTCGGCCCGGTCGTCCGCCGCGCCGCCGACGCCATCACCCGCGCCATCGGCGGCCGCCCGCCGATGCGATCCGGCTCTGCTGAAATGGCGTTTCCTCGACCGTCCACCCCGGGTTAACCTCGGCGGGTGGAAGCGCCCTCACGGGTGGCTCGCGCCGTCCGTGTTGCCGACGAGGAGGTCGATACGACGATGCTGAACCGACGGATCCTGCTCGCCGCCCTCGTGCTGCCGCTCCTCGGCCCGCCGGCCTTCGCCCAGACCGTCGCCTCCGACCCGCTCGCCGCCTCGCGCGCCGCGCTGATCGAAGGCGCCGCCGTCGAGGCTCGCGCCGTCGTCGGCGAGACCTATGTCCCGATCCACTCCTCCATCCGCGCCGGCGACGGCCGCACCCGCATCGACCTCGCCGTCACCCTGTCGATCCACAACGCCTCGGAGACTCGGCCGCTCGCTCTGACCCGCATCGACTACTTCGACGGCGCCGGTCGGCTGGTTCAGCGCTATCTGGCGAAGCCCGTGGCGGTTCGTCCGTTCGGCACGGTCGAGGTCTTCGTCGCCAAGCACGACGTGCGCGGCGGCACCGGCGCCAACTTCGTCGTCGGCTGGGGAGCCGACGGCGAGATCGCCGAGCCGGTGATCGAGGCGGTGATGATCGGCGACTTCGCCAATCAGAGCTATTCCTTCGTCTCCCTCGGCCGCCGCATCGAGACTCTGGCGCCCCAGGCGCGCTGAACTCCGATCCCCCCGCAAACGACGACCCCTCTCGATCGGATCCGATCGAGAGGGGTCGACGTTTGCGAGGTGGGCCACAGGGGGAACGGGCCCTCGACCTCGACGGAAACTCAGCCGCCCGAGGGCAGCGGGATCGGATCGGCGATCGTCGGCACGCCGGGCCGCGCCTCGACCGGAGCCGGCCGCGGCTCCGACCCCGGACGGGTCGCGACGCTCGCCGTCCGCGGCTTCACCACACGCACCGGCTCGACCGCCACCGGACGCACCGGCGTCGCCGCGACGGCCGCCGTCCGTCCGTAACCGGCGCTGGCCAGGGCATCGACCCCGGTCGCCACCGGCGCGCCGAAGCCTCCGCGCAAGGCGACGTCGCCGCGCAGCGACAGTCCCTCGACCAGGGCGACCAACCGTTCCTCGGACATCCCCTGCCGGCACAGCCGCACCCGAACCGACAGATCGACCTCGTCGGACGCGAAGAAGCCGCCGCTGCGCCCGCCCTGCGGGACGGCTCGGCTCTCCTGCCAGGCGTAGACGCAGGTGGTGCCGTCGCTCGACCGACCGGAGGCGAGGCCGAGCGGCGCTCCGGACGCGCTCGCCATCCGACCGATCGGCCGCATGTCGATCCCCGGCAACTCTGCGGCGAGTTCGGCCTCCAGTCGCTCCTCGGTCATCCGCGGCGTGACCGCCGGATCGCGGTTCGCCGCGACGACGCGGATGCGATTGCCGCCGCGCGCCATGGCGTCGCCGGAAAGCGTCACCGTCTGGGTGAGACGATCCTTCTCCCGCCGTTCGGTCACCGAGACGACCGCCCCGGCCTCGGCCGGCAACCGGGCGAGCGCTCGCTCGGCGCCGACCTCGGTGGCGAGCGTCGCCGGCGTCGTCGCGGTGGTGATGGGCGCCCCCGCCCGCATCTCCGCGAGGTCGGTACAGGCCGCCAGCGGCAGGCCGGTGAGAACGAGGGCGAACGTCGCGAAACGGGTCATGGCTCAGTTCCTCGCGGTCTGTCCGAGGGTCGCGGCGGCGAGGCCCATGCGGGTCTCGCGGGTCGACATCTGGCCGTCGAGCGCGGCGAACACCTCGCGCGCCTCCGCCTGGCGACCCATGTGGTGGAGCGCCCAGCCGCGCATCGTCATCAGGTCGCGCGGCTCGGCGACATGGGCGCGGCGGCGATCGAGGGTGTCGAGCGTGGCGCGCCAGTCGCGGGCGTCGAAACGGGCGATCGCCTGCTGGGCGAGCGCGATGCGGCCGATCTCCTCGCGGCGTCCGGCGGCGAGGTCCGAGCCGGCGGCGATCGTCGCCGCTGCGTCGGTGCGCCCGGCGCGCAGATGGGCGAGCGACTGGCCATAGGCCGCTTCCGCCGCAAGACGCCCGTCGCCGCGCCGCGCCGTCTCGAAGGCGGCGACCGCCTCCTCGCCACGATCGAGATCCATCAGGCACCAGCCCGCCGCCAGCCGGTCGGACGGCGACGACGCCCCCTGCCCGGCGAGCAGCGTCGCGCAGGACTTCTTGGCGACCTTGTCGCCGCCCACCCGCGCCGTGACGGTTGCGAAGCCCGGCACCGGCACCATGTCGGCGAAGCGGTCGCGGTACTCGCCGGCGAGCCTCTCGAAGGTCGGCCGATCACCCAGCGCCTTGATGGCGAGGAGATGCCCCTCCGCCGACTTCGCCGACGGACGCCACGCCATCGCCTTGCCGAACCAGGCCTTCGCCGCCTCGTACTGCCGCGCCTCGAAGGCGTACCAGGCGAGCGCCTGCGCCGCGTCGCCCGACTCGAGCTTCTCGATCGTCTGCGTGAAACGCTTCATCCGCTCCGGCGCCAGACGCGGGGCCTTCGACCCGGCGATGTCGGCGGCGACCAGATCGAGATAGAGCGCCCCGACCTCGGCATCCTCGACCCGCGTCTCGGCGATCGCCCGCGCCTCGTCGCGCCGGCCCGCCCGATCGGCGGCGAGCGCCGCGCCGAGCACCGCCTTGGCCTCGCCGCCACGCGCCCGCGCCCGCTCGAACCAGTCGAAGGCGGCGGCGGCATTCTTGCGCTCGAGTTCCAGCCAGCCGAGCAGCATCGCGTCCTCGGCCCGCCCGTCGCCACGCCGCGAAGCCTCGGCGACGCGGGTCACGTCCTCGTCGCGCGCGACGCCCTGCCCCTTCGCCGCCAGCACCGCGCCGATGCGGGCACGGGCGAGATCGAGCCGAAGCGGTTCGAATTCGCCCTGCTTCTCCTCGGTCAGCAGCGGCGCCACCGCCTCCGGTCCGAGCGCCGCCATCGCCTTCTGCGCCGTCGCCAACCGCTCCTCGCTGCCCTGCGCCGAAGACAGCGCCAGCCGATAGAGGTCGAGCGCCCGCGGCGCCGCGCCGGTCTTGGCCGAAGCCTCGGCGACCCGCCAGACGACGTCGAGATCGCCGCCGTCGACCAGCATCGGCTCACGCTCGGCGAGACGGGCGACGCCCGCCCAGTCGCCGCGCTCCGAGGCGCCCACCAGCTCCAACCGCAGCTCCTTGCGGCGGAGCTTCTCCACCATCTCCGCCGACGGCCGCCAACCCGGCTGGCGCGCCATGCGGCGATCGATCTCGAGCTTCAGGTCGTCGATCCGGTCGCGGCCGTAGAGGTCCCACAGCGCCTGATCCTCGCCACCGCCGTTGGGCCTGTAGAGGTCGACCGGCGGTTCCCAGCCTGGATAGAGGGCGCGCAACCGGCGGATCTCGGCCTCGACCCGGCCTTGCGCGTGCTGCGAGGCGTAGTAGCGCAGCGCGCTCTCGTCGACCCGCACCACCGGATCGGCCGAGGCGTCGGTCGCCGGCCGGGCGAAGGCGCGTTCCGCCTCTTCCGGGGTGATCTGCGCCGCCGCGATCGACCCGGTCCATTCGACCGCCCGCGGCGCCGCGACGGCACCGGCCGGCAGCAACGCCACCAGGAGACCGAGCGTCGGGATCGGCAGGGAGGATCTCACCAGCATGTCGGATGCCTCGTGTTGACGGCGACGAGCGCCAGCGCCCGGAGCGTCGTCGGGTAGTAGCGATCGACCTCCGCGCCGCGCAGGTCGTCGGGAAAGCGTGTGCCCTCGAGCGCGCAGGCGACCACCGCCGCCACGGCGCGATAGCCGGGGTCGGCGAAGGGCTCGCCGTCGCGTCCGCTCGAGAGATCGACCACCGCCATCGGTTTCGCCGCGCTGCCGGTCTCGCCGAACCAGCGCGCCATGTAGGGAGCGAGCCGCTCACGCCGCCCGCCCTCGCTCCAGGCGAGATGCAGCGGCACGCGGATGGCGTTGTAGCCGAAGGTGGCCGGGAACCCGTCCGCCGGCCGCGCCTCGGCGCCCGCCAGCGACACCCACTCGGCGGTCAGCTTGGCCGGCCCGAAGCGGGTCTCCGCGAGGAGCTTCTCGCCGCTCGCCGCCAGTCCCTTCCAATCGAGATCCGGCGTCGTCGCGGCGAGGCGCGCGAAGGCCGGGAACACCCAGTAGGACGGATTGACCACCGGCCCGTCCCTGCGGTCCGCCGCCCGGAAACCGGAGATGCCGGGCAGCATCGTCGGCCCCAGCCGCGTCGCGATCACCGCCTCGGCGAAGACCGCCCGGGCGATGCGCCGCGCCGCCGCCGTCGCCGCCTGATCGTCCCAGGCGACGCCGGCCTCGGCCAGCGCCCAGGCGACCAGGATGTCGCCGTCGGTGGCGTTGTTGGGATCGCGAACGTTGGGCGCCGGCCCCGGCTGCCAGCGCCACGAGGCGAGGCCATCCTTGCGGACATAGAGATTGGCCCGCGTCCAGGCCCACAGACTGCGGAAGGTGTCGCGATCGTCGGCCGCCACCGCCAACAGCATGCCGTAGCCCTGGCCCTCGGAATGGCTGACCCCGCCGTTGCCGTCGTCGACGACCCGGCCATCGGGCGTGACGAAGCGCGCCTTCCACGCCGCCCACAGTGCCGTGACCGGCAGCGCACCCTTGAGGCTCGGCACGGCGTTCGTCGCGGCCGGTGCCGCCTCGCCCACCGGCGCCGCCGTCACGGCGAGCGCCAGCGTCGCGGCGGCGGCCGCAGCGATGCCGAAGACCGAGCCGAGGCCGCGCATCGGGGTCATGCCTTCACCCGGGCGACGTGCGGCAGCAGCCGCGCCGTGGCGAAGCCGAGCAGGCCCGTCACCAGGAGGGCGGCGAGCACATAGACGAACGGGTAATCGCTCGCCAGCGCCGCCGCGACCAGCCTGAGGTTGGCGAAGTCGAAGCCGAGGGTGGCGAGGAAGCCGACGTGGCCGGCGGGAACGGTCGAGACCGTCTCCTCGACCTGATCCCAGGTCGCCGCGGCGCCTTGCAGACGCGTCCAGCTCTCGCCGCCGGTGACGGTGGTGACCGCATCGGCGAGCATCGCCGAGGTCGGCGCCGTGACCAGCGTCCAGGCCCCGCCCTGCGCCATCGCCTGAGCCATGACCAGGCCCGTCGAAGGCGTCGGCGCGAAGCCCTCGAGCGGCCGCGTCGTCCCGAAACTCGGCAGGAGGTCGACGAGCTTCTCGGCACCGATCCCGAGATGGCGCGAGACGGCGGCGGGCGACCAAGGCGATTCCATCGACCGCCGCCAGCGGTCGACCAGATCGCCGTCGTCGGCCGGCGGCGTGGTCAGCACGCGGCCCGAGAGCGACCCGGTGACGATCGGATCGACATCGCCGAGCCGTCCGGCGAGCCGCAGGCCGGCGACCCGCCGATCGAGCAGCGCCGCCGTCGGTCCCGGCGTCGGTGCCGCCGGATCGACCGCCGGCCGCCGCGACCAGGCCGAACGCACCTGCGACGCCTCGAGCCCGACCGCGCCGATCACGGTCGCCGGCAGATCGGGCAGCGCCCCGATCACCATCGCCGAGGGAGCGTCGACCGGCGGATTGCGGAAGGCGAGCCGCACCGGCTCGACCCGCCCGGAGGCGATGCCCATGCGGGTGACCAGTGTTGCCGCCGCGGCGAGCGCCGAAGCGTCCGGCCGCGGCAGATGGACCACCGGCTGGGCCTCGGGAGCGAGCCGGCCGAGCACCCCGCCGGCGGTCGCCGCCAGATCCGGCAGGCGCGCCAGACGGGCGAAGCGCGGGAAGACGAGTTCGCTGCGATCGACGAAGAGGAAGCGCTTGGCGCCTTCGATCTGCACCGCCGCGTCGCAGCTCTTGTCCGCCGCCGACGGCACCGACGCCTCGATCTCGATGCGGTTGTGACCGGGGCGGAAGGCCGAGAGCGGGATCGCCAGCGTCCGGTCGGTGAACACCTCGCCGCGCGGCGCCGCGATCGGCGCGCCCACCGCCTGCCGGCCGTTGACCCGCACGGTGAGCCGGCTCGTCCGATCGAGCCCCGGCGCATGACCGCCGGCGAGCTTCAGTTGCACCTTGCCGTAGTCGGCCGCATAGAGATCGGCCGGCAGGCGGAGATCGAAGCCGGTGCGGAACAACCGCCCGGAGAATTCCGTCGACTGGGCACCGACGTCGGCGAGACGCAGTCGCTCGCCCGAAGCGACCGCGCGGCCGCCGACCGCGGTCCGCGCCTCGAGCCCGGCGGCGCTGCCCTCGCCCGGAGCGCGCGCCATCTCGGCGAGCTGGGCGATCGCCCGATCGACCGCCGCGTCGTCGCCCGGCAGAACCACCGTCAGCCGATCGAGATCGCCGTCGTCGAGCACCGCGATGCTGCCCGACTGCAGGCTCCCAGCCTCGCCGTCGAGCCCCGTCGCAGCCCGGCCGATCACCAGATCGATGCCCGGCGCCGAGTCGGCGCGACGCCCGACCGTGACGATCGGATCGAGGAAACCGCCGATCAGTGCCAGCGCCTGCGCCGCCCGGAAGGCGCGCTCGAGCTGGCGCGGCTCGGCGTCGTTGCCGGTGATGAGGCGGATGGCGACCCGCCCGTGATCGTCCGGCGCGAGGCCGGCGATGTCGGCGATGCCGCGCCGCTCCGGCTTGTGGCCGGCGGCGAAGACGAGCCCGGAGCGGGCGCGATCGATCTCGCTCCACAGCTCGAAGGTCGAGGCGACCGAGCAGTCGACCCGGTGGCGCTGGTCGACGCCGATGCGGACCGCGTTCCACCCCGCCTGCAGCATCCCCGCCGGCAAGGCCACCTCGGTGGTGCGCGACCCGCCGCCGGCACCGATCGCCGTCTCGGAGAGCGGACGGTCGTTGACCGCCAGAGTGAGCCGCGACGCCTCCGGCATCACCGAGACGGCGACGGTATGGACCAGCCGCAGCTTCGCCCCGCGCGCCGCTTCCGCGGCGGTGAGCCAGATCGGCAGAGTGACCGCATCGGTCTCGCCGGTGAGCCGCGCCGAACGCAGCGTCGAGGGAAGCCGGCGCAGGGCGCGGGGATCGGTGGCCGTCGACGCCGCCGCCTCGGCGAGGCCGCGCAGCGTCGTCGGCGCCTCGCTGGCCCCGGCCCGATCGGGCGTTGCGAGCAACGTCAAGACCAGCGGCGCAGCGGCGGCGAGCGAGCGGAGGAACAACGGCGACGGCTTGATACGGGAGGTCATCGGCATCGTCCGGTTCAGGCGAAACGAGTCTTGTCGTCGGTCGAGGCGAGCGGAACGAGCTCCGCGTTCGTCGCCGCCTCGCTGCCGCCCCGGCGCCGGCGAACCGCCAGGCCGAGGGCGCGGACCGACTGCCCGAAGGCCCAACCGAGGAATTGCAGCGTGCCGGCGAACAGGCTCTTGCCGCTGCGCCGCCGCTCGCGGAAGCGATCGAGCACCGCGCCGTGGCCGTACATGACGTCGGCGACCGCGAGATAGCAGGCGCTGGTCAGCTGTTCGAACTGCATGCCCCAGACCGGTCCCTGGTCGTCGGCACCGATGCGCCGCGCCTTGACCCTGATCCGCGCCGGTTCGGCCGCCCGCGCCGTCTCGACGATCACCGTGCCGGTCGCGCCGGCGAGTTTGAGACCGGCCGGAACCGTCCCGAGCGGACGCAACCGCACGCCGCCGATCGAGATGTCCTCGATCACCACCGGCACCACCGCGTCGCCGACGACGAACTCCGCCTTGCGGGCGACATCGAGCCGCTGCGCCCGCCGCCGCTCCGGCCGCTCGGCGACGACGCCCAGCGCCACGCCGGCGATCACCAGATTGAAGGTGTTCCACAGACCGACGACCAGCATCAGGTCGTCGAGTTCGGGATCGGCGAAGAAGCGCTGGAAGGCGACGACCGACGCGACGGCCAGCACCGAGAACAGGATGAAGTAGGGCGCCGCCAGTTCCGACAGCCGTGCCTCCTCCGTCGTCACGCCCTTGGCGGTGACGTTGAAGGTGGGCTTCTTCGGATTCATGATCACCGAACCGATCGCCCGGGCGAGATAGGGCATCTGGATGTACTCGTAGAGCTCCGAGATCCAGGGCCAGCGCACCCGCCCGTAGAGGTGGTTCTGCATCAGCATGTTCACGATCATGTAGACGACCGTGTAGGCGATGAACTCCTGCACGTTGGCGACGTAGAGCTTCACACCGAAGAAGACGTAGAGCAGCGGCGCCAGCACGAAGGCCAGACGCGGCAGCGGGAACAGCCAGAACAGCGAGCTCGACAGATAGGCGACGCGCTGCGCCATGGAGAGCCCGCGCTTGAACAGCGGGTTCTTCATCAGCAGGATCTGCACCATGCCGCGACACCAGCGCGACCGCTGGCCGATGAACTGGGCGAGCGTCTCCGGCTGCAACCCGGCGATCATCGGCTTGTCGACGAAGCGCGAGGTCCAGCCGCGCGAATGCAGGTCGAGCGCCGTCTCGCAGTCCTCGGTGATCGAGATGCCGGAGAAGCCGCCGGCCTCCTCCAGCGCCGTGCGCCGGAGCACCGCCGCCGAACCGCAGAAGAAGGCGGCGTTCCAGCGGTCGAGACCGCGCTGGATCACCGAATAGAACATCTCGTTCTCGGACGGCATCCGCGTCCAGGTGACGAGGTTCTTCTCGATCGGATCCGGGTTGAGGAAGAAGTGCGGGGTCTGCACCAGGAACAGCCGCGGATCCTCGGAGAAATGGCCGACCGTCTCCTGCAGGAAGTCGTGGGTCGGCGCGTGGTCGGCGTCGAAGACGGCGACGAGGTCGCCCGAGGTGTGGCCGAGCGCCGCATTGAGATTGCCGGCCTTGGCCGAGAGGTTCTTCTCGCGGGTGAGATAGGTGGCGCCGAGTTCGGCGGCCAGCGCCTTCATCTCGACGTGACGGGCCTCCGCCGCGGCCGCCGCGACCGGGTCGGCGGCATTGCGCTTCTGGTCGGTGCCGCCGTCGTCGAGCAGATAGACGCGCAGCTTGTCGGCCGGCCAGTCCATGGTGGTGGCCGCGGCCAGCGTCGCGGCGATCAGATCGGCCGATTCGTTGTAGGTCGGAACGAAGACGTCGACCGACGGGCACTCTTCGGGCTTCAACCGGCGTGCCGGCGGCCGGCGCAGCGGATCGGCGATCACGAACAGCGACACGAACAGCATGCCGACGCAGAACATCTCGGCGACGTAGAGCGTCACCCCCGCCGAAAAGCCGACGAGATCGTCCGTCGACGGCAACGTCTCGGTGGTCCGCCACCAGACGTAGCGCAGGACGATCAGTGTGCCGAGCGCCAGATAGACGTGGCGCTGCACCGGTCCCGAACCGACTCGCTTGACCACGAACATGGCGGCGATCACCGCCACGCCGAGTGCCAATTCGGCCGCAACGCCGATGGGAGCGGTGGCGAGCGCCACCATGGCGATCGTCGCGGCGGCCCAGCCGGTGAGTCTGACGAGCGGAGGCATCTGGTCGATCCGTGGTTTTCCTGTCATGCGACAAGGTCTAACCCCCGGTCGGTTGCCATTTCACTCGGCAAAATTTTCTCTCGAATCTTATGGAAAAGATTTGGTGATCGTTCACGATTAATGGTTCGTTAAGCCCGGGCCGCATGGTTTACGATGTATTGACGAGCATCGACATGTCGAAACCGTTGCGATACACGAAGGCGTCGAACTTCTATCGGTCCTACCTACGCACGCGAGCGCGCTCGTCCGCCGGCGCGCGAGCCGGCCCGGCGAAAGTCGGGTGAGAAGCCGCCGGAAGCGATTGACAGGACCCGGCGCGATGCCTATGGTCCCGGCCGAATTCAGGGGCGAGCGCGGCTTTTCCGCGCTCGTTTCATTGTTCCTCGCCGCATGTCGCGCGGGGCCCCGAAGTGGGCTTCGGCGAGATCGGCATCCGGGACGGGCCGTCGCAACATTCCTCGGGATGGACGCCTCGCTTCGGATCAACCTCGGGTCGCCAGACGATGAAGATCAAGAACTCGCTCAAGTCGCTCCGCACGCGCCATCGCGACAACCGTCTGGTGCGCCGCAAGGGCCGCGTCTACATCATCAACAAGACCAACCCGCGCTTCAAGGCGCGCCAGGGTTGATCTCGGGATGATCGCGGGCGTGTGAACGCCCCCGACACGGAAGTCTCTCGACGGGCCGCTGAACGGAGATCAAGATCCGTTCATGCGGCTCGTTTCGTTTCGCCCCCTCGCCCGCCGATCCACGCGCCCCGACCGCCCGCGCCTCGCCGCGGCGATCGCCGCCGCCCTCGCGCTCCTCGTCGGCACCGCACCGGCCGTCGCCACGGCGGACCCGCCGCCCGCACGCGATCGGCCGGCCCCGAACGCCCTCGACACCTGGTTCGCCGCCCTCGCCGCCGCCCCCGACGATCTCGCCGCCGCCCGGCTCCGCGGCCGCATCGAGGCCGCGTGGAAGACCGCCGGCGGCGCCACCGCCGGTCTGCTCTCCACCCGGGCCGTGATCGCCGCCCATGCCGGGGATCGCGGTCTCGCGCTCGACCTCCTCGACGCCGCCATCGTCGTCGCCCCGAACTGGGCGGATGCGCGCCACCAACGCGCCCTGATCCGCTTCGCCGGCGGCGACGCCGGCCGTGCCGCCGTCGACCTCGCCGAGGCGTTGCGACTGGAGCCCCGCCACCTCGGCGCCATCGCCGGGCTCGCCGCCGTGTCGGAGGCGACCGGCCGCAAGGCCGAGGCCTTGAATTGGTTGCGCCGCCTCGCCACCCTCGACCCGCGCAACCCGGGCCTCGGCGGTCGGATCGAACGCCTGAGCATCGAAGTGGAAGGACGGGATCTGTGAGATCGTGGCGCCGGCAGACGCGAGGAGGCATCCATGGTGGTGCGTAGCCTCCACTTCGCCATCGGCCTCGGCGCCACCGGCCTCGCCATCGCCGGCGTGGTGTTGCCGCTCCTGCCGACGACGCCCTTCCTACTGGTCGCCGCCTGGGCCTTCGCCCGGTCCTCGCCGCGCTTCGAGGCCTGGCTGCTCTCCCATGCCCGCTTCGGCCCGCTGATCGCCGACTGGCGCCGCGAAGGGGCGGTAGGGTCCGGCGCCAAGCGCGCCTCCGCCGTGGTGATGCTCGCCACCCTCGCCGTCGGCGCCCTCCTCGGTCTGTCGGCGACGCTCCTCGTCCTCCAGGCGTCGGTCTTCGCCGGCGTTTCGCTGTTCCTGTGGACCCGCCCGACACCGTCCGCCGACGCGAGTGCGGAGGGACCACGGCGATGATCTCGTCCTGGCTCGCCCCGACGCTGCTGCTGCCCGCCGGCGCCGCCCTGGCGAGCGGCCTGTCGCGTCGCGCGGCGGAGGCGGCCCACCCGCCGGTCGGCGAGTTGCTGCGCCTCGGCGAACGCACCGTCCATGTCGTCGATCGCCTCGGCACCGACCCCGCGGCGCTGCCGCTGGTCTTCGTCCACGGCGCCAGCGGCAACGCCCGCGAACCGGCCCTCGCCTTCGCCGAGGCCTTCCCTCGCCACCGCCGGATCTTCTTCGACCGCCCCGGCCACGGTTGGTCGACCCGCCACGGCCCCGCCGACGCCGCCCCGGCCGCCCAGGCCGGCGTGGTCGCCGACATCATGGGCGCGAAGGCAATCGACCGGGCCATCGTCGTCGGCCATTCCTGGGGCGGCTCGGTCGCCGCCGCCTTCGGCGTCCATCACCCGGAGCGGACGGCGGGTCTCGTCTTCCTCGCCCCCGCCACCCACCCCTGGCCGGGCGCGGTGATCGACATTCTCTATCGCATCTCGGCGGCGCCGCTCGCCGGCGCGCTGCTCGACCGCCTCGTCGTGCCGACCCTCGGCCGGCTGTTGATCGACCGATCGATCGTCGGCGTCTTCGCCCCCGATCCGGTGCCCGACGGCTATCGCCGCAGGACCGGCGTCGAACTGGTGCTGCGCCCGGAGGAATGGCGCGCCAACGCCGAGGACGTCTACCGCCTCCACGCCCACGTCAGCCGACTCGCCCCGCGCTATTCCGAGATCACCGCCCCGACATTGATCGTCTCCGGCACCCACGACCCGATCGTCCGCGCCGACATCCATGCCGAGGGGTTGGCGAACGACATCGCCGGCTCGCGCCTCGTCTGGCTGGAGGACATCGGCCACATGCCCCATCACGCCGCCCGCGATCGGGTGATCGAGGAGATCGAGCGACTGATCGGCGAGGTCGAGGCGAGGGGGTGAGCCCCCCTCAGAGCGCCCCGGAACCGTCGGCGCCGACGAAGGCGATGCGCAGCATGTTGGTCGAGCCGGGCGTGCCGAAGGGCACGCCGCCGACCACCACGACGCGCTGGCCGGGGCGGGCGAAGCCCTCGGTGAAGGCCATGCGGCAGCCGCGATCGACCATGTCGTCGACGTCGCGCGCGTCCTCCGCCACCACGCAGTGGATGCCCCACACCAGCGCCAGCCGACGCGCCATCGCCGGCGAGGCGGTGAGCGCGATCACCGGCACGAACGGCCGCTCGCGCGCCGCCCTGAGGCCGGTGGAGCCCGACTGGGTGAGACAGACCATCGCCGCCACGTGCAGCGTCTCGCCGATCTGCGCCGCCGCCGAGGTGATGGCGTCGGCGCCGGTCGCCTCGGGCGGCTGGCGCTGCGGCGCCACGATCGACCGCCAGGTCGGATCGTGCTCGGTCGCCTCGGCGATCGAGTTCATCATCTTGACCGCCTCGATCGGGTACTTGCCGGCGGCACTCTCGGCCGACAGCATGATCGCGTCCGAGGCCTCGTAGACCGCGATGGCGACGTCCGACACCTCGGCCCGCGTCGGCACCGGCGAATTGATCATGCTCTCCAGCATCTGGGTCGCGACCACCACCGGCTTTCCGACCTTGCGGCAGGCGCGGTTGATCTGCTTCTGCAGGCTGGGCACCTTCTCCAGCGGCATCTCGACGCCGAGATCGCCGCGCGCCACCATGATCGCGTCGGAGAGTTCGATGATCTCGGCGAGCCGCTCGATCGCCTGCGGCTTCTCGATCTTGGCCATGATGCCGGCGCGGTTCTTGGCGATCTTGCGCACCTCGGCGAGGTCTTCCGGCCGCTGCACGAAGGAGAGCGCGATCCAGTCGACCTTCTGCGCCAGCGCCGCATCGAGATCGGAACGGTCCTTCGGGGTCAGCGCCCCGATCGGCAGATCGGTGTCCGGCAGGCTGACGCCCTTGCGGTCCGAAACCCGCCCCGCCACCACCACGCTGCAGACGATCGCCGACTTGCCGCGCTTCGCCGTGCACAGGAGCTTCACCTTGCCGTCGTCGATCAGCAGGTGATGACCGACCTCGACCGCCGCCAGAATCTCCGGATGCGGCAGATGCACCCGCTCGCCGTCGCCCGGGGTCGGATCGTCGTCGAGGGTGAAGGCGGCGCCGTGGACGAGTTCAACCGGACCGTCGCCGAACTTGCCGAGACGCAGCTTCGGCCCCTGCAGGTCGGCGAGAATGCCGATCGGTCGCCCGACCTTCGCCTCGATGGCACGGATATCGGAGACGAGCGTCGCCAGCCGGGCATGATCGGTGTGGCTCATGTTGATGCGGAACACGTCCGCACCGGCCCGGAACAGCTGTTCGATGGTGCTCGGGTCCGAGGACGCCGGCCCCAGGGTCGCCAGGATCTTGACCCGTCGATTGCGCTTCATCTCGTGACTCTGTCGAAAAACGGTCGGAAGCCCCTCATAGACCCGCGGCATCCGCCTGCCCAGATCAAAAATGTCGGTGATCGGCAAATTCTTGCAGGCAGTCGCAGATATTGCATCGCGATGTACGCGACCGCCGCGGCGACCTCACTGACCGGTGGCGGCGGAAGCCCGTCCCGGTTCGGTCAACTGGACGGTCCAGGCGCGCTGTTCGCCGGTATCGATCTCGAAGAAGCCGGTGCGCTCGAAGCCGCGCTTCAGGCAGTCTTCGATGCCCTTGATGGTGAAGGTCTTTTCCTGGGTGCACATGAACGAGCGGCCGCTCCATTCGCCGCCCCGGTCGTAGTCCACCGCGTAGAGATAGTAGTAGCGCGACACCAGCGGCCCGGCGAGCAGCGTCTCGCAGGAATTGGCCGCGAGGTTCCACCACCCTTCGGTCTTCCACGCGTCCTCGTCCTTGTAGCCGACGGCGATACCGACCCGGCTGGACGTCTTGTTGCAGATGCGCAGATCGGCACTCGCCGGCGAGACGGCGGCGAAGAGGCCCAGCCCGAAGGCGACGCACGCGGCGACGCGCACGACGATCGTCTTCGTCGGACGGCCGTTCGAAACGGGTGAGGTCTCGGGCGTCATCGCTTCTCGGGTCTTCCTTCCCTGGGCGCGCCACGTTGGCGAGTTTCACGCTCCGCGTCAATCGCCGTGGCCGAATTGCACCGTCTGCCCCGGGACTTGTCCTCGGGTGAACCGTTTCGTGGGCGAAGATTCCGGCGGCCTCATGACGTTCAGTCGGAGGCCGAGGTCTCCCGCGGCCGGGCGATCCAGATGCCGGCGAGGATGGCGACGCCGCCAGCGATCTGCCATGGTCCCAGCGTTTCGCCGAAGATCAGCCAGCCGAAGAAGGCCGCCGCCAGCGCCTCGAGGAAGATCACCAGCGACGAGAAGGCCGCCGACAGATGGCCGAGCGCATAGGCGAGCAACCCCTGCCCGCCGACATGGCTGACCGACGACATCAGCACCAGTGCCACCACACCGGAGAGCCCGGTCGGCAGCCAGGCGTTCTCGGCGACACCGGCGACCAGCCCGAGGCCGATCGAGGTGACGATCGACGAACGATAGAGGATCGCACCCGCCGATCCCTCCCGTCGCGCCACTCTGACGGCGAGGAAATAGAGCCCGAAGCCGACCGAGGTCGCCACCCCGTAGAGATCGCCGAGGAAGCGCTCCGGCGCCAACTGCAGACTGGAGCCGACCAGCAGCACCCCGCCGAAGATGCAGGACGAGAGCCCGATCACCATCACCCGCGTCACCCGCTCGCCGATGGTGAGCGAGAACAGCATCACCCACACCGGCGCCATGGTGGCGAGCAGCGTGGCGTTGGCGATCGTCGTCTTCAGCACCGCCAGATGCCAGAAGAACAGGTCGATGGTGAAGAACACCCCGGCCAGCACCACCGCCTTCGTCCAACCGGGATCCTTCGCGGTCCCACCACGGGCCTCCATCCGCGCCCAGCCCCAGAGCAGCGGCAGTGCCAGGAACACCCGGTAGAAGGCCGAAGTGAAGGGGCCGACCTGCGCCTCGCGAACGAACACCGGCGAGATGCCCATGGCGATCGCCGCCGCCACCAGCGCCGCGAAGGCGAGGACGGCGACCGAGCGCGGTTCGGATGGGCGCGGAGCGGACGACATGGCGGAACCGACATCGGGAGGGACGGAATCGACGGACGACCCGCCGCGGGACTGGTCATGCATCCTGCGAACGCCTACCATCTTCCCGAGCCGTCCGCATCCCGAGATCCATGACCACCGTGCATAACGCCTCTTCGCTCTCGCCCGCCGAAACCGGCGACGCCTACGAGATCCTCTCCGGCGCCCCCGCCGCCGGTCTGGTGCTCGTCGCCGACCACGCCTCCAACCGGGTCCCCGCCGATCTCGCCGATCTCGGCCTGCCGGCCTCGGAATTCGCGCGCCACATCGCCTTCGACATCGGTGTCGCGCCGCTCACCCGCGCGCTCTCCGCCCGCCTCGGCGTGCCGGCGGTGCTCTCCTCGTTCTCCCGTCTGGTCATCGACCCCAACCGCGGCGACGACGACCCCACCCTGGTCATGCGCCTCTCCGACGGCGCCGTCGTCCCCGGTAACGCGCGCCTCGACGCGGCCGGACGTCGGGCCCGCATCGAGCGCTTCTGGCGTCCCTACGACGAGGCGCTCACTCGCACCATCGATGCCTCCTTCACCGCCGGCCGCCCGCCGCTGCTGTTCTCGCTCCACTCCTTCACGCCGATCTGGCGCGGCACGCCGCGGCCCTGGCACTGCGGCGTGTTGTGGGACGCCGATCCGCGCCTGCCCGAACTGCTGCTGACCCGGCTGCGCGCCGACCCGTCTCTGGTCGTCGGCGACAACGAGCCCTACGACGGCGCCCTCGAGGGCGATACCATGTATCGCCACGGCACTCGCCGCGGCCTCGTCCACGCCATCCTCGAGGTGCGTCAGGATCTGATCGCCGACGAGACCGGCGTCACCGCCTGGGCCGATCGACTGGAGCCGATCCTGCGCGAGGCGATGGCCCGCCCCGACTTCGCCGAGCCCCGCCTCCACGGCTCCCGCTGCGGTCCGGTGAGCGGCGCCTGCGGCGGCTGAACCGGCCCGCGCTCAGAACGCCAGACGCGCCAGCAGGGCGACGAGTTCGGCCTGCCGCGACACGCCGGTCTTGGCGAAGACGCGTTTCAGCACGGTGCGCGCCGTCTCCTCGGCGATCCCGAGTGCGGCGGCGGCGTCGCGCGGTTGCAGACCGCTCCCGACCAGGGAAGCGACCCGCCCCTCGTTGAGCGTCAGCCCGAGCAGATCGCGCAGCACCGCCGGATCGACCGGCCGCCCGGGTTCGAGGCTCGACACGAAGACGAAGGCGCGGGTCTCCGCCAACATCGGCTCGATCGCGTCCGCGACGACGGCGGTCGGCACCACATGAACGACCAGACGAACCCCGGCGTCGGCATTGGACAACAACACCGGCCGAGGCTCCGGCGGCGCCCCGCCCTCGAGCGTCAGCGTGACGAGATCGGCGAACGCCTTGCCGCCGCCCTCCCACTGTGATCTGAGGCGACCGTTGTGGATCTGCAGCCCCTCGTCGATGAACTGCGCCGCCGCCGGGTTCTGCATCGTCACCCGGCCGAGCGAATCGAGGCCGAAGACACCGACGTTCATCGCCGAGAGCGCCCCGGCCAGTCCGTCGCGCTGCAGCCGTCCGTCGAAGAGCCGAATGCCGAGCCGCATCGCCTGCTCGACGTGCCGGCCGATCTCGGCGACGAAGCGCAGTTCGTCGTCGTCGAAGCGCGTCTTGTCGAACCGCCGTTGGACGCTGACGATCACCACCACCCGCGGGTCGGGTCCGACACTGGTGGCCGCGAACCAGCCGAGACCGTGCGGAATGAGATAGTCGCGATAGAGTGGATCGGTCGCGATCTTGTCGTCCGAGACGACGTCGCGGTCGGTCACCGCGTCGCGCGAGAGATGATAGCCGCGATCGACCCCGCGAATGGCGCGGATGTCCCGTGTGCTCCAATGGGCGATGTAGTCGGCGTGGGAGACCTCGAGCGACGGCGAGACGATGGTGCCGAAGCTGCCGTCGTCGCGGCGCCACAGCAGCACCGACCCGACGTCGTCGGTGCAATCGGCGATCGCCTGCAGGGCCGCCGGCCATTGCTCCGGCGCCGTCGCCGCGCCGTAGATCGACCGTATGGCGTCATGAACCCTTTCCGACCCGAACATGCCCTTCCCCCCCTACGACCGGTGATCGACAGGTTGGATTGGACGCCGATCGCAACGCGAATGCTAGGTCCTGTTGACGAATAGGATTCCCTTTCGGGTCGTGGAGTGATTCAACG
>ERZ1645187.971-NODE-971-length-27275-cov-7.474724_pt1 | contig 27275 bp, 30 predicted proteins | sample MGYA00575352_ERZ1645187 | MGnify/ENA primary metagenome ERZ1645187 (study PRJEB40837, sample SAMN11349314) | freshwater sediment metagenome | isolation source: river sediment | host: Sediment | place: India: Wazaribad , New Delhi | collected 2017-02-21 ...
GCCGCCTGAGATACCGGTCGGTGCGCCAGTCCTTGGCAAGCTCGACACAGGCGCGGGTGAGCTGGCCGGGGAACTGCTCCAGCTTGGCTTCCAGCCGCTCGAACAGCGTGAAGGCATCGGCCGTCGCCCCGGCAAAGCCGGCGATCACCTCGCCCTTGCCCAGCCGCCGCACCTTCTTCGCATTGCCCTTGATGATCGTGGCGCCGAGCGAGACCTGCCCGTCACCGCCGATCACCGTGCGCCCGCCTTTCCTGACCATCAGGATGGTAGTGGCGTGCCATTGCCCGGTCTGGCGCTCGTCTGCTGACATCATGTCGTTCCCGTTTCCCGGCGCCGCCACCCGACTCACCGGGCGCGGCGATGCACCCCAATGTAGTGATCGAAACCGGGAAAGAGAACCGCCCGGCGCGCCCCGTGGCCTTGCCGCGGTTGACCGGGGGCAAACGCTGCGCCAAAAGCCTTTGATGGCGCTGGACGCGCCCGATCTCCAACCGACCGACGCGCGATGTTTGTTTCCTACGCCCAGAATTTCGAGGATGTCGCGCTGTGGCGCGCGCTCAAGCATGTCCGCAACGGGTTCTATGTCGATCTCGGCGCGCAGCATCCGGTCATCGATTCGGTGACGCGGGCCTTCTACGAGCATGGCTGGCGCGGCGTCCATGTCGAGCCGGTGCCGATCTATGCCGATCTGCTGCGCCACAACCGGCCGGAGGAGACGGTGGTGCAGAAGGCGATCGGCGCCGAGGCCGGCACGATGACGCTGCATGTGCTGGAGGATTCGGGCCTTTCCACCCTCGATGAGGGGGCGGCGAAGGCCGGGGAGAAATGGCTCGGCCAGCGGGCAAAGGCGATCTCGGTCGATGTGATCACGCTCGACGACCTCCTTGCGCCGTACGCAGGGCGGGACATCCATTTCATGAAGATCGACATCGAGGGCGCCGAAACCGCCGCGCTGACCGGATGGAATTCCCGATCGTTCCGGCCGTGGATCATCCTGATCGAAGCGACGCTGCCCAACAGCCAGACGCCCAGCCACCATGAGTGGGAACCGATTCTGCTGCGGAACGATTATGTTTTCGCCTATTTCGATGGGCTCAACCGCTTCTATGTCGCCAAGGAGCGGCCCGAACTGATCGGCCCGGTGAGCAAGCCGCCGAGCGTGTTCGACGGCTATGTGCTCGATGCCATCGCCCGGCGCGACCGGGAGATCGCAGCGCTGAAAAGCGAGCTGCTCGCCATCCGCTCGCCGCTGAAGTGGCTGATCGGCAAGCCGCTCGCCTTCGCCCGGCGCGCGGTGCGGGCCATCCGCCGCAGGCTGTGAGCCGCGCGCCCCTCGCTGTTTTCTTTGCGGGGCGCGGCGGTTCTTGCTAAAGGCCGGTCTCATCCGATTGATGACAGGCAGACCCATGCGCACCGCCAGCCTCAGCCGCACCACCGGCGAAACCGACATTGCCGTTTCGGTCACCCTCGACGGGACCGGCCGGACCGAGATTTCCACCGGCGTCGGCTTTTTCGACCATATGCTGACGTTGCTCGGCCGGCATGCGCTGATCGATCTCACGGTTTCGGCCCGCGGCGACACCCACGTCGATGATCACCACACGGTGGAGGATGTCGGCATCGCGCTTGGCAAGGCGATCGCGCAAGCGCTGGGCGACAAGCGCGGCATCACCCGCTATGCCGATGTGCACATGCCGATGGACGAGACGCTGACGCGCGTCGCGCTCGACATTTCCGGCCGGCCGTTCCTGGTGTTCCGCACGGCGTTCACCGGGCCGAAGATCGGCACCTTCGACACCGAGCTGGTGCAGGAGTGGTTCCAGGCCTTCGCCATCAACGCGGGCGTGACGCTGCATGTCGAGACGCTCTACGGCAGCAACAACCACCATATCGCCGAAAGCTGCTTCAAGGGCCTTGCCCGGGCGCTGCGCCTGGCCGTCGCCATCGATCCGCGTACGGCGGGCATGGTGCCCTCCACCAAGGGGACGTTGAGCGTCTGATGCAAAGCTACACCGTCCATCCCGGGGTCAGCGGGGCGCGCGAGGATGTCGTCTTCGTGGCCGACAGCTGGTCGTGGCCGGCGCTGGCCTTCGGCCCGCTGTGGCTTGTCTGGCATCGCCAGTGGCTGGGCCTTGCCGGCTATCTGGTGATCGTCGCGCTGATCACCGGGGCGGGGCTGGCGCTCGGCCTGCACCCCACCGCCGCCTCGGCGCTGAGCCTGCTGCTCAATGCGGGGTTGGCGCTGGAAGGCCACCAGATCCGCCGCTGGCGGCTGGAAAGCGCCGGCCATCCGGCGCGGGCCGTGGTCTCCGCCCGCAGCCTTGAAGACGCGGAAACGCGCTATTTCTCCGCCCTGCCCGCCCGTCTGCCGGAAGCGCCGCGCACCTCTGTGCCGGCGGTCGCCGGGCCGGTGCTCGGCGTCTTTCCCCAACCGGGAGGCCGGTTTTGATCATCGCACTGGTGGATTATGGCGCCGGCAACCTGCATTCGGCGCACAAGGGGCTTGAACGCGCGCTGGCCGATCTCGGACGATCCGGCACGGTGGAGGTGACCTCCGACCCTGACCGGGTGCGCAAGGCCGACCGCATCGTGCTGCCGGGCGATGGCGCATTCCGCGATTGCCGCCAGTCGCTCGGCGCCGTGCCGGGGCTGATCGAGGCGCTGGAGGAGACGGTGCGCGGCAAGGGCCGGCCGTTCTTCGGCATCTGCGTCGGCATGCAGCTGCTGGCCGATATCGGCGAGGAGCATGGCGAAACGGCGGGGCTCGGCTGGCTGCCCGGCCATGTCAAGCATCTCGAACCGGCCGACAAGGCGCTGAAGGTGCCGCATATGGGCTGGAACACCATCCGGCAGAGCCGCGCCCATCCGGTGCTCGACGGGCTGAGGCTGGGGCCGGAGGGGCTGCACGCCTTCTTTCTCCATGCCTATCATCTGGTGGCGGACGAGGCCGACGATGTCATCGCCGTTGCCGACTACGGCGGGCCGGTGACCGCCGTGATCGGACGGAACACCTATTGCGGCACGCAGTTCCACCCGGAAAAGAGCCAGACGCTGGGCCGCGCGATTTTTGCCAATTTCCTCAGGTGGGCCCCGTGATCCTCTATCCTGCCATCGATCTCAAGGACGGCCGCTGCGTCCGCCTCAGGCAAGGCGACATGGCGCAGGCAACCGTGTTCAACGACGATCCCGCCGCGCAGGCCCGTGCCTTTCAGGATCAGGGGTTCGAGGCGCTGCATATCGTCGATCTCGACGGCGCCTTCGCCGGCAAGCCGGTCAATGCCTCGGCCGTCGACGGCATTCTCAAGGCAGTGTCCATGCCGGTGCAGCTCGGCGGCGGCATCCGCGATACGCGGACCATCGAGGCCTGGCTCAAAAAGGGCATCGCGCGCGTCATCATCGGCACCGCCGCGGTGCGCGACCCCGGCTTTGTCCATGCTGCGGCGAAGGCCTTTCCCGGCAGGGTGGCCGTCGGCATCGACGCGCGCGACGGGTTCGTGGCGGTGGAAGGCTGGGCGGAGACCTCGTCGCTCAGCGCGGTGGACCTTGGCAAAAGGTTCGAGGATGCCGGCGTTGCCGCGATCATCTACACCGATATCGCCCGCGACGGGATGATGCAGGGCCTCAACTGGGACGGCACCATCGCGCTCGCCAACGAGATCACGATTCCCGTTATCGCCTCCGGCGGTATCACCGACATGCGCGATATCGAGCGGCTCTGCGCGCCGGACGCAGCGGTTCTGAACGGCGCGATCACCGGCCGGGCGCTCTATGACGGGCGGCTCGACCCCGCCGCCGCGCTGGCGCGGATTGCGGCCGGGAGGGCGGCATGACCCTGAAAATCCGCGTCATCCCCTGCCTCGATGTGAAGAACGGCCGCGTCGTCAAGGGCGTCAATTTCGTTGATCTCGCCGATGTCGGCGATCCGGTGGAATCGGCGAAAGCCTATGATGCCGCCGGGGCGGACGAACTGTGTTTTCTCGATATCACCGCCAGCCACGAGGAGCGCGGAACGCTGCTCGACATCGTCCAGCGCACGGCGGAAAACTGCTTCATGCCGCTGACGGTGGGCGGCGGGGTGCGCACCGTCGAGGATGTGCGCGCACTGATGCTGGCCGGGGCGGACAAGGTGTCGATCAATACCGCTGCGGTGCGCGATCCTGCCATCGTCGGCAAGGCGGCGGAGCGGTTCGGTGCGCAGGCCATTGTCGTCGCCATCGACGCCAAGCAGGTTTCCGGCCCGGGCGAGGCGCTGAAGTGGGAGATTTTCACCCATGGCGGGCGCAACCGCACCGGCATCGACGCGGTTGGGTTCGCGCAAACCGTCGCCCGGCTCGGCGCGGGCGAAATCCTGCTCACCTCGATGGACCGGGACGGCACGAAGATCGGCTTCGATCTTGACCTGACGCGCACCATTGCGGATGCCGTGCCGGTGCCGGTCGTCGCCTCGGGCGGGGTGGGCACGCTCGATCATCTGGTCGATGGCGTGGCCAGGGGCCATGCGAGCGCGGTGCTTGCCGCCTCGATCTTCCACTACGGCACATTTTCCATCCGCGAGGCGAAAGCCCATATGGCTGCCGCCGGCCTGCCGATGCGGATGGACTGAGGGAGGCTGCCATGGCCTTTTCACTGACCGATCTCGAAGCCATCGTCGTGGCCCGCGCCGCGGCCTCGCCGGATGAAAGCTGGACCGCCAGGCTGATGGCCGCCGGGCCGGCGCGCATCGCCAAGAAGTTCGGCGAGGAGGCGGTGGAAGCCGTCATCGCCGGGGTGGAGGGCAACCGGACCGAGCTGACCGCCGAGGCGGCGGATGTTCTCTATCATCTGATGGTCTTGCTGCACGCCCGCGCAATTTCTGTTACCGATGTGCTCGGGGAACTCGAACGGCGCACGGCCCGGTCCGGCCTTGCCGAGAAAGCGGCCAGGCCGGAATAGCCCGCCGGAGAAGGAGCAAGGCCGATGGATGCAAAGGTCTCGCCGCTGGGCGCTGCCGTCGATCTGTCGCCCTATCGCGTGTTCAGCCGCGACACCTGGGCCAATCTGCGCGCCGATACACCGCTGACACTCACCGCAGCGGATCTGAAAAAACTGCAATCGCTGAATGATCCGGTCTCTCTGGACGATGTGATCGAGATCTACCTGCCGCTGTCGCGCCTGCTGTCGCTCTATGTCGCGGCAACGCAAGGGCTGTTCAAGGCCACCCAGCGCTTCCTGCTCGCCGAGGATGGCAAGGTCCCCTACATCATTGCGGTCGCCGGTTCCGTCTCGGCCGGAAAATCGACCACCGCGCGCATCCTGAAGGCGCTGCTGTCGCGCTGGACCAACACGCCCAAGGTGGAACTGGTGACCACCGACGGGTTCCTGCTGCCCAATGCCGAGTTGCAGCGGCAGGGGCTGATGGAGCGCAAGGGCTTTCCCGAGAGCTATGACGCCGCCGCAATCCTCAAGTTCCTCGCCCATGTGAAAGCAGGGCACCGCCATGTCGAGGCGCCGGTCTATTCCCACCTCGTCTATGACGTGGTGCCGGACGAAAAGGTGGTCATCGACCGGCCGGACATCCTGATCTTCGAGGGGATCAACGTGTTGCAGGGTCCGCGCAAGCTGAAGGACGGCCAGCCGATCCCGTTCGTGTCTGATTTCTTCGATTTCACGGTCTATATCGACGCGACCGAGGACGATCTGCACCGCTGGTATGTGCAGCGGTTCATGAAGCTGCGGGAAACCGCCTTCCGCGATCCCAAATCGTTCTTCCGCAAATATGCCGACCTCCGGGAAGACGAGGCCGAGGCCATTGCCAACGGGCTGTGGGAGCGGATCAACCTCGTCAACCTGCGTGAGAATATCGTCCCTACCCGGCCGCGCGCCTCGCTGATCATGCGCAAGGGGCGGGACCACCGGATCGAGGAAGTGGCGTTAAGGAAAATCTGATTGTCTCCTTCCGCCCCCCGGAAGGATTTGCCATGACCCGTGCCCTTGCCCTTGTTGTCTCGCTGCTGTTTGCGCTCACCGCGCGGGCGGAACCGGCTGCCTGCGGCGGCACAGACCTGATCGGCGCGCTGAAGACCAGGGACAGGGCCGCCTTCGACAAGGTTTCGCGCGAGGCCGCGGCCACGGGGCATGCGCGCGGCCTTCTGTGGAAAATCGAAAAACCCGGCGTTGCCCCGTCGTACCTGTTCGGCACCGCGCATGTGACCGATCGCGGCGCCACTGCCAAGACAGCGCGGCTGGCGCCGCATCTTGCCGGGGCGAAGGTGCTGGCGCTGGAACTGACCAGCAAGGAGCTTGAGGCGAACGCCGGAGCATTCATGACCCGGCTGATCGACGGATCGCTGACCACGGTCTCCGATCTCAAGGACGAAACGGCGAGGACGCGGCTGGCCGCAGCGCTGAAGGACTATGGTGTGCCGCTGGAAGCGGCGGAAGCGATGAATCCGTGGCTGCTCGCCATCATCCTCGCCATTCCGCCCTGCGAGGTGGCGCGGGCAAGCGCCAAACTGCCGACGGTGGAACACGCGCTCGAAGCCATCGCGAAGCGCCATGGCGTGCCGGTGACGGGGCTGGAAACGCCGGGCGAGCAGATCGATGCCTTCCTCGCCATGCCGCGCGCCACAGCGGTCAAATCGGTGATCGAGATGGCGAAACTCGGCAGCGCGATGCGCGAGAACCTGTTTGCCACGCTGGTCGCCGCCTATCGCGCCGAGGATGTGCAGAGCTATGTGGTGGCGGCTACATCGGGCGTGCTGATCCCGGGGGAGCCGCTGTCCGGCTGGTCGGAGATGCAGGAGATGCTGCTCGACCGGCGCAATGTGACGATGGTGGAGCGGGCGCGGCCGCTGATCGACAAGGGCGGCGCGGCGATCGCAGTCGGCGCGCTGCATCTGCCGGGTCCGAAGGGGCTCGTCTCGCTCCTCAAGGCCGCCGGCTATCAGGTCTCCCCCGTGCCCGAAGGGACAGCGACGGCGCCGGCGAAAAAATCCCGTCAGTAAAGGCCGTTTTCCTCGGCCAGCTGCTTGAGTTCCACCTGCGGCCGGGCGCCGATGGTCTGGATGACGTGGCTGGCGGCGAGCGCGGCCAGCCGCAGCGAGGCTTCCGGCGAGCGGCCGGTGGTGTGGCCGAAGAGATAGCCGGCGGCGAAGAGATCGCCCGCGCCGGTGGTATCGACCAGCTGATCGATCGGGTGGGCTGGCACGACCGCGGTTTCCGCCCCGCGCACGGCCAGGGCGCCCTTCTCCGACCGGGTGACCACCGCATGCTTCGCCTCGGCCCTGAGAGCGGCGAGCGCGGTCTCGAAATCGGCCGTCTCGTACAGCGCTTTCAATTCATGCTCGTTGGCGAAGACGAGATCGACAAGCCCGGTGCGGATCAGATCGAGAAACTCGCCGCGATAGCGATCGACGCAGAAGGAATCGGACAGGGTCAGCGACACCTCGCGGCCGGCCGCGTGAGCAATCTCCGCCGCCTTGCGGAAGGCGCGCTTGGCCGCCGGCGGATCCCACAGATAGCCTTCGAGGTAGGTGATTTTCGCACCCTCGACGGTCGCGGGGTCGATATCCGCCTCGGTCAGGTTCTGGCAGGCACCGAGATAGGTGTTCATCGTCCGCTCGCCATCGGGCGTGACCAGCACGAAGCAGCGGGCGGTGGGCGCGCCATCGGCGGCGCGCGGGGTCTCGAAGGTGATGCCGGCGGAGCGGATATCGTGGGCGAAGATGCCGCCCACCTCGTCATCGCGGATCTTGCCGATATAGGCCCCGCGCCCGCCGAAGGAGGCGACACCGACAGCCGTGTTCGCCGCCGAGCCGCCGGAGATGATCGTTGCCGGTCCCATGGCGGCATAGAGCGTCTCGGCCAGCGCGGCATCGATCAGCGTCATCGAGCCTTTGACCACGCCGAAGCGATGGAGGAACGTCTCATCCGCATGGGCGATGACATCGACGATGGCATTGCCGATGCACAGGACATCGTGGCGGGCGCTGGTCATGGGAACGATCCGGGGTCAGGGTTGACGGGTTTTGCCGCGCTGAGTGGACGAGGCGGGCGCCAAGGTCAAGCGGGCCCCCGCGCTTTTCGGATGCGGACGTAGAACGCCCCCTCCCCGCCGTGGCCCCGCGCCGCTTCCTCGAAGCCGATGATCTGGCGGCGGATCACCGGATCGGCCAGCCAATGCGGCAGCATGCGGCGCAGCACGCCGCGCTCGCCGCCATCGACCGCCGGGCCGCCGCCCTTGCCGGTGATGACGAGGATGACCGACCGCTCCTCGCGGTGGGCGCGGTGGATGAAATGCAACAGGGCGGAATGCGCCTCGGCCTGGCGCATGCCGTGCAGGTCGATCACGCCGTCGACCGCCTTCTGCCCGCGCGCCAGCTTCTGGCGCATCCGCCGCTCCATCGGCTGCAGGGGAGCCGGCGCCGGCAGCGCGGCCTTGCCTTTGCGGCCGGCGGGCGGCGGCGGGGCAGATGCTGCGGGCGGGGCGCATGCCGGCGGCTCCGCCAGATCCGGCGGCAGGGCAAAGGCCGGGCGCCCGGTCATCGGCACCACCGAGCGCGTCACATGCGCCCAGAGCACCATGTCCTCGCGGTTGAGATAGCCCCGGTGGCGGGTCGAACTCTGGCTCATGGCGCCGCTCCGCCGCGCGGCCAGAAAACCGTGAAGGCGAGGGCATGGCGCGTCAACCCGGCGCGCAGGCCGGCGTCCGCGCCCGAACCCCAGAAATAATCGGCCCGCGCAGGGCCGACAATCGCCGAGCCGGTGTCCTGCGCGATGGTGAGACGGGCGAGCCGCCCTTCGCCATCCGGCAGGGTCGCGATGTCGGATGCGACATGCACCGGCAGGCCATAGGACCAGAGCGCGCGATCGACCGCCAAAGAGCGGCCCGGCGTCAAGGGCACGCCTGCCCCGCCCACCGGGCCGAGCGCGGCATCCCCCTCCTCCTGCCGGGAAAAGAACACATAGGAGCGGTTGGCGTTCATCACCCGCCGCGCCTCGCCCGGGTTGGCACGCAGCCAGCCCATCAGCCGGGCGAGCGACATCTCGCTGGCGGGAATATGGCCCTCATTGATCAGCAGCCGGCCGATCGAGGTATAGGGATGGCCGTTGCGCCCGGCATAGGTGAGGCGGACGCGGCGACCATCGGGCAGGCGGACGCGGGCCGAGCCCTGCACCTGAATGATGAACACCTCTGCCTCGTCGACGAGATAGAGCTGTTCCAGCCCCTGCCCGGCCAGCGCGCCGGCGGTGATCGCGGCGCGATCGGGGAAAGGTTCCAGCCCGGACGCGGCCCTGCGGGCGGCAGCCAGCGCGGGGTCGAGCGCGCCGCGCGCCTCCCCCGGCTGGAGGGTGACAAGATCGGCAGGGCGGCCGAGGACGGGGGCCGGAAACGCCGCCGTCGGGGTCAGCGACCCTTCGGTTTCCGGCTCGTAATATCCGGTCAGAAACCCCGCGCCGGCCTCGGGCTCGACCCGGAAGGGCTGGAAGTGCGTTTCGAAAAACGCGCGTGCGGTTGCAGAATCAGCCGGTGCAGGCAAAGCCAGCGCCACTGCGCAGATGGCCTTCAGGTGCGGCACCGCCGCCAGCGCCGGTCGCAGGGCGGGCGTGTCCTCCACCACCGCGCGGCAACTGACGAGAAAGGCGGCGAAGGCGGCGGCATGATCATCTCCCGCCCAGCCGGGCAGCGTCGCATGCGCCACCGGAGTCAGGCGGGCGCCGGGCACCTGCGGCGGGCGCGGATCAGCAGCCGCAGCCATGGTTGCTGCCGTCATGGCGAACACCCCCGCAGCGAGACAGCCGGCGCCGGCGCGCCGCATTCACGCGTCGGACTGGGTGGAGACCAGCCGCCAGTTGGGATCGCGCGCGCCGGCCTCTCGGGAAAAGGTCCAGACGTCGATCAGGTCGGCGATCTTCTCCGGGTTGCCGTCCACCACCGTTCCCGCGCCATCGCGCGTTGCGGTGATCATCTTGGAGGCAAATCGGACGGTGACGGAGACGGTCTTGCCCTTCAGCGCCGCATCGACGATCTCGGACTTGTCGATCGAGACGAAGGTTGTCTCCATCTTCTCGCCCTGCGCCTCGCGCGCGCTGATCGCGCCGGCGAAGCTGTCGTAGACATCCTTGGCCAGCAGATCCTTGAGCGAGCGGCGATCCCCGCGGGCAAATGCCAGCACGATCATCTCGTAGGCCGCGCGGGCGCCCATGATGAAGCCCTTGGGCTCGAACATCGGCTCGGCTGCCATCACGGCTTTCAGATTCTCACCGAGCGGCGACTCCGGCGCGGCGATGCCCTTGAGCTGCTCGTCGGGATCGACCGGGGCGGGGGCGGCCTCCTCACGCGGGGGGGCCGGCGGGGCCTGCCGGTTGGCGGTGGGCAGCGGGACGACGTTGCTCTCGCCCTCGGTTTTCGGCGGCTCGGGCCGCTTGAACGGATCGAACGGCGGGCGCTCGCTGCCGGTGCGCTGGCCGAGAACCGAACGCAGGCGGAAAATCACGAAAATCGCCAGCGCGATGAAGACAACCGTGTAGATATCGAGAAATTCGTGCATCGCCGTTCAGGCCCTCATCCGGTGTTCAGGCTGCGGGCGGCATCAAGCCCCTCGCAGACGTCTGTCCTCCTTCATATATAGGAGCCTTCGCCAAGGCCAAGAAGGGAGTATGTGCTTCCATGATCATCAAACCGTTCACCCTGCGTCTGGCCGGGATCGGCGCGGCGGTGTGGTTTCTGGCCGAGAGCCTGCTGTTCTGGCTGTGCATCCAGACCTTCGGGCTGATGCCGACGCTGCTGGCGCTGACGCTGAAGGGCATCGGCGGGCTGATGCTGTTCGTCGCCTCGCTGAAAGGCCTGCTGCGCGGCGTCGCGGTCAATCCGCTGTCGCGCGGGCTTTCGGGCCTCGGCGATGCCGGATTTTCGGCGCTCGGTGCGTTTCTCATCTTCCTGCCCGGCTTTGCAGCGACGCTGGCCGGCCTTGCGCTGTTCTCGCCCTCCGTGCGCGCCGGCATCATGGCCTGGGCGAAACGCGAGAAGAAGGCCTCGGGCCGCGATCAGGTGATCACACTCGATGCGGCGGACTGGCAGGAAATCCCGCCTGCCGGCAAACCCCGTGCACCCGCCACCCCCCGGCGCTCGCGGCGGCGCGACGTTGCGCCTTGAGCGGCGGCGCGGTTCCGTGTAAGGCCGGACGACGCCTCAAGGAAGGAATTTGCGACGATGAGCGACAACGCCACTGCCGGCCAGCCCGACGACAAGACCCCCCAGCTCAATTCGCTGGCCCAGTACACCAAGGATCTCTCGTTCGAGAACCCGAACGCGCCGCGCTCGCTCGCCAACCAGAACCAGCAGGCGCCCAACATCCAGATCCAGGTCAATGTCAACGCCCAGCCGATCGGCGGCGACGACTTCGAGGTGGAGCTGAAGCTGGAAGGCACCGCCGGCACCGCGCCGAACCTGATGTTCAGCTTCGAACTGAACTATGCCGGCGTGTTCCGCCTGCGCAACATCCCGCAGGAGCATGTCGGCGGCGTGCTGATGGTCGAGTGTCCGCGCATGCTGTTCCCGTTCGCGCGGCAGATCGTCGCCAATGCGGTGCGCGACGGCGGCTTCCCGCCGCTGTACATGGACCCGATCGACTTCATGGCCCTCTACCAGCAGCGGATGGCCGAGCTGCAGACCCAGCAGGGCAAGCCCTCGTAAGGCTCAGGTCTTCTCCGGCGTCTCCAGCCCGAGATAGGGACGCCAGAGCGCCTTTGCGCCCAGCGTCTCGACAAAGACGGCGTGGGCGGCGCGCTCCTCATCGGTCAGAAGCGGCGGCACCGGCTGCCGCTTCTGGTTCTTCTGCACCCCGGCGAGGGCTGCCGGCGCCTGCGACGCCATCGCCACATCGAGCCCGAGCGACTGCTGGCGGCCGCCGGTGAGTTCGCCATAGACCTCGGCGAGGATTTCCGAATCGAGCAGCGCGCCGTGTTTGGTGCGGCGGGAATTATCGATGCCGTAGCGCTGGCACAAGGCATCCAGCGAATTGGGCTGGCCCGGATGCTTGCGGCGCGCCAGCATCAGGGTGTCGATCACCCTTTCGTTCGGGATCGGCGGCTTGCCCAGCCTGCCCAGCTCATGATTGAGAAAACCGATATCGAACGAAGCGTTGTGGATGACCAGCGTCGCATCGCCGATAAACTCGACAAATGCATCGGCGATGGCGGCAAAAACCGGCTTGTCTTTCAGAAATCCATCCGACAGCCCGTGAATCTTGAAGGCATCGGGCGGCATCGACCGCTCGGGGTTGATGTATTCGTGAAAGGTCCGGCCGGTGAGAAACCGGTTGACCATCTCGACGCCGCCGATCTCGACAACCCGGTCGCCCTTTTTCGGATCGAGCCCGGTCGTTTCGGTATCCAGTACAATTTCACGCATCGACCAACCGGCTTTCCTGTTGCCTCATCCGTCCGGGATGCCCGGCGAGCGCTCTCAGCAGCGCCTCGACATCGGCCCTTGCGGCAGCGATGCCGCGGCTCGTATCGATCAGCGCATGGGCCCGGCGGCGCTTGTCCGCATCGGGCATCTGGCGGGCGAGTATGGCGGCAAATTTCTGCTCGGTCATGCCGGGGCGGGCGAGAACCCGCGCCTTTTGCACAGCCGCGGGGGCGGAGACCACCAGCACGAGATCGACCCGGCCGGGGCCTGCCGTCTCCAGCAGCAGCGGGATATCGAGAACGACCAGACGGTGGCCGGCATGGCGGGCGGCGGCGAGAAACGCCTGCTCCTCTTCCCTCACGAGGGGATGGACGATCGCTTCGAGCGCGGCGATCGCCTCGGGCTGGCCGAGGACGGCGGCGGAGAGGCGCGCCCGGTCCACCGTGCCGGCGATCACCGTGCCGGCAAAGCGCGCCTCGATCAACGGCGCGGCACGGCCGGCGTAGAGCTTGTGCACCGTGCCGTCGGCATCATGCACCGGCACGCCGGCGGCGCGCAGCAGATCGGCGGTGGTCGATTTGCCCATGCCGATGGAACCGGTCAGCCCGATGATCAGCATCCGCGCTATTCCGCCACGAGGCCCATATTGCGCAGCTGGCGCAGCAGCGGCAGCAACGGCAGGCCCAGGATGGTGGAATGATCGCCCTCGATCGACGCGAACAGGTGCATGCCCAGCCCCTCGATCTGATAGGCGCCGACACTCTTCAGGATCGTATCCCCCGCCGCATCGAGATAGGCATGGATGAACGCAGCCGACAGCGGGCGCACAGCCAGCGTCGCCGTCTCGACATGCGACCAGATGGTGTGGCCGTTCATCGCCAGTGCGAGGCCGGAATGCAGCTGATGGGTGCGGCCCGACAGCAGTTCGAGATGCTCGGCCGCCTCGCGCCGGCTCGCCGCTTTGTGCAGCTGGCGCCCGGCGACCGCCAGCGTCTGGTCCGCGCCGAGGACGATGCGATGGGGGAGGCTGCGGCTTACCGTCTCGGCCTTGGCGGCGGCAAGGGTGGCTGCGACATCGGCCGCCGGGCGGCCGAGCAGCGCGGCCTCGATCGACCGCTCGTCGATCGTCGCCGGATTGACCTCGACCGGCAGGCCGCTGGTTTCCAGCAGCACCCGGCGGATGGCGCTGGACGAGGCGAGAACCAGCGGCGCATCGGTTGTCGACCAGAGCGCAAGATGGGGCGCGGGCGTCATTGGGCAATCATCGTCAGCCGGTGCTGCTTGTAAAGATCGAGAATCGCCGCAGCGGTTTCCTCGATCGAGCGGCGGCTGACATCGATGATCGGCCAGTTGTGCTTTTCGAAGATGCGGCGGGAGGAGGCGATCTCCTCGGCGACATGCGAGCGATCGACATAGGCGGTGTCATCGGAGGCGTTGAGCGACAGCAACCGGTTCTGGCGGATCTGGACGATCCGCTCGGGGCTGGCGACCAGCCCGACGATCAGCGGGCGCACCAGCGTGGCCAGAACCTCGGGCAGCGGGATGCCCGGCACCATCGGGACGTTGGCGGTCTTGATGCCGCGATTGGCGAGATAGATCGAGGTTGGCGTCTTCGACGTGCGCGAAACGCCGACGAGAATCACATCAGCCTGCTCGACGCCGTCGGTCAGCTGTCCGTCATCATGCAGCATGGTGAAGTTGAGCGCATCGATCCGGCGGAAATATTCGGCGTTGAGCATGTGCTGGGCGCCGGGGCGCGGCGTGGTGGCGATGCCGAGGTAGCTCTGGAACAGGGTATGCACCGGTTCCAGAACCGACAGGCAGGGACAGCCGGAGTCGCGGCAGGCGATTTCCAGCTTGTCGGCGATGGTCCGGTCGACCAGCGTATAGAGGACGACGCCCGGCGTCTGGTCGATCTCCTGAAGCACCCGGTCAAGCTGGGCGGCATTACGGACCAGTGGATAGATATGCTCGATGGCCGATATGCCTTGATATTGCGCGCTTGCGGCGCGGCTGACGGCCAGCAGTGTCTCGCCGGTCGAATCGGAAACAAGGTGCAAATGGAAAAAGCTGCGTCCCATGCCGGTCTGGTTCTCCCTCGCCCTTGTGGATAACGGGTTGGCGGGACGGGGACAAGGGAGGCGATGACGCCGCCCGGTGGGCCAGGGCTGTGAACCGGTGTGGACAGATGACCCGAACCATCAACAGGCAAGGCACAGGGGAGAGGCTTGACCTTGATCTGCGGGGACAACCGCAACGAGGCCGGGATCGGGCCGGCACCTGTCCATTCCGCACATCCAATCATGGCCGAATCGCCGGGCTTGCGCCCTGTCAATGCGCAGAGACGTTTTCCCTGATGCCTGTTGAAAAGCAGTGGGAAACGAGTCACGAGGAATTTGCCCTGCTCTAAGAGTCAAAACAAACAAAGAGATCTCTCTTGTCTTATCTTTTATCCGATCGTCCGATCCGTCGTGGATTGTTCCTCGATACCCTGAAAGGGGCAGCACCGGCGCATCCGCCGATGTGGCTGATGCGGCAGGCGGGGCGCTACCTGCCGGAATATCGGGCAATCCGGTCGACCGCCGCCTCGTTCCTCGATTTCTGCTACACGCCCGAGCTTGCGATCGAGGCGACGCTCCAGCCGATCCACCGGTTCGGGTTCGATGCGGCGATCCTGTTTTCCGATATTCTCGTCGTGCCCGATGCGCTGGGCCAGGGCGTGCGTTTTGCCGAAGGCGAAGGCCCGAGGCTGGAGCCTCTGGTGCTGCCGGAGGGGGCGCCCTTCCTGTATCAACGGATCGATCTCGACCGGCTGGCGTCGGTGCTGGAGACGGTGCGCGGTGTCCGGGCGGCCCTGCCTGCCGACAAGGCGCTGATCGGCTTCTGCGGCGCGCCCTGGACGGTGGCGACCTATATGATCGCCGGGCGGGGCACTCCGGACCAGAAGCCGGCGCGGATGTTTGCCTATCAGCATCCCGAAGCGTTCCAGAGGCTGATCGATCTTCTCGTCGAGGCGAGCGCCGATTACCTGATCGCACAGTTCGAGGCGGGCGTGGATTGTGTCCAGATTTTCGACAGCTGGGCCGGGGTGTTGCCCCGACGGGAGTTTGACCGCTGGTGTCTCCAGCCGGCAAGGGCCATCGTCGAAAAGGTGCGGGCCAAAATCCCGGGGGCGCCGATCATCGGCTTTCCGCGCGGGGCCTCCACCGCACTCGTCGATTATGCCGAGCAGACGCGGGTGGATGGCGTAGGGATCGATACTGCTGTCGATCTTGCCGCCGCATCGGCGATGCTCGACCGGTCGGTGACGGTGCAGGGCAATCTCGATCCGTTTGTTCTGATCACCGGTGGCTCGGCGCTCGACCGGGCAATCGATAGCATTCTTGAAGCAACGGCCGGGCGGCCGCATATCTTCAACCTCGGCCACGGCATCCTGCCGGAGACGCCGATCGCCCATGTGGAACATCTCGTCCAGCGGGTGCGGGGCCTTAAATGAGCGTGGACAGCGCCTATCTCTGGATCAAGAGCCTGCATGTGCTCGCCGTCATCTCGTGGATGGCGGGCATGCTCTATCTGCCGCGGCTTTACGTCTACCATGTCGATGCGCCGGTCGGCTCGCAGCAATCGGAAACCTTCAAGGTGATGGAGCGGCGCCTGCTGCGCGGCATCATCAATCCGGCGATGATCGTGGCGTGGATCAGCGGGCTGTGGATGGCGTGGTATGTCTTCGGGCTGAAGGGCGGCTGGCTGCATGCCAAGCTGTTTCTTGTCTTTGTCCTGCTCTCGGGATTTCACGGGTTCCTGTCGCGCTGGCGGCGGGCCTTTGCCGAGGACAGGAATGTTCATTCGGCGAAGTTCTACCGGGTGATGAACGAGGTGCCGACGCTGATCATGATCGCGGTGGTTATCCTGGTGATCGTCAAGCCGACGTTTGCATGATCAAACGCGCGGCATCCCGTCTTGCGCCAATCGCGCGCGACAAATTTTTATAGCTGTACAGTCGCGACAAACCGAAAGCCCGCCCGGGTTGGGGCCGGCTTTCGAAGTCTGGAGAGCGGCACCGACCATCCGCGGTTGATCGCTGCGTAGTGCTGAACCGATCCGGCCTTGCTGGGCAGGCTTATTGGGCAAAGCAGTAGAGGAGCCCGCCGCCGCCGGTGGAGCGCAGGTCTGCCGGACTGCAGCCACCCTCCGCCCCGCGCGAGGGATGGGAGGTGTTCCAGCTTTTGGCCGGTGCGGAGTCGTCCAGCCCCATGCGGTCGTGATGACCGACCATCGCCGAGCCTGCGCCGCTTCTGGTCCAGTTGCCGCAGGTCATGTCCTTGTCGGGGCCAAAGGCCGTGCCGTCGGTCTGCGTGCCGGTCAGGATATCATGGACGTTGATGAGGAAGCCGCGCCCCATCACCTTCTGGCCCCGCTCGGTCAGGCCGGTGTCGATGTTGATCTTGTTCGCGGCGGGGTCGTGCAGCTCGGCCAGGTTCTTGGCGATGGTCTCGCCCCTGAAATTGACGTACGGCCCTTTGCCGATCCGGTCACGGGCGTTGATGGCCGGCTTGCCCGCCTCGGCCTGGGTTGACAGATAGGCACGCCAGGTCTTGCCCCCCTGCCCGACGGCGGTGGCCAGCGTCTGGCAATGCTTGTCGGCGCCATCGAGGCCGCCAAGGTCCGCGCCCTTGCCCGGGCTGGCGGAGGTGATGAAAAAGCTCATCGCGGCGTTGGGCTGCGGCCCCTGCTGGGCGTTGGCGGCGGAGGGCAGCAGGACTGCGCCAAAAAGCGCGGCGGTGAACGGGGCTGAGACGAACCTGATCATGAAGACCTCCCGGACTTATTGGCTTGGTTGCCATGGCAGGATGTCGTCACATCCGGATTGACGCCGCAAGCGCCGGGCCGATCACACTGACGGCAGAGTCTTCACGATAGCGCGATTGCACAGCCGGGGCAGATCCTGCCCTGCTCTTGCCGCGCTGTGGAAATCACGCTATGCGGGGTCGTTTCCAATCGCGATGGCGCTCCCCCTTTCTGCGGCGCGCTGTCCGGCCTCGCCGGCGGATCCGATCCCCCAGCGTGTTTGCTCTCTCCCTTGCCTGCCTCCCGTTCTGCGCCCAACCCATCGAAGGTACCCCCCATGAGGGAAATCAAGCTCCAGGAGCTGAAAGCCAAATCCCCCACCGAGCTGCTCGCTTTTGCCGAAGAGGTGGAAGTGGAAGGCGCCAGCACGATGCGCAAGCAGGAGCTGATGTTCGCCATCCTGAAGCAGCTGGCTGCGCGCGAGGTGGAGATCATCGGCGAGGGTGTCGTCGAGGTGCTCCAGGACGGCTTCGGCTTCCTGCGCTCGCCCGATGCCAACTACCTTGCCGGACCGGACGATATCTACGTCTCGCCGTCGCAGATCCGCCGCCTGGCCCTGCGCACCGGCGACACGGTGGAAGGGCAGATCCGTTCCCCGCGCGAGGGCGAGCGGTATTTCGCCCTGCTCAAGGTCAACCGGATCAATTTCGAGGATCCCGAGAAGGCGCGCCACAAGGTGCACTTCGACAACCTCACCCCGCTCTATCCCGAGCAGCGGCTGAAGCTGGAATTCGAGGATCCCACCAAGAAGGACATGTCGGCCCGCGTGATCGACATCGTCTCGCCGATCGGCAAGGGCCAGCGCGCGCTGATCGTCGCGCCGCCGCGCACCGGCAAGACCGTGCTCTTGCAGAACATTGCCAAGTCGATCACCCACAATCACCCCGAGTGCTATCTCATCGTCCTGCTGATCGACGAGCGCCCGGAAGAAGTGACCGACATGCAGCGCTCGGTGAAGGGCGAGGTCGTTTCCTCCACCTTCGACGAGCCGGCGACGCGCCATGTCGCGGTGGCGGAGATGGTCATCGAGAAAGCCAAGCGTCTTGTCGAGCACGGCCGCGATGTCGTCATCCTGCTCGATTCGATCACCCGCCTCGGCCGAGCCTACAACACGGTGGTGCCGTCCTCGGGCAAGGTGCTGACCGGCGGCGTGGATGCCAATGCCCTTCAGCGGCCGAAGCGGTTTTTCGGCGCGGCGCGCAACATCGAGGAAGGTGGCTCGCTGACCATCATCTCCACCGCGCTGATCGATACCGGCAGCCGCATGGACGAGGTGATCTTCGAGGAGTTCAAGGGGACCGGCAACTCGGAAATCATCCTCGACCGCAAGGTCTCCGACAAGCGCGTCTTCCCGGCGATCGACATCACCCGCTCGGGAACGCGCAAGGAAGAACTCTTGGTTCCGCAGGATGTGCTCAAGCGGATGTATGTGCTCCGCCGCATCCTCAACCCGATGGGCACGGTCGATGCGATCGAGTTCCTGATCGACAAGCTCAACAAGACCAAGCAGAACTCCGAATTCTTCGATTCGATGAACACGCGGGACTGAGCCATTCGATTCGGCTTCGAATTGATCGGGCCGACGGGAATCGCCTCGTCCCGGTTGCCGGGACGGGCCACCCCGGCGGGTGGAGCGACCTGCTGTGGACTTGGGGAGCAGGACCATGGCCACTGAGTCCCGCGATACGATCTTTGCGCTCGCGTCCGGCGCCGGGCGCAGCGCCATTGCGGTGATCCGGATGTCGGGCGCCGGCGTCCGATTCGCCTTCGAAACCTTTTGCGGTCTTGTCCCGCCCCCCCGGGTTGCGCGGCTTCGTGCGTTGCGTGATCCCGATACCGGGGAACGGCTCGACGAGGCGATCATTCTGTTCTTCCCCGGGCCACGGAGTGAGACGGGGGAGGATTGCGGCGAGTTTCAGATCCACGGCAGCCGCGCGGTCATTGCCGGCTTGCTGAATCGGCTCGGGCGGTTACCGGGCTTTCGGGCGGCGGAGCCCGGGGAGTTTGCCCGGCGTGCTCTGATGAACGGCAAGATGGACTTGCTGGATCTCGAAGCCTTGGCCGATCTGATCGATGCGGAAACGGACCTGCAGCGCAGGGTGGCGCTGGAAGGCGGCGGCGTTCTGCTGCGCGGCACGGCAGAGCGATGGCGCGAGCTGCTTCTCGATATCCGGGCCGAATTGGAAGCCGGGATCGATTTTTCCGACGAGGATGATGTTGGCCGGCATCTCGATTCACAGGTGGAACACGCTCTTCGTGTGCTGTTGGCAGATATGGATCGGGTTCTCGCACAGGGGCAGCGCGCCGAGCGGATCCGGGAGGGGTTTCGCGTGGCCTTGCTGGGTGCGCCGAATGTCGGCAAGTCGAGCCTGCTCAATGCATTGGCCGGGCGGGATGTCGCGATTGTCTCGCCGGTTGCCGGGACGACCCGCGACCGGATCGAAGTGATGCTCGATCTTAAAGGCATCCCCGTGGTTGTCACCGATACGGCCGGCCTTCAGGAAACGCGTGATCCTGTCGAGACAGAGGGGATCAGGCGGAGCCTGGCGAGTGCGGCCGATGCCGATCTGATCCTGTGGTTGAGTGCGCCGGATCAGGTGGAAAGTATCGCGATGCCGGCGTTTTCCGGCGTCGATGTCTGGCGCGTGATGACCAAGGGCGATCTTCCGGGCGCTGCGATGACTGACGGCCTGCATACCATTTCAAATCTTACGGGACATGGAATCGATTCGTTAGTGGATCGAATCAGCGATGCGGCTCAAACGTCTCTGGGCGTTGGTGAACCCCCGGTGATGACGCGGAGCAGGCATCGATTCTTGGTCGAAACGGCACGGGTTCATCTGGGCGGCTGCATGGCAAGGGACGTTCCCGAAGAGATTATCGCAGAGAAGGTGCGGCTCGCGATGGAGAGCATGGATCGCCTGGTTGGGCGAATTGACATTGAGGATGTGCTTGGGACGATCTTTTCCCGGTTCTGCATCGGCAAATGAAGATGTTTCACGTGAAACATCTTGATCGTCGAAGGGAAGCCGGATTATCGAGCCCCGAGTGACAGAGGGACCGTGACAGATGACCTATGACGTCATTGTGGTGGGGGCCGGGCATGCGGGCGTGGAGGCCGCATCCGCCGCCGCACGCTGTGGAGCCAAGACAGCTTTGATCACGCTGAACGAAAGCAACATCGGCGTGATGTCATGCAATCCGGCGATCGGCGGCCTCGGCAAGGGCCATCTGGTCAAGGAGGTTGACGCCCTTGATGGCCTGATGGGGCGTGTTGCGGATGCTGCGGGCATCCAGTTTCGTCTGCTTAATCGGCGGAAGGGTCCGGCTGTCCGCGGTCTGCGGGTGCAGGCGGATCGGGATCTGTATCGCAAGGCGATGCAGCGCGCGATCGCTGATCAGAACGGAATCGACATTGTCGTTGGCGAAGTCATCGATCTGCATATCGTAGGCAATCGAGTCGGAGGCGTGACGCTTCAGGATTCGCGCGTTCTCCGTTCGGCCAGTGTCGTGCTGACGACCGGGACATTTCTCCGGGGCGTCATTCATATCGGATCGCAACAGATGCCCGCTGGCCGGGTTGGCGAAGGGCCGGCGATCCGGCTTGGGGAGCGGCTCGATGAGGCCGGTTTCGCTCTTGGGCGGTTGAAGACCGGCACGCCGCCGCGTCTTCTGGCGTCATCAATTGCGTGGAACGACCTGGAGCATCAGGCTGGAGATGAGGCGCCCGAGCCGTTCTCGTCCCTGACGAACAGCATCACCAATCGTCAGGTGACATGCGGCATCACCCGCACAACCCCGGAAGCGCATGCCGTCATCCAGCAGAACCTGCATCGTTCGGCGATGTATGGCGGCGGCATCACCGGCCGTGGCCCACGGTATTGCCCATCGATCGAAGACAAGATTGTCCGGTTCGGTGAGCGCGACGGGCACCAGATCTTCCTTGAGCCGGAGGGGTTGTCCAGTGATCTGGTCTATCCGAACGGGATTTCCACGTCGTTGCCGAAGGACGTGCAGGAAGCGTTTGTCCGTGCGATTCCGGGGCTCGCAAATGCGACCATCGCCCAGCATGGGTATGCGATCGAGTATGACTATATCGACCCGCGCTCGCTGCATGCGACCCTTGAAACCAAGCGGCTGAAAGGACTGTTTCTGGCCGGGCAGATCAACGGAACGACGGGCTATGAGGAGGCGGCTGCGCAAGGGCTGGTGGCGGGGCTGAATGCAGCCCGGCAGGCGGGTGGGCAGGACGAAGTCCTGTTCGAACGGACGCAGTCCTATATCGGTGTGATGATCGACGATCTTGTGACGCGTGGAATCACCGAGCCGTATCGAATGTTTACCTCGCGCGCGGAGTTTCGCCTGAGCTTGCGGAGCGACAATGCGGATCGACGCCTGACCCCGCTGGGGCTTTCGGTCGGGTGTGTCGGGCGTGAGAGGGCTGGCGTTTATGGACGCTGGGTGTCTGCCTTCGAGCGTGGTTTGCACGAGATTCGGAGCTACACAATCACTCCGCAGGAGGCCGGTCGATTCGGGCTCGAACTGAACAAGGACGGGCAGCGGCGCACGGGCTTCGATCTGTTGTCGTTGCCGGGGGTGACGATCGCGCGGCTTGCGGGAATCTGGCCAGCGCTGGGGAGACTGGACCGACGCGTGCAGGAGGCGATCGAAACCGAGGCGCTTTACGCCGTCTATCTTGGCCGGCAGGCTGATGATGTCGCGCGATCGGCGCATGATCGGGGATTGGAAATCGCTCCGGACTTCGACTATTCAGCCGTCAGCGGCCTGTCCCATGAGGTGATGCGCAAGCTCGAATTGATTCGCCCGCGGTCGGTTGATCAAGCGACACGAATTGAGGGAATGACCCCGGCCGCATTGGCGTTGATTGCTGCACACGTTCGGCGGCAGGGCCGTGGCTCAGCAAGCAGGATGGCATGACATGACGGATTCCATCGGGCACGGACGAGACCGCTCCGCCTTTCTGGCCACGCGTTCTGTTTCACGTGAAACACTGGAGGCTCTGGATCGCTATGCGGCGCTTCTGGTGCATTGGCAAAAGGCGATCAATTTGGTCGGCCCGCGGACAATCGACGCGCTTTGGACCCGACATTTCCTCGATTCACTGCAGCTTTGCGATCTTGTTCCGGAGGCGAAGACCTTTGTCGATCTGGGCTCCGGCGCGGGATTCCCCGGGCTGGTCCTTGCCATTTCTGTCGCGGGGCGCGAGGGGGCATCCGTTACGCTGGTTGAAAGCAACGGCAAGAAGGCGGCCTTTTTGCAGGCTGTGGCGCGGGATCTGGCGCTTCCAGCCACGGTCGTCAACCGACGGATCGAAGACGTGGTCTCCAACCTTGCGACACCGGATGTGGTGACGGCGCGGGCGCTGGCGCCGCTTGGGCCATTGCTGGCGTGGTGCGAACCGCTGTTGAAAAAGGGGGCCATCGGCCTTTTTCCCAAAGGGCGCGATCTGGACAAGGAACTCAGCACCGCCGATAAGGGGTGGGCGTTCGATCACGCGGTCTTTCCAAGCTGCGTCGAGCCGGACTCGGTCATTATTCGGATCACGAACCTGGCGCGCCGCTGATATTCGGCGCTCAGCCTGCCGAGCGGAGTGGAATTGGCGATGACAAAGGCTCGTATCCTGGCGATTGCCAATCAAAAGGGCGGTGTTGGCAAGACGACCACCACGATCAATCTGGGCACCGCGCTCGCGGCGATTGGCGAGCGTGTGCTGATCGTCGATCTCGACCCGCAGGGCAATGCCTCCACCGGCCTTGGCATTCCGCAAAAGGAGCGCCGACATTCCACCTATGATGTGCTGGTAGGCGATATCAGCCTGACACAGGCGTTGCAGCCCACAGCCGTGCCTCGGGTCTCTCTGGCGCCGTCGACGCTTGATCTGCTTGGAGCGGAGCTTGAACTTGCGCAGCAGAAGGATCGGGCGATGCGTCTGCGCAATGCGATCAACGCCCACCAACAGGCCGAGGCCGAACCATTCACCTATATCCTGATCGATTGCCCGCCCTCGTTCAATCTGCTGACAATCAATGCCATGGCGGCGGCTGATGCCGTGCTTGTGCCGCTGCAATGCGAATTTTTTGCGCTTGAGGGGCTGAGCCAGTTGCTCAAAACGGTCGAACAGGTACGGTCCGGTCTCAATCCTCGCCTGATCATTCATGGCATTGTGCTGACGATGTTCGATCCGAGGAATAACCTTGCCTCTCAGGTCATTTCGGATGTGCGACAATTTCTCGGCGAGAAGGTGTATCAGACGGTCATTCCACGCAATGTCCGTGTGTCGGAGGCGCCGTCGCACGGCAAGCCGGTCCTGCTCTACGATCTGAAATGCGCCGGCAGCCAGGCTTACCTCAAGCTGGCATCCGAGGTGATCCAGCGCGAACGGATGCTGCGCGCGGCCTGAATTAACAAGATAAAACAGATAATTGATGCCGATTGTAACGAAGAGTTCATTGGCTGCGTTTTGAGGAGCCTCGATGATGGCGGACGAAGGGCATCGGCAACGACTGGGGCGCGGGCTGGCGGCGCTGATCGGCGAAGTGGGTGAGGATACGGGGATGCCGGAGCGCAACCGGCGGCAGCGGCGCATCCCGATCGAGCATCTGCGGGCCAATCCGAACAACCCGCGCCGGGTGTTCACCGAAATCGAACTAGAGGAACTGACCGCCTCGATCCGCGAGAAGGATATCCTCCAGCCGATCATCGTCCGGAGCGTGGCCGGAACGACCGACCAATACGAAATCATCGCCGGCGAGCGCCGGTGGCGCGCCGCGCAACGGGCCGGCCTGCATGATGTGCCGGTGATTGTGGTCGAGGCCGACGACAAGCAGGCGCTCGAGCTGGCGATCATCGAAAATGTCCAGCGGGCGGATCTCAACGCACTCGAAGAGGCGCGGGGGTATGAAAACCTCATTGCCCAGTTCGGCTATACGCAGAACGATCTCTCCCGCGTTGTCGGCAAGAGCCGCAGCCATGTGGCCAATACGCTGCGGTTGGCGCGCCTTCCGGAACCGGTGAAAGGCCTGCTTGGCGAGGGCAAGCTGTCGGCAGGGCATGCGCGGGCGCTGTTGTCGGTGGCCGATCCCGAATCGGTTGCGAAACGGATTGTGGCGCAGGGCCTGACCGTGCGGGATGTCGAGCGACTGGCCCAGCGGGAAGCCGAGACTGTGGACGTGCCGGAAAAGGCGCCGAAGCCGGAGAAAGATGCCGATACGCGTGCGCTCGAAAAAGCGTTGGCCGATGTGCTCGGTCTCGGGGTTGCGATCGACCATCGCGGGCAGGGCGGCATGGTGACCATCCGTTACAAGACGCTGGAGCAACTCGACAGCCTGTGCCGGCGCCTGCGCAGTTGACCCACCGCCAATCACGGTCTTGACGGGAGAACGGAGCCCGCGTCAGCGCCGCGCGCCGGCCATGCGGCCGAGCGCCCAGAGTGTGCGGATGGTCAGGGCCTCGGCAAGACGCGGTGTTGTCCGGGTCTGAAGCGTGGCGTCCGATACTTGCGCCAGCGCGCGGTTGATCCGTTCCTCGCTCCACAGGGCCAGTGTGCGGGTGATGGCGGCAGAACGTGAAAAGTGAATGCGTCGCTGGCGGATGAACTCGTCCGGCGTCTGCCCGTTGCGCAGGGCCCGGCGCAGCAGGAACAGATGGCCCGACAGCTGGGCAAGAATCGCCGCCGGGTTCGTTCCGGCGGCAAACATCCGATTCGCTTCCGGTTCGATCGTTGCCAGCGCGCCGGACAGGGCATTGTCGATCAGCGTGGTTGAGTCGTGGCGGCCAGCATCGGCGACGATGGCCTGAACCATTGCCAGCGTCACCTCCTGCTCGCCCCGGGCATAGAGGGCAAGCTTTTCGATTTCCGACCGCGACAGGCCACGGTCGGCGCCCAGATCGGCGGTCAGCGCCTCACGCGCGTCACGCGTGATTGTGAGGTTCCCGGCGCCGAGAATCTGGTCGATCAGCCCATGAAGCGCGCGGGCGGTGTCGGCATAACACGGCAGGGCGGCGATGGTGCGGTGGCGCTCGCACAGGGCGCGCAGCGGGTTGGCCTTGTTGAGGTCGCCCGCTTCAAGAATCAGCAAGGTCTCGGCTGCGGGTTCATCGGCCGCCATTTCGACTGCGGCTGCGGGGGCCTTGCCGGCGCCCCGGACGTGGACGATCCTGAGGCCGCCGAACAATCCGAAGGTGCGCAGTTCATCGGCGAGGCGCGGCGGGTCGGCCGCCAGCGTGTCGCCGTCCAGCACCACCATGTTCATCGGGTCGAAATCGCGGCCCATCGCGGCGGCGAGAAGCTGTGCCACGGTATCGCGCACGCCCCCTTCGTCCGATCCGTGGACAAGAATGACCGGCGACTGGCGCCAGCCTGAGGCGAGAAACCGCGCGCTGTCCCTGGCGGAAACGACCGCCACGGACTCAATCCCTGAGGCCGGAGAGGCTCGCCATCAGCCGGATCCTGATCTGCTCGGCCAGCTGGGTCGCGGCGCGGACCTCCGCATCGCGCAGGGCGCGGACCGTGGCGAGGCGCTGCATGTCCCGGTCGAACGAGGCCTGAACGCTGGCCTGTCCGGTGGTGACGACCTTGCCGGTCTTGACGTCCTCCAGCGTGAAGTTGGCGGTGACGTTGAAACTCATCACCTGCGGCCGGCTGGCGGCGCTGTCGGCGACCACAGGCAGATTGTTGCTCTTGGCGTCGCTGATCTTGAGGCGATAGACCGGATTTTCCGGCGGGGTGCCGTTGTTCAGCTGGAAGTCGAGTTCCGACTTCAATTGATGACCGAGATGATCGGGGATCGGCTCGACCTTGATGGTGCCGATCGCATTGCGCGGGCCGGTGAGGCCGGGGCCGTAGAGCGGCTGGAAACAGCCACCGGCCAGACCCGCGAGCGTCAGAGCGGCGGCCAGACGAATGCCCTTGAAAGCCATGGCTTGAACCTCAGACGACAATGTTGACGATGCGCTTGGGCACCACGATGATCTTCTTGACCGGCCGACCTTCCAGCGCGCGGATGACCGCGTCAAGCGAAAGCGTCGCCGCCTCGACCGCCGCATTGTCCGCATCGACCGGGACGACGACATCGGCGCGCTTCTTGCCATTGACCTGCACCGGCAGGGAGAGGCTTGAATCGACAACCAGTGCGGCATCGGCGGCCGGCCAGGCCGTCTCCGCCACAAGGCCGGAATGGCCGAGTTCGGCCCAGCATTCCTCGGCAAGGTGCGGCATCATCGGCGCGAAGATCAGCACCATCATCTCGGTCGCCTCGCGCAGGGCGGCGGCCTCTTCCCTGCCCTCGGCCAGGGCCGCGCCAAGCGCGTTGGAGAGATCATGGATATGGGCGATGCAGCGGTTGAACCGCAGGCGCTCGATATCCTCATCAACGGCCTTTGCCGCCTTGTGCGCGGCCTTCAGCACGCCGGAGGCGGATCGATTCGCCACCGGACCGGTCACCGCGCGATCAGCGACATCCGTGACGATGCGCCACACCTTCTGCACAAAGCGGCCGGCGCCCTGCACACCGTCCTCGGACCAGATCACGTCGCGCTCGGGCGGGGAATCGGACAGCATGAACCAGCGGGCGGTATCGGCGCCGTAGGTCTCGATGATGTCATCGGGATCGACGACGTTCTTCTTGGATTTAGACATCTTCTCGATCGAGCCGATGGCGATCTCCGCGCCGGTGTCCCGGTGTTTGGCAGCGCGACCATTCGGGCCCGAAACGATCTCGACGAAAGCGGGTTCGACCCAGCCGCCATCCGGCGCCTTGTACGTCTCGTGCACCACCATGCCTTGGGTGAACAGGCCGGCGAAGGGTTCATCCAGCCCGGCGTGGCCGGTCTTCTTCATCGCGCGGGTGAAGAAGCGGGAATAGAGCAGATGCAGGATCGCGTGCTCGATGCCGCCGATATACTGATCCACCGGCAGCCAGCGATCGACCGCCGGGCGCGTGGTCGGGCTGTCCGGGTTGAACGGATCGGTGAAGCGCGCGAAATACCACGACGAATCGACGAAAGTGTCCATCGT